>LFIK01000703.1_pt1 | contig 25530 bp, 24 predicted proteins | sample 643401 | NCBI WGS metagenome assembly LFIK01 (sample SAMN03777447, study PRJNA286221) | soda lake metagenome | biome: soda lake; feature: Kulunda steppe; material: water; isolation source: sample T5-Br brine of Lake Tanatar-5 | place: Russia: Kulunda steppe | collected 2010-07
GAATCCTACCACCCCAGCCACCCTTCCCCGACTTGGCAACATGGCAGCGGTGGCGCGTCCCCCTCTCGGGTGATAAGGCGAAGCGGGCACGCCTCCGACCTCGCACCAATGGGCTCCCCCATGCGACAGCGCTTGTCGGTGCAGAATTCCATTGCAGCGGCTCTCAAGCAGGAACGCGGCAAACACTGCGAGCCTTTGCAGCTTTCGATCCGCGCGATGGGCGTTGCTGCCGGAGCGCGGTCTGCCGCCACAGTCACGAAGACGTGGCTTGGAAAGTCGTGCCCGTTGCGCCCTTACTCATCTGGTATTTAGGGTGCCGATGTTGGCTATCCGGCCCGGGCAGTGCGCCACAGTCGCACCCGCGGGGCCGTCGGCCGACCAGGGCTCCCACCCCTTGTCGTTACAGGAGACCGCGATGAGCAGGCCCCGCCTTCATGCCACCACAGCCCTGGGCCTGTGTTTGTCCGCCCATGCCGGGGCCGGACTCGCACAGACGCCCGAGATCGCGCCCGAGCTGCTGGCCCGCTTCACCCCTGCGATCCAGGACTGCCTGACCTCCGAGGCTGCAGTCGGGGCGTGCATGCCGCTGCGCGCGGTCATCTCCGACTGTGCCGAGGATGCCGGTCAGGACGCCTGCGCGATTCTCTTCGCCGGTGCTGCCCTGCCGGTCGAGGATGTGGAGCTGCTGGCCAGTGCCGAGGTGGCGCTGCAAGAGCTGGACGAGCGGCTTGATGCGCTGTCGGTGCTGGAAACGGAGTTGGCAGAGCACGATGCCGAGGAGCTGGAACCAGAGCCCGAACTGGCGCCCGAGCCTGATCCCGAACCCGAGCCAGAACCGGAACCCCAGCCGGAACCGGAGCCCCAGCCTGACCCGGAACCAGAGCCCGAAACGGTCATCGAGCCCGAAGTCGCGCCGGACCCAGACCCGCAGTCCGAGGCCACGCCCGAACCCGAATCGGAAATAGAACCAGAACCGCAGCCGGAAGCAGAATCGGAGCCAGCGCCCGAGCAGACACCTGAAACCGAAACGCAGCCGGAACCCGAGCCGGAGCTGCCGTCTGAACCCGAGGCGGAAGTCCAGCCAGAGCCTGAGCTGGAGCCCGCAACGGAATCCGACGCTGCGGAACTGCCCGAGGACGCTCTCCCCGACGATCTCGCCGACCTTGCGCGCGCTTTGGAGGGGTTGCAGGACGCCGCCCCCGCTGATCTGGCTGACGCCCCGGCGGAGGACCTTGCCGACCTCGCCAGTGCGCTTGACGAGGCCGAGCTTGCGGCGCGCGCGGCCGCCGAGCGTGCCCTGGCAGAGGAACGCCAGCGCATGATTTCCGAGGCCGAGGCGATGGCAGATGAGGCGCCCGAACTGATCGTCGAGGATATCCCCGAGGAAGAACTCGTGCCCCCCGTCGAGGCGCCGCGCGAACTCGACGCGGCGCAGCAGGCGGCGATAGAGGAGTTGCTGCAGGCGCCCGATGTCCTGTCAGCAGTCGGTGTGCTGGGGGCGGTGCTCGCGCAGATGCCCGAGGCCGAGGAAGTCGACGAGACTTCCGACACGCGCCCGCTTGCCGCGCGCCTCGACGAAGAGGACGCCGAGGCCGGGGCGGTCGAGCCGCCGCTGAGCGAGGAGGTGATCGAGGACGTGATCACCCGGGACCAGATCCGCAGCAGCCGCGAGGATTTCGATTCGCGCCTGACGCTCGATTTCGACACCGACGCCCAGGCGCGTGCCGACCGCCGCGCTCGTGACCGGCGCAATCTGGAACGCGCAGGTCTGGCCGCGCTGGGTGCGCTGGCGGTGGGCATGGCGATCAACCAGAACCGCGTCGTCGCGCGCTCGGACGAGCGGGTGGTGGTCGATCAGGGCGATGGCTCGCTGGCGCTGTGGCGCGATGACGACTCGATCCTGCTGCAGGATGGCTCCACCCGCCGGATCGAGCGGTACTTCGACGGCTCGACCCGCACGCGCTGGCTGCGCCCCGACGGCACCGAGATCATCACCATTCGCGATGCCACGGGCCGCGTGCTGCGCCGCGATCGGGTGCTTGTCGATGGCACCATCGTGCAGCTTGTCGATGACACGCGCCCGGTCGAGGTGATCGATGTTTCGCTGCTGCCGCCACCGCGCACGCGCGAGTTGCGAATCAGCCCGCGCGCTGACCCGGAGCTGGCGATTGCGCTGTTGCGCGAGGCCGAGGCCGAGGCGCGCGCGCTCGACCGCCGCTTCTCGCTGCGCCAGATCCGCGAATCGCGCGAGGTGCGCGAGCTTGTGCCGCTGCTCAGCCCCGATTTGATCACCTTCGAGACCAATCGCGCCAATGTCCGCCCGGAAGAGGCCGCGAAGCTCTTGCAGGTGGGCCGCCTGATGGAGCGGCTGATCGCCGAGGACCCGCGCGAGATGTTCCTGATCGAGGGGCATACCGACGCGACCGGCCCCGCCGCGTTCAATCTGGCGCTGTCGGACCGGCGCGCGGAGTCGGTGGCGCTGGCGCTGACCGAGTTCTTCGACATTCCGCCCGAGAACCTGATCGTACAGGGCTATGGCAAGAGGTATCTGCGCATCCCGACGCTGGAGTCCGAAGTGCGCAACCGCCGCACGGCCATCCGGCGGATCACACCGCTTCTGTGGCACTGAAGGCCTTTTCCCTGCATGCGCGTCATGGCATCGTCGCGCGGGCAGGGAAAGGGATGGCATGCAGATCGAGGAAACCGCGCTCCCGGGTGTGTTGCTGATCACGCCGCGCCGTATCGCGGATGCGCGCGGCTGGTTCAGCGAGACGTGGAATCGCGCGGCGTTGGCGCAGGCGGGCTATCCGCTGCCCGATTTCGTGCAGGACAATCACAGCTATTCCGCAGCCCGCCACACTCTGCGCGGGCTGCACTACCAGCGCCCGCCCCATGCGCAGGACAAGCTGGTGCGCTGTTCGCGCGGGGCGATCCTTGATGTCGCGGTCGATGCGCGAAAGGGATCGACCAGCTATGGCCAGCACGTCGCCGTCGAACTCGCGGCCGCGAGCGGTGCGCAGCTTTTCGTGCCGCAGGGCTTTCTGCACGGCTTTCTGACGCTGACCGAGGATTGCGAGGTGCAATACAAATGCAGCGAGATCTACGTGCCCGACTGTGACGGGGCCGTGCGCTGGGACAGTGTTGGCATTGACTGGGGCACCACGGCCCCGCAGCTGTCGAAGAAGGATGCCGCCGCCCCGGTCTTCGGCGATTTCGACAGCCCCTTCGTGCTCTGAGGCAACCGCGCGTTTGGCCCCGCGCGCCAGCGCGCGCGGGGCGCTTTCTCAGCCGATGATCGCGTTCAGCCGCGCCGAGGGACGCATGACCTTCGCCGTCTTTTCCGGATCGGTCCGGTAATATCCGCCCAGATCGACCTTCTGCCCGCGATCCGCGCGCAATTCGGCGATGATCTCGGCCTCTCCCTCGGTCAGCGCTTGTGCCACGGGAGCGAAATGCGCGGCCAGATCGGCGTCTCTGGTCTGCTCGGCCAGTGCATGCGCCCAGTAGCGCGCAAACCAGTAATGGCTGTCGCGGTTGTCGGGCTCGCCGGGTTTGCGGCGCGGCGAGTTGTCATTGTCGAGATAGCCTTGCGTCGCCACATCCACCGCGTCGCCCAGCACCCGCGCCTTCTCGTTGCCTGTGGTGTCGGCCAGAAAGCGGAAACTCTCGCCCAGCGCGCAGAATTCGCCAAGGCTGTCCCAGCGCAGATGGTTCGTTTCGACCAGCGCCTGCACATGCTTGGGCGCCGAGCCGCCTGCCCCGGTCTCGAACAGCCCGCCGCCCTGCATCAGCTTGACGATCGACAGCATCTTGGCGCTGGTCGCCAGCTCCAGGATCGGGAACAGATCGGTCAGATAGTCGCGCAGCACGTTGCCGGTAATCGCGATGGTGTTCTCGCCCTTGGTGATCGTCTCGAGGCTGGCGCGCGTGGCCGCCCGCGGTGCCATGATCTCGAAGCGGTCGGCGACGCCCTTGGCCTCGAGGATCGGCTTGACCATCGCGATCAACTCGGCGTCATGGGCGCGGTTCGCATCCAGCCAGAAGATCGAGCGATAGCCCGTTGCCGCCTGCCGGTCGATGGCAAGCTGCACCCAATCCTCGATCGGCGCGCGGCGGGCCGAGGCCGAGCGCCAGATGTCCCCGGCCTCCACGTCATGCGAATGCAGCACCGAGCCGTCGTCCAGCCGCATCTCGACCGTGCCTGCCTTCGGCACCTCGAAAGTGGTGGGGTGGCTGCCATATTCCTCGGCCTTCTGCGCCATAAGCCCGATATTCTGCACGGTCCCGGCGGTCGCCGGGTCCAGCGCGCCGTTTTCCTTGAAGAAACGGATCGCCTCGTCATAAACCGGCGCGTAAGAACTGTCGGGGATCACGCAATTCGCGTCGTGTTCCTTGCCATCCGGCCCCCAGCCCTTGCCGCCGCCGCGGATCAGCGCGGGCATCGAGGCATCGATGATCACGTCTGATGGCACATGCAGGTTGGTGATGCCCCGGTCGCTGTCGACCATGTACATAGGGGGACGCTCGGCCCGGACCTTCTCGATCGCGGCCAAGATCTCGGGCCGGTCCTTCACCCGCGCCAGCAGATCGCCCATCCCGGATGCCGGGTCCACCCCCAGCGCCGCCATTTCGTCGCCGAATTCGTCAAAGACGGGCTTGAGCCACATGCGCACAGCATGACCGAAAATGATCGGGTCCGAGACCTTCATCATCGTGGCCTTCATATGCAGCGAGAAGAGCGTTCCCTCTTCCTTGGTCGCCGCGATCTCGGCGGCAAGGAACTCCGACAAAGCACGCGCCGACATGAAGGTCGCGTCCACGACCGTTCCTTCGGGATAGGCGACGCCCGATTTCAGAACTGTCTCCGTCCCGTCAGCGGCCTTGAGCACGATATCGGCCTTCGCCGCGCGGGGCAGGGTCGCCGACACCTCGTTGGCGAAGAAATCCCCGCCGGTCATCGAGGCGACACGCGTCTTGCTCTCGGGCGTCCATTTCCCCATGCGATGCGGGTTCTTCTGCGCAAAGGACTTCACGGCGCTGGCCGCACGGCGATCGGAATTGCCCTCGCGCAGCACCGGGTTCACGGCAGAGCCCTTGATCGCATCATAACGTGCACGGGCGTCCTTCTCGGCATCGGTCCCGGGCTTCTCGGGGTAGTCGGGCAGGTCGTAGCCCTGCCCCTGCAACTCGCGGATCGCCGCAACAAGTTGCGGCACCGAGGCCGAGATGTTGGGCAGCTTCACGACATTGGCCTGTGGTGTCTTGACCAGCTCACCCAGCACCGCGAGGTCATCGGGAATGCGCTGGTCTTCGCGCAGATGGTCCGGGAACGCCGCGATGATCCGCCCGGCCAGCGAAATATCGCGCGTGCCGACGCTGACCCCGGCCGCAGCGGCAAAGGACCGGATGATCGGCAGAAGCGAGGCCGATGCCAACTCGGGGGCTTCGTCAACCTTGGTGTAGATGATATCGGGCGTGGTCTGATCGGGCATGGCGCAACTCCTCGAAATTTTCGCGCAGCATAAGCGAAGTCGGGCGCGAGGTAAACAGTGCACAATGGTATACAATGAATTTTCGCGCTAACACGCCATGCTCTTCCGACAACACGACACAGTACAGGATGCCGCCTGCCCGACTTACGACCAGCCCCGGTTTTCTTGCCAGAAATACTCACTTCTTCCGCACGGGCCTTGCCCGGGCGAGCGCCCGCGAATGGCCATGGGCGGGTGGGTGGGGCCGTGAGCGGGCGCTTCTTCCGCCGCTTGCGGCTCAGGCCGCGAGGCTCGCGTCGAGCGCCGCCAGAATCGCATCGCCCATGCCAGAGGTCGAGACGGGGCTGCCGCCTTCGGGGCCCATCAGATCGGCCGTGCGCAGCCCGTCGGCCAGCACCCGCTCGACCGCGGCCTCCAGCCGCGCGGCCTCGTTCCCCTGATCGAAGGAATAGCGCAGCGCCATGGCGAAGCTCAGGATGCAGGCGATCGGGTTGGCCTTGCCCTGGCCGGCAATATCGGGGGCGGAACCATGCACCGGCTCATACAGCGCCTTGGGCCGGCCATTTGCCATTGGCGCGCCCAGCGAGGCCGAGGGCAGCATGCCCAGGCTGCCGGTCAGCATGGCGGCCAGATCGGACAACAGGTCGCCGAACAGGTTGTCGGTGACGATCACGTCGAACTGCTTGGGCCAGCGGGTCAACTGCATCGCGCCCGCATCGGCATACATATGCGACAGCTCGACCTCGGGGTAATCACGCGCCACCTCGGTCACCACGTCGCGCCACAGAACCCCCGATTCCATCACATTCGCCTTCTCCATCGAGCACAGCCTGCGGTCGCGCTTCATCGCCAGGTCAAAGGCGGACCGCGCCACCCGCGCGATCTCGGATTCGGTGTAGCGCTGGGTGTTCACGCCCACGCGCTCATTGCCCTCGCGAAAGACCCCGCGCGGTTCACCGAAATAGACGCCCGAGGTGAGTTCGCGCACGATCATGATGTCGAGCCCCGCGACCACCTCTTTCTTCAACGACGAGAAATCGGCCAACGCGTCGAAACACTGCGCGGGGCGCAGATTGGCGAAAAGGTCCATTTCCTTGCGCAGCCGCAACAGCCCCCGCTCGGGTTTCACGCTGAAATCCAGCGCATCGTATTTCGGCCCGCCAACCGCGCCCAAAAGCACCGCGTCGGCGTCCTGCGCGCGCGCCATGGTGTCGTCGTGCAGCGGTGTGCCATGCACGTCATAGGCCGCGCCGCCGGCCAGATCCTCGCTGACGTCGAATTCCAGCCCGCGCCGGGCGCCAAACCAGTCGATGACGCGGCGCACCTCGGCCATCACTTCGGGACCGATCCCGTCACCGGGCAGGATAAGCAGGGAGGGGGTGGGCATGGATTATCCTCTCGTTGATCACCGCACTCGCTAGTCGCTGCGCAAATCACCGTCAAGCCGACATGGTCGTATTAGGCGGCCGGGGTCGGATATGTTATGCTGCGCGCCGGAGACCTTGGGAGGGTTTGACATGGCACGCCACAAGATCGACCATCCGAAAGACGCGCGGCGCGAGCGGCTGGTACATTTCCTGCGCATCGAGCGCGAGCAGTTGCCGGGAGAGCGTTCCAGGACGCTGATGTTGCGTCTGCAGCGTCGTGCGCATCAGCGGCTCAGAGCCTTCACCCGGATCGCCCGTGGTCAGAGCGTCTGAGATTTCTTTCGCTTCTGGTTTTTGCTAAGCCCGTAGTGGGTTCAGGCGAAGTGAGAGCGTCGGGTGACAGAAGCGTCGCGGTTTGATGCGGTCGTGATCGGGCGCAATGAGGGGGCACGGCTTGGTGCGGCCCTGCGCGCGGCGCAGGCCATGGCAGCCGAGGTCGTCTATGTCGACAGCGGGTCGCGTGATGACAGCGTGGCACAGGCGCGCGCCGCCGGTGTGCGGGTCATCGAGCTGGACCCGGCGGTGCCGTTTTCGGCCGCACGGGCGCGAAATGCGGGCTTTGCAGCGCTTGGAGGCGCGTGCGCCAACTGGGTCCAGTTCATCGACGGGGATTGTATCCTGCAGCTAGGCTGGCCTGCCCGTGCAACCGCCTTCCTGCTGGAGCATCCAAAGGCGGGGCTCGTATTCGGGCGTCAGTACGAGGCCCGGCCCGATGCCTCTGTGTTCAATTTCCTGATCGATTGGGAGTGGGACAAGCCGCTGGGACCGCAGGCGCTGAGTGCAGGTTGTGTGATGGTGCGCGCGGACGCGCTGCGCGAGGTCGGCGGATATGACGAGACGCTGATCGCGGGCGAGGATGACGATCTTTGCCTGCGCCTGCAGGCGGCCGGCTGGCAGACCTGGCGCATCGAAGGAGAGATGACCGAACATGATGCACGGCTTCTGACGCCCGGGCCCTGGTGGCGGCGGACAGTGCGGGCGGGCTACAGTTTTGGCGCGCTGGGCGCTCGACACGGGGCAGCGGGACGGGCGCAACGGCTACGCGCGGTATTCTGGGGCGGGGTGATGCCGCTGCTCGCGCTGCTGGGCCTTGTGTTCTGGTTCGCACTTTTCGTGTTGGTCGTGATCGCTGTCGGGCTGTGGCTTGCGCGCCAGACGCTGCGCTTCACGCGTATGGAACTCGCCCCGGCGCGCGCCCTGACCATTGCCGGGACGCTACTGTTAGGCAAGTTTGCCGAATTGCAGGGACTTATGCGATTCTGGATCGACCAACGTCGGGGCACACGTCGCGCCCTCATCGAATACAAGTGAGCCGGTGCTTCAGCGCCGGATTGACAGGGCCATGGCGCGAGCCCGTCGGCCCGCGAACGCAGGGTCTGAACTTCGGGGGCCGTTCGTTTGCTTTTCGGCCCACCCCGCGCGCGGTGTCTCAGGTGCGCGCCTTCTCGAAGGCGGCCCAGGCGCGCTCGAACGCGGCGAAGTCGAACCCGTCGGCGCGCGCTGGGTCGAGGACCAGTTTCTCGGTCTCGAGCAGCTTTGCGATACCATCGGCCAGACCCGGGATCACCTCGGGCGGGATGACCACCGCCCCGTGGCGGTCGGCATGGATCAGATCGCCTTGCGCGACGGTCAGCCCGAACACCCGCACGGATTCGCCCAAGCTGCGCACATGCACGAAGCCGTGGCTTGGCCCGATGCTGCCCGCGATCACCGGAAAGCCGTCAGGCAGGTCGCCCAGATCACGCATCACCCCGTTGGTCAGCGCGCCCGAGAGTCCGAATCCCTTGTGGATGGTGACATTCACCTCGCCCCAATAGGCGCCGATGCAGTCCGGGTAATCCAGATCCTCTATCACCGCGATCGCGGGTTTCGGCGCGTCGTGCATGGCGCGGTAATAGGCCATGCGGCGGGTGCGGATCACCTCTGGTGCCTCGGTCGGGGGCGTCCGGGCCGCGATCTGTGCCGTCACGGCATACCCGACCACCGCGCGCCCGGGATCGGAACACAGCACCGTGCCGCGACTGAAGGCATCGAAGCCGCGCTTGCCCTGCACCACCTCGATGGCGTTGCAGACTGTGGGCGTATCGACGCGGGCGAGAAGGTCGAGCAGATCAGGTTTCATGCGGCAAGCCAGTCCTTGAGGGCAGAAAGCGTGAGGGCAGGTTGTTCGAGCGGTGGCAGATGTCCTGCGCCGGGGATGATAACCATCCGCGATTGCGGCATCAGGCTGTGCATCAGCTCGTGCCGGTCGCGGGGGCATGGGCGATCATCTTTACCCATCAGAATCAGTGCGGCGCCGCTGAATCGGCGCAGCGTCGCGGTGCGGTCGGGGCGGTTCTTCAATGCCAGCGACTGGCGGCGGAAGACCTCTGGCCCCAGATCGCGCGCCATCGCCATGCAAAGATCGAGCGTGGCAGCGTCGTCCGGGTCGGCAAGGTAATTGGGCTTCATCTCGTCGCGCATCACGCCGTCCAGATCGCCGCCCAGTGCGCGGGCGATCTGGGGGGCGCGGCGGGCGGCAGCCTCGGGCGCCTCGGCCAGCGGGTTGGTGTCCATGAGCGCCAGGCGTTCCACCCGTTCGGGCGCCTGTTCCAGCATCTCCATGGCGACGATCCCGCCCATGCTCAGCCCCGCCAGCGCGAACCGCTCGGGCGCGGTGCGCAGGATGGTGGCGGCCATGTCGGGGATGGTCTCGCCTTCGGTCGGCAGGGCGTGATGAACAGTACAGGGCAGCGCCGAGGGCAGATCGCCCCACATGCGCGCGTCGCACATCATGCCGGGGATGAGGACCAACGGGCTCATGCCGCGCGCCGCGCGCCTTCGGCCAGTGTGGCGAGCTTGGCCCAGGCGATTTCCGGGTCCACCGCACCGAAACCCGCAAAGGTGCCGAAGCCGCAATCGCTGCCCGCGATGACACGCTCGGGGCCGACGATTTCGGTGAAACGCTCCAGCCGCTGCGCGACCAGTTCGGGGTGCTCGATGAAATTCGTCGTGGTGTCCACCGCGCCGGGGATCAGCACCTTGTCGGGCGGGATATCCGCCGCACGGTCCCGGAACACGGTCCATTCATGTCCGTGGCGGGGGTTGGCGGTCTCGAACAACAAATAGCGAGCGGGCACGCGCATCAGCAGCGGGAACATGGTGGCCATGTCCACATCGCAGCAATGCGGGCCCTCATAGTTGCCCCAGCAGATATGCAGGCGGATGTTGTGGCGCGGCAGCCCGTCCAGCGCACGTTCCAGCGCCGCCACATGGGTTTCGGCGACCTTGACGAACTCGGCATCGCTGAGGTCACTGAACAGCATGTGCCGCGACAGCGCCAGATCCGGGCAGTCGAGTTGCAGCGCCAGCCCGCCCTCAAGGATGGTGCGGTATTCGTCGCGCATCGCATCCGCCAGCGCGTCGAGATAGGCCTGCCGGTCGGGGTAATGGGCGTTCTGCAGGAAGAGCGAGATCACCCCCGGCGAGGCCGCGTTCATGAAGCCGTGTTCCACCCCATGCGCCGCCATGGCGGCTTTCAGATTGGCGATATCCTTTTGCAATTCGTCCTGCCCACGGCTCTCGACCGGCCCGGTGCATTGGGGCCGCGCATAGGTCGGCGTGCCGCCCGATTGCGCCAGCCGTTCCAGAAAGGTCGGAAACATCTTCAGGTCGGCGGGCGCGTTGCGCGGGCTGTCCCCGGAAAACCCCGTGTAGCGGTCCTTGACGTAGGTGGCGTAGCTGATCTTGGAGCATTCGCCATCCGAGACGATGTCGATGCCCGCCTCCTTCTGGCGGCGGACGTTTTCCATCACCGCATCAGTCATGCAGGCGTCGAAGGCGGACGCGTCGAAATCCTCGCCGCGTTCGCGGGCGAACAGGAAATCCACCACCGCCTGCGAGCGGGGGAGTGAGCCGACATGGGTGGATCTGAGCGCCATGGGTATCCTTTCAGGGGGTTGTTTCGGTCAGGAAGGACAGGTCGAGCACGGTCTGACGCGTCACAGCCCCGTCGAAGGCCGCGAGGTCGTGCATGGCGCCGGGGAAGGCGATGCAATCCAGCCCGGCGGCGCGAGCGGCCCCGAAGCCGTCGGGGTTGTCCTCGATCGCCAGCGCGTCGGCAGGGTCCAGCGCCAGCGCGCGGAGGGCCGCGTGATACACATCCGGCGCAGGTTTGGGCTGCGCCACCTGCGCGGGGTCCAGCACCATGTCGAACGCCTCGCGGCCCAGCGCGGTGGCAGTCAGCAGCGCGTCGATATTGGCCGCCGAGGTGGTCGCAGCAAGCGCGAGTTTCCAGCCGTGCAGCCGCGCCTGCGCCATGGTTTCGGCCACGCCGTCACGCAGCGCGATCCCGGTCAGCAGGCGTTGCTGGAACAGGCGCGATTTCTCGGCGTGCAGCGCATCGGCGTCCACGCTTTCGCCCCGGCTTTCGGCATACCGCACGATCCGGTCGCGCCCGCCCGAGATGGTGAGCATCGGCGCGTATATCTCCGGGGTCCACTCCCAGTCCAGCCCGGCAGCCCGGAAGGCGCGGTTGAACGCATCGCGCTGCAGCTCCGAGGTTTCCGCCAGCGTGCCGATGGAGCCGAAGATGAGTGCCTTCATGGTCTGTATCCTTTCGAGAGTGTCGGGCGCGTGTTGCGCGATGTCTCGCAGGTAGCCCGCACGCCCCGACAGCACAGGAAGACTCAAGGCAGCCGCGCGGTCGGCCCGGCGGGGTCGTCCGTACCGATGACACGGTAGAGGCTGGCCTCGCCGGTCATGGCGGGTTGCAGGCTGTGGGTCTTGCCCGCCGGGACGAGGCAGGTATCGCCGGGGGCGAGCGTTTCCTGCCCGCCGCCCCAGTCGAGACGCCAGTGCCCGCGCATCGGCATCAGGATCGTCGGGCGGTCGCACGTCTCGGGGGTGCCGGGGGCAGAGGCGCGGGTGAGGAAATGCACCTCGAAACCGGGGCGGTCGCGCAGTACGCCATTCGCGCCGATCACGGTCGCGGGCTCGCGATCAGCGAGCGCCATCAGGTCCCAGTAGCGGGCGACATGGTTGGGCAAAACCTCGGCCGTGCTGGGCTCGGGGTAGTGGGCGAGCTCGGCTTCGGTCAGCAGCGGCATGGGGGCGACGCCTTCGGGCAGGCTTTGGCCCTGCTTGCTGTCATAAAGCTTGCCGTTCTCGCCCAGCACCAGCCCGTGATCGCGCGCATCCTCGATTACCTGCGGGGCCCAGATCACGCCGCCCCCGGCATCGTCGCCGCCGAGCACGGCCATGATCATCCCGTAATCAGTGCCGATATTCTCGAACCCACGGAAGATGCCTGTGGGGATGTTGAAGATATCGCCTTCTTCCAGCGTGACCTCGCCTGCGGTTCCCCAACGGCCCCAGAAGAAACGCCAGCGACCCTTGAGCACGAAGAACACTTCCGCCGTGCGGTGCGAATGCAGCGAGTTGCGGCAGCGCGGTGGCTGGCCCGCCGCGCCGATATTGAAGCCCGGCGTCTCGCGGATATGCACATGCTGGTCGGCGCTTTCCGAGACCCCGCCGCCGATGATGGTGAAGTTCTCCTTCTGGTCCGAGCCCGGCGTGTGGGCGTCGATGAAGGCGGTCTTGCAGGGTTGCAGCTCGCCATAGCGGACGATTTCGGGAGTGGCGTCGGTTGTCATGTCTCAGCCTCCATGCAGCAGGATCTGTTTCCAGATCGCGGTTTCATCAAAGAGCGTGTATTCGCGCCGGATGCCCCACCCGGCGCGGCCGTCCAGCCCGCCCCAGGGGCCGAATTCGGCGTGGGTCGCGGCCATCACATGCACGCGCGCGCCGGTCGGCGGGCCGAAGGCGCCCCAGCCATCATGCGTGCCTTCGAGCGACCAGCGCACTGCGGCGCGCGGGGGCATCATCGGGTCGTCGCGCCCGATGACGTGGTGGATCTCGAACCGGGCCGAGGGGAAGGCCGCGCGCAGAGCCATCCAGAAGCGTTCGGCCCCGTCATGTGAGCAGGTCTCGACCCCGCCGGGGTAGTAGAGATTTGCGGCGCGGTCATAGACCTGCGCGATGGCCGACACCTCGGCCTCCATGATCCGGCTCAGCGCGTCCGCAAGCCGCGCGCCCCATTCATTGTCGTTGCCGCGCCCGGTGTAGGGGCCGGGGCGGTCGATCTCGGGGGTGAAGGGGCGGGGGCAGGCCTCGGGGCCGCCCTCTCGGGCGATCTGGTCGCGCGCCGCGTCGCGCGGGCACTGGCCCATCTGCCGGACGATGGCGCCGTTGTCGCGGATCAGCCATTCATCGTCGATGGCATTCGCGCGGGCGTGGCAATCGGCAATGATCCGGTAGCGCAGCGCGGTGCCGCTTGCCGGGCCGAAGGCCCCGTCGCCCAGATGCGTGGCGGTCGAGAGGATGCGGTGCGAGGACAGCATGTCGTCTTCGGGTGTGCCGGACCAGATCACATCCTCGCCCAGCAGGCGGCGGTCGGGAAACTCCGCCAGCGTGGCCATGGTCGCTGCGATGACACCGGCGTTGCCTGTGGACACGCCGCCGGGCATCCGCACCACGATATCGGGCGCATACCAGCGGTGGAGGCCCGCCAGATCGCGCCCCTCCCAGATCGCGCGGGTGATCCCGAGGATGTAGTCGGGGAGATCGCGCCATTCGGGGTCAAAGCCCTGCATCGACCCCTCCTTCCGGTTGCCGGGCCGAGCTGCGCTGGATCAGCGGTGCGTCGATCTCGACGCTTTGGGCGGCGCGGTGCGGATCGGCGATTTGCGCAAGCAGCGTCTCGACCGTAGCATCGACCATGCGGCCCACGGGCTGGCGCATTGTCGTCAGGTCATAAGCCCCCCACGCGGCCATCGGCACATCATCATAGCCCACGACCGAGATATCCTGCGGCACGCGCCAGCCCATCGCGCGCAAACGATCGATCACGGCAAAGGCCATGTGGTCATTGCCCACGAAGATCGCATCGGGTGGGGTCGCGGCCTCGACCAGCGTCTGTGCGGCGCGGGCGGCAGTATCGCGGTCGAACATACCGTCAAGGGTGGCAAGCGGCGCGAGCCCCGCCTCGGCCAGCCCGTCTGTGAGCCCCTGCGCGCGGTCGCGCCCGGTGCTTGCGCCCTGCCAGCCGCTGATATGGGCAATGCGCCGATGCCCGCCCGCGACCAGGAAACGCGCAACCTTGCGCCCGCCCAGCAAATTGGCCGAGGTCACAGAGGACAGCCCCGAACCCGGCTGGCCACGGTTGAACATGACCAGCGGAATGCCGACATCCGCACAGCGCTGCGTCACGTCATTGCTGATCGCGACAGATGCGGTGATGATCCCGTCCACCTGATAGGCCAGCAGTTCGCCGAGCAGCCGCTCCATCTCGCCCGCCGCGTTCGAGGCCATGAACAGCAGCACATGATAGCCGCGCGCCTGCAGCGTGTTGCTCAGCCGTTCGATCGCAACCGGGTAGAACTGGTTTTCCAGATAGGCGACGACAAGGCCGATGATCCGACTCTTGCCGGTGATCATGGCGCGGGCCAGCGAATTGGGGCGGTAGCCGAGGGTTTGCGCGGCGGCCTGCACCTTGGCACTGGTCGCGGGCGCGACGCTGGCGCCCGGGGTGAAGACGCGGCTCACCGCCGACTGGCTGACACCCGCAAGGCGCGCCACATCCTGTGCTGTTACCCGACCTGTGGTGCTCATGCCGCTGTCCACCCGCCATCGACCCTGAGCGCCGTGCCCGTGACCAGCGCGCTGGCCTCCGAGGCGAGGTAGAGCACCGCGCCCATCACATCGCCGACCCCGCCCACACGGCCCAGCGCGATGTTGCGCTCGATCCAGGCGCGGCGGTCGGGGTTGTCGAAGGTCGCTTGTGTCAGAGGCGTCAGGATGAAGGTCGGGCAGACCGTGTTGACGCGGATGCCATGCGGCCCCCACTCCAGCGCCATCGCCTTGGTCATCCCTTCGACCGCGTGTTTGGTCGCGCAATAGACCGCGCGGTCGATCCCGCCGACATGGCCCATCTGGCTGGAGATCTGGATGATGCTGCCGGGCTTCTCGGCCGCGACCAGCCCTTGAGCCACAGCCTGCGCAGCGAAATAGGCGGCCCGGATGTTGACCGAGGTGACCGCGTCGAAATCGGCCACGGTCGTCTGAAGCGCCGGGCCGTGACGGGCGAGGCCCGCGGCGTTGACCAGCACGTCAAAGGGGCCGTGACCCGCGATGAAGCCCTGCAGCGCCGCAGTATCGGAAATGTCGAGCGGTTGCGCCTCGGCCCTGCCGCCCGCTTCGGTTATGGCGGCCCGCGCGGCCTCCAGCCGATCGGCACCGCGGGCGACGAGCGTGACGTCCGCACCCGCCTGGGCCAGGGCGGCGGCGCAGGCGAGGCCGATGCCCGAGGACGCGCCGGTCACCAGCGCGCGCTTGCTGTCGAGGCGGAATGATGGGGTGCGGGGCAGGTCGGTCATGCGCAAAGTCCCTGATCTAGCGTGATCGGGGCAAGACTGCGGCCTGTGTTGAATGCCCGCATCCGCCCCAATACATCCACACCGATCTGCGCCCACATGTCCAGCAGATCCACCAGCACCCAGTTCTCGCGGATCAGCCCGCCCTCCAGCCGCCAGAAGTCCAGACTGCGCAAGGTGATCCGTTGGTTCGCAGGCGCGATACCCAGCCAGCCATCGCCGGTGATGGTCAGGCGCATGTTCGGCCAGCCGGTCTCGCAGACATAGGCACCTTCGGCGACCCAATGGCTGTGCAGCCCGTCGCGGTCGAGGTTGCGGTCCGGCATTGCGCGCAGGAAGGGGATCTGGTGCCAGTGCCGGAATCCTTCAATGCCCCGCGCCGTGCCGATCCCAGCCGGCCCATACCAGTTGAAACGCAGGTGCCAGTAGGCGGGCAGGTTCATGACGCCCGGGTCCGGGTCCGCCGGGTGGCGGCACAGGTCGGCCAGCATGGCCACCACATGGTCCATCGTTGCCTGCCCGTCGCCGGAAGCGCGCAAACCGTCCTGGGTCATGGGGGCAGGGGTGGCAATGTAGGCCCCAAGCTGCGGCCCCATGGGCCAGGCGCGGGCCTGCATCATCAACTCGGGGATATCCCAGATCGCCTGCACCTCGACCACGCGACCGGCGTCGAGCCGGAAGAACTCGTGATAGCGCATATGGGCAAGCTGCCCGGTGGGCGGGATGCCCAGAAAAGGCGCAGTGAAGGTGCCCATGTAGTTGCCCATGCAGCCGACCCAGTGCTGCCCCTCGGGCGTGGTGCCCGCCAGCACGATCATGTCGCGCCGTTCCAGATCGGGCAGGGCGGTCAATAGCGGGGCAATACATGTCTTCCACAGCCCGTCCGGGCCTGTCAGATCGCCAAAGGGATGGCACATCCGGATCGTCGCATCGGATGAAAGCATGGCGTCCAATGCCGCGCGCGCACCCGCAGAGGTGGCGGATTCCATGGCCCTTTGATACGGCGCGACAGCTTCTTTCAGCGCGTCGGGACTCATTCGGCGGCGACCCCGTAAGGGACATTGCGCCCCCCATAGCGGCGCACGCGGATGTTGCATTGTTCGGCATGACCGACGAAGCCCTCGAGCATGCACAGCCGCGAGCCATAGGCGCCGATCTCGGCGGCAGCGGCATCAGTGGTGATGCGCTGGTAGCTGTGGGTTTTCAAGAACTTGCCGACCCACAGCCCGCCCGTATAGCGCCCGGCCTTCTTGGTCGGCAGGGTGTGGTTGGTGCCGATCACCTTGTCGCCGTTGGCGACATTGGTGCGAGCGCCCAGGAACAGCGCGCCGTAGCTGTGCATCTGCTCCAGATACCAGTCGTCGCGGTCGGTCATGACCTGCACATGCTCATAGGCCATGTCATTGGCGACCTGCAGCATTTCTTCATGCGTGTCGCACAGGATCACCTCGCCATAGTCGCGCCAACTTGTGGCAGCGGTCTCGGCGGTGGGCAGGATGGCCAGCAGGCGGTCGATCTCTGCCAGCGTGTCCTCGGCCAGCTTGCGCGAATTGGTGATGAGCGCGGCCGGGGAGTTGTAGCCGTGCTCGGCCTGGCCGAGCAGGTCGGTGGCGCACAGTTCTGCATCCACAGTGTCATCGGCGATCACCATTGTCTCGGTCGGCCCGGCAAACAGGTCGATGCCGACGCGGCCGAAAAGCTGGCGCTTGGCCTCGGCCACGAAGGCGTTGCCGGGGCCGACGAGCATGTGCACAGGGTCTATGCTTTCGGTGCCGATGGCCATCGCGCCGACAGCCTGGATGCCGCCCAGCAAATAGATCTCATGCGCGCCGCCCATATGCATGGCCGCGACGATGGCCGGGTGCGGCGCGCCCTTTTGCGGCGGGGCGGCGGCGATGATGCGCGGTACGCCTGCAACATTGGCCGTCAACACCGACATATGCGCGCTTGCCACCATCGGGAACTTGCCGCCGGGCACATAGCAGCCGACCGACTGCACCGGGATGTTGCGATGCCCCAGCACGACGCCGGGCATCGTCTCGACCTCGATATCGGTCATGGACGCGCGCTGTCCCTCGGCGAAGCGGCGGATCTGAGCTTGCGCGAAGCGGATATCCTCCATGTCGCGGGTCGAGACGTTGTTTATCGCGGCCTCGATCTCGGAGGGGCTGAGGCGGTAGTCGGGCCGCGTCACGCCGTCGAATTTCCGGCTCAGATCCGAGACCGCCGCGTCTCCGCGCGCCTCGATATCGGCCAGCGTCGACTCGACTGTCGCGCGCACCCTGGCGTCGTCTTCGGCGCGCTCGGCCTCGGGCTTGGCGGTCTTGAGGGGGGTGATTGTCATGGGACCTCCTGTGTCATGTTCCGTAGCCCAGCAGCAGACGCGGCAGGACGAGCGACAGATCGGGCCAGAAGCTGATCACCAGAAGCGCGGCGATCAGCACCAGAACCCAGCGGAAGATGCGCCGCACCAGATCGTCATAGGGAATGTTGCCCACCTGCGCGGCCATGAACAGGTTGGCGCCCAGCGGCGGTGTGACGAAGCCGATGGCCAGTGCGACGATCATGATCACGCCGAAATGGATCGGGTCGATGCCCAGATGCGTGACCATCGGCAGCAGCACCGGCGTCAGAATGACGATGGCGGCGAGGGTTTCCAGAAACGTCCCGATGATCAGCAGCAGCACCAGGATAGCCAGGAGCACGATCATCCAGTTGTCGGTAACACCAAGGACGAATTGCGACAGGCTCAGCGGGATGCGCTCCAGCGCGATGACCCGGCCAAAGGCGACCGAGGCGCCGATGATCACCAGCACGGCTGAGACCAGCAGCGCTGATTCAAGCATGATCCGCGGCAGTTCGGTCCACTTCAACTCGCGGTAGACCATGGTCGAGACAATCAGCGCATAGACCACGGCCACGGCAGAGGATTCGGTCGGCGTGACGATCCCGCCATAGATGCCGCCCAGGACGACAATCGGCATCAGCAGCGCGAGTTTCGCCTGGTTGAGCGCGCGGAAGCGCTCGGCCCAGCTTGCCTTGATCGCGCTGACCTCCCAGCCGCCGCGGCGGGTCTGCCAGATATTGTAGAGGATCAGTGCCAGCGCGATGATGAAGCCCGGCAATATGCCCGCCAGAAACAGCGCCGAGACCGAGACGCCCGCGGTCACCGCATAGACGATCATCACCACCGAGGGCGGGATCATCACCCCCAGCGCGCCGGCCGAGGCGACCATCGCCCCCGAATAGGCCCGGTCATAGCCGCGCCGCACCAGCGCCGGGATCATGGCAAGGCCGATCGCCGCGACAGTGGCCGAACCGGTCCCCGAGATGGCCGCGAAGAACAGGCAGGCCATGATTGTGACCGTGCCCAGGCCCCCGGGTGCTGTTCCGAAAAACGCCTCGGCCACTGCGATCAGGCGACGCGAGATGCCGCCGCGACTCATCAGATTGCCCGCCAGCGTGAACAGCACCACGGCCATCAGCGTGAAGGAATTAATGCCGCTGACCAGCCCCAGCGCGTAGAAATCGAAGCTCAGGAACGGGATATAGGCAATCGCCAGCAGGCTCGCCGTGCCCAGCGCGATACCGATTGGCACACCCAGCAACAACAGCACCACGAAACTGCCGAACAGGATGGCGCTGGTCATGAGATCGTCCCGTCATCGGGCCGCAGGGGCGTCTCGCCGTGGCGGATCAGCGACCAGATGGAGTGCGTCAGTCGGAGTGCGGACAACGCGCCCGAGAAGATGATCGCCGCGTAAAGCCACGCTGTCGGCCATTGCGTCGCCGACAGGGTCTGCCCGCGGTCGAGGGCGTTGGCCGTGATGATCACGCCCAGCCAGCAGATCGCGACCGAATAGGCCAGGAATACCGCTTCGGACAACACCAGCAACCAGCGCCGCAGCGCGGGCGGTGCGGCATCGACCAGGATCGTCACGCGCAAATGGCGCTTCTCGCGGATCGCGTAGCTGATGCCGAAATAGATCATGTAGACAAAGGCGAAGCGCGCAACCTCGCCCGCCCATGGCACCGAGGTCTGAAAGGCAAAGCGCGCGACGACATCGGCGAACAGCAGAACGATGACGACGCCAAGGCTCGCCACGATGACCACCGGCTCGAAATATCGCTCGACCGCTCTCAACCCGCTCAACACGCGGCTCCCTCCTCCCTGGACCAGAGTGTCGCCGACCGGCGGGGGCTGCCGGTCGGCTGGGGGTCTTACTGCTCGAGCGCGGCGCTGAACGCGTCGAAGAACTCGCCGCCGACGCTGTCACGCAGCATCTCGGCGATCGCGCTGTTCATCGTCTCGGCCATGCGGTCACGATCCTCGGCGGGCAGTTCGGTCACGGTCAGCCCGGCCTCGGCAAGTTCGTCGAGCGTTGCGGCATTTGCTGCGGCAACCAGTTCGCGCTGCACGCCGACGGTTTCGCCCGCCACTTCCATCATGAGCGCGCGCTCGTCTTCCGAGAGGCTGTTGACGAAGTCGAGATTGGCGAACCAGACTTCGGGCCAGTAGATATGGCCGGTCAGCGACACGTCGCTCTGCACTTCGTAGAAGCGTTCGACGACCATCGAGGAGAGTGCGCTTTCCTGCCCGTCGATCAGCCCTTGCTGCAGCGACGAGTAGATCTCGCCCCAGGCCAGCGGCAGCGGCACCGCGCCGATGGACCGCCAGGCGGCAATCTGGATCGGGTTATCTGCCGAGCGCAGGCGGAACCCCTCGAACGCTTCCAGACTGTCGAGCGCGCGGTTTCCCGAGAAGCTGCGGAAGCCGAGCTCCAGAAAGCCCATCCCGGCCAGCCCGCGATTCTCCATTGCTGCGTTCAGCGTGTCGCCCGCCGGCCCGTCCAGCGTGTTGCGGGCATGTTCTTCATCCTCGAACAGCAGGAACTGGTCGAGCATCCCCAGTTCCGGGATAGTCGGCGACAGCAGGACCGAGGCCCCGGTGCCCATCTGGATGTTGCCCGATTGCACCAGCTCCAGCACCTCGTTCACGCTGCCAAGCTGGCCACCGGCAAAGATCTCGACCTGAAGCGCCCCCTCCGAGCGGTCTTCGAGGTTGCTCTTGAAGTGCTCCATCGCCTCGTGAAGGGGCGAGGCCTCGGGCTGGGCGTGGGCAATGCGGATAACGGTCTGTGCTGTCGCGGATGTCGCAACAAGGCTTGTCGCAACAGCAAGCGCCGCAAGAAACGATGTCTTCATGATGTCCTCCCTGACATTGGCGGTAGTGCTCAGGTGAAACAGTAGCATTGATTGCATACGTATGCAATACAAGGAGACAGCACAGGATTTGCCGGTCGGTAAGCAGTGGGACGCCGGGCAGGGCTTGACTTCGATCGGCGAAGCGATGCTTCTGCGCGCACGAACGGTATCCGGGGATAACGCGATGCACAGAGGCGCCACGGTCAAAATCCGTATTCGCCCCAACAGATTGCAGGGGCGGGTGCGGATCAACGGCGAACCTGTGACTGCGCGGCACAGCGCATGACCTCGTGCCCTGTGATTTACGGCCATCGCGGTGCGCGCGGGGTGCTGCCCGAGAACACGATGGAGGGCTTTCGATGGCTGCGCGCCCATGGCGTCCCGGGGGTCGAGATCGACGTACAGCTCGGCGCCGATGGCGTGCCGGTGGTGATCCACGACCCGCTGATCCCCGCCCAGCTCGCGCGCGATGCGGGCGGGCGTTGGCTGTCCGCGCCGGGGCCAAAAGTCGTCGATCTGACACTGGCGGAGTTGCGCGGCTATGATGTCGGGCGGCTCAACCCCGATCATCCCTATGGGAGGCGCTACCCCGATCAGCGCCCCGCTGATGGCGCGCGAATCCCGACCCTTGCCGATTTTCTGAGCTGGGCGGGCGCGGACTCGGAGTTTGTCATCAACATCGAAATCAAGTCCTTCGCCGATCGCAGTGATCTCGGCCCCGCGCCCGAGGCACTTGCCGAGACAGTGGTTGATGCGATCGACACTCACGCGATCGCAAACCCGCTCTTGGTGTCGTCCTTTGACTGGCGGGTGCTCGAGGCCCTGGAACGCATCGCGCCGAAGGTCGCGCGCGGCTACCTGACGCTAGAGGCAGGGGACGAGAAGAACATCTACCCGGACTCACCCTGGATGGGTCGCGCCGCTGCACAATGGGCTGCGAACGACCTGCCCGGGGTGATCGCCCAGTTAGGCGGGCGTCACTGGTGTGCCTACCATCGCGAGGTGACCGCCGAGCGCCTGAGCGCCGCGCGGGCGCGCGGTCTGCGGGTCACGGTCTGGACAGTGAACGCGCCCGACGACATCGCGCGCATGATCGCGCTTGGCGTGGACGGCATCATCACCGACTATCCGCAGCGGGCGATGGACATGCTGTCAGCGGCGCGCTGAGGCGCGAAAGCTCAGCCTGCCCGCCCGCCGATCGCGACCGTCACCTCGTCCGCCGCACGCCGGACCAGCGCACCCATCGCCTCGGCACGTTCCAATGTCAGCCGGAACACCGGGCCAGAGATGGACAACCCCGCAATAGCCTCGCCATGGGCATTGAAGATGGGCGCGGCGATGCAGCGCATTCCTTCGGTGCGCTCCTCGTTATCGATGGCATAGCCGCGCGCGCGGGTCAGCGCCAGATCCCGCTCCAGCGCGTCAAGCGCGGTCAGCGAGGCCGGTGTGAAACGCTCCATCCCGCCGCTTGTGACCTCGGCCAGCCGCGCCGCATCCGTATGCGCCAGCAGTGCCTTGCCGATCCCCGAGACATGCATCGGGCCGCGCGTACCGGGCGGAAAAAAGGCGCGGATCGCCTCATGCGTCTCGACCTGGGTCAGGAACAGCACTTCGCCACGGTGCTGCACGCCCAGATTGGCGGTCTCGCCGCTCTCGCGCATCAGCGCCTGCATCGGCCCGCGCGCGCGGTCGACCAGCGCCGTGCGCCGGAGAAAGGCAGAACCGGTGCGAAAGGCCCCTGCGCCGACATGCCAGCACTGCGTCTCGGGCTCCAGCTCGACAAAACCATGCGCCTGATAGGTTGTCAGCACGCGATAGACTGTGGGCGCGGACTGCCCGGCGGCCTGTGCGAGTTCGGTCAGTGTCAGCCCGTCGGCACGCGCCAGCACGGCAAGGATCGAAAGCGCGCGATCAAGCGACTGGACGGTGTTCTGCGCGGTCTTGTCGTGAAAGGCGCGGGGGCGGCCCCGGGCGCGGGTATCGGCCATGTGTCTCTCCGCATTCAAGCGCGTTTCATCGCGTGAAAAAGAAAAAAACCATCAAAAACAGTGCTTAGAGTGATTTTTTCGCATCATAAAATACAATTTCAAAAAAATTGCAAGCGCCGGGACGCTGGGCTAGAAAGATGCCAGATGAGGAGGAGCCGCGTCATGTCCCTGCAGAACCCCGTATTCATTCCCGGGCCGACCAATATCCCCGAGGCGATCCGCAAAGCCTGCGATATGCCGACGCTGGATCACCGCAGCCCGGATTTCGCGCGAATCTTCCGCCCTGCCTTGGCCGGGGTGCGGCGGGTGCTGAATCTCGAGGGCGGTGAAATCATCGTGCTGCCCAGCACCGGCACGGGCGGCTGGGAGGCTGCGATCACCAATACGCTTTCGCGCGGCGATCGCGTGCTGGCGGCACGCTTCGGCATGTTCAGCCAGCGCTGGATCGATATGTGCCAGCGTCACGGCCTCGACATGCAGGTGATCGATGCACCCTGGGGCGAAGGCGCCCCGGTGGACGACATTGCCGCCGCCCTGCGGGCCGACAAGGACCATCGGATCAAGGCTCTGCTCGCCACGCATAACGAGACAGCGACTGGCGTGGTCTCGGACATCGCCGGGATTCGCGAGGCGCTCGACGCGGCCGGGCATCCGGCGCTGTTGCTGGTGGACGGGGTGTCCTCCATCGGTTCGATGCCCTTCGACATGGCCGGATGGGGCGTGGATATCGCAGTCGCCGGCTCGCAGAAGGGGTTCATGCTGCCGGCGGGTCTGGCGATCCTGGGGGTCTCTGACCGGGCACTGGCGGCGATGGAGGGGGCGGATCTGCCCCGCACGTTCTTCGACTTCCGCGACATGGTGACAAGCTATGGCGCGGGCGGCTACCCCTACACGCCCCCGGTCGGGCTGATCGCGGGGCTCGCGAAATCGGTCGAGATGCTCGAGGCCGAGGGGTTGGATGCCGTCTACGCCCGGCACGCGCGTTACGCCGAGGCGACCCGTCGCGCGGTCGCAGCCTGGGGGATGCGCCCCTGTGCGGCACAGCCCGCCCTCTACTCCGACACGGTCACCGCGGTCGTTGTGCCCGAGGGCTGCAACGGCACCGACCTCGTCACCCATGCCGCGACGCGCTACGGCATGGCCTTCGGGGTCGGGCTGGGCGCGGTCGCGGGCAAGGTGTTCCGCATCGGCCATCTGGGCATGCTGACCGACGCCATGCTGTTGTCGGGGCTGGCAGTGGCCGAGATGTGCATGGCCGATCTGGGCTGGGAGGTTCCGCTCGGCTCGGGCGTGGCGGCGGCGCAGGAGTATCTGCGCACCACCCCCGGGGCCGCGCTGGCCGATGCAGCGTGATCGGGGGCTCTGCCCCCGCCGCGCTGTGTGCGCCTCCTCCGGGATATTCGGGCAAAGATGAAATGAGGACAGCATGAAGGACGCGAGCGATATGACCATTCCCATCTATGCCGATGTCGAGGCCGCGCACGCGCGCATCGCGCCGCATATCCATTGCACGCCAGTCCTGACGTCGGAGTATCTGGACGCGCTGACCGGGGCAGAGTTGTTCTTCAAATGCGAGAACTTCCAGAAGGCTGGTGCGTTCAAGGTGCGCGGAGCCTCGAACGCGGTATTCGGCCTGTCCGAAGAGATGGCGGCGAAGGGCGTCGCCACGCATTCAAGCGGCAATCACGCCCTGTCCCTGAGCTACGCGGCCGGGCGCCGGGGTATTCCCTGCCATGTGGTGATGCCGCGCACCGCGCCCCAGGCCAAGAAGGACGCAGTGCGTGGCTATGGCGGGATCATCACCGAATGCGAGCCCTCGACCACCTCGCGCGAGGCGGTGTTCGCCGAGGTGCAGCAAGCGACCGGGGCGGAATTCGTGCACCCCTACAACGACCCGCGCGTGATCGCCGGGCAGGCGACCTGCTCGAAAGAGCTGCTGGCGCAGGTCGAGGGGCTGGACGCGGTGATCGCGCCCATCGGCGGGGGTGGCATGGTGTCGGGGACGTGCCTGACGCTGTCGGCCATCGCGCCGCATGTCGAGATCTATGCCGCCGAGCCCGAACAGGCGGATGACGCGTATCGCAGCTTCAAGGCCGGTCATATCATTGCTGATGACGCGCCGGTGACAATTGCCGACGGGCTGAAAGTGCCGCTGAAAGAGCTGACCTGGCATTTCGTGTCGAACCACGTCACCGATATCCTGACCGCGAGTGAGCAGGAGATCATCGACGCGATGAAACTGACCTGGGCGCGGATGAAAATCGTGATGGAGCCGTCCTGCGCGGTGCCGCTGGCGGTGATCCTGAAGAACCCGGACGTGTTCCGCGGCAAGCGCGTGGGCGTGATCGTCACCGGCGGCAATGTGGACCTGGACAAACTCCCCTGGATGAAAGGATGAGATGATGAACAAGCCTGTTCAACTTGACCAACTCGAAGTCGGCATGGACGTCCCCGCCCTGCCGGGGATGAATGAGGCCGATATCCAGACGCCGTGCCTGGTGCTGGACCTCGACGCACTGGAGCGCAACATCAAGAAGATGGGCGATTATGCCCGCGAACACGGGATGCGCCACCGCGTGCATGGCAAGATGCACAAGTCGGTGGACGTGTATTTCCTGCAGGAAAAGCTGGGCGGCGCCTGTGGCGTCTGCTGCCAGAAGGTGTCGGAGGCCGAGGTCTTCGCCCGCGCCGGCGTCAAGGATGTGCTGGTCTCCAACCAGGTGCGCGACCCGGCCAAGATCGACCGGCTGGCGCGGATGCCGAAGCTGGGCGCGCGCACCATCTGCTGTGTCGATGACGTGGAAAACGTGGCCGACCTGTCGGCGGCGGCGCAAACGCATGGCACCGAAATCGAATGCCTGGTGGAAATCGACTGCGGCGCCGGGCGCTGCGGCGTGACCACGACCGAGGATGTGGTCAAGATTGCCAAGGCTATCGACGCCGCCCCGGGGCTGAAATTCGCCGGGCTGCAGGCCTATCAGGGCGCCATGCAGCACATGGACAGCTA
>LFIK01000704.1_pt1 | contig 25519 bp, 18 predicted proteins | sample 643401 | NCBI WGS metagenome assembly LFIK01 (sample SAMN03777447, study PRJNA286221) | soda lake metagenome | biome: soda lake; feature: Kulunda steppe; material: water; isolation source: sample T5-Br brine of Lake Tanatar-5 | place: Russia: Kulunda steppe | collected 2010-07
CGCCGCAGGCATGGGCCATCTCGACGGTGCGCCGGGTGACGTCGACGTTGTAGTCGTAGTCCATCGGGGTCTTGCCGTCCTCGCCCAGGGAGCCGTCCATCATCACCGAGGAGAAGCCCAGCTGGATGGAGCGCTGGCACACTGCGGGGCTGGTGCCGTGGTCCTGGTGCATGCAGACCGGGATATGCGGAAACTCCTCCACCGCGGCCAGGATCAGGTGGCGCAGGAAGGGGGCGCCGGCGTACTTGCGGGCGCCGGCGGAGGCCTGGACGATCACCGGAGAGTCGGTGCGGTCCGCCGCTTCCATGATGGCGCGCATCTGCTCGAGGTTGTTGACGTTGAAGGCCGGAACGCCGTAGCCGTACTCGGCGGCGTGGTCCAGCATCTGGCGCATGCTGATCAGTGCCATGGTGTCACCTTTTGCGGGTATTGCGTGGAATCGGTTGTCGGAGTCTATCAGCCCCGCTTGGCGGCTGCCTCGAGGGCGGCCACCGCCGGCAGGGTCTTGCCCTCGACGTATTCGAGGAAGGCGCCCCCGCCGGTGGAGATATAGGAGACCTGCTCCGCGATGCCGTACTTGTCGATGGCCGCCAGAGTGTCGCCGCCCCCGGCGATGGAGAAGGCGGGGCTTTCGGCGATGGCGCGCGCGATCACCTCGGTTCCCTTGCCGAACTGGTCGATCTCGAACACGCCCACCGGGCCGTTCCAGAGGATGGTGCCGGCGTCCCTGAGCATGGCGGCCAGGCGCGCGGCAGTCTCGGGGCCAATGTCGAGGATCATCTCGTCGTCACTCACCTGGTCTACCGGCTTGACGATGGCCTCGGCGGAGTCGGAGAACTCGGTGGCGACCACCACGTCGGTGGGCAGCGGAATCTCGACCTTCGCCATCAGCGCCCGGGCCTTGTCGATCAGGTCGGCCTCGTACAGCGACTTGCCGACGTTGTGGCCCGCTGCGGCGATAAAGGTGTTGGCGATGCCGCCGCCGACGATCAGCTGGTCGCACTTCTCGGAGAGGGCGTTGAGCACGTCGAGCTTGGTGGAAACCTTGGATCCGCCGACGATGGCCGTCATGGGACGCGCGGGCGTGGCCAGTGCCTTCTCCAGGGCGTCAAGCTCGGTCGCCAGCAGCGGGCCGGCGCAGGCCAGCGGGGCGAAGCGGGCCACTCCGTGGGTAGAGGCCTGGGCGCGGTGGGCGGTGCCGAAGGCGTCCATCACGAAGATGTCGCACAGCGCGGCGTACTGCTGGGCGAGGGTCTCGTCGTCCTTCTTCTCGCCCGTGTTGAAACGTACGTTCTCGAGCAGCACCACCTCGCCGTCGGCCAGATCCAGGGAGGCGTCAAGGTAGTCGACGACCAGGCTGACCGGGCGCCCGAGAAGTTCGCCCAGGTGCTCGGCTACCGGAGCCAGGGAGAACTCCTCGGCGGGCTCGCCCTCGGTGGGGCGGCCCAGGTGGCTCATCAGCATTACCCTGGCGCCGGCGTCGCGGGCGGCCAGGATGCTGGGAAGTGCGGCGCGCAGGCGGGCGTCGCTGGTCACCTTGCCGTGCTTGACGGGCACGTTCAGGTCCTCGCGGATCAGCACGCGCTGGCCGCTGAGGTCGAGGTCGGTCATCTTGCGCACGTTCATCTGGGCGTGGTCCTCATCTGGAAACCGGAAGGGGGGGCAGGGTTCTCGAGGGGCATGGCGGCCAGCCGCCGGCTGACGTCGAGCATACGGCTGGCGAAGCCCCACTCGTTATCGAACCAGCAGAGCAGTTTGATCAGGCGTCCGCCAGCCACCCGGGTCTGAGTGGCGTCCACGATACCGGAGCGCGGATCGTGGTTGAAGTCGACCGAGGCCACCGGTTCTGCGGTGTAGCCAAGCAGCCCTGCCAGTCGCCCGCGGCTGGCCTCGGCGAGCAGGGCGTTGACCTCGGCGGCGGTGGTGTCGCGGCGAACCGTGACGGCGATATCCATGGCCGAGACGTTGATGGTCGGCACCCGTACGTGCAGGCACTCGAAGCGCCCGGCCAGGTGCGGCATCAGGCGATTGATGCCCAGCGCCAGGCCGGTATCCACCGGCACGATGGAGTGCATCGCCGAGCGGGTCAGGCGCAGGTCGGTCTGGTGGTAGGCGTCGATCAACGGCTGGTCGTTCATCGCCGAGTGGATGGTCGTGGTAACGCCGTTCTCGATGCCCAGGGCGTCGTCGAGCACGGTGAGCACCGGCACCAGGCAGTTGGTGGTGCACGATGCGGCCGAGACGATGCGGTGCCCGGGGGCGAGCTCATGGTCGTTGATGCCGGTGACGATGGTAGCGTCGACGTCGCTCTCCGCCGGCTGGGAGAAGAGCAGGCGGCCGGCGCCGGCCGCCAGGTGGCGCTGGGCGGTGCCGCGATCCTTGAAGCTGCCGGAACACTCCAGCACCAGATCGACGCCGAGCTCGTGCCAGGGCAGGCGGTCCGGGTCGGGCTCGGAGAGCACCCGGATCGACCGGCCATCGATGCTCAGCCCCTCTCCGTTTCGCTCCACCGTCGCCGGGAAGCGGCCATGGGTAGTGTCGTAGCGGGTCAGGTAGTCGATGGTGGCGAGGTCGGAGAGCTCGTTGATCGCAACGATTTCAAGGACCGGTTCGCGGGAGTGGCCTGGCCGGTCGGCCTGCTCGATTTTTTGCTGCTCGGTTTTTTGCTGCTCGGCTCTTTGTTGCTCAATCAGGGCGCGCAGCACGCACTGGCCGATGCGGCCGTAACCATTGATGGCGATGCGGTGGGCCATGGCGGTGGCGGGGGCTCCAGGTCGCGGGATGTCATGGAAGAAATGAAGGCTGGGATTCTAGCGCACTTCAGCCGACGAGTCCCGGCAGCAGCGGGGCGCTGAGCCGGCGACAGGACGGTCGCTTGTCGCAGGGCCAAGGCTCGGCCTCCGATGGATACGGTCTTCCGCTACGCTGGGAATAGCGACGTCAACCGACTAAGGAGAGGAATCCTATGACCGATATCGCCAACTGGCTCGGCGGGGAGGCAGAGTCCCTGCTGACCCACAGGTGCCGGGGAATCCCCCGCGACAGCCTGTACCTGCCGGGTCCCGACTTCGTCGACCGGGTGGTGACGGAGAGCGACCGCCGCCCCGCGGTGCTGCGCAACCTCCAGGCGCTGTTCGACCATGGCCGGCTGGGCGGGACCGGCTACCTGAGTCTGCTGCCGGTGGACCAGGGCATCGAGCACTCCGCCGGGGCCTCCTTCGCCCCCAACCCCGCCTACTTCGACCCGGCCAACATCGTCGAGTTGGCCATCGAGGGCGGCTGCAACGGGGTGGCCTCGACGCTGGGCGTGCTGGCCTCGGTAGCGCGCCGCTACGCCCACCGCATCCCGATGATGCTCAAGCTCAACCATAACGAGACCCTGAGCTACCCGGCGATCTACGACCAGACGCTGTTCGCCCGGGTCGAGCAGGCCTTCGACATGGGCTGCGTATCGGTGGGGGCGACCATCTACTTCGGCTCCCCCGAGAGCCGTCGGCAGATCATGGAGATCAGCGCGGCCTTCGAGCGGGCCCACGAACTGGGCATGGTCACGGTGCTGTGGGCCTACCTGCGCAACCCGGCCTTCAAACACGAGGGTACCGACTACCACGTGGCGGCGGACCTCACGGGCCAGGCCAACCACCTGGCGGCGACCCTCAAGGCCGATATCGTCAAGCAGAAGCTGCCCGAGGCCAATGGCGGCTACCGGGCCGTTGGCTTCGGCCACACCCACGACAGGGTCTACGATGAGCTGACGTCCGAGCACCCCATCGACCTGGCGCGCTTCCAGGTAGCCAACTGCTTCATGGGGCGGGCCGGGCTGATCAACTCTGGTGGCGGTTCGAAAGGGGCCTCCGACCTGGCCGAGGCGGTGCGCACCGCAGTGATCAACAAGCGCGCCGGCGGCATGGGGCTGATCTCCGGGCGCAAGGCCTTCCAGAAGCCCATGGATGAGGGGGTGGCACTGCTGCATGCCATCCAGGACGTCTACCTGTCGCAGGACGTCACCATCGCCTGAGGCGGGGCGCCGGTGATGGCGCCCGGGCACATGAAAAAGGGCACGGCCGTTCGGCCATGCCCTTTGCATGATGGCTCCCGGGGCGATCAGCCCTCGAGCAGTTCCCCGGCCACCTTCACCACGTTGGCCACGGTGAAGCCGAAGTGCTTGAACAGGTCTCCGGCCGGTGCGGACTCCCCATAGGTGCTCATGCCGATGATGCGTCCCTCGAGGCCCACGTACTTGTACCAGTAGTCGCGGTGGCTGGCCTCGACGGCGATGCGCTTGGTGACGCCGCTCGGCAGCACCTTCTCGCGATACTCGATTTCCTGACCGTCAAAGCGGAAGGCCGAAGGCATGGAGACGACTCGCACCGCATGTCCGGCCTGTTCCAGTTCGATGGCGGCGTCCATGGCCAGGCCGACCTCGGAACCGGTGGCAATGAGGATCAGCTCCGGCGTGCCCTCGCAGTCGCGCAGTACATAGGCGCCACGCTGGATGTTGGCCAACTGCTGCTTGGTGCGCGCCTGATGGGGCAGATTCTGGCGCGACAGCACCAGCGCGGAGGGGCCAGAATTGCGCTTGAGGGCGGCATCCCAGGCAGCGGCGGTTTCGGTGGCGTCGCAGGGGCGCCAGGTGGCCAGGTTAGGCGTGGAGCGCAGGCTGGTCAGCTGCTCGATCGGCTGGTGGGTGGGACCGTCCTCGCCCAGGCCGATGGAGTCGTGGGTGAAGACGTAGATGGCGCGCTTGCCCATGAGTGCCGCCATGCGCACGGCGTTGCGCATGTACTCCATGAAGATCAGGAAGGTGGCGCCGTAGGGAATGAAGCCGCCGTGCAGGGCGATGCCATTCATGATGGCCCCCATGCCGAACTCCCGCACGCCGTAGTGCAGGTAGTTGCCGTCTGGAGAGCCCTCAGCGGGGTTGGTGGAAGAGCCGGGAGTGATGGCGCGGGCACCGTTCCAGAAGGTCAGGTTGGAGGGCGCCAGATCGGCGCTGCCGCCGAGCAGCTCGGGCAGCTGCGGACCCAGCTCGTTGAGGCAGTTGAGTGAGGCCTTGCGGCTGGCGATGGAGTCGCCGGCCTGCTGGGCCTTTTCGATCATCGCCTCGCTGGAGAGCGGCGTCGGCAACTTGCCCTTCATGCGGCGCTGGAATTCGCGAGCCAGTTCGGGGTGCGCGGCGGCATAGCGATCGAAGCGCGTCTGCCAATCGCCTTGGGCGGCCTGGCCCTGTTCGCGGGCGTCCCAGCCCTGATAGATTGGCTCGGGAATGTTGAAGGGGGCGTGAGGCCAGTCGAGCTGCTTGCGGGCCAGGGCGACCTCTTCCTCGCCCAGCGGAGCGCCGTGGCAATCCTCCTTGCCCTGCTTGTTGGGCGAACCGAACCCGATGATGGTCTTGCAGATGATCAGGCTCGGCTTGTCGTCGTGGCTCTTCGCCAGCTCGATGGCGGCCTTGATCTCCTCGGGCTTGTGCCCGTCGACGTCGGGCACCACGTGCCAGCCATAGGCCTCGAAGCGCTTGGCGGTATCGTCGGTGAACCAGCCCTCCACCTCGCCGTCGATGGAGATGCCGTTGTCGTCATAGAAGGCGACCAGCTTGCCGAGCCTGTGGGTGCCGGCCAGGGAGGAAACCTCGTGGGAGATGCCCTCCATCAGGCAGCCGTCGCCCAGGAAGCACCAGGTGGTGTGATCGACGATGGTGTGACCCGGGCGGTTGAACTGGGCGGCCAGGGTCTTCTCGGCGATGGCCATGCCCACGGCATTGGCCAGGCCCTGGCCCAGGGGCCCGGTGGTGGTCTCGATGCCCGGGGCGTAGCCGAACTCGGGGTGGCCAGCCGTCTTGGCATGCAGCTGGCGGAAATTCTGCAGCTCCTCGAGGCCCAGCTCGTAGCCGGTGAGGTGGAGCAGAGAGTAGAGGAGCATTGAGCCATGCCCGTTGGAGAGCACGAAGCGGTCGCGGTCGGCCCACTTGGGGTCTTCCGGGTTGTGCTTGAGATAGTCGTTCCACAGCACCTCGGCGATGTCGGCCATGCCCATGGGCGCGCCGGGATGGCCGGACTTGGCCTTCTGGACGGCATCCATTGAGAGGGCGCGAATGGCATTGGCCAGTTCGAATCGGGATGGCATTGGGTAGCTCCTCGCCTGCGGCGGAATAAGGTTCATGGCCACCGCCGGGGGACAGCGGGGCATGCAGTCTGGATGGGTAGGTCGCCGCAGGACGCGCGCGGCGCAATGGAATTCGGTCATATATTGTCGCCGACTTGACGCCCGGCATCAAATCGTGGATGCCCCGCCATGCCCCAGCGTGTAGACTCTTGGGCCCTAAAGACTGCTTCACACAAGGTCAAGGACGCCATGAGCGAATACTCCCTGTTTACCTCCGAATCCGTCTCCGAGGGCCATCCGGACAAGATTGCCGACCAGATCTCCGACGCGGTGCTCGATGCCATCATCGCCCGCGACAAGAACGCTCGGGTGGCGTGCGAGACCCTGGTCAAGACCGGGGTGGCCATCGTTGCCGGCGAGATCAGCACCTCGGCCTGGGTCGACCTCGAGGCGATCGTGCGCGAGGTGATTACCGGTATCGGCTACACCTCCTCCGACGTGGGCTTCGACGGCGAGACCTGCGGCGTGCTCAACCTGATCGGCAAGCAGAGCGTGGACATCGCCCTGGGCGTCGACCGCAGCAGGCCCGAGGATCAGGGCGCCGGCGACCAGGGGCTGATGTTCGGCTATGCCACCAGCGAGACCGATAGCTACATGCCGGCGCCGATTCACTATGCGCATCGGCTGGTGGAGCGTCAGGCGGAGCTGCGCAAGCATGGCCTGCTGCCCTGGCTGCGCCCGGATGCCAAGAGTCAGGTCACCTTCCGCTATGACGAACAGGGCAAGCCCTGCGCGGTGGACGCCGTGGTGCTCTCCACCCAGCATGATCCTGGCATCGACCCGGAAGAACTGCGCAAGATGGTGCGCCGCGAGATCATCGAGCAGGTGATCCCCGCCGAGTGGCTCACCGAGACGACCCGCTACCACATCAACCCGACCGGCAAGTTCGTGATCGGCGGGCCGGTGGGCGACTGCGGTCTGACCGGGCGCAAGATCATCGTCGACACCTACGGCGGCATGGCGCGCCACGGCGGCGGTGCCTTCTCCGGCAAGGACCCCTCCAAGGTGGATCGCAGCGCCGCCTATGCCGGGCGCTACGTGGCTAAGAACCTCGTCTCCGCGGGTCTGGCCGAAAAGTGCGAAATCCAGGTCTCCTACGCCATCGGCGTGGCCGAGCCCACCTCGGTCTCGATCAATACCTTCGGGACCGGCAGGGTCGATGACGCACGCATCATCGAGCTGGTACGCGAGCACTTTGACCTGCGGCCCCATGCCATCACCCGCATGCTCGACCTGCTGCATCCCATGTACCGGCTCACCGCGGCCTATGGTCACTTCGGTCGCGAGCCCTTCGAGACTACCTATATCTGGACCGATGCCCTGGGAGAGAAGCACACCGAGACCTTCACCGCCTTCCCCTGGGAGAAGGTCGACCGCGCCAACGCCCTGCGCCAGGCGGCCGGTCTGTAAGCCAGCGCCTACGCCAGATGACAGGCCCCGCCGGCATCGCCGCACGGGGCCTGTTGCTATGCTGAGAACAGGTCTCTCGCCAAGCGGGGTCGCCCATGCTCCAGCGTCTTCTCGTCGGCTTGCTCTGTCTGGCCGCCTTCCCGCCGTTTCTCTCATCGCCCGCCCTTGCCGAGCCCTGCACGGCGCCACCCTCCGCGGCGACGATACGCCCCCTGGTCGAGCGACTCGCCGAGTGGGATGAGGCCTACTACCGACGCGGCGAGTCCCTGGTCAGCGATGACGTCTACGACCAGGCTCGAGCAAGCTTCGAGCGCTGGCGGCGCTGCTACCCCGAGCGGGTGCCCATGCTGCCGGTGCCGAGTCAACCGGGCGGTGACGCCGCGCACCCCTTGCCCCAGACCGGGCTCGCCAAGCTGCCTGATCTGTCAGCGGTGGAGCGCTGGCTGTCGCGGCGCCATGACGTCTGGATTCAGCCCAAGGTCGACGGCGTGGCGGTGACGCTGGTGTATGAACGGGGCGAACTGGTACGTGCCATCAGCCGCGGTGATGGCGTCCGGGGGCAGGACTGGACGCGCCATGCTCGGCGTATTTCCGCCGTGCCTCGGCGGCTGCCCGAGGCACGGGATGCGGTGCTGCAGGGCGAGCTCTATCGGCGCTTCGACCGGCACGTGCAGGCGGACGAGGGCGACGCAGGCGCTCGTGCACGGGTGGCTGGCCTGATGGCTCGGCAGACGCTGGATGCCGCAGCGGCGGCCGAGATCGGACTCTTTGTCTGGGACTGGCCCGACGGCCCCGGGGAGATGGTCCAGCGGCTCGCGGTGCTGGCGCGGCTGGGCTTTGCCGACACCCGGGAGCGGAGCCTGCCGGTGGCCGATATCGCCGAGGTGGCGCGTTATCGCGATGCGCTGTTTCACGAGCCCCAGCCGTTTGCCACTGACGGCGTGGTGCTGCGTCAGTCCTCACGCCCGCCCGGGGAGACCTGGCGTGCCGAGCCGCCGGACTGGGCGGTGGCCTGGAAGCATCCCGCCCGGGAGGCGCTGGCCGAGGTGCGCGGCGTGGTCTTCCGAATCGGCCGCAGCGGGCGAGTGACGCCGGTACTGCAGCTCTATCCGGTGGCGCTGGAGGGGCGCACCATCCGGCGCGTGTCGCTGGGTTCGCTGGCCCGGTGGCAGGCCTACGACATCCGTCCCGGCGATCACGTGGTGATCGCCCTGGCGGGGCTGACGATTCCTCGACTGCAGGGCGTGGCCTGGCAGGCCGAGCAGCGGGAGCCGCTCTTGCTCCCCGACCCCGACGACTACCATGCCCTGAGCTGCCTGCGTCTGGCCCCCGGCTGCCAGGAACAGTTCCTGGCGCGTCTGGCCTGGCTCTCTGGCTCCGAGGCGCTGAGTCTCAACGGAGTTGGCCCCGGCACCTGGCGGGCGCTCATCGGGGCGGGCCTGGTGGATGGACTGCTCGACTGGATGCGCCTGAACGCGTCGGAGCTGGAGGCGGCCCATGGCATCGGTACGGTGCGCGCGGCAGATCTGGAGGCCGCTTTCACGGCCGCGCGGGCCCGCCCCTTCCCCCGCTGGTTGCAGGCGCTGGGTGCCCCTCCCGGCGTGGAGTCCGCGCTGCCGGCGAGCTGGGCGGCGCTGGCGGCACGCTCGGCAGATGAGTGGGCGCGGGAGCCCGGGGTCGGACCGGAGCGGGCGCAGACGCTGCGAGCCTACTTCACCGATCATGAAGTGAATAGGCTGGCGGCCAGGCTGGCCAATCTCGGCGTGGAGGGGTTCATGCCCTGAAGGAAGAGCCAGTTTGACGGCCGATGCGAGAGGGGGCCTATAGTGAAGGTCATGCTTTTTCCTGCGAAGAGGTGATCCATGAACCAGCCTGCCGTGACCACGCCCACCCATCAGGATTTCCGGGTGGCTGATCTTTCCCTGGCCGAGTGGGGGCGCCGCGAGATCCGCATCGCCGAGACCGAGATGCCGGCTTTGATGACGATCCGCGCCAAGTATCGTGACCAGCAGCCCCTGGCGGGCGCCCGCATCGCCGGCTGCATCCACATGACCATCCAGACTGCGGTGCTCATCGAGACGCTCATCGACCTGGGCGCTTCGGTGCGCTGGTCGTCCTGCAACATCTTTTCCACCCAGGATCACGCCGCCGCGGCCATTGCCGCCGCTGGCATCCCGGTGTTCGCCTGGAAGGGCGAGAGCGAGGAGGAGTTCTGGTGGTGCATCGAGCAGACCGTGGCGGGCCCCGATCGCTGGGCTCCCAACCTGGTGCTGGACGACGGCGGCGACCTGACCGCCTTGCTGCACGACAAGCGTCCGGAACTCCTCGATGCCGTCCATGGCATCAGCGAGGAGACCACCACCGGGGTTCACCGGCTGGAGGAGATGCTGCGCGATGGCTTGCTCCGGGTGCCGGCCATCAACGTCAACGACGCCGTCACCAAGTCGAAGAACGACAACAAGTACGGCTGTCGCCATTCGCTGTCCGATGCCATCAAGCGCGGCACCGACCACCTGCTGTCCGGCAAACAGGCGCTGGTGGTGGGCTACGGCGATGTGGGCAAGGGCTCGGCGGCCTCGCTGCGCCAGGAGGGCATGATCGTCAAGGTGGCGGAGGTCGATCCGATCTGCGCCATGCAGGCCTGCATGGACGGCTTCGAGCTAGTCTCCCCCTACGTGGACGGCATCAACCGCGGTCAGGCCAGCATCGATCGAGCGCTGCTCGGCCGTATCGACCTGGTGGTGACCTGTACCGGCAATATCGACGCCTGCGACGCGGCCATGCTCAAGGCGCTCAAGCCGGGTGCTGTGGTCTGCAATATTGGCCACTTCGACAGCGAGATCGACACCGCTTACATGCGCCGCCAGTGGCACTGGGAGGAGGTCAAGCCCCAGGTTCACAAGGTCTACCGCGACAGCAAGCCCGGGGACTTCGACCCGGCCAGCCGCGACTACCTGATCCTGCTCTCCGAGGGGCGCCTGGTGAACCTGGGCAACGCCACCGGTCACCCCTCCCGGGTGATGGACGGCTCTTTCGCCAACCAGGTGCTGGCGCAGATGCACCTCTACCAGGGGCGCTTCGCCGACCTGCCTGAGGACGAGAAGCACGAGGGGCTGGGCGTCACGGTGTTGCCGCGCTACCTGGACGAGGAGGTGGCCCGCTACATGGTGGAAGGCTTCGGCGGGGTGATCACCCGCCTCACCCCGGCACAAGAGACCTACACCGGCGTGCCGGTTCAGGGCCCCTTCAAGCCAGACAGCTATCGTTACTGATCACAGCCCGGTCAGTCGCGTCATCAGCGTCAGATAGAGCGGGATCAGCAGCGGCGCCGCCAGGGTAGTGATCAGCACGGCGAGAGCCCCCTTGGCGGGGGCGATGCCGAGTTCCATGGCCACCACCACCACGTTGGCGGCCATGGGCACCACCCCCAGCAGCAGGATGGCCATGGCCAGTTCCGGCGACAGCGGGGCAAGCGCCCGCAGTCCCAGCACCGCGGCCAGTGCCAGCAGTGGCCAGACCACGCAGCGCACCGTCACGCAGGCGCCGATGAAACGGCCATCCACCTCCCTGAGGCTCACCTGGCCTAGCGTCATGCCGATGATCATCATGCCCAGCAGGGTATAGGTGGTCGGAAACACCGCCAGCGCCGCCATGGCCGCCGTCGGCACCTCGAGGCCCAGACCGCTGACCACCAGCGCCGCCAGGAAGGCGTAAATCAGCGGCAGGCGAACGATCTTGGCGAGGCTCTCGGTCACCGAGAACCGCCCCCTCGCGGAGAGATAGAAGCCCACCGTGAACTCGTAGAGGGTGATGCCCAGCACGCAGAACAGATAAAGGGTTACTCCCTCCGGGGGCAGCAGCACCATGGCCACCGGCAGTCCGAAATAGCCGGTGTTGCCGGTGCCGGCCGAAAACGCCAGCAGGGCACTCTCCTGGGGGGCGAAGGTGTGTCGAGTCAGGCGGTGTACCGCCACTGCAAGAAGGCTCGCGACCAGGAAGGTGGCCAGGGTCAGCAGCAGGTAGCCAGGGGTGGGGCCACCCAGTGTCAGGCCGCGGAAGAAGGTAAGCGGAGCGATCAGGTAGATCAGCAGGGTGGCGATGGGGCGCGGGTCGATGGCGAGCCGGCGAGCGGCCAGCCAGCCCAGGGCGACATAGGCCAGCAGCGTCCACAGGGGGCCCATCAGGGCGCTGGGGTCGAGGGCGTGCATGGGGGGCCTCCCGATGAAAAGGGCCATGATGCCTGCCGTCAGGGGCGGCGCCAACATGAACCAGATCGATCTGTCGTCGCGAATCTTTCATTGGTGGCTCCGCGGACGAGTCGTCACAATGATTTTTTATGCATTCGCTTCATGAGGAGCACCGATGAGCACCCAGGAACATCCGCTTGGCGTCAGCTTCGAGTTCTTCCCGCCCAACACCGACGCCGGTCGGGAGAAGCTGGCTGGCGTGCGCGATGCCCTGGCAGCACGAGACCCGCGCTTCTTCTCGGTGACCTACGGCGCCGGTGGCTCCACCCAGGACCGCACCCTGAATACCGTGCGCCAGGTGCGCGAGGCTGGTATCACCACCGCGCCGCATCTTTCCTGTATCGGCAGCGAGAAGCAGCCGCTGCGCGACCTGCTGGCCCGCTACCGTGAGGAGGGCATCGACAGCCTGGTGGCCCTGCGCGGCGACCTGCCTTCGGGCATGGGCGGCATCGGCGAGCTGCGCTATGCCAACGAGCTGGTGACGTTCATCCGCGAGGAGACCGGCGACCACTTCGAGATTGCCGTGGCCGCCTATCCGGAGTCCCATCCCCAGGCGCCGAGTCTCGAGCGCGACGTGGAGAACTTCGCCCGCAAGATGAAGGCCGGCGCCAACCTGGCCATCACCCAGTACTTCTTCAATGCCGACGCCTACTTTCATTTCGTCGACCGTGCCCGTGCCCTTGGAGTCGAGGCGCCCATCGTGCCGGGCATCATGCCAATCACCAACTATGCCAAGCTGGCGCGCTTCTCCGACGCCTGCGGTGCAGAGATCCCGCGCTGGATCCGCAAGCAGCTCGAGGCCTACGGCGACGACAGCGAGGCCATCGCCGCCTTCGGTGAAGAGGTGATCTCGCGGCTCTGCCAGCGTCTGCTCGACGGCGGCGCCCCGGGCCTGCATTTCTACACGCTCAACCAGGCCGCGCCATCGCTGAAGATCCTCGACAATATCGTCGGCTGAACGTCATTCTCTCCACATGAAAGGGCCCTGCCAGTCACTGGCAGGGCCCTTTTTGTCGTTGCCGTTCGTCGGTGTCGTTCGCCAGAGCTACCCGGAGGCGGCCGTGCTGGTTGAGCTACCGCCCCCGTGCAGCTTGCGCTGCATCATGAACAGGGCGGCGCCGATGGCGAGGCCGGCCACATCGGTGTAGATGCCGCCGTAGATCATGAACATGGCACCGACCAGCATCACCACGCGCTGCCAGGCCTTTACCGGACCGAAAAACCACGCCTGGACGGTACCCGACAGCAGCACGATGCCCAGGGTGGCGGTGAAACCGACCCGCAGGATCTGCGGCCAGCTGCCTTCCATCAGCATGGCCGGGCTGTAGAAGAACATGAAGGGCACGATGAAGGCCGCCAGGCCGATCTTGAACGAGGCCACCGAGGTGCCCATGGCGTTGGCGCCGGAGATGCCCGCCGCGGCATAGGAGGCCAGGGCCACCGGTGGGGTAATCGCCGAGACCACCGCGAAGTAGAACACGAAGAAGTGTGCCACCAGCGGCTGGATGCCGATGTTGATCAGACCGGGGGCCACCACCGAGGCGGCCACCGCGTAGGCGGCGGTGGTCGGCATGCCCATGCCCAGCAGGATCGAGATACACATGGCGAAGAACAGCGCCAGCAGCTGGCTGACCCCGGCCAGGCCGAGCAGCAGCGAGGAGAAGCGCGCGCCGACACCGGTTAGCGAGATGACGCCGACGATCAGACCGGCGCAGGCGCACACGGCAATGATCTGGATCGCCATGGTGCCGGCCAGCTGCAGCGCCCGAAGGATCGACTGGATACCCATCTTGTTGGGAGAGAACCAGCTCACCACGGCGGCGGAGGCGGTGGCCAGGGTGCCGGCGCGGATCACCGAGTAGCCCATGAACAGGGCGGCGATCAGGATGATGATCGGCGCGAACAGGTAGACCTGCTTGACCAGCTTCGAGAACAGCGGGATCTCGTCCTTGCGCATGCCGCGCATGCCCTTGCGGGCCGCCTCGAAGTCCACCATGCAGTAGACCGAGAGGAAGTAGAGGATGGCCGGAATCAGCGCCGCCACGGCGATGTCGGTGTAGGGGATGCCGGTGATCTCGGCCATGATGAAGGCGCCGGCGCCCATGATCGGCGGCATGATCTGCCCGCCGGTAGAGGCAGCGGCCTCGATGGCCCCGGCGCTCTTGGCCGGATAGCCCACCTTCTTCATCAGCGGGATGGTCAGCGAGCCGGTGGAGACCACGTTGCCGGCGCTGGTGCCGTTGATCATGCCCATCAGCCCCGAGGCGAAGATGGAGACCTTGGCAGGGCCGCCACGCGCGCGACCGGCGGCGGCGAAGGCGAAGTTGACGAAGTAGTCGCCTACCTTCGAGGCCTGCAGGAAGGCAGCGAAGATGATGAACAGGATGATGTAGGTCGAGGAGACCGCGGTGGTCGGGCCAAGGATGCCCGCATCGGTGTAGACCTGGCTGAAGAAGCGATTGAACGACAGACCGGGGTAGCCGAGAAAGCCTGGCAGGTAGGGGCCGGCGAAGACATAGAGCAGGAAGATCGCCGAGATCACCACCAGCGCCATGCCGGCCACGCGGCGGGTCAGCTCGAGGATCAGTAGCGAACCGGCCAGCGCCGCATAGGAGATGCCGATGGGGGCGAAGGAGGTGCCGGTGGAAGCGCGCAGCGGGGTCCCGTAGATCAGGATCAGGTAGCCAGCCACGGCCAGGGCGCTGACCATCAGCACCAGGTCCGGAGGGGAGAGCTTCGCGCGCACCTGGCGATATCCCCAGGAGAGCAGGATCGCGGCGCTGGTGGCGAAGATCAGCGGGTAGCCGTAGTGCCAGGCCTCGATGACGGGGTCGACGCGCATTGTCCCGCCACTGATGATCTGCTGCATCCGGAAGACCTGAAAGAGGGCGTAGCCGGCGGGAATCAGCAGGGCGTAGCTGATCCAGCCGAGCCAGGCCGGCGACTGTTTGACGTTGCCTTCGTCGGCGAAGCGGGTGCCGGTGTAGAGAGCGAAGCCGAGGATCAGCGCACCGGCGATGTGCACGATGCGAAACGACCAGGTCTCCATCGGATAGACGTTGAGCGAGATCAGGTGGAAGCTGGAATAGGCGATGGCCAGGGCGGCGAACAGTAGCCACTGCCAGCCGACGTAGAGTCGCCGGTTGGACTCGACGATCTCTTCATCGACGCCCGCGGCGATGGTCTCGGGTGCCTGGTCGATGGCCTCCTCGGACGCCCCGGGACGGGTATCGGGAGAGTTGCTCATGGGGGGGTTCACCCTCGGGTGTGAGTCGGGACGGCAAGCATTCCGCCCCGCGCCGGATAACGACGCGGGGCGGGGTTCACGGTGTCGGTTGGCTTACAGCTTCAGATCGTCGGCGATCTCATGGCCGTTTTCCTCGAACCAGCGCACGGCGCCCGGATGGAAGGGCAGCACGGTGTTGTGCACGATGTTCTCCGGGATGGAGGTCTCGGCAGAGCGGTGCACGTTCCGCATCTTGTCGTTGTTCTCCATGGTGAGCTTGGTCACTTCGTAGACGAAGCTCTCTGACACGTCGCAGCCGGCGATGGCGAAGTTCCACATGGAGACAGCGCGGGCGTCTTCTTCCAGGGTGTTGTAGGTGCTGGCGGGGATCTGGAAGGCCGCGACCGGGAAGCTCTCGAGCACCTGGGCCTGCTCCTCCTCGGTGAACTCGATGATGTTCACGTTGGTCTGCACCTCGAGCTGGCTGACCGCCGGGATTGGGATGCCCGCGGCGAAGGCGACGACGTCGAGCAGGCCGTCCTGCAGCTGGCCGCCCAGGTCGGTCCAGCCGCCGTTGCGACGCTGGAAGTCGACGCCCAGCTCTTCCAGGATCGCCGGGAAGTAGGTGTCGGAGGTCGAGGCCGACGGGCCGAAGCCGATGCGGGCGCCATCTGGAATCTCGGAAATGCTGGTGATGCCGGAGCTAGAGAGCGCGGTGATCGAGAACGGGGTCTCGTACATCGGGAAGAGCGCGCAGACGTTGTCCATGGCGATGCCGGGCGCCAGCGGGCTCTGGCCGGCCGCGGCCTCGGCGGCCGGGCCCATGGTAGTCAGGCCCAGGGCGATATCCCCGGTGTGCACCAGCGCCAGGTTCTGGGTCGGGCCGCCGGTTACCTCGCCGCCGCCGGAGACATCCAGCTCGTCGGCGATCAGGTTGGCCCAGCCGGAACCGTAAACGAAGTAGGTGCCGCCCTGGCTGGCGGTGCCCACGGTGAAGTTATCCGGCCAGTCACTGCGGTCGGCCTGGGCCGCGGCAGCGGCGACCAGAAGGGAGCCGGCGACGGTGCCGGCGAGAAGCTTGGTGGAGAGATGGCGCATGGCGTGATTCCTGTTGCGAGTTGTCGTTGGTGATGCCTGGGCTGGAGCCCGGCAGGTGCCGTATCAGTCTGGCAGCTCTGCCTGAGCCCGCTGTTACCGGGCGTTGGCTCTATTCAACGATTTACAGCGCAAGCGCCGGGCCATGCAGATGGAATAGCCTTAAATTCAGTAGCCTGCGATCATCCTGCGCGACGAAGGTCGAAGCGGCAGATGCGACCTCCGGCTGGAAGTCCGCACGCCGGGCGGGGTCGTCATGTGCGGATATCCGCACGGGGGGCGCAGGGCGTGCTACCCAATGCCGCGTCAGGAGGGGGTCAGGGCCCCCATCAGGCGAGAGGCCTGGTGCAGGTCGTTCATCAGCGAGGAGGCCAGCCAGGGGTCGAGGCGACGCTGTCGCAGGCGTTCGGCCAGGGCCTGCTGCCAGTGCTGGCGAACCTCGTCGATGGGCGAGGTGGTATCCGCCGAGTCGGGCGCGGCAGCCAGGCGATTGAGACCCTGGGCCAGGGCCATGCGGATATCGTCATGGGCGTCGCGCAGCGGGCTGGCCTGGGCGGCATGACGCATCAGGCTGCGCTGCAGCACCTCGCCGAAGCGCACCGCCTCCACCATGCGCAGGGTACGGGCATGAAGAGTCTCGAGCCTGGCTTCCTGCTCCGGGGTGAGTGGCATGTCGAGCCGCGCGTAGAACGCCAGGATCTCCGCCATCAGCGGCTTGATCTGCTCGTGGTAGCGAGCGTTGACCATGGGCCAGGCGGTCGGGTCGATGTGCGCCTTGACCGCCTCCCGGGAGGGCGGATGACCGATCACCTCGGCGCTGGGCATCAGGATCGCCGAACAGAGCAGATGATAGGCGCGACGGTTGAGCCGCTGACACTCCTGCTCCATGGCGGCCAGGGCGGTATCGGCGTGCTGCAGGGCGGTGGTGTTGAGGTACTTGGCCTGGGCGGGGGGAATCCGTGAGGGTTCGGGAAAGAGCCGCTCCAGCCGCGCGGCGAGGCGCGGGATCAGCGGCAGCATCAGGGCGACGCCGAGCAGGTTGAAGAGGGTGTGGAAGAGCGCGAGCTTGAGGGGCCAGGCGTCCGCCGCCAGGCCGATCAGCTCGCCGAGTTCGTCCACCAGCCAGGCCAGCGGCACCAGCAGCGCCAGCGCCACCGTGGCGGTGGTCAGGTTGAACACCACGTGGGCCCCGGCCAACCGACGCGCCGCGGCACCGGCGCCCAGTGCGCCGAGTACCGCGGTGACGGTGGTGCCGACGTTGGCGCCGATGGCAATGGCCAGGGCCGGCAGGTAGGGGAGCTGCCCCCCGGCCAGGGCGGCCAGGGTGATCAGCAGGGTGGCGTGGCTCGACTGCATCACCACCGTGGCGACCACCCCGAACAGCACGAACAGCGGCCAGTGCCAGGCGCTGTCGCCGGCCAGTCCGTCCAGGGTGAGGCCGTCCTGCCAGGCCTCGAAGCCCAGCTTCATGAAGTCGATGCCCAGGAACAGCAGGCCGATGCCCAGCAGCACCCCGGCCGCCGCGGCGCGGCCATCCTTGAGTATCCGGGAGCCCAACAGCCCAAGGGCCAGGAAGGGCATGGCGAACTGGGCGAGATCGAAGCGCAGGCCGAAGGCGGCGATCAGCCAGGCCCCGGTAGTGGTGCCGAGGTTGGCGCCGAACAGCAGGGCAATGGCGCCGGGCAGGGCCACCAGCCCGGCGCCGACGAAGGAGAGTGCGAGCAGGGTGACCAGGGAGCTGGACTGCACCAGCGCCGTGGCGGCGGCGCCCACCCCGATGGCGCGGAGCGGGTGGCGGGTAGCGGTATGCAGCCAGCGGTCCAGGGTGCCGCCGGAGAGGCGTTTGATGGCATCCTGGAGATGGGTCATGCCCCACAGGAAGAGCCCCAGTCCGGCGGCCAGGGTGGCGAGGTCAAGGCGTGCCAGCAGCAGCGCCGCCGCAGCCGCCAGACCCAGCCCTTCGAGTTGGTGGCGCCGGGACAGCAGCGCCTGCGCCACTCCCTGGCGGGTCATGTCAACGCGCCTTGGGGTCGAGGATCTTGACGGTCTGGATATCCTGGCGGGTCTGCTCCTCGCGGGGCTGGTTGACACGGGTGCTCAGCTCCGGCGCGGACTCGTCCTCGATGGGCAGCTGCTCGAAGAAGTCACAGCTGACGCACTCACGGTAGCGGATGCCGTTCTGCTCCCAGCTGCGTATGCGGTCCATCTCGGCGCAGCGTGGACAGATGGCGCCGGCGATAAAGCGTTTCTGGACGGCCATGGTGGCTCCTGTCGGGGGCCCCGGCGGCAGGCCGGGGCTTGGTGGCGGGCAGTGTGGGTGGGTCAGGCGACACGGATGCCGCTGTGGCGCAGCAGCGGCTCGACGCTCGGCTCGCGGCCGCGGAAGGCGCGGAACAGATCGGCGGCATCCCTGGCGCCGCCCTGCTCGAGGATCTCGGTGCGGAAGCGGCGTCCGGTCTCGGGGTCGAAGATACCCGCTTCCTCGAAGGCGCTCCAGGCGTCGGCGGAGAGCACTTCGGCCCACTTGTAGCTGTAGTAGCCCGCCGCATAACCGCCGGCAAAGATGTGGCCGAAGCCGTTCTGGAAGCGGTTGAAGTCGGCACGGGGCACCACCGACATGGCATCGCGCACGCCATCGAGCAGTGCCTGGATCTCCGCTGACGTGGGGGCCGCCAGTTCGTGGTGCAGGCGCAGATCGAAGATCGAGAACTCCAGCTGGCGCACCATGCCCATGGCGGATTCGAAGTTCTTGGCCGCCTGCAGCTTCTCGAGCAGCTCACCGGGCAGCGGTTCGCCGCTGTCGACGTGGCCTGCGATCAGGTCGAGCCCTTCCCGCTCCCAGCAGTAGTTTTCCATGAACTGGCTGGGCAGCTCCACGGCGTCCCAGGCCACACCGTTGATGCCGGAGATATCCGCGACGGTCTGCCGGGTCAGCATGTGGTGCAGGCCGTGGCCGAACTCGTGGAACAGGGTGGTGACCTCGTCGTGGGTCAGCAGCGCCGGGCGCTCGCCCACCGGGCGGGTGAAGTTGCAGGTGAGGTAGGCCACCGGCATCTGGAGCTCATCGCCTTCCAGTCGGCGCACCCGGCATTCGTCCATCCAGGCGCCGCCGCGTTTGCCCTCGCGAGCGTAGAGGTCCAGATAGAAGCCGGCGATCGGCGCGCCCTGCTCGAGAATGCGGAAGAAACGCACGTCCTTGTGGTAGCGCGGGGCCTGGTCGTCCTCCTCGAAGGTGACGTTGAACAGGCGCTCCACTACCTGAAAGAGGCCGTCCACCACCCGGGGGGCGGGGAAGTAGGGGCGCAGCTGCTCCTGGGAGATGGCGTGAAGCGCCTCGCGGAGATTCTCGCTGGCGAAGCCCACGTCCCAGGGCGCGAGATCGGCCATGCCCAGCTGGTCCCGGGCGTAGGTCTCGAGCTCGGCGTACTCCTCCCGGGCCTGGGGCAGGGCGCGTGCGGCGAGGTCCTCGAGGAACTCGAGCGCCTGGGCGGGGGAGTCGGCCATCTTGGTGGTCAGTGAGTAGTCGGCGTAGGTGGCGAAGCCCAGCAGCTCGGCCAGCTCCCGGCGCAGGGCCAGTGTCTCCTCCATGATCGGGGCGTTGTCGTACTGCCCGGCATGGGGACCCTGGTCGGAGGCGCGGGTGACGAAGGCGGTGTAGACCTCGCGGCGCAGCTCGCGGTCCTCGGCGTAGGTCATCACCGGGAAGAAGCTCGGGAAGTCCAGGGTGATGCGGTATCCCGACTGGCCCTTGGCCTCGGCGTTGGCGCGCAGGGCGGCGAGTGCGCTCTCCGGCAGGCCGGCCAGGCGGCTCTCGTCGGCCAGGTCAAGATGCCAGGCCTGGGTGGCGTCGAGCAGCTGGTTGGAGAAGGTATTGCCAAGCTCCGAGAGGCGCGACTTGATCTCGCCATAGCGCTGCTTCTTCTCGGCGGGCAGGTCGACCCCGGCCAGGCGGAAGTCGCGCAGGGTGTTGTCCACCGTGCGTCGCTGGCCCTCGTCGAGGCTGGCCCAGGCGGGCCCCTCCTTGAGGGCCTGCCAGGCGCGAAACAGCCCCTCGTGCTGTCCCAGCCAGGTGCTGTACTCGGAGAGCTTGCCCAGGCAGGCCTGATAGGCCTCGCGCAGCTCGGGGCTATTCATGGTGCCGTTGAGATGGGAGACCGGCGACCAGGCCCGGGCCAGGCGGTCGTTGAGGGACTCCAGGGGCGAGGCCAGGCTCTCCCAGCTGGGCGCCTCGTCCTCCGCACGCGCTACCAGCGCCTCGATGGCGGTTCGGTTCTCGGCCAGCAGCTCCTCGATGGCCGGCACCACGTGCTCGGGGCGGATCGCGTCGAAGGGGGGCAGCAGATGGGGTTCGAGCAGCGGGTTGCGGGACATGGGCACCTCAAGGGTCAGGGAGTCGGGGGCAAGGGTGTGGAGGTAGTGTCGATTAGATGCGGGCAGCGGACCCCGGTTTCAATGCGCGGTGTTTGGCCGGCGGGAAAGGTCCTGCTAGTCTTGCCGCCTTTTGCGATGGCCCAGCAGGAGGCTGACGATGAACGAGACCCTGGAGCGGTGGAGCACGCGGCGCGCCTTTATCCTGGCGGTGACCGGCGCTGCCGTGGGGCTGGGCAACATCTGGCGCTTTCCCTACATCACCGGCGAGAACGGCGGCGCCGCTTTCCTGCTGCTCTACATCGGCTTCGTCCTGCTGCTCGGCCTGCCGGTGATGATGGCAGAGATCATGGTTGGCCGCGCGGGTCGTCGCAGTCCGGCGCAGTCCCTGGGCCACCTGGCCGCCCAGGCGGGCGCCAGCCGACACTGGCGGTGGTTGGGGCTGTTCGGTGCCTTCACCGTGTTCTGCATCCTCTCCTTTTACTCGGTGGTCTCCGGCTGGTCCATCGAGTTTCTGGTCGCCTCCATCAACGGAGACTTCGTGGGTGCCGCCCCCGCCGAGGTCGTCGCCGGTTTCGACGCCTTCCTGGCCGATCCGGGAAGGATGACCTTCAACCACACCCTGTTCCTGATCATGACAGTGCTGGTGGTGTCCGCCGGGGTCTCCAAGGGGCTGGAGCGCCTCAACAACCTGCTGATGCCGCTGCTCTACCTGCTTCTGCTGCTGCTGGCCGGCTACGCCACCACTACCGAGGGCTTCGGCCCGGCGTCGGCCCCGGCGGCTTCGCCCTCTGGCGCGGCCTGGTTCGCTGGATCTCCATACCGATGACGCTGGTAGTATTGGTGGCTGGCCTGGTCTGAACCGACACGAGGAAAACAACATGAGTGAGACGACGGCGATCCGCCCCTGGAAGGGCACGACTCCCGTCATGGGCAGGCGGGTCTATATCGACCCGGCGAGCCTGGTGATGGGCGATGTGGTGCTGGGCGACGACAGCTCGGTGTGGCCCATGGCGGTCGTGCGCGGCGACATGCACCGCATTCGCATCGGCGCGCGCACCAGTGTCCAGGACGGCTGCGTGCTGCACATCACCCACGCCAGCGACTTCAGCCCCGGCGGCTTTCCGCTGATCATCGGCGATGACGTCACCATCGGCCACCGGGCGATCCTCCACGGCGCCACCCTGGGCAGTCGCATCCTGGTGGGCATGGGCGCCATCGTGATGGACGGCGCCGTGGTGGAAGACGAGGTGATCATCGCTGCCGGCGCGGTGGTGACCCCGGGTAGACGCCTCGAGAGCGGCCATGTCTACGCGGGCAACCCGGCCAAGGCGCTGCGCCCGCTCAAGGATAAGGAGCGGGCCTTCTTTCCCTATACCGCCGGCAACTACGTCAAGCTCAAGGACGAGTACCTGGCGGCGATACCGGAATAGTTCTCTAACGCATTGTTTTACTTGCCATGGCGGGCGATAATCTGGAAGTTTATCCAGTATATCGAGGGCTCGCCCCGGCATGGCCGACTTTCGCACCCATCTTTGCGTGGCCGCCGCCGGCGGCGCCGTGGTCGCCCATGGCGGCTGGCAGGCGGAGCTGTGGACGGCCTGGGAGGCCCTGCCGGTGCTGGCGCTGGTGGCCTTCGGCGGCATCCTGCCCGACATCGATGCCGACCGCTCGAAGGCCATCCGGCTGATCTTCAACCTGCTGGCGGTGCCCGGAGTGGTGGCCGGCGTCCTGGTACTGCAGGGGCGGCTCGATACCGGCGGCCTGCTGCTGGCGTGCGGGGCGATCTATCTCGCCGTGCGCCACCTGGCCGGGGCACTCTTCTCCCGCTTCACGGTACATCGCGGTCTCTGGCACTCGCTGCTGGCGGCCTCGCTGTGCGGCCTGATCACCGTAGCGCTCAGCCAGCAGCTGTTCACCCAACCCGATAATCTGGCCTGGGCCCACGGGGTGGCGGTGACGCTGGGATTCACCATCCACCTGACGCTGGACGAGCTCTACAGCGTCGATCTCACCGGCGCACGCATCAAGCGCTCCTTCGGCACGGCCCTCAAGCCCTTCGACTGGCGCTCCCCGGGCAACTCCCTGGTGATGCTGCTGGCGGCGGTCAACCTGGTGCCCTGGCTGCCCCCGCTGGCGCCGCTGTGGACACTGCTGTCTCAGGGGTCGGCGCTCTGGCGGTAGTCCTCGGCCTTGAGGCCGTACTTCCGAAGCTTGTCATAGAGGGTCTTGCGCGGCAGGCCGAGCTGCTCGGCCACCTCGGTGACCCGTCCGCGTTGCCTCGCCAGAGCCTGATCGATCAGGCTCTTCTCGAACAGTTCCACCTGCTGGGGCAGGGCCAGCTCACCGGCCTCGCTCTCGGCTCCCTCGAGCAGGGCCTCCAGGCGGTAGTCGAAGGCGGCGCCGAGCAGCACATAGCGCTCCGCCAGGTTGCGTAGCTCGCGGACGTTGCCCGGCCAGTCGTGGGCCAGCAGGGCGCTGATGCCGGCGGCGTCCAGGGGTGGGGCCTCCAGGCCGCTGCGGTTGGCGGCGACCACTGCGAAGTGCTGAAAGAGCAGCGGGATGTCCTCGCGGCGTTCGCGGAGTGGAGGGACGGGAAGAGTCACCACGTTGAGGCGATAGTAGAGGTCCTCGCGAAACACACCGGTCTCGGCGGCAGCCTTGAGGTCCACCTTGGTGGCGGCGATCACCCGGATATCCAGCGGTACGGGCACATTGGAGCCGAGCCGCTCCACGCTGCGCTCCTGCAGGACGCGCAGCAGCTTGACCTGCAGCGCGAGGGGCATGGACTCGATCTCGTCGAGGAAGACCGTGCCATGGTTGGCGTACTCGAACTTGCCAATGCGTCGCTCCACGGCACCGGTGAAGGCGCCCTTCTCGTGGCCGAAGAGCTCCGATTCGATGGTGCTCTCCGGCACGGCGCCGCAGTTGATGGCCACGAAGGGGCGGCTGGCGCGGCGGCTGCGCTCGTGGATGGCGCGGGCCACCAGGTCCTTGCCGGCGCCGGTCTCGCCGAATACCAGCACGTCGGCGTCCACCTGGCTGATGCGCTGCACCATAGAGGCCAGGCGCTGAATGGCCGGCGTGCGCCCCACCAGTCGTGGGCCGAGCGCAGACTGCTGGGCCTCCAGCTCAGCCTTGAGTTCGCGGTTCTCCAGGCTCAGACGGCGTTTCTCCACGCCGCGGCGGACCACCTCCACCAGCCGTTCGGCGGCAAAGGGCTTTTCGAGAAAGTCCCAGGCGCCCTCGCGCATCGCCTCTACCGCCGTGGAAATGTCGCCGTGGCCGGTGATCAGGATCACCGGCAGGTCCGGATCACGCAGCCGCACCTCGCGCAGCAGCGCCATGCCGTCCATGCCTGGCATGCGGATGTCACTGACCACCACGCCGGGGAAGTCCGGAGCCAGGGCCGCCAGCGCCTCCTCGGCGCCGGCGTGGGGCTCGGGAACATAGCCGGCCAGTTCCAGGGTTTGGCCGGCGGTGATCCGCAGGTGAGGCTCGTCATCGATGATCATCACCGGGATGGCCGCCGGCTCATGCATGGGGAAGGATCTCCAGGTGTGGCTGGGTACCGGCGCTGCGTTGGACGGCGTCCCGTGGCAGACGGATAGAGAACAGGGCACCGCCCTCGGGGCGGTTGGCGGCGGTCAGGCTGCCGCCCAGGTCGTCGATGATGCGCGACGAGATCGAGAGACCCAGCCCCAGCCCATTGCCGGGGGATTTGGTGGTGTAGAAGGGCTCGAAGATGCGCCTGAGGTGCGCGTCGGGGATGCCCGGACCGCTGTCGGCCACTCCCAGCACCACGGCGTCGCCGTCAACGGCGATGGTGACCTCCAGGCGCGCCTTGGGGGCGCCGGCCATGGCCTGGAGGGCGTTACCGATCAGGTTGACCAGCACCTGCTCCAGGCGGACCAGGTCGGCGCGCACCCAGGGCTCCTCGTCGGACCAGTGGCGGATCACCTCCACGCCGCTTTCCCGCAGTCGAGTCTGGAAGAGGCGCAGGGCGTAGTCGAAGCAGGCGACGGGGGAGACGGCGGCAAGGGTCTCGCCGCTCTTGCGGGAAAACTGACGCAGCTGGGCGCTGATCTCCGACATTCGCGCAGTCAGCTCGACAATCTGCTCGAGGTTGAGGTCGACGCTCTCCAGGCGCTGGCGCTCGAGGAAGGTACGGGCGTTCTCGGCGTAGGCGCGGATTGCCGCCAGCGGCTGGTTGAGCTCGTGGTTGATGCCGGCGGCCAACTGGCCAAGCACGGCCAGCTTGGCGGCCTGGATGAGTTCGTCGCGGGTCTGGCGCAGGCTCTCCTCGGCGCGCCGGCGATCGTCAATCTCGCCGGAGAGGCGGCGATTGGTCTCCACCAGGTCCCGGGTGCGACGCTCCACGTTGCGCTCCAGTTCGTCCCGGGCGCGGGCCAGGGTGTGGCGCTCGCGCTCGGCAAACTGCTCCCGCTCGCGGCGCAGGCGCAGGCGCTGCCAGCCGATGCCGCCGCCCAGCAGCACGATGCCGTAGAGGCCGCCGGCCAGCAGCGCCGAGACCCACTGGGCCTGAATCACCGGGGTCACCGGCTTGAGGATATGCATCTCCCAGCCGAGCGTCGGCATGGAACGGGAGACAGCCAGATAGCGCGGGCCGGCCAGGGGGCCGTCGCGGAAGTTGACCAGGCGGCTGCGCTCGCCGCGATGTTCGAGCAGCTCGATGCCGGAGTGGATCAAGGGCTCGTCGGCATAGCGGCGAGTCGCCAGCAATGCCTGGCGCTCCGACTCCGAGAGAGGGTGCAGTGAGGTCATGCGCAGCTCGGCCCGGCTGGCCATGAAGATGATGTTGTCTTCGTCGGTGACCAGCAGCTCGGCGTCCTGGCCGGCCCAGCTCTCCTCCACCGTGTCGAGGAGCACCTTGACCACCATGACCCCGTCGGGGGTCGAGTCGGGCTGGGTGTCATCCAGCCATACCGGTGAGGAAAAGTAATAGCCGCGCTCCAGTGACTGCACGCCCAGGCCGTAGAAGCGCCCCTGA
>LFIK01000706.1_pt1 | contig 25480 bp, 22 predicted proteins | sample 643401 | NCBI WGS metagenome assembly LFIK01 (sample SAMN03777447, study PRJNA286221) | soda lake metagenome | biome: soda lake; feature: Kulunda steppe; material: water; isolation source: sample T5-Br brine of Lake Tanatar-5 | place: Russia: Kulunda steppe | collected 2010-07
TGATCTATGCCCCGCTGATCGTGCCGCAAATCGGCTTTCTGTTCGGCATCCAGGTTCTCAGCGCGGCGATGGGCGTTACCGGCACGCTGCTCGCCCTGATCTGGGTTCATTTGGTCTTTGTGCTGCCCTATGTTTTCCTGACCTTGGCTGAATCCTGGCGAAGATTGGACACCCGCTATGATCGGTGCGCGGCGGCTTTGGGTGCGGGGCCGGTCCGGCGGCTGGTGACCATCACACTGCCGCTGATGCTGCGGCCGTTGGTCACGGCGGCCGCCATCGGTGTGGCGGTGTCGGTGGCGCTGTATTTGCCGACGGTGTTCATCGGGGCTGGGCGTTTGCCGACGCTGGCAACCGAGACGGTCGGCATGGCGGCGGGCGGCGATCGGCGGTTGATCGCCATTTATGCCTTTGTTCTGATGCTGCTGCCATGGATCGCGTTCAGCGTGGCGCTGGCCATACCGCGCATCGCCTATCGCAACCGAAAGGGGATGGCCGGATGACGGGCTTGGTCCTGGACGGCGCCGGCGTGCTTCTGGACGGCCGGCCGGTTTTCTCGCCGGTCAGCCGGCAGATAGGGCCGGGCGACATCGTTGTATTGATGGGGCCGAGCGGGTGCGGGAAATCGACCCTGCTGAACCGAATCTGCGGCACCCTCGACCCTGTGTTTACCCCACAAGGCGCCGTGTCGGTCAATGGCCGGTGCCTGGACGGCGTGCCGACCGAATCACGGCGTCTGGGCTTGCTGTTCCAGGATGATCTGCTTTTCCCGCATATGTCGGTGGGGGCAAACCTGGCATTCGGGGTTCCTGGCGGCCTTCCGCGAAAGGAACGGGCGGCCCGGGTCGAAACCGCCCTGTCCGAGGCCGGGCTGGCGGGATTTGCCGAACGTGATCCGGCGACATTGTCCGGCGGCCAACGGTCGCGCGCGGCTTTGATGCGCACGCTTCTGGCCGAGCCCGCAGCGCTGCTGCTGGACGAACCGTTCTCGAAGCTCGACCGGGATCTGCGACAAAAGGTACGGAATTTCGTGTTCAGCCATGCCCGGCGGCGGCGTTTGCCGACCTTGCTTGTCACCCACGATCCCGAGGACGCGATCGATGCCGACGGCACGACGTTGCCGACCATGAAGATGAGCGGATAAGCCGCGCGGCTTATCCGTCGCTTTTCTCTTGCCAAAGTGCGGTGCGTTGCCGATCACTCCGGGATCGGTCCATTGTGGGGATCACTTTTGAGACGACGGCATTAGGGGTTTGCATTTGATGATTCGCCTTCGAACCGTCCCGGCGGTGGCCGGGCTCCTGCTTGGCATGGCGGTGCTGACCGGTTGTGGCGGCATGGCGGGGACCGAGGGGCCGACGCGCGAGGCCGCACCGTTCGCCACGGCGCTGTCAGCAGAATATGAAAATCTTCTCACGGAAGCAGCGGCGGATGCCTCAGCGCGTGTCCGGCAAACGATAACGGCAAAGCGCGACGCGGCCCAGGCGCGGGAACGATCCTTGGCCGAAAGCACCAGCGATTGGCCGATCTCCCCGGGCTTGGCGACGGAACTTGCGGCCGGCCGGGCCCAGTTGAACCGGTCACTGGACAATGGCGGGCGCAACGCGTTCCCCGAGGCCGCCGCCAGGGCCCAGGTGTCGTATGATTGCTGGCTGCTGGCGCATGCCGATCCGGCTCTTGCGCCACGCCGCAACGACTGCGAGGGGGCGTTCCGGCGGTCTTTGCGGGCGGTAGAGAATGCCGGTATCGCAGGCCAGCCGCGCGGCATGGCGGACGACGTCGTGTTTTTTGGCGCGGCGTCGGATCGCCTGACCCAGGCGGGGCAGGAGGCGGTCGCGCAGATCAGCGCCCGGAGGCAAGAGCCGTCGACCCGTTTCGTGATTGCCGGCAGCGCCGACCCGGCCTCTGAGTCCGGGGGAACGGCGCTGGCCGAACGCCGGGCCGAGGCGGTTCGGACGGCTTTGATCGGGGCGGGGGTTCCCGCCGATCGGATCGAAACCCGCGGCCGTGCGGTGTTGCCGCCGAATCTGGCCGGGGGAGGGCCGGCAATGGGACGCCGGGCGGAAATCTGGGTCCTTTGACGCGGCCGGTGTCGTTGCCATACCATCGGCCCCGTGGCTCCCGGAGAAATGGCTCCCCGAGAAATGGCTCCCGGAGAACAAGCCCTGGATGCCGGGGGGCGAATGTCGCTATAGTGCAGCGGCACCAAGAGGACGTTTGGATTGGCGGATGTCTCAAGTCAGGTGAACTTTAATGTATAAAGCGGTCACACGCGGGATCGAAGTTTCGGTCGAGGCGACGTTTCTGGAAGACCAGTCGTCGCCGCCAGAAGGGCGCTTTGTCTGGGCCTATCATATTCGGATCGAGAACAAGGGCACCGACACGGTTCAGCTTCGCACGCGGCATTGGCGGATCACCGACAGCCGCGGCATTGTTCAAATGGTCGACGGTCAAGGCGTGGTCGGCGTCGAGCCGACCCTGCCGCCGGGCGAGGCGTTCGAATACAGCAGCGGGACTCCGTTGGTAACGCCGTCAGGGATGATGCAGGGGACCTACCGAATGGAGACCGACAGCGGCGACGCCTTCGATGTTACGATACCGGCATTCTCGCTCGACAGTCCGCATGACCGGGCTATGGTCAACTGATGCCGATCCATCACAGTAACTCGGTTCGATTTGCCGGTCTTGACAGCGGCTGGCAACGGCACATTTTGTCAAACCGTGCGTCGATCTCCCGACGATCCGTGCCAGGACAGCGATCAACATTCAAGAGGTTCGGCCGTGGCCTATAATGGACATGCCATCACTGCGGTAACGGGCACCCATAGAGACCGTGCCGGCGAACCGTCTTCATTGCGGCGCCCGACGCGGGCCGAAGCGGAAGACGCGGTACGAACGCTGCTGGGATGGATCGGCGAGGATCCCGAGCGGGAAGGTCTGACCGAGACACCGTCACGGGTCGTCAAGGCCTATGAGGAGTTTTTCGCCGGATATACGGCCGACCCGCTGGAGATGCTCACCCGGACATTCGGCGAGGTGGACGGCTATGACGAGATGGTCGTCCTGCGCGACATTCCGTTTGAAAGCCATTGCGAACATCACATGGTGCCGATCATCGGCAAGGCCCATATCGCCTATCTTCCGGACAAGCGCGTCGTGGGGATCAGCAAATTGGCGCGCGTGGTCGAAGCCTTCGCCAAGCGCTTGCAGATCCAGGAAAAGATGACGGCCCAAATCGCCAATACCATCGAAGAAGGGTTGGCCCCGCGCGGCGTCGCGGTAATCCTGGAATGCGAGCATCATTGCATGACATGCCGCGGCATCCGCAAGCACGGCACCAGCATGGCAACCAGTCAGATGCGCGGCGCGTTCAAGACCGATACCGAATTGCGCCGCGAGTTCCGGTCGATGATCAATACCAGCGCGGCGGCGGTTTCCTGATCGTCATTGCCTTGAGCGGGGAACCAACTGGCCGCCCCCAGGTCGATTGAGCCCGGTTCGCACCTCACCGCCGAGTGCCGCCGCACCGGTTTCCCGCCTGCGCGGGAAAATTGTAAGCGTGGCGGAAAGGACACAGGCTGTGTGGCTCTTACCAATCTCTGATATTCCCGCGCAAGCGGGAATCCCGAGCCGCGCGAGCCCGGCTCGGGATTCGCGTTAGACACGATCAGCGTGCTCCATCGCCGAACACCCGCGCCATGATGGTGTCGACATGCTTCATGTGGAAATCGAGGTTGAACAGCTTTTTGATCGCCTCAGGCTCCAGGACGGCGGTGATGGCCGCGTCCTTTAGCAGCAGGTCCAGAAATTGGCCTTCGCCGCGCCAAACCGGCATGGCGTTGCGCTGAACCGCCTGATAGGCATCCTCCCGGCTCATCCCGGCTTGGGTCAGCGCCAGCAATACCCGCTGCGAGAATACCAGTCCGCCCAGGCGGTCGAGATTGGCCTGCATCGTTTCCGGATAGACGACCAGATTGCGGATCACGCCGGTCAGCCGGGCAAGCGCAAAATCCAGCGCAATCGTCGCATCGGGAGCGAAAACCCGCTCGACCGACGAATGGCTGATGTCGCGTTCATGCCACAGGGTGACATTCTCCATCGCCGGCACGACGGCGGCCCGCACGACCCGGGCGATTCCGGTCAAGTTCTCGGTCAGCACAGGGTTGCGCTTGTGCGGCATGGCCGACGAGCCCTTTTGGCCCGCTGAAAAATACTCCTCGACCTCGAGCACTTCGGAGCGCTGAAGATGGCGGATTTCGGTGGCGAGATTCTCGATGGACGAGGCGATCACCCCCAGTACCGCAAAAAACGCCGCGTGGCGGTCGCGGGGAATGACTTGGGTCGAGATCGGCTCGACGCTCAGGCCCAGTTTCTCGGCCACATGGGCTTCGACATGGGGGTCGATATTGGCAAAGGTGCCGACCGCGCCGGAAATGGCGCAGGTCGCAATGTCGGTCCGGGCGGCGGCCAGCCGCTCGCGGTTGCGGGCGAAGGCGGCATAGTGACTGGCCAGCTTCAGGCCGAATGTCGTCGGCTCGGCATGGATGCCGTGGCTGCGGCCGATGGTGGCCGTGTGCCGATGTTCCACCGCCCGATCCTTGAGCGCTGCCAGCAACTGGTCGAGATCGGCCAGCAAAAGATCGGCGGCCTGGGTCATCTGGACCGACAGCGTGGTGTCCAGCACATCGGATGACGTCATCCCCTGATGCACGAAACGGGCGTCGTCGCCGACATGTTCGGCCAGATTGGTCAGAAAGGCGATGACGTCGTGCTTGGTCTCGCGCTCGATCTCATCGATCCGGTCGATGTCCCATTTCCCGTATTTCCAGACGGTTTCAGCCGCCGATTTCGGGATGACCCCAAGTTCGGCCTGGGCGTCGCAGGCATGGGCTTCGATTTCGAACCAGATGCGGAATCTGTTTTCCGGTTCCCAGATGCGGGACATTTCGGGGCGGCTATAGCGGGGGATCATGGGTCAACTCTCCTGTCGGCGCAAATCGGATCGGTCCGGATGCCCCGGCATACACCAGCCGGCCGCCGTGTTTAACCCCTTTCTGGCGCCCTAGTGGCGGCAATGCTGCAAAGAAAAAGGGGGCGCCCGACATGCGGACGCCCCCGGAAAGGAAAAGTCTGGTTCGATCGATTAGCCGAACAGGGCCAGAATGTTCTGCGGCTGGCTGTTGGCGATCGACAGAGCCTGTGTGGACAACTGCTGCTGAACCTGCAGGGCCTGCAACCGTGCCGACTCTTCGGCCATGTCGGCATCGACCAACGCGCCGACGCCGGCTTCGAGTGCGCCCGTCAGTTTGCTGACGAAATCGCTCTGAAGCTCGAGCCGCTGACCAATCGAGCCGAACTCGGCCGCTGCACTTGTAGCGACTTGCAGGGCTGATTCGACTTTGCCCAGCAGTGTCTGGAAGTCTTCGCCCACACCCGAACGAAGTTGCAACCCGTTGATTGAGTTACCTTCGCTGGCGTGAATGAGCAAATTTCCACCAAAGGTGTTCTCGTTCGTGGCGAAGAGATTATTTGTTGCGTCCGCGCCGCCATCGATCGTGTTGATCGCGGCTACCACGTCGTCTGCAGTTGCGGCGCTAGCCTGGAAAATCCCGTTTTCTTTCGAGAAATCAGTATTGTCGGTTCCGCCAATGGTGATCTTGTAGTCGTCGCCATTGTAATTGAAGCTCAGAACGTCTCCGTCTTGGAGATTGCCGAGATTTATGGCCGTGGCTTGACCGCCTGCCTGAGTCGAAACGCTATTCAGGGTCACGTTGTTCTGCGTGGCGGTGACGCCATCACCAAATGTAACCTGATTGTCCGCAAGTCCGTCAACTGCCAGATCGTCACCAGCGGGTGTCGCAACGACCTTGATTTGGCCACCGGAAACTGTGGCGGTGAAATCGTCCTCCGCGCTGATTTGACTCGCCAGCCCATTCAAAACGTCTTCGGCGGAGTCGGTTTCAAGTACGGTATACTCTGCACCGAAGAGTGAAACTGTGGATGTAGTATTATCGGTAACGTTCGCGCCAGACAAACCGCCCAGGTTGACGGTTATCTCATTGGCCACGTCATCGCCGGTCGGAGCACGCGTGTTGACATCGGCACCGCGAACATCCGCGACACGCATGTTGTCGAGCATGCCAAGCGCACCACCGTCGACCCGGAGGTCGGCTCGTGTGACATCGATATAGCTGCCGCTGACATTGCTGCCGGCGCGGTCTACGGATGAGAGGATGCGCTGGGTGCCGCCGCCGTCGGTCAGGTTGACGCCGTTGAATTGCGCCGACCCGATGACCGTCTTGATTTGGTCAATGGTCTGGTCGATGTCGGCCTGGATCTTTTCGTTCTGAACGGCAGGATTTTCGGCGTCCGTGATCTTTTCACGCAAAGTCTTGACTAGGTCGGAAACGGTCTCTGACGCTTGCCGCGCGACGGAGACGGTGCTTTCAGAAACCGAAAGTCCCTCGCCAATCGCCTTGAAGCTGGCGATGTCGGAACGCATGGTCTGGGCGACGGCGAAAGCCGACGCGTTGTCCTTGGCGTTGCCGACCTTCAGGCCGGTGGAGATGCGCTCCTGGACCTGGCCCATGTTGTTGCCGACGGAACGCAGGTTCTGGAGGGCAGCCTGGGCGCCGACATTGGTAAGAATGGAGTTCGACATTTTGTGGCCTCGCATGTTTTCGCGATGAAGGGGAGTTCATTCTGAACCCCGTCCCGCGGCCGCTCGTCGGCCGGGTGACCACACGAAAATATTCAGTAGAGACCTAACAATTCGTAAACGAAGGGATAGAAATCGAAGCGGTGGTTTTGGCCCACTCCACGCTTCCGAATTCACCGCTTCCGAATTCCCGGGCGCGGTGGCTTCTCGGCGGGCGTGGCGTGAACCGGGCTCATCCGGGTCGGGACCCCGGACCAGCGGCGCAACATTTGATGTTGCACCGCATCCGGGGATGGGAGATTGGCTGTGTCGCATTTGGTTCCACAGGCACCAATTCCCGGACGCAATGCGGCACGAAGTGACGCTTTGCAGGGCCGGGATCGGGTTCGGCGGCTCTCGGGGTTTGAGCCGTGAGCCGGGCTCATCCGGCTCGAGACCCCGGGCCTGCGCAGCAGCATGATATGCTGCAGCGCGCACGGGGACTGGGTATCAACAAGGGCGTAGATGGCGCGTTTCCACACTTCCGAATTCCCGGGCGCTGCGCGGCACGAAGTGACGCGCTGCTGACCCGGGATCTCTTCCGACGAACGAGAAACGAACCGGGCTCGTGCAAGCACGGGGGCTGGCTATCAATAAGGCCGCGGGTACGCGTTTCCACCCGTTTGCATATTTTCCATCGCGGGTGAATGGACCGGACCGCCGCGGCGCGCTACCGTTCCGGCGCGATTCTTCGATACCGAACGGAAAGGCGGCGGATGAGCAAGGCAACGGTTGCGATCGATATCGGCGGTACCTTTACCGATGCCGTTCTGCGCGACGGCGGCGAGCAGGCGGTGGCCAAGGTGTTGACCACTCCGGCAGCACCCGAGGACGGGTTTCTTCAAGCGCTGGATCAGGTGCTGGCGAGCGCTGGCAAGACGGCGGCGGATGTGGGCGCCATCATCCACGGCACGACCCTGGCCACCAACGCGATCCTGGAACGCCGGGGCGCGCGGGTGGCGCTGCTGGTGACCGAGGGCATGCGCGATGTGCTGTCGATCGGCATGGAAAGCCGTTTCGATCAATACGATCTGATGATACAGCGCACGCCGCATCTGGTGGACGACGACTTTACCGTGCCGGTACGCGAGCGGATGGCCGCCGACGGCGAGGCGCTGATTGACTTGACCGATGCCGAGATCGACAGGGTGGTGGTCCGGGTCCGCGAGATGGCGCCCGAATCGATCGCGATCGGCTTTTTGCATGCCTATCGCGACGGCCGCCACGAGCGCGCGCTGGCCGATGCCCTGGCCAAAGCGCTGCCCCATATCCCGATCAGCCTGTCGCATGAGATCAGTCCCGAGGCGCGCGAATACGAACGGCTGTCGACCACGGTCGTCAACGCCTATGTCCGGCCGTTGATGGACGGCTATCTGCGGCGCCTGGACGAGACCCTGACGGCGCGCGGCATGAGCGGATCGCTGTTGCTGGTCACGTCGAGCGGCGCGCTGACTGGTGTCGAGGATGCCCGTCGCTTTCCGGTGCGCCTGATCGAGAGCGGCCCGGCCGGTGGTGCCGTGCTGGCCGCCGGTCTCGCCCGCAGCGAAGGCGGCCATGCTGTGATGAGCTTTGACATGGGCGGGACGACCGCCAAGCTGTGCCTGATCCGCGACGGCCAGCCGCTGATCGGCCGGACCTTCGAGGTCGACCGTGCCGCCCGGTTCCTGAAAGAAAGCGGTTTGCCGGTGCGCATTCCGGTGGTTGAATTGGTGGAAATCGGCGCCGGCGGCGGGTCGATCGCCGGGATCGACAGTCTCGGCCGGCTGGCGGTCGGGCCGGAAAGCGCCGGGGCCGATCCCGGTCCTGCCTGCTACGGCCAGGGCGGCACCCGGCCCACGGTCACCGATGCCGATACCGTTCTGGGCAAGCTGGGACCCGGGCGGCTGGCCGGCGGAACCTTGACGCTGGACACGGCCGCCGCCCGCAAGGCCGTGGAAACCGGTGTCGGGGCGGCGCTGGGTCTGGATGCCGACGGGGCAGCGCGTGGCATCGAAACCATGGTCGACGAATCGATGATCAATGCGGCCCGCGCCCATGCCGCCGAGCATGGCGAGTCGCTGGGCCGGTTCACCATGGTTGCCTTTGGCGGGGCCGGGCCGCTGCACGCGGCGTCGCTGGCCGCCAAGCTGGGGATCGAGCGGGTGATCATTCCGCGCGACGCCGGGGTGGGCTCGGCGGTCGGCTTCCTGGACGCGCCGGTTGCCTTCGACATCGTGGTGTCGCGGCAGATCCTGCTCGACAGGCTGGACGGCACAGGCATCACCGCGCTTTACGACGATATGGCCGAACGGGCCGCCGCCGTTGTGGCGCGCGGTGCACCGGGCCGTCCGACCCGCGCCGACCGGATCGCCTATATGCGCTATCGCGGGCAGGGGCACGAGATTCCCGTACCCGTCCCGGGCCGGCCGCTGACCGACGACGATGCCGGTCTGCTGGCGACACGGTTTCGCGATGCCTATGCGGGCTTGTTCGGCCGCGCGCTGCCCCACGCTTCGGTCGAGGTGACCAGTTGGGGCCTGCGTGTCGAGGCGGAAGACCCTGGCCGCCCGGAAACGGCGGCGCATTCCCCGTCAAGGGGAGAGGCGAGAGGGGGTGAGCCGGTCGACGGCGTCATCGCCCGCGACGCCCTGGTCGCCGGGCGGCCGGTGCGCGGGCCCCTGGTCATTACCGAAGAGACCACCACCACCTATGTTCCGGCCGGGACGGATGTCGATGTACTGCCGTCGGGCTCGCTTGTTTTGACCATCGGGGCCAACCCCCGGGAGGCTGTATGATGACCGATATCCTGACCCTGCAGACATCGTGGAACCGGCTGCTGGCCGTCGTCGAGGAACAGGCGCGTACGCTTTTGCGCACCGCTTTCAGCCCGATCGTGCGCGAGGCAGGCGACCTGTCGGCCGGCGTATTCGATCCCAAGGGCCGGATGTTGGCGCAGGCGGTCACCGGCACGCCGGGGCATGTGAATTCCATGGCCGCGTCGGTGGGCCGGCATTTCAAACGCTTCCCGCCGGAAGATATGCGCGATGGCGATATCTTCATCACCAACGATCCGTGGGACGGGACCGGCCACAAGAACGATCTGGTGGTCACGACGCCCGTGTTTCGTGACGGCCGGCTGGTGGCGCTGTTCAGTTGCACCAGCCATCTGACAGATCTCGGCGGGCTGGGTTTCGGCCCCGATGCGACGGATGTTTATGCCGAGGGGCTGGGCCTGCCGATCATGAAATTGGCGACCGGCGGCGTGATCAACGAGGCGATCCTCGACATCGTCGCCGCCAATTCCCGCCTGCCGGAAGACAGCGTGGGCGATGTGCATTCCCTGGTCGCCTGCAATGAGATCGGCGCCCGGCGGCTTCACGCGATGATGGACGAATTCGCGATCGAGGATCTGAACGAACTGGGCGATTATATCCTGACCACATCCAGAAACGGTGTTGTGCAGGCGATGGCGGATCTGCCGCGCGGGTCGTGGTCCTATGCCATGCGGGTTGATGGCTATGATCATCCGATCGATCTGGCGGCGACGACCACGATCGAAAACGACCGGGTGATCGTCGACTTCACCGGAACGTCGGCCGAAGTCGGCCGGGGCATCAATGTGCCGCTGACCTATACCGCCGCCTATAGCTGCTTTGGCCTGGCCTGCGCGCTGGCGCCCCATGTGCCTAATAATGCCGGGTCGTTGTCGGTTTATGATATTCGCGCACCCGAAGGGTCGATTCTGAACGCCCGTCCGCCGTCCGCCGTGGCCCTGCGCCATGTCATCGGCCAGATGCTTCCCGATATGGTCTTTGGCTGCCTGCGTCAAGCCATGCCGGGGCGATTGCCGGCGGAGGGAACGTCGTGCCTGTGGAACATCACCTTGCGCGGCGTTTCGGGCGACATGGCCTCGGCGGATGGTGAGAACTTCGCCCTGACCGTGACCTCCAACGGCGGTACCGGCGGACGTCCCGGCCTGGACGGCCTGTCGGCCACGGCTTTTCCCTCGGGGGTCAAGGGCAGTTCGGTCGAGATCATGGAAACGGTCGCCCCAATCGTCATCCGGACCAAGGAACTGCGCCCGAACTCCGGCGGCGCGGGGCTGACACGCGGCGGCGACGGCCAGACGATCGAGATCGCGCACCGGCACGGAAGGGCAATGACCTTGCTGGCTGCGTTCGATCGAATCGATCATCCGGCCCGGGGCGCCGATGGCGGCATGGACGGCAAGCCGGGCAGCGTCGGCCTTGGCTCGGGCGCCGTGTTGCGAGGGAAAGGCACCCAGATCATACCGGAGGGTGACACGCTGGCGATCGAGACGCCAGGCGGCGGCGGTCTTGGTCATAAGCCCGAAGAGTAATATTCGGTCGTTTGTAGCGCCTTGGTATGAGACTCGCCTAGAAAGTGATCAATGTGCTTAAGCTTTTATCGAGAATTGCTCAATAAGCATTCATCGGGCCTGTTGCTATGCGCTGAGCGCATTGCGGCGGTGCAGCAAAAGCTGAGTCCAGGGCCTTCACGAATGGACGTCAAGGTGTCATCTTTGATGTGCGAACGATGATTAATATTCGCACTTATGGAGAACGACATGACCGGTATCGCAATGAACACCATGACCCGCAGCGGCGCTTGGGTCCGAAATTCTTTCGGCCGCATGGTTCAAAGCCTGCGCGAGGCGAACGAGCAGCGCCGCGCCTATGATGCGGTGATGAGCGAATTGCAGCGCCTCGACGAAAAGGAAATGCAAGGGTTGGGCATCAGCCGAGCCGATTTCCACGACATCGCATCGGGCAATTTCAATCGTACCGACGCGGGCTAGGGCAATTTCCGAACTGATTGAATCATCAGTTCGGGAAAAATTGCCCTATCTTCAATAACATAGAGCATCTTATCTGCGCCCGCCGGGGCGCAGGATGCTCTAGCTATTCACCTAACGGCTGCCCAATACCTTGCGGACCTTTGCCGCAAGCTGCGCTCGGCGATAGGGTTTGCTGAGCAGATCGACCCCAGGGTCGAGCCGGCCGTGATGAATAATTGCGTTTTCCGTGTAGCCTGAGGTGAAGAGCACCTTAAGGCTAGGCCGTAATATCCGAGCAGCATCGGCAATCTCCCGTCCGTTCATGCCACCAGACAAGACGATATCCGTCAGCAACAGGTCGGGGTAGGGCGCCTGCTCCAGGATTCTAAGCGCCTGGGGCCCGGTTTCGGCTGCGGCGACGGTGTAGCCCAAACCGATGAGGCGCGCGACGAGATGGTCACGCACCAGCCGGTCGTCTTCGACCACCAGGATGGTCTCATTGCCGCCTACGACCGTCCTGTCGACGGTGTTGTCGAGCGGAGTCGCGCCATTGCTGCTATGGGTGCGTGGGAAGTAAAGCTTGACCGAGGTGCCGTCGCCGGGCTCTGAGTCGATACGGGTGTGGCCGCCCGACTGTTTGACAAAGCCGTAGACCATACTGAGGCCAAGCCCCGAGCCTTTGCCGATCTCCTTGGTGGTGAAGAAGGGTTGGAATATTTGCCCCAGGATGGCCTGTGGAATCCCTTCCCCGGTATCGGTGACGGCGATCAGCACATAGTGGCCCGGCGCTAAATCCTGCTCGCCGGCCACGTAGTCATCATCGAGCGCCACATTTGTCATTTCTATTGTTAGTTGACCGCCTTCCGGCATCGCGTCGCGCGCGTTGAGCGCCAGATTGAGGAGTGCGGCTTCCAATTGGCTAGGGTCGACCTCGGTCATCCAAAGCCCGCCTGCGCGGACGATTTCAATGTCGATGCTCTCGGCCAGGGTGCGCCTCAGGAGAGCCTCCATGCCGTAGATCAGGCTGCTGACATCCAGCACACGCGGCTCCAGCGCCTGTTTGCGCGAGAAAGCCAGGAGCCGGTTGGTCAGTTCCGCCCCGCGTTCGGCGGCGGTGGCGGTCATGTCGGCAAGCATGCGCAGCTCGTGCCGATCGCTCAATTCGTCTGACAAAATCTCGGAGTTGCCGAGAATCACAGTCAAGAGATTGTTGAAATCATGCGCTACGCCGCCAGTCAGTTGGCCTACCGCCTCGAGCTTCTGGGCTTGGCGTAACCGGTTCTCCATCTCTCGTTGATCAGAGATGTCGGTCATGCTGCCCAGCATCCGCACCGCTTTGCCCTCGGCATTCCGTATGACGAAGGCCCGATCAATGACCGTCGCGGCGTGGCCATCGGCATGCATGAAGCGATATTCGTTCTGCCAGACGGTTTTCGAGCCGGCGATGAAGGCGTCGTGACTTTCCTGCACGCGATCCTTGTCGTCCGGATGAATACGATTCATCCAGGCGTCGGGGCCGGGCTCCGTCGTGGCTGGATCGTAGCCGAATTGTGATTGAAGGCTCTCGTTCCACCAGAGCGTACCAGACGCCATATCCCAATCCCAGATGACGTCCTTTGTGGCCTTGGCGACCAAACGGAACCTCTCCTGATTGATACGGACGGCCTCCTCGGCGTGCTTGCGCTCGGTGATGTCGCGCTCGACCGCAACCCAATGCGTATACCGGCCGGAATCATCGGCTAGCGGCACGATGTCGATCTCCAGCCAAAATTCCTCGCCCGCCTTCGTATAGTTGATGATCTCGGCACGCACCGGCTGCCACATCGCCAAAGCCCGCCGGATCCGGTCGAGTTCGGCCCGATCGGTTTTGGGGCCTTGGAGGAGGCGGGGTGTTCGGCCGATCACCTCTTCTCGGGAAAAGCCGGTGCGCCTCTCGAAAGCGTCGTTGACATAGACGATCTTTGGACCGTCGGGCCCCTCGATCGGCGCAGCCTCGGTGATGAGCAAGATGTCACCCTGGCGTGACACGGCGGATTCCAACAGCCGTAGCTGTTCCTCGCGAGCGCGTTCCTTTGTGATGTCGCGGAAATAGATCGCCAACCCTTCGGGTGTAGGGTCTGCGTTGATCTCTAGCCAAACCGCGAGCGGGGAATAGAATTCGCGAAACCGTACGGTTTGTCCGCTTTGGACCGCGCGCCGATACGCGTTCTCGAAGGTATTGCCGACGGTTCCCGGGAATTCGTTCCAGATGATTTTGCCCTGGATCTCCTCGCGGCGACGTTGGATCAGTTTTTCGGCTTGGCTGTTCAAGAAGGAAATGCGCCACTCGTCGTCGAGAAGGATGAACGCATCGCTGATACTTTCCAGCGTCTCGTGCAGGCGTCGTGAGAGATCGTGGGATTTGTCCCGGGCGGCGACCAGTTCGGAAATGTCCTGGAATGCGCCCTCCACGGCGACGATGTCGCCTTGCTCATCGTAAACGGCCTCGCCGATGGCCCGCACCCAAACGCGGTTGCCTCTTGCCGTGACGATCTGCAAGACGTCGTCGAAGGGATGACCACCCTCGACGCAAGCACTGAACATCGCACGAATCCGATCGCGATCTTTGGGTATGTAACGTGCCATGGCATCGTCGAGGGTGGGCGACACGTCAGCGGGCTCTTCGTGAATGGCGGCCGTTTCGGGGCTCCAGACCAGACGCGGTGGGTCAAGATCGAAGCGCCAACCGCCGACCAGCGCCAAACGCCCTGCTATGCGCTGCATCCGCGAGACTTCTTGAAGACGATTGGCGTCCCTCGTTGAACTCATCAAGCCGCCCGTTTCCTATGAGTTGCACAGTCTTGGCAATTTTCAGGCCTTGTCAGGCGAACTAGTCGTAGGGAAATGCAAATCATTATATTTGGTGTCAAACTTTCGGCTTGGCGCGGGTCCACGCGGATGATCTGGATTTCCGGTCGAGTATAGGTTCGGGCCTATTCCGACTCGTTCTTGTGCCCGGCTGGTGTGGCGTACATCTTCAAAAATGCCAGATCGGCTGTCGTCTGTGATTGTTCATTCAATCGATCAATTATGCGTGAGGTCAATTCGACGCCATCCGCCACAATCAGCAGGCCGCTGTTGCCCCGCACATCCTGCGCAATCACCATGCCGGCGCAAAGGTTCTCCAGCTTGCACCATACGGTCCTGCCCCTCTTGACGTTTCCAATGGGCTTTTTCGACGCGGACGTGCGCCGACGCCAAAGGGGCGCGTCATTCGTCCTCAACACGACCCCAGGGCTGCGGCGTGCCGAAGAGTGTGCGGCATGGGGCGGCGAAACGACGATCGCTTCGTAGACGTCTTGGCCTTTCGCCGTAATCGGGTGTGAAATAGCATGCCGCAACCGATCGGATATTTTAGCAAGTGACACGGGTTTCGTCAGGACGGATGAAACATCAAGCGCGCGGGCCAACTGAACGACCTCGGTATCGCCATAGCCCGTGACCAGCAAGGCCGGCAGGTTGGCGGGTGCGGCGGTCTTGCCCGTGCGAACACGCTTTAGCACTTCCAAGCCTGTTGCGTAGTCCATTACATGATCGAGAACCAATAGCTCGATGTTGGTGTTGGTATCGAGAAGAGTCAGTGCATCCCGGCCGTTTCTGGCGAAAAATAAATTGTATGTCAGATCCGAGAATGCGCTTCTGACAAGATCAAGCAGATATGTCTGGTCGTCAGCGATTAAAATTCCACGGTCAAGCGTTGGGTCATCCATAGAATTCACCAAAAGATTGATCTTGTAGAAGATAGATTTATGATGGCGCCGATGATTTGTCGAGGACGGAGTTTTTTTTCCTATTTCGGTAGAAATTCTGACGCATGTAAAAATATTTATGATTGATTTGTGTGCTAGCATCTTTTGCTATTTTGATTAATGGAAAATTTTAGTAAAAAATTTAGGCTTAGAATCGCGCTGAGAATCCATAAGGAAATTATTTTTTTTAGGGTATAAGTAAATCTGCGAAAATTGCTCCTAAAATGGCAAATGAGAAGGTATCTATGAAATGTCGACCGAATACAGCGAAGAATTGGAATACTGGCCAGTTATTGGAATCGATGATGAACTATCATATTCATACATTGATGTGAATTTCTTAAGATTTTTTGGTCATCAAATTAATAATACTCTTCAATCGGTAACTAATTTTTTCGATGGTATTACAAAAAATACGGAAATCGATGACATCGTCAGTTGCGTAAACACCGGTTTGCACATAACCTCGAGCATTTTTATGCTGACGAATAATTATACGAAAATAAATAACTATCTGATTATTAAAGATTTCTTTGATAAATTCAAGGAGAGCAATGACATAACATTACGTTCAAAACTGAGCGGATCTGAAAGTAAAAGTTATTTCTATGCGGATAGTGCGCTTGTTGCGCTTGAGGAAATTGTCTCGAATTCTCGAGAGGCGATGTCAACCGGTTCGGCAATCGATATAGAATTCGACACGACGATGGCCGGGCCACTCGCCAATGCGCCGGTGCCGTATCAGTCGATTATGGTTCGTGATTTTGGATGTGGTATGTCGCAGGACACGATGGCCAATTTGTTCACTGGGCCATTTACGACGAAAGAGGCGGGGGCGGCGCGCGGTTTGGGGCTGTCGATCGTGGACCGGATCCTTGGCGGAATCGGCGGCGGCATTGCAATTTCATCGACGCCTGGGGTCGGAACCGAAGTTGAACTGATGATACCGGCAAAAGAGCCGAGCGATACGCGCTAGGTTTTCGCGCCGGCCCTCGTTGCAGTCTCGGTTGCAGTCGTCTCGCTATGGTGGAAGGTTCTTTTGCCGATCCGGCGAATACGAAACCGCGCGGTGCAGTTCGGGTCGGGGCAGGCAACCAGGGCGTCGGTGCTCATCCAGTCGTTGGGATCGGTCTCGCGCTGCTTTGCGGGCAATAGCGGGAGCAGCGCCGCCAGAGTATAGACCGACCAGCTTTGCCCCGGCGGAAATCGGAGCTGTTCGCCCTCCAGGGTGAAATGATCGCCCGGCTTGGCCTCGCAATAGCAAGCAGGCGGCGATCCCGGCTCCCATTCCACCCGCAAATCGTAAAGCGTGAACCGATCGTCGGCCATATCGGGGCTTTCCCTGGTTGCCAAGAGCGATCGGCTTTCTGATCGCTCTTGGCTGTGAAATCCGCCTGTGGCGGGATCAGTTGCCGGCCAGGCCGCGTTCCTGAGTTTCGGCCCTCAATTGCTCGTGATAGTATTCAAGCGCGCCCATGCCGTCGACACCACGATTGTCTGCCGCCTCGACCCAGTCGTCGGTGATGAAGGCCAGCAATTCGTGCAAGTCTTCCAGAACGGCGTCGTCAAGCTCCTGCAAGGTCGCACCTTCTTCCTCGAGCGTGGCGATGGCATCCTCCTCGTAAGCTTGCCAGACTTCGGCAAATCTCAGCGCCATCGCCTCGCCCGACAGATCCATGATCGCGGCTTGATCGGACTCAGACAAGCCATCAAAGGCATTGCGGTTCATGACCATGAACTGGCTGGAATGGGCAAAGCCGCCCGGCGCGATCGAGCCCATGGGCATATGCTCGGTCATGTTGAACGCGACGACGGTTTCGAGCTGCTGGAACATACCGTCGATGACACCGCGCGCCACCTGTTCATAGGCTTCGGTAAGCGGTGATGAAATCGGCGTCATATCCAAGGCGCGGGTGATCTGTTCGACCACGGCGCCGGGCACGCGGATGCGCTTGCCCTCGACCGCGTCGACAGAGGTCAGGACGGTGTCGTTCGTGAAAAGCTGATAGGGGCCGTTGGTCCAAAGGCCGAGCAAGACGACATCGTCATGCTCGCCCGCCTCCATCAAGAACTCTTCATACGTCCGCCAAAAGGCCAGCGAATTAACAATCGCGTTGTTCGAGGTGAACGGCAATTCGCCAATTTCGGTCAGCTTGAATCGTTCGGGCGTATAGCCGTGAACGCCGAATGCCAGATCGGCAACGCCGTTGGCGACCAAATCATAATGGGACGGCGGATCGCCGAGCGCCGAGACGATTTCGACCGTCACGCGGCCTTCTGTCGCCTCTTCCACCGCTTCGGCCCATGGGGTCACCATCTCGGTAATCACATGATGGGTCGGCGGCAGCCAGTTGGAGAATCGAAGGACGGTCTGATCGTCGGCCGAAGCCGTGGTCCCGCCGGCGGCGACGGACAGCAGGGCGGCGACGGCGGTGGCCGTCGTCAGGGCGGTTTTTGGGTTTGGTCTCATGGTATCAGCGTGCCTCCGTTGTTTTCATTTCGTGGTTGGTGCCTACATGTGCCCGGCTACATGCGGGACGGCAGGAACAGGGCGATGTCCGGGAAAACGACGACCAATAGTATACGAAGAATATCAGGGCCGAGGAACAGGGCAATGCCGGTGAAGATGGTCGCCAACGGCACGGTTCTCAGCACCGATCGCAGCATGAAGGCATTCAGTCCAATGGGCGGTGTGATCAGCCCGACCTCGACCACCATGACGATGATGATTCCAAACCAAACCGGGTCAAGTCCAAGCGATGTGATCACCGGAAAGAAGATCGGAATGGTCAGCAGGATCATCGACATGCTTTCCAGCACGCAGCCCAGCACCAGATATATCGCGCAGATCACCAGCACGATGACGATCGGCGAGGCGTCGATCCCGGCCAGAAACCCGGAAATCATGCGCGGCAGACCGGCGATGTTGATATAGTTCATGAACACCAAGGCCCCGACGATGACGAACAGCATCATCGCGGTGGTGATCGCGGTATCGACCAGAACGTCGCGCAGGATGCGCCAAGTCAGGCATCGGCGGATCAGGGCGATCAGAAATGCCCCGAATGCCCCGACGCCGGCGGCTTCGGTCGGGGTGAAAATGCCGCCATAAATCCCGCCCATGACGATGCCGAACAGAAGCAGTACCGCCCATACCCGTTTGAGCGACCGCACCCGGTCGGACCAGGGCTGGGGGGCGGTTGTCGGCGCCCAGTCCGGCCGGGCGCGGGCGATGACGCCGCAGGTGATCAGATAAAGCACGATGCCCAGCAGCCCCGGCAAGAACCCGGCGGCGAACAGCATGCCGATATCGGTTTCGGTCAGCACGCCATACAGGATCAGGACGACGCTGGGCGGGATCAGGATGCCCAGCGTGCCGCCGGCAGCGATCGATCCCGCGGCCAGGGCGTCGCCGTAGCCATAGCGTTTCATGGCCGGAAAGGCCACGCGGGCCATCGAGGCTGTGGTCGCCATGCTCGACCCGGACACGGCCGCGAAACCGCCGCAGGCCAGGATGGTCGACATGGAAAGTCCGCCCTTCCAATGGCCGACGAAGCTGTGGGCGCTGTCATAGAGATCGCGGCTGACCTCGGCCCGGTTGATCAGATTGCCCATCAGCAGAAACAACGGAATCACCGACAGGCTATAGCTGGTGACGGTCGAATAGGCCGTCCGGGCGGTCATATAGGCCGCCGGTCCAAAATCGGTGATCAAGGCGAATCCGATCGTGCCCACGACCAGCATGGCGACACCGACCGGTATCCCCAGCGCCAGCATGGCGAACAGGATGGCAAGACCGATGATAGGGCTCATCCGGCGTCCCTGTGCAGGTCGGTGGTGCTGTCTTCGGCGGCGAAGGGTTCGACAAGCGCGGCTATGGCGCTAAGGCCGGTCAAAATCGCGGCAAAGGCCGCGAACGGGTAGAGCGGTATGCCGCCGAACAATGTCGTGTCACCCCGGGCGGCGAATTGCAGCGCCATCTTGCCCATATGCCAGCTAAGGAACCCGAGCATGGCGGCGGTCACAAAGGCGCGCAGCCAAATCAGGGCCGGGGCCATTGCCGGAAAGGTTTCTTGAAGGGCTGTCACCTGGACATGGCCGCGTCGGACGGTGATGACGGGCAGGGCGCCGAACACGACGATCACCATCAAAAACTCGGTCAGCTCATAGGCGCCGGTGATGGGGGCATTGAGGGCGTAGCGAAAGATGACATCGGCAAACATCAATCCCATCATCGCAAACAGAGCCATGGCGATCAGAATCGACAATCCGGATTGAATGGCCCTGATGGCTCGTTCCATTGGCGGCACCCCGACTACATGAGTGGGCATCGTGCGCCATCGGGATCGTTTGATCAATATTGTGCTGCAGAGCCGTGCCGAAAGCCGTCCGACTGCCTCAAGCGGCGCGTTGGCGGTCTTGATCCGGCGCGTCGCGGTCCAGTCCGCCATTCAGTCCCCCATCCAATCCAGCGAAATGCGTCAGGATGTGGCTGGGAAGACGGCCGGTCTGGCCGACGGGAAGGTGAAGCGCTTCGGCGCCGCGATCGGCATCGATGATCTGATGAATCGGGCAGGCACGATCGATGCATTGCTGGAGGCCGGTGAACAGGCTGTGGGGCAGTGCCCGTTCGGCAATCAGGTCGTGGACCAGCCGGCCCTTGGCCGATCGGCTGATCGCCGACGTAACAGCATGACCGCATAGGGTCACGTCGAAACGCAACGGTCCATTCAGGCGGCGCGATACCAGGAGATTGGGCAGCCAGCGGTCGAGAACCTGCCCGGCCAAGGCTTTCGGATCAAGGAAATGCCCTTTGACCAGCCGTCGCCACAACTGCAGAAGCCGGGCGTGGTCGTCCGATCCCAAGCGCCGCAAATCCGGATCGACCGTTATGGCCAAAACGGATTTTCTGGGCGCAAGTTTTCTGGACGCAAGAGTGTGAATCGATGCTGTCGTCATTGGCTTGGTCCGCCTTGGCCGGCCGAGTGGTTCCGATGCCGCCGCCGCAATGGAGGGGGCAGAAACAAGGTTAACGACAACAAGTTAATAGATGTCTAATCGGCGCCGCCACTTTCCCAATCCGGAATTCAGTAGAGATCGCCGATTCGGGTTACGATGCTTTGGAAGACCGCATCCAGATGGATGATCATGGCCTCGGCGGCGGCATCGCCGTCCCCGGCTTCGAGGGTTTCCAAAAGCCGTTCGTGTTCGTCGCAGGTCTGGATGAACCGCTCCGGCAGGCGGCGCAGGTCGAACATGCGGGTTTTCCGGCGCAGATCGCGCACGATATTGGCCATAAGCGCGTTGCCGCAGCGATGGAGAATCGCGTCGTGGAGTTCGTCGTCGATCCGGCGATGATCGCCGTCTTCCGGCTCCAGGCCCTGCGGTTCGTCGGCGAAACGGCGCAAATCGGTGAGTTTGGTGCGGAGGTCGCTTAGTACCGTGGGCGGAATTCGGCCGGCGGCATTGCGGGCGGCCTCGGGTTCGAGCAGGCGGCGCACCTGAAGCGACTGCACATAGTCGGTGACTGTGAATTGCTTCACTTGGAGCAGGCCGCCGCTTTGCCGCGTCAGGATACCTTCGCCTTCGAGCAGGATCAGGGCCTCGCGAATGGGGCTGCGGGAAACGCCGAGACGCTCGGCCAGCCGGCGTTCCTGAATCATCTCACCGCCTTTGATCTGGCCGGACAGGATCAGGTCGATCAGCCGCTCATAGGCAAGACGCGCGAGGCGCTGACCATCCTTTTCGACGATAATGCGATCAGCAGTCACCGGCTACCTACGATTTTGTCCATGAATTCCGGGCTCCGACGTTTGGCGTCTCTTTTTGGTGGCGCCGGGCGTGATCCTAGTCGCGAAAAGCCGCCGAGGGAAGTGCCCCCTTGCTTGTGGTATACCACTTATATACCATTGTGGTTATTCATAACAGGGTCGGCAAAGGGAGCTAAAGCCCGTGCAATCTAGCGAACCTAAGGTGCTGGCGCCAGCCGTGGATGTGGCGGATCAGCTTTTCCGCGCCATTGCCGCCCGGACACAGGATGCCGGTCCGCCGGGAGGTACCGGAAAGGGACAGGGTGTTACGCGGCCGTCCTTTGGCCCCGAAGAGCAGATCGCCCATGATTTGGTCCGGTCCGTGGCGGCCGAACACGGTTTGGAATGCCATGCCGACAAGGTCGGCAGCCTTCATATCACATTGCCAGGCAAAAACCGGAACGCCGCGCCGATCATGATCGGCTCGCATTTGGACTCCGTCCCGCAAGGGGGCGATTACGATGGAACCGCCGGCGTCTTGATGGGGCTGTCGGTGGCGATCGGGTTGTCGCGGATGGATATCGTGCCGCCGGTCGATATCGTGACGCTGGCGATTCGGGCCGAGGAAAGCGCGTGGTTTGACGCCAGCTATGTGGGTAGCCGCGGTGCGCTGGGGCTTTTGTCGCTGGCCGATGCCCAGCGGATTCGCCGGTCCGATACCCGGAAATCGCTCGCCGACCATATGGCAGACGCCGGTTTCGATCCGGCTGCCTTGGATGATCCGTCTCCGGCGATCGACCCCAAACGCGTCGCGGCCTTTATCGAACCCCATATCGAACAAGGGCCCGTGCTGATCGAGGAAGCGGTGCCCGTCGGTCTCGTTACCGGCATCCGGGGCAGCATTCGGTATCGCGACACCCGGTGCCTGGGCGAAAATGCCCATTCCGGCGCCACGCCCCGAGGTCTGCGCCGTGATGCCGTATCGGCAACGGCCGATTTGATCGCGGCGTGCAACGATTTGTGGCGCCGTTTCGAAGCGGCGGGCGACGACTTGGTCTTTACGGTCGGAAAACTGCATACCGATCCGGCGGCCGATGCGTTCAGCAAGGTCGCCGGAGAGACGCGCTTTACGATCGATGTCCGCAGCCTGTCGACCGATACCCTTGACCGGTTCGACGCCGAGCTTCAAGCGGCCGCGCGCGACATCGCCGACCGCCATGGCGTGACCTTTGAACTGGGCAATAAGACCGGCTCCGCCCCGGCCGAAATCGACGAAGGCATGATCAAGCAGATGACGGCCCTGGCCACCGAACTTGATATCAAGGCGCATCTCATGCCCAGCGGCGCCGGTCATGACGCGGCTGTGTTCGCCGGCTGCGGCATTCCCACCGCCATGATCTTCATCCGAAACCGGTTCGGCAGTCACAATCCGGACGAGGCCATGGAGATGACCGATTTCGCTGAGGCGGCGCGGCTGGTCATGGCCTATTGCATCGCTGGAAATCGGGGGTGAGCCAGGTGACGTCGGAAAAAAAATTTAGTTTTCTAGCCAGCCGGTAACGGATTCTCTCGTATACAAGGCCCGTTTTGAGCTATCGATGGTGCTATGAGCACCGCTCCCGAAAAATGGTCCGAAACGCGGGGCATTCGGCTTTCCCACCTGTTCCTGGCCTTTGCGTTCATCGGTCTGTCGGGATTTGGCGGAGTTTTGCCGTTCGCCCGCCATGAATTGGTCGAGCGCCGGGGCTGGATGTCACCGGCTGAATTCACCGATATCTTGAGTATTTGCCAGTTTCTGCCCGGCCCCAATGTCGTCAATCTGACGGTCGTACTGGGGGTTCGGGTCCATGGCATTCCAGGGGCGATCGCGGCCTTCCTGGGGCTGATGGCCATGCCGGTCGCCATCGTTCTGGGGCTTGCAATGCTTTATGCGGAATTCAGCGACGTGCCGCAGGTGCGTGATGCGTTTCGTGCCATCGCCGCCGCGGCCGCCGGTCTCTTGGCAGCAATGGGCTATAAGATGGTGGTCGCCATGGGCCCCGCGCCGCGCCCTCTGGTGCTTATGGGCGCAGTTCTCGTCGCCGTCATCGCCTTTCGCCTGCCGCTGATTGCAGTCGTGCTGGTGTTGGGTCCCATCAGCGTCGCCCTGGCATGGTGGGATACCAATGGACGGACGTGATCCGCTGATCGATCTGGTGTTGCACCTGTTGGTGCTGTCGTTGATCGCGGTCGGCGGAATCAACGTCATTTTGCCCGATCTGCATCGGGTTGCCGTGGCCGGCGAGGGCTGGATGACGGACGAGGAATTCACGGCCTTATTCGCCTTGGCCCAGGCCGCCCCGGGTCCGAACATGCTGTTCGTCACCCTGATCGGCTGGAAGGTCGGCGGCATTCCGGGCGGATTGTTGGCGACGGCGGCCATGTGCGGCCCAGCCATGATCCTGGCCTATGGGATGGCGCGCCTTTGGCTGGCTTGGGGGCATCAACGGTGGTTCACCGCGCTGCGCAATGGTCTGGCCCCCTTGACCGTCGGCCTGATCGTCGCAAGCGCTTGGCTGCTGACCATAGCGGCGGCCGTCGGCTGGCAAAGCTATGTCATCACCGCCATCACTGCCATCATCGTGGCCACGACGCGCATCCACCCCATCCTCGTGCTCGCCGCCGCCGGAGCTGTGGGCATTGCCGGGTTCGTCTGACGGTCATTTCGTAAAACGACATCGTTCACATTCGATAGCGTTGCCAGCCTGAACACAATTGCATACAATCAAGCTCATATTGGGAGCCAAGCGCATGACGGGGCGCCGGGGCCAACGAAGATCAAGGGAGAATAAAGACATGCCGGTACCAGCCGAGCGTCTGCCAGATGCAGTCGAGAAAAAGACCTCTCCATTCGATGCCGGTTTTTCGGCGGTCTCCGTCGTTGATTTTTCGTGATCGGCCGCGCTCATGACAGAAAAACCAGCAAGTGAAGAGTCAACGTTGCCGGCCTTTTGGGGGGAGCGGTATGACGTTCTTGTAATCGGCGGCGGCAATGCAGCCCTATGTGCGGCGATCACGGCCCGGCGGGCCGGTTCCTCGGTCCTGGTCCTGGAAGGGGCGCCCAAATTCTATCGCGGCGGCAACACCCGTCACACGCGCAATTTGCGCTGCGCCCATGACGAAGCCAACGAGGTGTTGACCGGCCCCTATCCGGAAGAAGAGTTCTGGGAAGACCTCTTGCGTGTGACCGGCGGCCAGACCGATGAAGAATTGGCCCGTCATACGATCAAGGAATCCAAGGAGCTTTGGGACTGGATGAACGAGCAGGGGGTGCGTTTCCAGCATCCGCTGGGCGGCACCTTGAGCCTGGGGCGCACCAACGCCTTTTTCCTGGGCGGCGGCCGTTCGATGCTGAACGCCCTTTATATCACGGCTGAAAACATCGGTGTCGACATCGTTTATGACGCAAAGGTCACCGATCTCGATATCGACGACGGATACTTCAATGCGGCCACGGTCGAAGTCAACGGTGCCTCGCACACGGTGCGCGCGGCGACCCTGGTCACCGCCGCCGGCGGGTTCGAGGCGAATATCGACTGGCTGAAAGAGTATTGGGGCGAGCGGGCCGGTAATTTCCTGATCCGCGGCACGCCGTATAACAAGGGATCGATCCTGCGCTTGCTCTTGGATAACGGCGTCGAACCGGTCGGCGATCCAACCCAGTGCCACGCCGTGGCGATCGACGCTCGGTCGCCGCAATTCGACGGCGGCATCGTAACGCGATTGGACAGTGTGATTTTCGGCATCGTGGTCAACAACGAATGCGAGCGGTTCTACGATGAGGGTGAGGATTTCTGGCCCAAGCGCTATGCGATCTGGGGGCGGCTGGTGGCCGATCAGCCCGATCAGATCGCCTATATCATCATCGATTCCAAGACGATCAGTCTGGTCATGCCCTCGGTCTATCCGGCCATCGAGGCCGACAGCATTGGCGGTCTCGCTGAAAAGCTGGGGCTGGCGCCTGATAAGCTGGAGGCGACCGTCGCGGCGTACAACGCAAGCGTACAGCCCGGCAATTTCGATCCGACGGTGCATGACGACTGCCATACCGAAGGGTTGGAGCCACCCAAGACCCATTGGGCTCGTACCATCGACGAGCCGCCATATTATGGGTATCCGGTGCGTCCGGGGATCACGTTCACCTATCTGGGCACGAAGGTGAACAAGCAGGCGCAGATCTTGATGACCGACGGCAAGCCGTCGGCGAACATGTATGCAGCCGGCGAGATCATGGCCGGCAACGTTCTGGGCAAGGGCTATATTGCCGGAATCGGAATGACCATTGGGGCCGTCTTCGGCCGGATTGCGGGACGGGAGGCCGCCAAACATGCACGCAACTGACGCCCTGGCTGAAGCCGACCGCCAGATGACCATCTGCAATGCCTGCCGCTATTGCGAAGGGCTTTGCGCCGTCTTCCCGGCCATGGAGAAA
>LFIK01000707.1_pt1 | contig 25458 bp, 18 predicted proteins | sample 643401 | NCBI WGS metagenome assembly LFIK01 (sample SAMN03777447, study PRJNA286221) | soda lake metagenome | biome: soda lake; feature: Kulunda steppe; material: water; isolation source: sample T5-Br brine of Lake Tanatar-5 | place: Russia: Kulunda steppe | collected 2010-07
CGTGCATGAGATGGAGACAATGCAGGAAACGCTTCCTCCCGGGACGAAAACCTCGGCGATGAAATGGGAAGGGCGCAATCGTTCTCAGAACATTTATGTTGAAAGTGAAGCCTTCATAGACGGCCGCCATATTCGTGAGGCCAGGCAGACTTTTGACTCGTCCCGCAATGCTGTCCTCGAAATGAAATTGTCCGATGAAGGCGCTGGACTTTTCTCTCAGGCGACACGGGAAATGGTTGGACGTCGGGTCGCTGTGATTTTTCGATCTGAACTTCATTCTGTTCCGCTGGTTCGCCATGAGGTGACCGGTGGGATCTTGAAGATCGCCGGGTTGGAGAGCGACACCATCAAGTATCTTATTGAGGAAGGAAATCGCCGGTTCCTGCAGATGGACCCGGAAGGACGCAGGGCCGATGCAAGGAACATCCGGATGATCGCCCAGGCTTCATTGATTTTCGCGAATGACAACCAGGAAAGACTTCCTGGAAATGGGGCGGAAAACATTTATGACGTCGCTCGTATGCTGGCCGAGGTGGGATTGAATGACGCGTCCATTTGGTTTTCAGATAACGACGGAGCACGATCCGGCACGGATAGTCGGCTAACAACCGTCTTGGATGAAAGCCGGGCATCCTTGCATCCTTCCGTCCCGATGGAACCCGAACCTCAAATATCCTTGAATCCCTACCGCCAGAGGCGCGGGTGGTCGGCTCCGGCCCCGGCACCTTGCACGGCGCGACCGGGGCTGAGGGTAACGTCGCTCGCGAATAGAGCCGGCGCTACGGCGTGTGCCCGCCCACGCCGTTCACCCTTCCCCAGCGAATAGGAACACAACCCGGATCGAAGAATGCAACCGGAACGGCTTCGCTTGGGCGGGGCTGGGGTTAGCCCTTGAAATAAAAGTTTTACTTCCAACGATCTTGGTGCAGGAGTGGGAGGCATGGCGCGTTTCTTTTCGTTCTGGCGTTCGTGGACGATGCGGCCCAGTTCAAGATCCTCGATTCGTTCGAGGAGCGCTTCATCGCCCTCGGCGGGAACCAGGTAGGCGGTGGGGCGGTTGTGGTTCAGTATCGCCACCGGTTCGTTCCCTGATTCCGGTCCGGGATTTTCTTGACGGACCTGCCGTTGATTTTGTTAATCATTTTTATGCTGAAGGGTTTCGCGTCAGAATCGTCGCGCGGCCTGCGCGGGTGGTCTGTTTGCTTGCTGCTCCTTATGATTCCCGCGCGGCTGATCGCGCACCCAGCGGATGTTTCCGGAGATGGAAGGATCTCCATGGAGGAAATGACGGCCTACGTGACTGCTTGGCAGTTGGGAGAGTCGTGGGCAAGCGGCCCGGATCCGATTCCGGACGAGTATGTGAAGCGGGCGATCCACATTTGGCGCAACGGTGAAACGTACCGGCAGATTCCGGGGGTCGCCGCGCCGATGGGCTGGGTTCCCGATCCGGATGGCGAAACACACGTGGCCTTGGAACATCTTCAGGGCGAGCCACTGGATTTTATCGAGGTGCAGGGTCTGCCGGCGAATACGCAGGATGTTGAGGCGAGTTTTCGCGCGGTCGGATTTCCGGGCGAGTTTCCCGCGTATTTGGCGGACACGTTCGACGGGCGCACGGTGGTTGTCGTCCCGGTCAATCCGTATGAGCCGTTGGGCGGCGGCGAAGTGATGTTTCAATTCGCGGATGGCCCGGAGACGTGGAAGGCCGGGCCGGTCGAGTTGCTGGAATTGCCGCCGGCACCCGGGGAACTTGCCCTGTTGCGGGAGACCATTTCGGACTGGGTGCGCGACTTTGCCGCGTTGGGCGGGGTGGATGATATTGGATCGCACCTCGCCGCGCCCCTTTCCGAGGTGCCGCAGGAGATCCTTCCGTTGGTGCTTTTGTTGCACGAATTCGAAGGGCCGCTGATCGAGAACAATCTCGCGGCGCTGCTGGACGGTACTGCGCCGGTGTGGGCCGGCGAGCCGGAGGAACCGGATTTCATGGAGCGCCTCGCGGCGAAGGCCGGGTTTCGGGGCCGCCTGCCCGACCTGCAGGGACTCGAACCGGAACCCGCCGTAGCGGGCTCCGCCGAACCGAAACCGGCTGCGGTGGGCTCCCCCGAACCCGCCGGATTTATCGAGGCCATGCGCGTCGAAATCAACGACGGGCGCGACCTGAGCAAATACATGCGGTTGCAGGCGGAGGTGGAAGCGCGGCTCGCCCATTTCGATCGCGTTCACAATGCGGTGGACGAAGTCGAAAAAGCGCTCAGCGAGCTGATGCTGGATTTGGACGACGTCTTCAATGCGGCGAAAACGGTTTACGGGGACGTGGAGACGGATCCCTGGCTGGGTGATGATCCCACTCGGGCCGAGCAACGCGTGGCCAGTGGGACGCGGATGACGAATCTCTTTGGCGTGGCTTTTTCGGCGGTGGAGTATGTGGAGCGTTTTTTCCTCGGCACGAACCCGGATCACTTCCTTGCTCTCGAGGTGGAATTTCCCGACAATGAGGAAAGGTATGCGGCGGAGGACGATTGTAGTCGCCAACTGATGACGGCACTGGCGACCGTCGCCAGTCGCGGCATCGAGTTTTCCGCGGAGCGGAGGGCGGAAGTTCCCATTCCAGGAACGAGCTCAACCATCGCGCTGCCGGATATTCTTCCGCATGTGGAACTGGATTTGGGAATCGGCGTGATCGCGGTCGAGGGAGCGTCGGTGACCTTCGATGCAACCGTGATGCCGGAGCTTTTCTGGAACGGCATCGAATTGAACATGCCGACGTTGAACGGGGATGAGATTTTTGTCTCGGTGGATATCGATCCCGAGGTGTTGGAGACGGTTGTCACCAGGGGGCCGGGCGGGCTGAAAATCACCGGGTGGGATTTGCGGCCGATCGACGTGGGCGAGGCCGCCGTCCTCCTCCAGGCGAAACCCGAACTGTTCGGCGGTCGCAGCATTAGCGGACTCACGGAGTTCGAGGTTCGGCCGTTAAGGCCGGTCATTACCGAATATCCGCATCGGGTGGACCCCGGTGAGATCATTGAGGATATCGCCGGCGAGCTGTGGACGGCAAAAAACCGGGAGTTGGAGGATGTCGAATGGGAGATCGAGACCGCAACGGGCCGGATCATCACCGATCACAGTACTCCGATCAAGTGGGGTGAGGAATTCGTCTTGCCGGATCTGGTGACGCCGTCGGAGGCATTCGAATATCCCTTGGTGGTCCGAATGCATGCGGTGACCGAGGCATGCGTGCGCGAACGTGAAGACGCTCCGCCGCGATATGATTCGGCCATTATTCACGCCAAGGGATTCGTCATTGGCCCGAGGATTGCGTGTCTGGCCGAGGGGGATTCCCAAACCTTCAGCGTCGCCTGGCCGGGAGGAAAACCGGATGAAGTGGAGGCAGTGGAGTGGTCGGTCGTTTCGGGCGGCGGAACCATTCAGTCAACCGGGCCGTTCGAGGCCCTTTACATAGCTCCAGCCAATGCCGCCCCCGTGATTCTGCGGGCGGAAAACTCCGATGACCCGTCCGATTTCGCGACGGTTCAATTCGAGGTGAATTGCAAGATCGAGGTGAACTTCCACGCGGATTCAGAAACGTCGTTCCCGCCGGACGAGGGCGAGTGGAATTCGGAAGCGATTTTTCTGACGCGCTTGAGCGACGACTTCATCCCCGTGTGGCAGATTTTTGGACACGCTCACACGATCGTTCATGATTCAGTCACGCCCGTCGCGGAGCATCCCGGCTATTTCAGTGTGGAAGGTTCGGTCGCGGGATACGGTGTGGTCCTGACCGGATTCGGTATGTTCACGGAAATCCCGACCGAACCGGGGCAGGACGTTGAGTTTCTGGACAACAGCGAGAACGACAAGGAGTACACCGTGCAAACGCCCGATGGCGAGACATCTTATGAATTGAATGTGGGCCTCAACCCCTATCCGCTTGATGAGGAGCGGGTGCATCCGGGATTGGGGGTGATGAACATCGTTGACATGGTCGGCGATCACACGGTGAAAGTGAGCTTTGGCGGAGACGGTGGGTATCGGAATCTCAACTCGTTTGACGAGCCCGATCCGGAAGTGGAAATCGAAGGCTTGCACTGGCTCGCGAGCAGTGGTGATACCGCGACCGGGGAGACGGCGGTTCTGGAATTTCCCGCCGAGCCGGGGATGCACTGGGTACGGCTGCAGGGAACAGACAATTATGGCAATATCGCTTCCGTCATTGTGGAATTCCGAATGGTCTCGATAGGCGGTGGGTTCACCTACGATTTCCACCTGAGTGGCAGCTCCCACACCTGTTGGTCGTTCGATAATCAGTTTGTGCCCGGTCCGGCGGGCGCGTGCGGTATCGAATTGGACCTGGCCGGCCCCTTGCAGGGGACCTTTAAAACCGGAAGCGGCGGGGTGGAGACACGGATCTACGAAGAAGTCCCCGGGTGGGAGCCGTTCGAAGTGAAATTCCGCCCCTAAACGCAACAAGTCATGAAAAACGACTATTCGAAAATTTTGCCTCTTTTGCTTACCGTCTCGTGCTTCCTGTTTTCAGGCGAGAAAGGGCTTGCGGGCGTGGTCGTGCGCGAGATTGATTCGACCCACCCGCCGACAACCGTTCACATCTCGGTGCAACCGCCGCCAGGCACTGTAGCCTACGCGGTTGAGGAAGCGGTGCCGCCGGGTTCGGTTCCGATGGCCATCGAGGTCGGGGGCATCCACGACCGCGGCGCGGGAAAAGTGAAATGGGGGCCGTTTCTGGACGATGAGGAACGCATCTTCACATTCCGCCTGATCGGCGAAGCCACCGGGGCCGCTTTTTTCGGATCGGCGAGCTTCGATGGGGCTTCCACGGTCGAAACCAGTGGTCCCGACTCCTCGGTGCTCGCTTCACCGGAGGGTTATTTCATCGGCTGGCAATTGAGCCATTTCCCGGAGATCGCGACGGGGTTTCCGTATTCAAAAAACCATATTATGCCGGGAGCATCCACGCCGTTGCTCGTTCAATATGCGATGGGCGTGGCACCCGGATCGCCCGGGCCGGCGCTTGACGTCGTCGCCGCGGAGGGGCAAATCGAACTTCGCTATTCCCGCGATACGCGGCGGACCGACGTCACGATTTCGATCCAGCAATCGGCGGATCTGTCAGATTGGGAGGAGATAACGGAAGAAGGGGTGGAAGCGATATGGCTCGACGAGAACCGAAAGGAAGTCCGCATTCCCGCGAATGACGAGGAACCCTCGCTTTTCTTCCGAGCCGAAGCGCGCTACGAACCGTAGTCTGCTCGGGGCAAACGGAGCTAGTGAGTTGAATTGATTTTTTCACCGTCTCCAAGCCCTTCTTTTCACCGCGAGAGAAGTTCAGCTGATCGAAGCAATTTACGCGGTCGATTCTCCGGCCGCGCCCATACAACGCCTCCGGCTGAAAACGCGCTGGATTGCCACGTCGTTCCTCCTCGCAATGACGGAGAGGATTACGAGAATTTTTTCCAGAGCGAGGGAGCGAGGAGAACGAGGATGGCGAAAAGCTCCAACCGGCCCATGATCATCAGTAAGCTCAGGTAAATTTTGGTGGGGGCGGCAAGCGTAACGAAGTTCTCCGTCGGCCCGAACTCGCCGAAGCCGGGGCCGATGTTGAAAAAGGTCGCGACGACCGCCGAAACCGCCCCTTCCAGGGTGTGCCCGGTTTCGAAGAGGGCGAAGATGGGAAAGCTGATCAAGAGGATCAGCGCGAGCAGGACAAAGTAAACCATGACGCTATCCTGGGCGTCGCGATTGAGCGGTTTTCCGTCCATGATGACCGGCCGGACCACGTGGGTGCGAAAGGCCCGCTCCACGCTCTGCATCGCCACCCGCAATCCGACCACGAGTCGAGCCACCTTCAGCCCGCCGGCGGTCGAAGAGGAACAGCCGCCGATCACCATCAGGCTGAGCAGCATCATTCGCCCGAACAGGGGCCAGGCGTCGAAGTCCTCGGTCGCGAATCCGGAAGTGGTCCCGATCGAGACCACCTGGAAAGCTGCCGCTCGAAAGGAGTGATGAAGGCCGGATGTGGCGTTGTAGGTTTCCAAGAAGAGGAAAGTGATCAAACTGGAGACGATCAGGATTCCGAAAAAGGCGGGCACTTCGGTGGTTCGTTTGGCTTGTGTCCAGTTTTTCCTCAGGACGAGAAGGATAAAGAAGAAGTTCGTCGCTCCGAGCACCATGAAGACAATCATCGCCCACTCGATGGCCGGATTCTCAAAGGCGCCGATGCTGGCGGTGCGTGTGCTGAAGCCGCCGGTTGCCACCGTGGTGAAGGTGTGGCAGATCGCGTCGTACCAATACATGCCACAAAGACGCAGTGTCACGAGGCAGGAGAGGGTCAACCCGATGTAAATGTAAAAAATCTGGAGGACTCCTTTTCGGACCCGGCTCTGATCCATATCGGCGGAACGTCCGGTCGATTCCCCGGAAAACAGGATTTTCCCCCCGGCCCCCAAAAAACTGAGAATCGCCACGAAGAAGACCACGACACCCATGCCGCCGATCCATTGGCTGAGCGCCCGCCAGAAGATCAGGCTGCGCGGCAGCTCCTCCAAGCCGGTGAGAACGGAGGCGCCGGTCGTGGTGATGCCCGAGGTGGATTCAAAGATCGCGTCGGCCACACTGTAATCCTGCAGCAGGAGCAGGTAGGGGAGGGAGCCGACCAACGAAGCCAGGATCCACCCCAATCCGATTACGCACAACGCCTCCTTGCGGAAGAAACGGGTGTCGCCTCCGCGACTGAGGAAAAAAAACAGTCCCGCCAGCACGACTGCGGCGGCGGCGCTGATGACGAAGGCCGGGATCGCGCCCGGCTCCGTGATGTCCTCCCGATACAAATAAGCTACGGCGAGGCAGACGAGAAACGCGAGGGCGAGAGCCCCCATAATGAAGCTGAGGAGGCGGAAGATGAGTTTGTAGTTCATTACCGGAGCAACTTCATCACTTCACGGATTTGGTCCTGCTTGATAATCACAACCAAGCGGTCGCCCCCGTTGATCACGTCGTTCGCGCCGGGCACGGTCCCTTCGGATTTGTGAAGAAGGGCGACGACGACGCAGTTTTTCGGCCACTCGATCTCCTTGAGCGTTTTTCCGTCGCCGGGAGAGCCCGGTTTCACTTTCACTTCGATCATGTGGCCGCTTCGATTGGGCAGACGCGTAAGTTCCACATAAGGGGCCTGGCTGGTGTAGCGCATGACCTCGTTGGCGGTCGCCAGGCGGGGGGAGACCACCATTTCCAGTCCGAGAGTTTCCTTGAGGCGTTCCAGGACTTCGATGTAATCGGCCCGGTTGATCAGCAAAAGGGTGTGTTTGGTTCCCAGTTTGGAAGCCTGGAGGCACGTCATGACATTCGCCTCGTCATCCTTGGTGCAGGCGACGAAATAATCGGCGGCCCCGACCTGTTCCTCCTCCATGAGCCGGAGAGAGGTGGCGTCTCCATGGATGACGGTGACCCGGGGGAAGGCCTCGGCCAAGGATTGGCAGAGTTCGGGATCCTTTTCGAGCACTCGCACCCGGAACCGCGGGTGGCTCAACAGCCGAATGAGAGCGATCGAGGTTTCGCCGCCGCCGTAGAGGACAACGCGCACCGTGTCGATGTCGACTTCGGGATTGAAGTCGGTCCGGTGGTCGAACAACACCTGCGGAACCCCGAACAACGTCACCAGGTCGCCGGCATGGAGGACGGTGTCGGCGTGGGCGACCTCTTGCTGGTCGCCGCTTTGGACATAGCCGACGCGGATCCGGCTATCCAGGCGGAGGTCCATGAGCGGTTTGCCGATCACGCGCGCCTTGGGGTGGATTTTGATCTGCTGGACTTCGATCTGTCCCCGAGCCAGATTCTCGACCGAGACCCGTCCCGGATTGCGGATGGCTTTGGCCAATTCGACGGCGGAAAGAGCTTCGGGATTCAGCAGGTGGTCGATTCCGAAGTGGGCCTGGTAGTTGAGAATGGAGCTGTCGTTGTAGGTTTGGTCGTGGATGCGGGTGATGGTGGTCGTGTTTTTGCCCAAAACCTTGGCGAGCGAAGAGGAGATCAGGTTGGTACGGTCATCACTGGTCATCGCGAGGAAATAATCACACTCTTTGACGCCGGCTTTGACCAACGTTCCGGCGTAACTCCCGTTGCCGTTGAGAACCCGCACGTCCAGCTCTTCGTCGAGTCGTGCGGCCGTGGTCGGATCCTGCTCGACGACCGTCACATCATGTTGCGAGTCGCTGAGCGTCGCGGAAAGATGTTGGCCCACTTCCCCGGCCCCAATGATGATAATCTTCATGCGGGCAGCATGCTTGCGAATGGTTTACGCGGGTGCAAGAACTCATATGACCCGGAAAAAGGGCGCGTCATTCCCCGAACCACCGTCCGAAGCCGGCGGCGCGAGACGTGGGCTCGGCTCGCCGGCGTTTTCGATGGAGCCAGGAGGTTACCCTTTGGCGGCGGCTGCCGTGGGGGCCGGGCTCGCCTTTCGCGTCCGGTTCAGGGCGCTGGTGACGGCCTTGATGGACGCGAGTTCGATGTTGGTGTCGATTCCGGCTCCGTAGGCGGTGCGTGAGTCGCTCGTTTTGATTTCGATGTAGGAAACCGCGCGCGAGTCGGCTCCGCGGCCGAGTGAGTGTTCCGAGTAGGACAAAATCTCAAAACCGGGAAGGTCCTCCTGGGCGAGGGCTTGCACAAAGGCGGCGATGGGGCCGTTTCCGCGCCCTTCGACTTGTTTGTGCGTGCCATTCAAGCTGATGGAGGCGACGCAATCGACCACCTTTTCGCCTTCGCCATTGTGCCGGGCCCGGTAGTCGTGGACGGCGAGCGGTTCGGTCCGGTCGATGTATTCGCCCAGGAAGATTTCGTAAACCTCCGGCACGGTGACTTCCCTCCCGGACCGGTCGCAGAAGTCGCCGATGATCTTGCCGAATTCCTTCTGCATCCCTTTCGGCAATTGGAATCCGTATTCCTTTTCCATGACATAGGCGACGCCGCCTTTGCCCGATTGGCTGTTGATACGGATCAGAGCCCGGTAATTGCGCCCGATATCCTGCGGATCGATCGGAATGTAGAGGACGTTCCAAGGATGTCCCGGCTGTTGCACCGCCCACGATTTCTTGATCGCGTCCTGGTGGGAACCGCTGAAGGCGGTGAAGACAAGTTCGCCGGCGTAGGGTTGGCGCGCGGGGACATCCATGCGGGTGCAACGTTCGTACACTTCGCGGATTCCGTTGATATCGCTCAAATCGAGATTCGGATCGACCCCGTGCGTGTACATGTTGAGCGCGACCGTCACGATATCGAGATTGCCCGTGCGTTCGCCGTTCCCGAACAGGGTTCCTTCGACCCGGTCCGCTCCCGCCAACAAGGCCAGTTCGGTGGCGGCGATACCCGTCCCGCGGTCGTTGTGGGTGTGCACCGAAACGATGGTTTCCTTTCGGCGGGTGAGGCGGCGGCACATCCATTCGATCTGATCGGCGTGAACATTGGGCGTGCTGTATTCGACCGTCGCCGGCAAATTCAAAATGATTTTGTTCTCGCGGGTAGGTTGCCAGACATCGGTCACCGCCTCGCAAATATCCAGGGCGAAATCGAGTTCGGTGCTGCTGAAGCTTTCCGGCGAGTATTGGCAGCGCAAGCGACTGCCGGAGTTGGTGACCTCACCGGCTTTTTTCTTGAGCAAGGCGACCGCGTGGGTGGCGATGCCGATAATCTCCTGTTTTTCCATCCCGAACACATGCTGGCGTTGCGCGGGGGAGGTGGAGTTGTAGAGATGGAAAATGACGTTTTTCGCGCCTTCGATGGCTTCGAAGGAGCGAACGATCAAATCGTCGCGGCATTGGCAGAGGATCTGGATCGCCACATCGTCGGGGATCCGGTCTTCCTCGATCAACCGGCGGCAGAACTCGAACTCGACCTGTGAGGCCGAAGGGAAGCCGACTTCGATTTCCTTGAAGCCGATGCGGACCAGCAAATCGAAAAACTCGAGCTTTTGCTCGACGCTCATCGGGATCGCAAGGGCTTGGTTGCCGTCGCGAAGGTCGACGCTGCACCAGATGGGCGGGGCGTCGATCGTATTCGACGGCCACTGACGATCGGGCAGATCGACCTGTGGGAAGGGACGGTATTTGGTGATAGGTGATTTTTGCATTTCGACTCGGTGGAATATGAAAGCTTTTTCCAGCGCGAGTCATGCAGAAACTTTTCGAAAACCCTTCCCGGGTTATGGTCAATGAACCTGCAAGACCGCGCCGACGCCGTTAGGCTAGAGCGGATAGGAGCTGGGCTCCGAGCAGGTTGAGAAGAAGGTTGACCATTGTGGGAAAGATTACCCCGGGCCAAGGTGGTGTCAAGCGGATGTTGAGCGCGGTCGAAGGGGCTTTTCGGTATGTCCTCCGCCGGGCCTGATTTCCGGCGAAGGGATTCAGCCCTTGGCCGGTTGTTTAAACACCTCTTCGAGCTCCAGGCCGGTCAGTTGTTTAATCCCGGCAAAAAGCTTCCAGAGGGCAAAGCCCATGATCACCATGCACGGGATGACGATGACCGGCCAGCTCCAGGCCGCGAGGTTGCTGAGTTCTTTGTTGAACATGACCGCGTCGATGGCCGGTTCGGTGGTGACGATGATCCGGGCCAGGATAAAATTGAGGACGGCGCTGATAAAAAAGGAGCCGGCGAGGAGCCAGGTGCAGCTCATGAGCAATTTTTCGAATCCGGCGCGGTTTCCCCGCTCGTCCAAGGCGCGCTCGATTTTTTCCACTTCGATCAGTTCCTTGTTGTAGATGAACTTGTGAACCAGCGGAAACCGTGTTTTGGCCGACAGGATGATGATTAGGCCGATCAGGGCGGGAAGTCCGGCTTCTTTGACGGCGATCCAGACCGGGTTGAGATGTAACAGCCCGATGCCGCCGGTGAGAAGGACGCTGATAAAACCGAGGATCGAGATGAAATTGTATTTCCGCCTCTTGTATAGGTCGTAAATGAAATAGGCGACCGGGAACAAGAGGGCGACGGTCAGGACCTGCCCGGGCGACAGCGCGGGCAGCCAGGCGTCTCCTTTTCGGAGGATAATCAGCGGGAGCAAAATATTGACTCCCAGGTTTAGCCACATGTTCTCGCGCTTGGCTGAACTTGCGGTTTGCGGTGTGGTCGATTCTGCGTTCGTGTGCTCCATGGTTGCTCTTGGGCTGAAACTGTCGCAAAAATTGACGGAAATCAAATGGACGCAAGTATTATCCGTTGTGTGATCACCGCCGGGCCGACCCGGGAACACCTCGATCCGGTTCGCTATTTCAGCAACGGATCGAGTGGGAAGATGGGCTACGCCCTGGCCGAAGCGGCCCGGGAAAGGGGATGGGAGGTCGATTTGGTCAGCGGACCCGTGGCGCTGGCTCCCCCCTGCGGCGTTCGGATGCACCGAGTGGTCTCGGCCGACGAGATGTTGGGTTCAACCGAACGGCTCTTCGCGGCGAGCGACATTTTGATCATGTGCGCCGCGGTGGCTGATTACCGCCCCGTTCACACCACCCCGGGGAAGATGAAAAAGAAATCAGGCGTCTTTTCGATCGAAATGGAGCCGACCGTGGATATCGCGAAAACCCTGGGAGCCCGGAAGGGGGAGCGCTTGTTGGTGGGGTTCGCGGCCGAGACCGACGATTTGGAGGAGCGGGCGCAGGCCAAGCTGGTCGGGAAAAACCTGGACTGGATCGTGGCCAACGAGGTTGGGGGGCGGGATTGCGCGATGGACTCGGATCGCAACACGGTCTTGATGCTTTCGCGATCAGGCGAAAAACAGCGCTTCGGGCCGGCATTGAAATCGGAAGTGGCGCGCTTTATTTTGGATACCATCTTATGAGACATCACTGTTTATGCGGGGTGGCGGGCAGTTGTTGCGTAGCTGCCGCCCCCGGCAAGCACGGGACAGGCGTGAGGCGGTGGAGCGTGGACGGTTCGTCCACGTCCTGACGGACGCGGCTACGGACCACTCAAAATTTTTATGATCAGTAAAAAAGCCAGTTCACTCGATCGGGTTCTGGGGCGGCTCGACAATCTCGACGCGGTCAACTTGACCAACCTCGTGCAACGCCTGGCGCGGGAGCGCAGTCTCCTCGAAGCGGTCTTTAATGTCATTCGCGAGGGCATTCTGATTATCGACGATGAAGGAGTCATCGAATACGCCAATCATTCCGCCGCTGAAATGGTCGGTCTGCGGGATGGCGATCTCGGGGACGCCACCCTTTGGAAGCTGATACCCGGCCTCGCCCAAACTTTGGGAGGGGAAGCGTATGGGAAACTCAGTCCGCCGCCGACTCTGTTGAAGGAGTTGTATTTGAGTTACCCGGAGACCCGTTATGTTCGCCTCTACCTTACCCCGTTCGAGGAGGAGACGCTGGAGGCGGAATCGGTCACTCGATTCGCGGTGATTTTGACCGATATCACCCAGGAAAAAGAATCGACCGAGGAGTGGGTCGAGAGTGAGCGGGTTCAGTCCATTCTTTTGCTGGCCGCCGGCGTCGCCCATGAATTGGGAAATCCTTTGAATTCGCTGAACATTCATTTGCAATTGATTCAACGGAACTTAAGCAGGCTCGGGAAGACCAGTGAAGTGGCGAAAATCCGCAAAAGTTTGGATGTCTGTGAATCGGAAGTGGTGCGATTGAACGGGATCATCACCCACTTTTTGGAGGCGATTCGGCCGGTGCCTCCCGATCTGCAGGAAGTCAACCTGATCGAGATTCTGGAAGAGGTCCTCCAGTTTCAGGCCACCGAGCTGGACGATCGGGGAATTCAGGTGGATATCGGGTTGAATGAAGACCTGCCGGTCGTTCTGGGAGATCGCAATCAATTGAAACAGGTGTTTTTTAACCTCACCAAAAACTCGATGGAGGCGATGCGCGCCGGCGGCGTAATCCGGATTACCACCCGGAGCGACGATGTCTCCATCTACCTGCATTTCGGGGATTCCGGAGGAGGGATCAAGCAGGATGAGGTCGGGAAAGTCTTTGAGCCGTATTTCACGACCAAAAAAGAAGGGAGCGGGCTCGGGCTGATGATCGTGGAGCGGATTATCCGCAATCATGGAGGCAGTGTTTCAGTGGAGAGCAAGGAGGGGGTCGGGACGGTGATCTCGCTGCAGTTTCCCCACAAGGACCGGCGGGTCCGTTTGTTGGAGGGGTAGGGGCTTGTCCCTGGATACGAAATGGCTTGAATCAACGCCGGAAATGGGCGAATCATTCGGAAATGACCCGATGAAATGGCTTGGCGAATAGAAGAGTCTGTTGTCCGTGGGGAGATCGACAATCGGGTGCGAGGTCAAGTGACCGGACGCATCTGGCTGTCGGGGAGAGCCGAGCCGATCGTGCTCGATCTCAAGGGGGACGCGTGGCGGGATTTGGCCGGGTGCCGCCTTCGTTTCATCAATTCCGATCCGGTGAAAGCGGATATCCGGGGGCTGTCAACGATTCAGCGAGGTGTCGTCGGCGACATCACGGCTTCGCGGAAAGTGAAGGTCCCCAGTTGCACGAGGCATGAGCTAAAGAAGCACATCTCGGCGGGCACACCTTTTCCGTGGAAGTGGGGGAATGCCTTTTATTTGGAGTGGTTCGGCGAGACCAATGGGCGGGTTGTCATTGAAACCACGGATTATCGGCTAATCCTGGAGGGTGAATCCGCTTGGCAAATGAGCGAGGAGGACGAGGTTTTGCGGCGGGAATTGAACGAAGGAGCGCTCGACGAGTTTATGGAGAAGCTGACCGATGGCGTGTCCGTATCCTTTGATTCGGAGCCGGATCCTGTTGAGCATTATGACGAGGTGCCCCCGACGGCGGCCGAAGCGGAGGCAGACGCGGACGCGGCCCGGATGGATTTGTTGATGAATCGCATTCAGGCGAGGCTTGAACGGGAAGGGGGGGGCGTTGATTTCGAGCGGATTATGGAGGAGGAGCGGGAGCGTCTTCGGCGGGAGCGAGGCGAACCGGATCCCGTTCCTCTTACGCCGGAGGAGGAAGAGCAGCGCGGCCTATGGATCGAAGAGTTGAACGCCGCGGCCCGAAGAAAGCTGGCGGACGAGGACGCTGAAGCCTGGAACGAAAGCGAGCTTCATCCGCTGGTCAGCCGTTGTTCCCGGCTTTCCGCGCGCCTGCGGGATGAAGTCGAATCGGGAGGCTGGCTGTTGAACAACGTTTCGGCCGAGCATCCGTTGGAGGAAGTGCTGTGCGGAGTCATGCTGGCCGGACCCAAGCTGGCCGGTGCCCTCGGGTGCAGTTTAAACGGGGAATGGCCGCCCCGTGCGATGATGGCCGGCAGTGTGTTGGTTCGGCTCAAAAAGGCCCGGGGTTACTTACGCGATGCGGTCGCGGGCCTGGATGCGGCGGATCAGGAAAAACTGGCCAGCCCTGAATGGCGCCGCGCCGCCAGGCTCGAGGTGACCTCCGTCCTGGATGGCGTGCACCAACTGATCATGGAAGCTCGCGCGGTTCTGGAAGGGGAAGAGTGAGTGGCGTCGATTGCGACGGAGCCCCGCCTCTTTCAACAGCCGACAGGCTCATGGCTCATGGGTCGAACGGTTTTTGCCAGATCACATCCGTTTTTTTGACCGTCGCGGGAACACCTGCAACCAAGGCGCGCGCGGGAACGTCCCGGTTCACCACCGCCCCGGCCGCGATGACCGCTCCATCACTAATGGTCACTCCCTTCAAGATGGTGGAATTCATTCCCAACCAAACCTCGTTTCCTATTTTGATCGGGGCGGTGGCGGGTCGATTCGTATCCAGCACATAAGTATCGCTGTCGCGAATGGTGACATTCTCGCCGATGGCCCCGCCACTGCCGATTTCGATCTTTTCGAAGCAGGCCAGATTCAGGCCATTGTTCGCGTATCCATTTCCGAGGACCAGTAATGCGCCCTCGTTTACCGAAACCTGACACCCGGTGAAAAATTTGAAATCGCCCCGCAGCCGCAAGGTGGAATTCCTGAGAAGCACCATTTGGGAGGATCGAAAACCGTGGTTCTGCCATGAACACCCGACGTGCAGCGGGTGATCGTCGGAGTCGAGAGTGGCGGTGCGATCGGCGAAAAAGTGAGCCTTTCGAAAAACTCGCAGGCCCCGGTTTCTCAGCTTTCGCCGCGCTCTGGTGGTGCGAATGATTTCAGTCTGACAGGTGAAGGCGAATCCGCTTTGGAGGGCTTTTTTAAGGTTGGCGAGAAAGGAGGTTTGAGCAGGGGCGGCTACACTTCGAGTCATCGGCAAGACATCGTTGGCAGAGAGAGGATTCGGCTGCTTCAGCATGTGAGCAGACTACCCGAAACCTTCTGCGCCGCCAATCAGGGGAACCCCGAAGAGGAGGGGGGCGGGCTGGCAAGTGTTTCCCGGATGGGTGATTGAACGGTGATTCCAGGGGTTGCGGATTCTTTAAACTAAGCCGATGGCTGCTTAACGGTTCTCCAGATCCAGCTCAAGAAGAGCTGTGGCGGCAGAGCGCGGGTCGAGGCGCTCCTCGAGCGAGAGGAGGATCGCGTGGGCCGTTCGGTCGGCTTTTCCGTGGAAAATCTGTTCGCCGTTATGGATGACTTCGAATGGCTGGTCGAGGTTCAGGAGTTGGTCGGACAGTCGCAAAGCGATGCGCGGGACGTTGCGGGTTTCAAGAGTAATCGTGCTGTTCTCAACGGAGGCCGTCACGTATTGACCGCGGGCCGCAGTGTCCTCCGGCAGGGACAACCAGTAAAACCGGTCACTGGGAACCGAACTTTGCCGCCACACCACTCGGGTTGGCCAAGGGTCGCGAGTGAACCCCGTCATCCACGGAAGAGCTTCTTTATCACGCCCCTCCATCCAATGTCCTAACCCTTCGTAGATTCTGACTTTGTGCGGGTAGCCCTCGGGATCCGAAGAGCGCAGGTCCTCCAGTTTTTGTCCCCACTCTGCTGCTATCCGGTTCCGGTCATAGGCGGAGTCCTCGTCGCCCATGAAGATGGCGAACGGAAGGTTTCGCAAGGATAGCGGCGATGCGTCATTCGGGTGTCCGGCCATCATCGCTGCGGCAGCCCAGCGATCCGCCATCCGTGGCGCCATCTGGTAGACTCCGTCACCGCCTGCTGAATACCCAAGAAGATAAACCCGGTCCGGATTCACGCCATGCACCACGACCGCGCTGTCGATCAGGCGGGCGAACAATGCGTCGATGTGCTCTTGGTGCCAAAGGTTCCAAGTGTCGGTGGGCGCGCGCGGCACGAGATAAATGCCTTCGTCGGGCTCGTAAAGGCGCAACTGATTTCGCCACTGCCCGTCATTCATCTCGCGGGTCGTTCCGCCGCCGCCGTGAAGCGAAATCCAGAGACTTCTCCCGTCGGCTGGGGGCTCTCCAAAAGTCTTTGTGGCAAAGCGCATGGTTCTCCCGCCGGCCGTGACCTCGCCCTCTTCCCACTCGCGGGCGCGCTCCGGCTCCTGGTCCCGTTTGACTGCGCTCCAAGCGAGGGCCAGAGCCTGATCGGCCTCATCGCGGCTGAGCGCGGAGTCTACTGACTTTTCCGGATTCTGTTCGGGGGCTTTGCCCGTCACAGCGCTGACCTGGCAAAGAAAGGCGGCGGCGAGAAGAAGGAGGAGAGTCATTGAACCTAAGCTGCGGTTACCGTGATCGGCACGCCGGCTGGAAATAACCCGCGACATTTGTTGCATAGGGCTACTCAACGCCCATTTGGGCGGGCGATCAACCAGAAAGAATGTGAACAGGTTGACTGAGGGTGGAGGGTGGTCTTTGATCGGTCTGATCGGTCTGATCGGACGGATCAGGATTTTCCGAAGTGCCCGAAGTGTGGGCGGATCATGGCCCTGCGGACAGCGCGTCAGGGTAAAAACAGCGGTTCTCAGTTTTGGGGGTGTACCGCTTACCCGGAGTGCAAGGGCGCTTTGCCGTATGATGGGGATCGGTCGGATCCGTCCGATCAGTCCGATCGGACGGAGGATCGGAAAGGAACGCAGCGATGAACCGCGGTTTTTCCGTTGACGGGCCGCCAGGTGGTATTTCATAGAATTGGGTGCTACCTTTAAATTCTAACTACCCTTAGGAGTCTGCCCCTGTATGAAGTTTTTCCCTGCTTTTTTCGCGGCGGCATTTGTTGCCGTTGTTTCTGTTAACGCCGAGATCGATGTCTATGACAGTCAGCTTTCGGATCCCGGGCAGGCCTACCTGATTGGCGGCTGGAATTTCAACGGGGAGACCGGTGGCTCACCGGACTTCGGGGTCAGTCACGGGACGGGAACTTTGACGACGAACTGGGATGCGTCAAATATCGCTGACTTCAGCGGGACAACGGTGAACCGTTTCGGGGGAGATGTTGGAGGGCGCGACCTGGCTTTGAGAAACGGGGTTGATGCCATCAATGAAGGGCGCCATCTGGAGTTCGTGATCTCGCTCGCTTCCTTCGAAGGGCTGGTTGTTTCGTATGCGACGCAACGTTCGGGGACGGGTTTTACGGATCAAGAGTGGTGGTGGAGTTTGGATGGAGAGGATTTTACGTATTTTGAGACAGTGAATGCCCCCGGATCTTACGCGCGTCAGACGGTTGATTTTTCGGAGGTCGATGCCCTGGACCTTGCGGAAACGGTTTATCTTCGACTGGTGGTAACGGGGCAGCCGGAGTCATCGGCCGCAACCGGGAATAATCGGTTCGATAATTTTCAGTTTCGGGCGACGGCCCCGGCCGGAGCCGTTGGGCCGGGGACGGCTGTGCTGTCCAATCTGACGGAGGACAGCGCTTATCGAGGCACCCGCGCGTTTGCGTCTGGTGGGATTCAATCGGTGCAGTTGAATGTGACCGCGCAAGAAGCGGAGGAGATCGAGTCGTTGAGGATCTCACTTCCCGGGGATTGGGCCGAAGGCAGTTTTGAGGAGGTGGAGCTTTCCGGGGATGGTTTCGAATCGGCATCCGGGTGGCGTGAGGGGCCCTCGGCGGTGATTGAGGGGGCTGGGGTTGTGGCCGGCGAGCCGGGGAGTGTGGTTTTGCATGGAGTTCGGTTTCCTGAAGCAGCGGGTGAATACGGACAATTTCGTTTCGGAATGGAGACGGCTGTGGCTGGGGAGGAGCTCGAGCGGATCGGAAGTTTGCCGCACGGGCAGGTGGTGATCCCGGTGGCGGCGATTCGCCCGGTGGACGAAGGGGGAGTTCCGTTATCTTTGAATGAAACGGTTGCCGTGGCCGGGGTGGCGACGGTGGACTCGGGGAACTTTCACAACGAACGTTTCAGCACCTATCTGCAGGACGACACGGCCGGGGTGGCGATTGATCATCCTTCGCTGCTTGAGATGGCGCCGGGAGCGGCGGCGGGGAATCGTTATGTGGCGATTGGCCGTGTGACGCAGTTTCGGGGGTTGACTCGAATCACACTGGGTGAGCCGGAAGATTTTTTCCTGCTGGGGCCGGGGGAAATGCCGGAGCCCCAGGTGCGCACGGTGGCGGAACTCTTGGCGGAGTCGGAGATGTTGGAAGGGAGCCTCGTCCGGGTGGCAAGAGTGACGGAGACGGGCGGGGGGTGGCCGGGGCAGGCGGAAGATGGGACGTTGACGATAACCGATGACGGGGGCACGCATGAACTGAAGGTTTTTCTGAGCCGGTTCACCGATATTTCGTGGATCTCCGAGCCGGAGTATCCGGTCGATTTAGTGGGAGTTTTGGGTCAGTTTAAAACCTCGCCCCCCTATACGACCGGTTTTGAGCTGCTGCCGCGTTCCTCCGCCGATTTTCTGCCGGCGAGCGAGGTGGACGAAGGGTTTGAGCAGTGGCGGCGCGATTTTTTCGCGGACGAGTTGGAGGAGCTGGCGGTGAGTGGGATCGAGGCGGATCCGACGGGGGATGGGGTGGTCAATTTGTTGGAGTATGCCTTTGGGGGGAATCCGCGGGAGGATTCGCGGCATCTCTTGCCGGTGGCTGCCTGGGACGAAGGGCATGGGGAAATCCAGTTTCGCCGAGTGGAGGCGGCGACCGATTTGGTCTATCGGGTGGAAGCTTCGGACGATCTGGTGGAGTGGACGGAAATCTGGAGCAGCGCGAACCATCCTTACGAGGCAACCGAGCCGGTGACGGAGGAACGGGTGCCGGTGGCGAATCCGGGCGGCGAAGGCCCTGTCAGCCGCGGTTTTCTTCGGGTGGTGGTGACACTTGAGTCGGACGAATGAAGACTTGAAAAGCGCTGGATTGCCGCGTCGTTCCTCCTCGCAATGACGGGACTTGAAGGGCGCTGGATTGCCGCGTCGTTCCTCCTCGCAATGACGGGACTTGAAGGGCGCTGGATTGCCGCGTCGTTCCTCCTCGCAATGACAAGCAGCCTCTGACCTAAAAAAAAGAGTCGGATTCGACCTGGGGGCGATCGTCGGTTTTGAAGAGGAGGCGAAGGTCGCGATCGGTCAATACCTTGGACTTGCCGAGAGGGATGCGGCGAACCGAAAGGCTCCCGATCTGGAAGCGTTTGAGGCGTTTCACCCGGTAGCCGAGGACCTCGAACAAGCGACGGATTTCCCGCTTTTTTCCGTGATGGAGGTGGACTTCCCAATCCGTGACATCGTCCCCGCGGCCGCTTTTCATGGGAAAAGCCTTTTCCACTTTCATTAGTTCCCCCTCGAACGTGACGCCCTTCAGGAGAAGGGGGATCTTATTGGCAGGGAATGGACGATTGAGGGAGACGTGGTAACGTTTGGTGACGCGGCTGGCCGGGTGCATCAGCCGGTTGGCGAGGTCGCCGTCGGTGGTGAGAATAAGGAGACCTTCGCTGTTGAGGTCGAGGCGGCCCGCGCAGAGGAAGCGCCGGGCGGCGAGCTCGGGCGGCAGGAGGTCGTAAATCGTCCGTTTGTGGTGCGGGTCTTCGTGGCTGCAGAGATAGTTCTTCGGTTTATTCATCGCCAGGGTCATCGGCGCGGTGGCCTGGGGCTCGACGAGCTGTCCGCGGACGACCACGCGGTCGCGTCCGGGTTGAACCCGCTGGCCGAGTATGGCGGGCTTGCCGTTGACGGTGACCTCGGCGTTGGTGATCAACTCTTCGGCGGCGCGCCGGGAGCAAATCCCGGCGGTTGAAATGAATTTTTGAAGACGGATACCCGTTTGTTCTGACATGCAGCGGCAGGATGTTGTGTCGAGTGACTTCCAGTCCCTGCCCGGGCGGGAGAGTCCGGCGAGGGCTTGAAGCTTGCGTTTCAATGGTGCTTCGGCTTAGGTCTGGTTAGGCTTTCAACTGAATAAGCAGGAGACGATAAGAAGAAATATGTCCGACGCAACCATGCAAACCAGCCACTTCACCAAAGATCATCCCTTTCTTGCTTCCATGAGAGAGAATCGGCTTTTGAACCGGAGCGGTTCGACCAAAGAGACCCGGCATTTCGTCGTCGATGTTTCCGGCAGTGGCCTGACCTATACGGCCGGTGACTCGCTTGGGATTTTTCCGACCAACGATCCGGAAAATGTCGACAACCTGTTGGCGGTTCTCGGTATGGAAGGAGACGAGCGGGTGGAGTTGGCGAAAGTCGACGGGGACGTCCCGCTCCGGGAGGCGTTGATGAGCCGGTTGTCGATCGCCGGACCGACCCGGAAGACTCTCCAGGCGTTTCACGATAGAGCGACGGACTCAGCGGACCGGGCCGAATTGGAAGCGCTGTTGCTGCCGGAGGCGCGCGACAAGATGATGGAGTTTTTGGCGAACCGGGAATTCATCGATCTGCTGGAAGAGTTCAGGAGCGTCCGGTTTTCGGCCCGGGAATTTGTCGGGTTGTTGAAACGCTTGATGCCGCGTCTGTATTCGATCGCTTCGTCGCCGGTGCTTTTTCCGGAGGAAATCCATCTCACGGTGGCGGTGGTGAAGTATGCGACAAATGGGCGGGCCCGGGTCGGGGTTTGTTCGACCTACCTCTCGGAACGGTTGCCCCTGAATGAGAAGGTGGTCCCGGTGTTTGTGGCGAGTTCCCATTTCGGGCTGCCGGCTGATGAGTCGGCGGATATCATCATGGTGGGGCCTGGAACCGGGATTGCCCCTTTCCGGGCGTTCATTCAGGAGCGTTCGGCGAAAAAGAGTCCCGGGAGGAACTGGCTGTTTTTCGGGGACCAGCATCGGGAGACGGATTATCTGTATGGGGAGGAGTTCGAGGACTATTTGGATAAGAAAGTTCTGAATCGGCTCGACCTGGCCTTTTCGCGGGACCAGGAGAAAAAGATTTATGTGCAGGACCGAATGGTGGAGCGAGGGGCGGAACTCTGGGACTGGCTGAAAAACGGCGCTTATTTCTATGTATGCGGCGATGCGAAGCGCATGGCCAAAGATGTCGATGCCGCTCTCCAGTCCATTGTGGCCGAACATGGAGGGATGAGCCCGGAGGAAGCGGCGGATTGGGTGAAGGCGATGAAGAAAGAAAAGCGTTACCTTCGTGACGTCTATTGACTTTTTTGGATGCGAGCCGGGTTGTCGCCGAAGCTTAGTACCTCCAATCCAGTTAATTACGAAGTTGTCGCCTGTTTTCCGGCGTTCTAGGCGACTGAAGTCGCCTTTCCTTGCGGGCTTCGCCCGGTATTTCGGCGCGGAGCGCCGCAGGGAGCGGCGACTTCAGTCGCCGGACGTGAGAGGTGGACAATTTCGGCGATGCACCACCTCCAAGAAAGGCCTTGCTATTTTGGGTGCGTTTTGGCCCGATGAAGAGCAATGAGTTCGACATTTAGTGAACGGGTGGCCGTGGTGACTGGCGCCGGCCGGGGAATCGGGAAAGCGATTGCCGAAGGTTTGGCTGCGGGCGGAGCCACCGTGGTGTGCGTAAGCCGGTCCGAGAATCGGTGTGGAGAGGTGGCGGAAGGCATCCGCAGTCGCGGCGGTAAGGCGCAGGCGCTCGCCGTGGACGTGTCCGACCCGGAGGCGGTGGCGAAAGCTTCGGCTGATCTCGTCGATCAATACGGCACGGTCGACATTCTGGTGAACAATGCCGGAATCACGAAAGACGGGATGATGCTTCGCATGAGTACCGAAGACTGGAACTCGGTGTTGCAGACCAATCTCTCCAGTTGCTTCTATTGGACAAAAGGCCTGGGGCGTCCGATGGCGAGGAAGCGTTGGGGGAGGATCGTCAACATCACTTCCGTCATCGGGCTGATGGGCAACGCCGGCCAGGTCAACTACGGTGCGGCCAAAGCTGGAATTATCGGGTTGACCAAAAGTGTGGCCAAAGAGTTCGCCTCGCGCTCGGTTACCTGCAACGCGGTCGCTCCCGGCTTTATCCAGACGGATATGACAGCCGATTTGGATGAGGAGATCAGCGGGAAGATTTTAGAGCAAATCCCGCTGAAAAAGTTTGGCAAACCGGAAGACATCAGTCATATGGTTGAGTTTCTTTGCTCGGAAAAGGCAAATTTCATTACCGGCCAGGTTTTTACCGTTGACGGTGGCATGGTGATGTGACCCATATAATCGTTTCCACAAGAATAGCTATGGCAGAATCAAAAACTACTGAACAACGCGTTAAGGAGATTATCGTTAACCAATTGAACGCTAACGAAGAACAAGTCACTCCGGAGGCTTCTTTTTTGGATGATCTGGGGGCGGATTCCCTCGACACCGTTGAATTGATCATGGCCTTTGAAGAAGAGTTCAAAGAAGAGATCAAGGGAGAGATTCCTGAGTCGGAGGCTGAAAAGCTTCAGACCGTGGGAGACGTGATCTCCTACATTGACGAAAAATCGGGCAAGTAAAGTTGCTTCGACGAACCGGGCGAGTTAGGTGAGCGTATTCCGGGACTTGATGTCCCGATCCGGGATCTTACATGGATAACAACGTGGCCAAAAAGCGTGTGGTCGTGACCGGAATGGGTGTGGTCACTTCGCTCGGAAATGATGTTGAAACTTTTTTCGGCAATCTGCTTGCCGGAAAAAGCGGGATCGATCGGGTGACCGCTTTCGATACGTCGGACTTCCCGTGTCGGATTGGCGCGGAGGTCCGTGATTTCGTCGCGACGGATTGGATGGACTTCAAAGAGGTCCGCCGGAATGATCGCTACGCTCATCTCGGGATGGCCGCTTCGAAACTGGCGGTGCAGGATGCCAAACTTGACCTTGTGAAGGTCGATTCGGAACGGATGGGGGTATTGCTCGCGTCCGGTATTGGCGGGCTTGATACCATTGAGAAGCAGTCCCGCGTTCTTTTTGAGCGCGGGCCCCGCCGGGTTTCCCCGTTCATGATTCCGTCGCTCATCGCCAATATGGCCTCGGGGATTGTGGCGATCGAGCTCGGGGCGCGGGGTCCCAACTATTCGATTGTCAGCGCCTGTTCGTCGTCAACGCACGCGATCGGAGAGTCGATGCGGATTCTCCAGACGGGCGACGCCGACGTGATGGTTACCGGAGGAAGCGAGGCGGCGATTACCTCGCTCGGGTACGCGGGTTTTTGTTCCATGAAGGCGATGACCACCCGGAATGACGAGCCTCAGCGGGCCAGCAGGCCATTCGAAAAATCGAGAGACGGGTTTGTGATGGGGGAAGGGGCCGGAACGCTGATCCTGGAAACCTTGGAGCACGCGCAAGCGCGAGGAGCGACCATTATTTGTGAATTGGTGGGATACGCGGCTTCTTGCGACGCGTATCATATCACCCAACCCGACAGCGAAGGCCTGGGGCTTTCCCTGGCGATCGGCAACGCGTTGAAGAAAGCGGGTGTTGAACCGGGTGAAGTCGATTACGTGAACGCGCATGGGACGTCGACTCCTTTCAACGATCGATTCGAGACCACAGCTTTAAAGAAGGCCTTCGGCGATTCGGCGGGCAACCTGCTGGTGAGTTCGACGAAATCAATGACCGGGCATCTGTTGGGCGCGGCCGGCGCCGTCGAGGCGGTGGTTTGCGCGAAGGCGATTCAAACCGGGGAAGTGCCGCCCACGATCAATTACGAAGAGGCGGACCCCGATTGTGATTTGAATTACGTGCCGAACACCAAAGTGACCCGGAAGGTGAAGTTTGCGCTGAGCAACAACTCCGGTTTTGGCGGCCATAACGCCAGTCTGTTGTTCCGCGAATTTGCCTAGTGGGCCATCCGCGACGTTTTGTGCCTTTTATCGGATGGGCTCAATCGGGATATCGCCCACCGCCGCGCGGCGAGGGCTTCGAAATCGGGGCCCATTCAAATCGAAAAAGCAGGCAATGGCGTTTTGCGATTGGCCTTTAATGGAATGCCGAGCGGATCACGGAATGAAAGCGTGAAGATGGTGTGATAGAATCCACCGGTTTTAACTTTTTTTCAGTTTCGCGCCTTCCCATTGGCACAATTTTCTTTCTGAATGGTCAGCATGAGGCACGAGGCACTTTCGGGTTCCAAGGATGAATACCACATCGCAGTTTATTACTCCGGCCGCGTTCAAGGGGTCGGCTTTCGTTACCAGGCTTTACAGATTGCCAAGGGGTTTGAAGTGACGGGTTACGTGAAAAATCTGCCGGATGGGCGGGTTCATCTGGAGGCCGAGGGAGCAAAGGCCGAGGTGGAGGGTTTCGTCGCGGAGCTCGAAGACCAGTTGGCAGTTTACATTCGGCATGCTGAGAAAAAGGGTGGAGTTCGGGACCAGAAGTTTTTCGATTTTACTATTCAATGAGATACTCTAACTTCCTTGATCTGCTGACGCGCTCGCCGTTTTTCTTACAATGACAACCTTTCCACTTTTATGAGTCATGACTCCTGCTATTAATATCGAGAATTTGACGAAGGATTTTCCCTTTGGCTTGCGCAATTTGAAGTTGCGGGCGGTGGAAGACCTTTCCTTGCAGATCAACGATAATCAAGTGTTTGGTTTGCTCGGGCCGAACGGTTCGGGGAAAAGCACGACCATCAAGGTGATCCTGGGGTTGCTCAATCCGACGAAAGGAAAGTGCGAGATTTTCGGGGTTCCGAGTCATAAGGTGCAATCCCGCCGCGATGTCGGTTTTCTGCCGGAGGCACCCTACTTCTACCGTTACCTGACGGGTTTTGAGATGGTGAAGTTTTTTGCGCGGGTGTGCGGAGTGGACAAGAAGGAGTTGGTCGATCGTTGCCATGAGGTGATCGAGTGGGTTGGGTTGCGGGAAGCCGCCTACCGCCGGGTCGGCACCTATTCCAAAGGGATGTTGCAACGGATCGGGCTGGCCCAGGCGCTGGTGCATAATCCTCGCCTGATCATTCTCGATGAACCGACAGCCGGCGTCGACCCGGTCGGATCGGCGGAGATTTCGGAGCTTATTCTGAAACTGAAGGAGCAGGGGAAGACGATTCTTCTCTGTTCGCACCTCCTCGGGCAGGTTGAGGATATTTGTGACCGGGTGGCCATCCTCAATCGCGGCCAGTTGATCCTCGAAGGTGAAATGAAAGATTTGGTTCGTCAGCAGGGACGCCAGGCGCTGATCGTGGAAAACTTTTCGGAAAAGGCGCTGGGGGCCGCACGGGAAGCGTTGGCGGGCGAAGGGGCGAACTTGTTGCGGGTCGAGGAGCCGCAATC
>LFIK01000708.1_pt1 | contig 25428 bp, 22 predicted proteins | sample 643401 | NCBI WGS metagenome assembly LFIK01 (sample SAMN03777447, study PRJNA286221) | soda lake metagenome | biome: soda lake; feature: Kulunda steppe; material: water; isolation source: sample T5-Br brine of Lake Tanatar-5 | place: Russia: Kulunda steppe | collected 2010-07
GCCCGCGTGCTGCGCTGCAAAGTGAGAGAGTGACCGTGCTACGCGTCACAGTTTTGCTGTGAGCTTAGGAAGGGTGCAGGCAGGCTCTTTAGTAGGTAAACAAGCCCTGCACAGCTTCAAAACAGGGGGGTACAAAACGGGGGCACCCCCGCGCTGCCTGGGGCGGCGCCGGGGCCCCCTCCGCTTCGCTCCGTCCCCGCGCCTTGGAACTATTATCACTTACCGCACCCTCTTACTTTTTGGCTGGCAGCCAATGGTTGCAAGCCATTCAATTCAATAGTCCGGCTAGCAGTCAACAACATTTGTCCTTGATTCAGTTGCTCATTCTATCAGCAGATGCGTTGCTTTACCACAGGAAAGCTCTAGTAGACAAAATTGATTAGCTAGGTGGTTGCAGCTGTAGGTGCTACAGCCAGCGATTAGCCATAAATCACTGCAGTATGTAGAGCTACAGCTTGCAACTGTTGAATGTACCTAGCTTGCAAGAAACAACCACAGCAGTGGCATCACAAAAAGAAATTCATCTTCTCAAGTCGTTGCAAAAGACATTATTTGTCCTGCTGCTTGGCCAAATCAATCAACACAAGAGGCCTCGAAAAGCAGCTGATGTCCACACCAGCCCTTGCGCAACATGGGCTTCCACTAGATGCATAGTCAGTCGTCCTTTGCGGGACAAGGTGCACAAGACGATCTTGTCAAAACACAAACACCACTCAGGCGAACCCTCAGCATAGCTACACTAACACATTCGAAGTATTACTACTCAATCCCACTCCCCAATTTCTACACCCATAGCCTCTGTAAATACATACTGACCCAGAAGACCCAGCTCGTACGGCAGCACCCAAATTATGAGAGGCCCAGTCCCTGAGAACTAGATGGGGTGTGTACAGCGTGGCATCCTTCATAGTTGCAAGGGGCTTCCAGGCAGCTGCACAGGCTTGTTGTTCATCCCTGTCTCGCAGAAGGGATAAGACAACTGACAGCGCACCACCACTCCTTCCACCATCTGCCATCAGCAATTGAGCAAACCTAACACCCTGCTGCTGAATCTGTTGCCAGAACTATGCTACAGTGCTTACACAACGATCACCTACTCTTCAACCTGCCATTCACTCTTTGTTCTCAGAGGGCCGCTTCACATTCTCCCAAGTGGCATTCCACTGCCTGTCGTAGAAAGTGGCCTCGTCAAAGAGGTTCTTAAGGTTGTCAAGGTCAGAGTTTTGCCTGTGAATGGTCGCATTTGCATTGATGGAACGGCATTTGACATAGCATGGATCTTTATGGCAGGCTGATGCGCAATGTTTGTTTGCAGTGCACATGCTCAGCTCAGTTAAAATCCATTGCCTGAGGGGCTCACCCTCATTGCCTCAATTCCTTACTTACACCAGACATTGTGAAACTCTAAAGCAGCACACCAATTCCAAGCAAAGACATCGAATGCGTTGCACATTCCTGGCATTCCATCCTTGCAATGCACAAGTGGAACGAACCGTTTGCCTCACAGTATTTGTTATATCTGCCCTTGGCATATCATCTGCACATGTTGGCATACCCAGTTTCCCCCTCAACAACAGTGTTCTCTGCCTGTATGTACAGCTTTTTGTTTACTGAAGAGTTACTAGGACGTACACATGAGTGGGGCGGTCGTATCCATCTTCCATTCAAGCATCCTCAGAGGAACGCTGGACCAGTCAGGCTTGGCCAACTTAATCTGTCATGCAAGCACAGGGGCCCCATGACAATGTTTCAACCCAACTTGGTCAGCTCACCTGATGGCCAGGATGCCAAACACTGAAATGTGCAGCGCGAGTAGCCCCAAGAAGCTGTTTTGCTGTTCCAACAAGCCATGGCCCGTGAACTTGTCCACAAAGATGGCAATGAAGTAGCCCACCATTGCAGCACGACCATTCAACTTCTCAGCCTGCGCACGTGTCCATAAAATGCGCGCATATGTGTGCTGCGTGTGTGCATGCGCATGTGGGTGCGCCACGTGAAGGCATGTTAGGCAGGGGAACCTGATTGTCAAAGCCCATAAAATTCAGTCAACAGCTCTCCAGAGACCCAGGACAGCATGATATCTAGTGCTGTGTGCAATGCCAGTGTGTCTCGACACATCCCTTTCCATGGAAGCTGCCGCAAGCCCCTTACGAGCAGGCATACCTCTGGTAGATGGAAGCGCCTAACCCAGGCCCACCAGGGGATCTCAGAGGTATCAAAGTTGACTGGGTCCTCGTTCCGGCAGGCAATGGGCGTGGCTTCCAGCAGCTTGCGGCGCTGAATCTCTGTGTCAATCACCTGCACACACACATATGTGCTCATAAGACTGGTTACGCATGAGCACGTCACTACAGCATACATTTATTCAAGATGGACGGGAATGAAGCTGTCAATGTGCACTCATCTCCATGGTGGTAGGCTAGTGCAACTGCCTGCATTGTACATGCCTGAAACTGCTGGACAATCCAATTCCAAAACAGAAGATGTGCTGTCTATTATGAAGATTCTGTGCCGTTGCCTTGGTGGTCAATAACTTCCATGATCTTCTCAAAGGAAATAGCGTCTGTCACCAACAATAAGAAGTCTGCAAGAGGTCCCAACCTCCTAGTCTTCTCAGCATAGATCCATAAGACATGCATTGAGTTTTGTCACGCTCATGTATCATGAGTCATTTTGTTTGCAGTCGCTCTCTGCTGACCAGCCAGGCTGCTAACAGACAGGTTCTGACTTCCAAATCGTTTTCCTTCCTAGTCTGTCTCAGGACCAGCTCCCTGAAATTGCTGTACACATGAGTGTACACTGCATAAGCCTGGAGCTGCAGCGAGAAGCTTGGTGGACAGCGCATGCACGCGCACACGTCGCTCAGCAAGGGCGTGGCACAACAGGTACAACTGGTATGTGACACTCTGCCCCTAGGATGCCACCAGGGCCCCTGGGATGGTGGACACCGGAATGACCATGACGTCCACTTGCCTTGTCCCAGTCCGTGTTGCCATCCGGGCCTGCAAACTGGCTCAAATCCCAGCGGCCATCCACCCAGCGGTCGTCCTTGAATTTGCCGTCCACGATCTGCATCAGTGTCTTGTTCTGCAGCTGCACGCCCTGCACCTTGGCCTTGGCAAGGGGGTTGGCATCCTGCATGCACGCAAGCGGAGCACACGTTACGCCGCAGACAAACAGGTTATAAACTGCATAACTGCTGCAGGCCAACGCAGTGGCAGATGTGGAGAGGCCAACATGCGACAGGTTGTACTTGTCGTCGACGACTGTCTAACTTGCGCTTGGCGCCTTACCTTCCCTGCAGCCTCAGCACCCGATTTGGTGCCTCCCTTCTCAAGGGGCGATGGCTTCTTGCTCTCAGGTGCGGGCTGGGGCGGAGAGGTCGCCTGTGAGACAGATGCGCAGACAGAGTCACACACAGGCAGGTGTGACAATCGATCAATGGTTGCAGGGGCAAACGCCAAAGGACCAATTCTGAGCTCATACAACTCATTTGCTTGTAAAAAGAAGCTGATCTTGCCTTCGGGCTGCTGGCAGGGGGCTGGCTGGGGGCCTCCTCCGTCTTCTGTGCGCGGACAACGACGGGCCTGCTCGCGGGGGGAAACGCAGCGGGGGCGGTATATCCTCCGCAGCACTTGCATAATATCCAGTGCATATCTTGAACAACACCAAGCGGTATGCGCACGCACCTGGCCTCGATCGGGCGCCTCATGGCAAGGCCTCCAACATGGCTGGAGCGGCAGAGGAGGGACTGCATTCTTGTCCAACGCCTATTGACTCAAATTACAATATAAAATTTTGAGTGCTTGTTCTCGCAAGTATCTGGCTTGATGTACTCCTAAAAAATGGTGAACAAAATAAAGCCAAGTATAATATTAAATAAGCAGTGAGAATGTGATTCACAATGTTTAGAGTGGACACACACATTGGTCAAGTCATCAAGTTATGATGTTGCTTTCAGTCCACTTCTACTCGACATTCCACACTATTCTAACATTGATTTCGATAGTGCTGCCACGAATGGGCCTCCCTGCTGATGTGACACTGATAGCGCTCAGGTGGCCCATTTGGGCACCCCCTGGTGACCTATAGGTAGCTACCTCTTATTCCCAGTTTGACTCTTGTTTGCTGAAGCTATGAGCCTCTCCCTTAATACTTGCCAATAGGGTTAACCCTGCTGAGGCTCTTCCTTGAGAGATCCACTGGCCCTCCTTGGAAGTATGGAAGTAGAGGCTCTTGACCTCTCACCATCCATATATTACAAAGTTAGATCAAAATTGATAGGGTGTAACAAGGTGTAGAGAGGGTTCATTGTACAGGAGTAGATTGCACAATAGCAAGCTACCGAAAAAACTCGTAAAAAAGCAAATCCGGGCATGCATCATCAGTAGACAGGGTCAGTACAGGCATGTCAGTGCCTGTCTTTATGCAGGAAGTCAATCTCAGATCAAAGTCTCATTTCCCAGGTCAAGAAAAGGCATGTCCTTCATCTTCCATGTTTTCCAACAGTGCAGCACGATAGCAGGGTCATGTCTCTCTGCACATCTGTACACGTACGAAAAGTGCCTGCAAAGCAGCAACAGCTTAGCCACCTCCAAGGAATCTAGTCAACACGTCTTGGCACGCAACTCTTAAGCACTTCCTTCAAATGGCAGCTTGCTTTTACGCTCATCATTTTGCCGGAGGGGCAATTTATGGATCTCATTTTCTTCATTTCTTTTTATCTCCTTCCTTGGTCTTTTTCTGCGGAGGTTAAGCAAGACCATACAAATTTGCCACATAACAATTGAAAGAGCAAGATCTATGGCCAAGCCGCTTTATGCAATTTTCTCATCTAAACTGTTCTTTAAACGCTGATGCTGTTTGGCTTCTAGGGATCTTGTGAACAACAACTTAATTCCATCTCCTGTTTGTAATTTGTAGCAAGATAAATCATTATTCTTCAGAGCTTGTTAAGTATGCCAGTTTAGGTCCTGCCCCTCCTGGGCTCCCCAACTTGACCAGAATTCCTCATGGGGCGGAATGCACTTTTCAATGTGGGTTGGACCAAGCAGAAGTACACAATAGGCGAGGGAGGCCTTGAATCGGGCTAGTTCCCATCTGGGTGGGAATGGTGCTGCTCTCATAATATTGCTACCAGACCTCTCCTGCACCACCTTGGCCTGTGGGCAATCTTAGGCTAGTGGGACTCTTCATTTTGAAATGATATGGGGGTGCGCCCCGCTTCTGTCCTTGCATGGTGGTCATGTGCACGCATGCGAGCTTGCAAGAGCACACAGCGGAGCAGCACAAGCCTTGAGGAATTGAGAGGAGAAGCCCTGAATGGGGAATTTTTAGGAGGGGGAATGAGAGCATTGTTTGAATAAGCATGTATGCACCTCAGAAGGTACAAAAATTCTCAAATAATGGCTCAAATGCAGAGGCCTTGCGAGAAAGCAATTCTCGCAAATAGGTTTATGTAATAATCTGAGGGTCTCGCTTGGTTAAGGTATCACAAGATCAAAAGAGCCAGAGGGCATTCAAACACATGTTTTGGACTCTCTGGCCAAGCTTTTTGACGAGCCTGTCGACGATATCCCTCTGAGCTGCGTGGGCTCAATATCTGTGCCTGAGCTATGCCCGGTGTGCAGTGTCAACGTGCACAAAGGTTCATGCAAAGGCCTCAACATCTTTCGGTACTCAGCATCCTGAAATATCAAATGCTTGGCTTTGAAGGGGTAGTCTAACGCTAGTGCGTGGCAACTAACAAGGCAGATTGCCTTCGAACACGCACCTTTTTCTTTGGTTTTGGCAGCAAGTGTGGGGGGATAGGCAGGTTATTCTCCTTGCAGTACTGAATCTCTGCAACAACCTTTCTCTGCTCATCTATTTTGCTGCGCTCTAGAGCATGCTCATCCACATCCCGCTTGATGTGGTCTGCTTCAGGGCATCTTCGGTACCTGAGCAATGAACCAGGCGCATGGAGCGTTTCTTACATGTCACTGACATGATGTCAGTGACCAGCAGCAAGCTACATGCTGCTCAAAGATAGTGCCGTGATCCCAAGATTGTAATCAGACAAAGCTTGGTCATAATACAACATCCATGGCAAATCTATCATTGTGTTTCTGCCCCTAAAAAGGCGAAACATTCTTGAGGAACAGGTGCAAAGATTTTATTTTTACGTGATAGCAAGTGCCGCAGGTGTGAGGTGCGCTGCATGTGCGAGACAGCTTCCTAGCCTTAATCAGGTTAACCAGATTGGTCAAGGTATTTCAAAATGAACAAATGAGGAGATGACGTTGCAAGGCGTGTTCCCTAATAGAGCAGGCAGAAACTTACCCGAGCTGTGTCATAAAACCAGCCCCTAGCTTTGGTTCTAAGGGTGCTTCATGGCCATTCTCGTAGCGAACCCACACGCGACCTGTTTCCTTGTTTTCCAAATTTTCATACCTGATGAAAAACATGAGAGGGGCAGGCTCAATCTCAGGAAACAATGCACAACAAATGCAGTACATCATTTTGTGCTCAGAGGAAGGTATCCAGCAAGACAGCATCAGCAAACGTGCTAGCGCTTCCGTCATACATGCTTCAGGATGCCTGGTCTGTATTTATGAGGACTGAATGCAAGAATGAAAACTTGATCATGTTGTCTGTTTCTTACTGTGCTTTCTCCAAATAAGCCATGTATTTGAAGGCCTCTGAGGCAACTTTGCTGAGCAGTATTTGGGAATGCATCCTTACATACAAGCATAGCTGATGTGCACTTGTGGCTGGATTGCGTTTGACAGTGCATGCAGCAATTGCTGCGTTGGACTAATTTCTGGTGTATGACTAAGCTGACTCACTTGACCCCTATGACCGTCCCTGTGATGCCTAGGGGTGTCCGCACTATATCATGCATCTGCACGAGAGATAAGGACTTGTGAGCTTGTGCTTGCACAGCCAAGCACCTGCAAGCAGAGACCGCCCCTGCAAACCCTCACACCTTGAACCCAAAAGGTGCTACCTCCTCATCTGTGGCAAAAATTGTGGGCTTCTTCTTCTTAGGCATCCTCTCCCGCGCGCTGTACTGCTCCTTTGATGTGTCCTTTTGACTGCTTCGAAGTTCGCGTCAAAATTGAATTGAGCAACAGACGAAAGCAAAAGAAAAATTGTTTGTACCAGCATCACGTAAGGGAGGCGTGGGGTTGAAAAGAGGTGTCTCATCTGTGATTGCGTGTGTATATGCATGCGCCGTCCATCACCATTGATGCAAGCACAGAGGCCAGAGTTACTGCACAGCAAAAGCCTTTGCCCAAGAATCAGGATCTGCACTTTGTGCAGGATGGGTGCAGTATCTACTATGAACAGCATGTGCTGCCCCTTGGACGGTAGGCATAAAATCGGCGAATGCTTGCGTGCTGGAAGTGTGTTGCCCTGCTCCAAGCTTTGCCAGTCGAATTTTAGACATCTCCTTTGAAACAGGACTTCCCAAGATGGCCAAGATGCACTGCAGCTAGTGCTTATCCAAGGTGAAGATACAAAACATGCTGAGCCTCCTGCTCAATTGTGATGCCCAGATCTGTTGCCCCTTGCACACATGCGTTGGTATAGTTAGGGTTTGGACAGAGTCAGAGCACATGCACATGCACGCGTATGTTTGCTCATGTGTGTACATGATATTTGTCCAGGGTGGTCTTGGATGGCAATGTTTTAGGCATGATTATAGCCAGCTATACAAGTGAGGGCTCAACATCAGACCAAGAATAATTGTGCGGCCATTGCATTGCAGCAGACAGCATGGGACGCAGTGTGAAAAATCCGCTTGTTGAGGTCAACGAGATTTGCCGTAAAGATGAAGGTTGAATGAAACTTTGCGGTTGAGCATTACAGCAACTTGAGGAGTCAGTCCATGGTTGTTCGAGGTTCAATCTCAATAAGCAGGAGAACCTTGGTTGCCATGACCGTGCAGGGCTGATACATTACATCTCGTGCATTCCATTCTGGTGGCAACCTCATCATCCTTGGCTTGCGCTCCTGCCTCCAGGCTTTGCAGCAGGCGTGGATGCTTGGTACCCATTTCTACTGGAGTTGGGAGAGTTGTGGGTAAGGTTTGCGTGAGTACTGAGCTTACAGCAGCACCTAACTAAAATAGCTGTATGGCTTGTGTCCACATGCATTCTCAAGCTGATAAATCTCGGCTGCAGGAAAAAAGGAATGGACCAGGGCTGCTGGAGGTGCTTTGCATTGAAAACAGAGGCCTCGGGAGGAGCAGTGCACCACTTCGAAAAAGGCAGTATAGCACCACCATCATGGCCAAGGATGTCTTGTCAGTTATGGTAAGTGACGGGCAAAAGCAAAGGCACAGCAGCCATCAGATCTAGTGGCACAGTCCTCTCCTATCCTGCAGCCGCGTCGTCTGCAGCTCTCCACCCCAAGATGTTTGAACCCCCCCTTCTCAATCCTTGCAGGACCATGTAGGTTGGGATAGGCCTCATGTGACAGGGTTCTCAATGGGGGGCATGGTGAGTCACGTGGCATGCTTGCTAAAGATGTTCACACTGCTCTGCACTGGGTGCTGACCCTCTGGAGCTGTTCGATTAGCTGTGCATCAGGGCTTGTCCTTGTGTGCCTGAATTGCCAGTGTGCACGCACGTGCCCAAAACAAACCCAAAACAAACCCATGCCCGCCAAGTGTGTGTGGGTATGCTCAAGAAATAATGTGGTTATCCGAGAAGACATAACATTCCATTAATTGAGTTAATGAGCCATTCACAGTTTCACAGTGTGAGCAGTTTATATTTGGACATGCGTCGCTTTATCTTCAAGACAAGCGTATGACTCCTGGCGGGTCAACTTGGAAACCTATCCATAACAAGCAGCTGAAAGGGCCACTCGCAGGTTCCATTCACTAGGGTGAAGAAATTTAATGCAGGCTTCCCTAAAGAAATAAAGTCATTGATGCTGCCCCTCAGGATTGCTGCACCAGCAATGGATATTTCAGCGTGTGGGATGTGGTGGCACGAGAACAGAAGTGGTTTAATCAATCAAAAGTCTTCCTGTGCAGAACCCCGTCATTAAGTTGAGTCCCCCTCGCTGCCTACTGCAGGTTGCGGCAAAGCTTGCTGGCATGGCTCCTGAGCGAGTTCGATCACTTGTTTGTATGTCGGTGACAGGTCAGGCAGCCTCTTCCCTGAAACTGGTAGATGATAAGTGCCTGAAAATGTCAACAGGAGAAGGGGTGTGCTTGAGCAAAGTTTACTTTGTATTGTGTGAATGGCAGTCAATGGTCAATTCATGATGAGCTATAAGGCTAGCAGGCAATATTTTTTCCAATGACTGCCATGCACAAAATTACCATGGCGCAAGCAACAAATGCCCATTGGATCTTTCTTTACTGCCTCTCTTCTCACATATACTGGTGCCCTCCAATGTTTAGGTTCAGGTTGCAGGCCTGATATGCTCAAACTAAGCTGCCCTTGTTCAAGGGTGTGGCTTTGTGATCTTTACCCTTTATTCAGAGTTGACATAAGGGTATTATATTTGAAAAAATGGGTGCATCTCCACCATAGATTGCAACAAGTAGCTAAGCTTTGCTGGTACGATCAACTAGCCTTGTCATCTTTTGGGTTACGCAGGTGGAGGAATGCAGGCCTTACCTCGGTCTTGGAGGGCTTTCAAATTTGCAATCAAGGTGAAGGACAGCGTCAACGCTGGCTTGAATTGCACTTACACGCTTTTGGGCTCAATAGCAATGCATGACATGAAACCATGCTTACGGCCTGAAATGCAGGCAGGAATGCAGGCAGCGCGAGAAGTGCGCCCACAAAACACCATCCAAACCATTGACATGTCCGACGTTTTCAAACTCCCTGCAGGGTCTTCTTGCAAAAACAGCATCCGACCGCGCACGCGTTGATGTCAAGTTTCACTTCTCCAAACATGTGTTGCGCCAGAAGGTGTGAGTAGCCAAGCGATTGCACTTGCAAGCGTCTACCTGATACAAGACCTGATACAATGTAGTGATTTCAAACCACTGGTCTGTGATCTAGGGCCCTAGGCTAGGGATTGCTTGATTAACAAGTACAGCAAAATTCCAGCATTGCGCCTTTTCATGCAACAAAACTTACACTTTCTGATACTGCTCAGCTCGTGTGAACTTGGTCCCCCAGCTGCCCGGGCTGGTGCCTTCACACACAGTGAAGGACATTTTGCTGAAGGAGTACCTTGGAAATCTCAGACAAGCGGGACCTCAGCCCAAAGCAGGCAGGTGACCACGAGCCTGCCGGCTTATTTTAGACCTGTCTTTACAATTGTGGATGGTAGATTTGGCTTTTGAAACCAATCATCATTGCCTGACCTCACGTGCGTATCCGAGGGCGCTTGCCCGTGCATAATAGTTTGGAGAAGTTCTGAGCTGAATGGCAAGAGGCCATGGTGCCCTACCTGCTTGCCATCAAGGCGTCCTATTGCTTGAGGAGATTGAGTAGTGTGTGTACTCGAGCGCACCCCTAGTGGTTAGGCAAAGGAGGCATGTGCGTGCTTGACCACCCATGTGTGAGCTCTTGTTCTAGTGCCTCTCTCTGCAGGCTTTCAAGGCCAGATGCATGCTGTCATGAAGCATTCTGTGACAGAGGCAGATGTACAGCAGATCAGGACTGGTAAGAGGATTGCTTGCCTGCCGTTTCCACCAGCATCTTGTCCCCAGCCCCTTTTCCCGGGGCAAGGGTCCTGCAGCACCATGGCATGTTGCACTTATCTGGACTTTTCTCTTGCCATCTTGAGATCAGATGGAAGACGCAGCTTGTGTCTCAGAAACGTCAGCCTCCCAAGCTTTTATTTATAACCTCTCTGTTAAACCAGCCTTCCAGGTTTTAAATATGTGTCCCCTCTGTAAAACCATCCTTACTTGATGATTCTCCTTCTCTGTCCATGCAAAGCTGGGTTCCCAGTATGGTTCCTCCATGGCCGTAACGACCTGGTGGCGATGCCAAAGTTTGCTGAGAGGCTGGCAAGAAAGTTCCGGGCTCCTTACATCCATTTTGATGGCGGACATCTTATCTTCAGGTGCGCCACACATGCAATGTCTGCAGGATCTCTGAGTCAGCATTATCATCTGTAAGAAAGTAACCTGTTGTGCACTGTCGAGATGTAGCCAACATAGACATGACACCCTCAGCTGCAGCTCATGGTGTTCCTACAGCCAAGTATGGGGCTGCCCAACTTCCTCACATGCAAACCTGGCCACTCGCTTAATGGTGTTCCAGGGAGAATGCTCCTGAAGTGGCATCGCTTATGTTTTCTATTTGCACCGAAGTCCCGAATCCCCAAAGGTGACTGCTTCTGCATACGTCACAACCAACACCTTGATGGCTAGGACCTGCTGTTTGTAAGAGGTGTGCTTCCTGATGCCATTGCGTTCAAGCACGTTAGTATGGGGGCTGCTGCTGAAACTAAAGGCTCAACTCGACATGTGCGCTTGCTAGAGCAGAAAGAGGTTGAATCTTTCCCTCACTTCAAGCATAAAAGGCCCTGAGGTTCTCTGCAAACCCGCTGTATCTCCGACTTGCAGGTCCCCCATCACTGATCTGCGCCTGAGGCTTGAGGGGCAACAAAAGGCTGAGGATGCATAGAGTGTGCGCGCGCAGCATACGCAAGCGTTGGCATCCTTTTTGAGACTCAAGTCCATGCAAGCCCTAGAAACTGAGCTGCGTTGACATTGTCTCGTGACCGATCTGATATCTGACATCGAATATCAAGCAGAATCTACTTTCGGTGTCCGTCATCTTAATTTAATTTGATTCTTATTTCATTTCTGAATTGTAGCGATGATGCATGGAGGAGGTACGGCCCTCGAACCTCCTAGCCTGGCCACGTCCAGCTTGCCTATCAGCGGGAAGAACGGGAACAAGGGGCAACACGAGCGGGGTCTGCTGTCGCGCTTGCTGCTGCCCGGCTGGGGCACAGGGGCTGCAGGTGGCAAGATGCCGAGTCTGTTCAGGATGTCCGCACCCCCAACAGCAGCAGCAGGAACAGCTAGTGGGCAGCAGGGCACATCACCATTCTCTCAGTATGGCCAAGCTGGCAAACCCAAGGGCCCGGGTCACCAAGCAGACCGATCCCTGAGGTAAGGTGGTTTTACCTTTGCTGCCCCGCTGGCGCCTACGCAGCTGGTTTAGGGTTTCAGGCTTGCAGCTGAGATGACCTCAAAAATAATTAAGTGTGCAAAATTGATATCAAGCTGCTCAAGAATTTCTGCAGGCCGCCTCTGTGGATGGGCATGCAATTAACGAATGCATAAACCCCCAATGTGCACCATCGGTTCGCACGCAGTGGCCCTGGTACTGTTTGGCTGGGCTACCCAAGGGACTTGACCACACACTTCCAGCTGGGTCCAGAGATTGGAAGGGGAGGCAATGGACTTGTCAGGTAGGGGGCCTTCTGTAGTTCGAAGGCACCAAGTGTCCTAGTGCGCACGCATGTTGTCGTGGGCCTGAGCATGTTGGTCCATGCACTCTCACAATAGGGCATTTTAAGGAGTTGGTGATGGTGTGCGCAAGGAACGAGGATGGAAAAGAGGTTATGGTAGGATGCAAGAATGCACAAGTACATCAATGTATTTGTACTTGCTGACTTTTTGCAGGCATTGTGTGGAGATGTCATCCATGCATGCCACTAAGAACTCTTTTGCCTGCAAAAGCGTGCCAAAGGTAAGGCCTGACGTAGGTCTGCATTGTATTCGGGAAGCATAATTGCCCGCTCGTCTGCGTGTCTTAACGTGCTCATCCAGCCCAGTGCAGAGGGGAATGGCTTGAGGAGAGACTATTGTCAGTGAAAGCAATCCTGTTCCTGCTCATGTCTGTTTCCACCAGTGTGTTTCGAAGCAGGCAATTATATATCACAGATGCTCAGGGAGTCTCTTAAAAAGAGAGGAGTCATGCTGAAAAACGCAGAAGCCTCTGCTCACTATTCTCTATCCCACCTCCATGCTCACTCTTTCTGAAAATGAGCGTGATGGTGAGCCTCGCATGCCCCCTAGTACTAAACGCGCAACATGCTTGCTTTCATGAAATCTTCAGATTCCCAAGGATCCCCAGAAGACTGCTAAGCACTTGGAAAATCTGCGACGAGAAATCAGTGTGCTCACTCGCCTGCAAGGCAGCCTCAACATTATCAAGCTGGAGGTGAGCCTTACTTCAAGCAAATTCGTCGCTGACCCATTGGCCTGCATAACCCTCATGTATGCTTATAATGGTTACAGTGGCATCAGCAGGCGACCTTATCACCAGCCAGAAGGACCGCCTTTTTTGTGCAACCCCTCAGGCAAATCTAATGTGGTTGATGAGTCGCACACACCTGAGCAGCACGGCTGGCAAGTGGCAGCGCTTCCCAATCCGATACTGCTCCTCATGCATGTTGTGCATGTTGACAGACTTGCTCTGCCAAGAGGAACGGGCGAGCAGCAAGTGGCAGCAGCAAGCAGCTGTGCAGTACCAGCACTCCCATGGTGACGGGTCAGTGCTGCTTGACGCGCTGTGCAGGCGGTCTTTGAGGATGAGGACGCAGTGCACATCATCATGGAAAACTGCAAGGGCGGCGAGCTGGCGCATGCGGTTGGCCAACGCCACTACTCTGAGCGCACGGTGAGCGCAGCAACCGCAGCAGTCTGAAGAGCAGGGGGACTCCCTCTCTCTCTCTCTCTCTCTCTCTCTCTCTCTTTCTCTCTCTCTCTCTTCCTCTCTTTCTCTTCCTCTCTTTCTCTCTCTCTCTCTCTCTCTCTCTCTCTCTCTCTCTCTTTCAATATTCTTTTCAAGCATCATGCCTGCTGCCTACGCCTACATGCGCCTTCGTGCTCCTTTGCACAAAGGCTGAAAGGGGGGCCTGCCCTAGCTGCCTGCCTGCCAAACCCTGGTTGCTTCATCTAAGAGCAAAACTGATACAAGGACCCTGGATTGAGAGGAAATGATGTCAACAGCAGCGTTGTGTGACTTGTATCATATCCATCTGGTCTGCAAACCCACCCCACGCAAAAGTGTCTGTTAACATGTGGATTTGGATGAGCTGGTCAATCAAGAGCCATAGCATGACCCCTAGCTGTCTTTCTGATCAGCTCAGCTCACCCATAGCCTGACGATGTCTACCACACAGAGTTGTTCTGAATCAATACTTACAAGTGGATTGCATTTTCCAGGGTTAAAGCACCAATGTTAGATAGACCCTGACACAGTCACTACTGCCTGACACAATTGTTATAGAACCTTGACATGCTGTGATGGTTGTGATAGGTTTGCAGACTGAATACCCTCATTCAGCCCTTATGCCAATCAGCACTTCCACAGCCAAATCCGTGGGCCATGCACACCTGCAGGCACTCGCATCCTGCTTTCCTACGCACGTCCGAGCTTGTGAGAGGCCCAAGGGCCTGTTGCACTGTCGTTGCATGCGGCTTTTACTACATGCACACCCTTCATGTGGCTGCGCAGGCGGCCAGCTACATGCGTGCCGTACTTAGGACCTTGGCCCAGTGCCATGCCCGCAACGTGCTGCACAGGGACATCAAGCCAGGTGCGGGGCACGGGGGCACAGCTGTGGGCGAAGGTAGGCACATGGGCCCAGGGATATCAAGCCAGGTGCGGGGGCACGGGGGCAAATCTTTGGGCAAAGGTGGGCACATGGGCCCAGGGACATCAAGCCAGGTGCAGGGCACAGGGGCACATCTTTGGGCGAAGGTAGGCACATGGGCCCAGGGACATCAAGCCAGGTGCGGGGGCACAGGGGCACAGGGGCACCCACAAGCCAGCTGTGGGGTCAAGCTGTGCCACGCCTTAGGGTGAGGTAGGACTTAGATGTGCCGCATCTGCCTCAGGCACCGCTGTGTTGCTCAAGCCTTGCTCCTGACTTATCCCTTACCCTTTCCTCTGTTTCTTCAGGGCAGTCTCTGTGTTGCCCACCGCAGCCCAAAAGCCCATCAAAGCCCAAAGGCCCATCAAAGCCAAAAGGCTCGTGTCAGGCAACTCCATGCTGATCAACAGGGCAGCGCGCCTGCCTTTGGTTGCACAGCGCCCTTGCTCGCCTGCTCGCCCACATCACAGGCAACTTCATGCTGCTGAGCGAGGATGCGCGTTCCCCTGTGAAAGCGATTGACCTGGGCCTGGCAATCCCCTTTGAGCGGGAGGACCTGCCGCTCACGCACTTGGGCTTGGAAGGCAAGTGGGAATACAGCCGCCCTCCTGTCCCTGCCGCCCTTGGCTGCCATTCTCTGACGACCTTCTGTGCTTGAGGACCTGCCCCGCACGGCACCTGGGCATGGAAGGCGGCCAGGAGTGCGGGCAGCCCTGTTGCGTGCGCCGCACCCCCTTGCTGTTTGTTTGCACCACTAAAAGCAGGATGAGGGTGACGAAAGCACTGCAGGCTGAAGGAGGGCGCGCTTGTGAACGCAGTGTCAGGCTGAGTTTAATTAACTTTCTTTAAAAGATTATCATGTGCACACCCCTGTTCATGACCTTCTACAACCCCCCGCGCCCACACCCCTACTTCATACACCCTCCCCCAACCCCGCTGCCCACACCCACCAAGCGCACATGCCCATACGTCCACGCAGGCACGCCCTGGTTCATGTCCCCAGAGGCGCTGGGCTCCGAGTACTACCCCGCCTCAGACGTGTGGTCCGCGGGCGTCATGGCACACCAGCTGCTGACTGGCAAGCTGCCCTTCAATGACAAGCGCAATCCCCACAACCCCTCCCTCACTGCCGTCTGGTGAGAGCGCGTGGGAGAGAAGAGCTCTCTCGGCTGCCTGGTCTTGTGCAGGGGCTTGGAGAAGGGGTGCATGGTCGCAGTGAGGGTGTTGGTTGTGAGTGCGCGCGCGTGTGTACGTGTGGTGTATTGCGTGTTGGGATTGGAAGACCTGTCTGATTCACAAAGTGTTGCCGTGGCTTCTTGCTGCCGTCTCAGCCGCTGCTGCTGCTGCTAATGATGATGATGATGTTGACGATGATTATGGTGGTGGAGCTGATGATGGAGCTAATGAAGGTTGAAATTCTGCTGGTGCTGAGCGCAGGAGGTCCGTCCTAAATGACAGCCTCAACTTTGACAAGCCCTGGTGGGAGGGCATCAGTGAGGAGGCCAAAGACTTTGTACGCAGCTTGCTGAACCGCGACCATCGGAAACGGCCATCCGCAAAGGAGGTGAACGCTATCACCACTTCTAGCAGCAGCAGCAGCAGCAGCAGCAGAAGCAGCTGCAGTGTCAACATCAACAGTAATGTTACCATGGTCATCATCATCACCACCATCATAATCACAATCACAACAACCATCATCATCACCATCATCGCAACCATCATCATCACCATCTCCGCAATCATCATTATCACCATCACCGCAACCACCAGCATTACCATCACCACCATCACCAGTGGCATCTTCCAAAAGCTCGGTCTCTTCCTCTAGAGGCATTCATTGTATCGTACACAAGCCTTTACCTCCCACACATTGCATTTGTGCAACTGGCCATCTACCATTCTGGTGCCACGAGTAAGCACACATGAGGCTTTTATGCGAGCAGTTATCAGCCATCCTGATGCAACGAGCAAGCGCAGACAAGCTGGAAAGAGATTGCCACTCATCAAGCTTGCAAATTGTGTGTCTGGACCTGAGTCACGCGCAGGCGCTGCAGCACCCCTGGCTGAAGGGCGATTCCACCCAGCGCTCCATCGGCAAGCAGCTACAGCAGAGCGTGGTGGCCCGCATCCAGCGCTTTGGCGCCAAGTCCGCGCTCAAGCGCTCGGTGCTGCAGGTGCGGCCCCCCCAATGGATGGCAAACAAATTGGAGGCGTGGCAACTGCTTCAAGGGGTGCCTACGTGCGTGTGGAGGCAGGCCGGCATGCAAACCTTGCATTGGCGCAGCGCGCATATCTACCTGGTGCAGAGTTCCCCCTGTGCTAAGAAGTTCTCAAGCAACACATCGCGCCTGTGTAACACAGGGCTTTCACAACACACCGCCTTCACGCACTCTGCCGCTGCGCAGCACCCGTTCGTCTACCCTGTGCCCTCACGATTGCAGATGATTGCCTCGGAGCTGCTGTCGCAGCCCCACCTGGTGCCCCCCTGCAAAGCCTCACAATTGCAGATGATTGTGCCCTCACAATTGCAGATGATGGCCTCGGAGCTGCTGTCGCAGCCCCACCTGGTGCCCCCCTGCAAAGCCTCACAATTGCAGATGATTGTGCCCTCACAATTGCAGATGATTGCGTCGGAGCTGCTGTCGCAGCCCCACCTGGTGTCCCCCTGCAAAGCCCCCGGGCCGGCCCATGTGATCCCAGGTATGGGTCTCTGATGCTGCTTTGAACCCAAGTTGAATGCTTACTGGGCAGTCCGCAGCCTGTTTTGGAAAGCATGCAGCTCGTGTAAAGATGCTGGCTGGGCCAGCCTGTTTGATGCAGCGAGCGACCTATGCCAACTCACAAGGGAAACAGAGGAGGGCCATGCCTAGGCAAAGAAGGGCCATGCCTTAGCTCAGGGAGTGCTGCTAGTGGTATTTCTGGGTCCCTGCTCCCAATCGCAGAGCCTGGCATTCTTTGGCCATGCTCGATGTGTCATTCTTTTGCCTGCTCGTGTGCGTGCGAGCGCATTCATGCTTGCATGAGTGTGTCTCATGACAAAAAGGTGGGCAGGCTTTAAACGCGCTGTTCCTCGCATCTGGCTCTGTCTTACGTGTTCTTGTGCAGGGCCTTCGGCACCAGCACTCAGGGACCTGCTAAGCCACCTAAAATTGGAGGACGTGAACAAGCGCATTGATGCCTCACAGGTAGGGCTAGATGCATGTGTGCAAGCTAATGAACAAGTGTGTTGATGCCTTTAAAAGATGGAAAGGGTCCATCTAAGCTAGAAGGGTGCAAACAGGTGCGGCGATGCCTCGCAGGGGGCGCGCAGATGTGCACTGCTGTGCGCTTCTGCACCCTGCATCCTGTGTGTCAGTGCTGGTGTGTGGTGTCAGTGCTGGTGTGTGTTGTCAGTGCTGGTGTGTCAGTTCTGGTGTGTCAGTGCTGGTGCGCATGGAGCAGCATAACCTCAGCATGCTTGTATGGCATGCTTGCAAGGCATTGGTCCGCATCGAACATGTTCTAGCCTGATCCAACCGCACATGCATGCTTGGAGAGTGCCTTACTGAGACAACTGAGTGCACCATTAGGGACATGAGATGTGTGGCATGAGTAGTGGCGGATTCACTTGCCCCAGCCTGGGTGGCCGCAGTACCTACCCTGCAGGCAGCAGCCACCCTCAAGTGGCTGGACCTACACAGCCCGCACTGCATGCACACATGCGCACAAACACATACATGTACGCATGCACGCACTCACGCGCATCCTCAGCTTACCCCCCCCAACACACACACTGCGGCGTACACCCCTCAGGTGGCGGCTGCCCTCAAGCAGCTGGGCCTGCACCTGGATGACTCTGAGGTGGAGCGCCTTTTCAGCCAGCTGGATATCACCAACACCGGAGAAGTGGGCCGCAGCATGGTGGCGGCCAGCCAGGTGCGGCCACGTGAGAGGGTCTCTCTGTCTCACGCATGGGGGCGGCCACAGGGGAGGGCCTTCCTGTCACACGCTTGGTGGCGGTATATGGTGTCCTGCATGGTGTTGGTGGTGAGGCGCGGCCGCTAAGGCAAGCAGGCTTGGCCATTTAAAGGGTGGGCTCACCTGTTGTATGCATGGTGGCAGCCAGCCAGGCGCGGCCATGGGAGCGCACACACGAGAGTGTCATATATAGGGAGAGGCTCCCCCTGTCATGCATGGTGGCGACCACAGCCAAGCGCAGCCAAGTGATCAAGAGAGCCATCCAGACCCTGCTCAGCTGTGAGGGCGCCTTGGTGCGCCATGTGATGCGCCATGTAGTGCGCCTGGGCCGCCGCACACCCTTCACTCGCGCCACATGCAAGCACATAACCAGCTGTGGTGCACCTGGCGCACGACCGCTACTGCTGCAGCGCGCCTGGGCTGCCGCAAGGTGGAAGCGTGCCAAGCATGTGCCTGTGCGCTGCAGGTGGACTGGCACTACCTGCAGAAGAGCCACAAGGAGGCGTGGCTGCAGCTTGCGCGCGCCGCCTTCTCCAGCCTAGACACCGACCGCGACGGCGTGCTCCGCATCGACGACATGGTGGCGCGCCTAGCGCAGAGCTTGCCGGAGGCAGAGGTGCGTGCACCCTCGTGCGTGCATCATGTTTGGAAGTGTGTATGCATGTGCACACGCGGGCATCTGGTTGCGCTTCTGAACATGTGAGGGCAAGTGCACTTTCTGTTTGTACGGCTTGTCAGTGCTTTGGGACTGATGATATTTAGCATGATGGATAGGTAGCTACATCTTATGGAATAGATTTAGGGGTGTAGAGCAGTGTTGCTGCTGCCCACCTAGTAGAAACGAAACCTTGCAGAAATGAACAGGTGCAGTTGTGTGCATGTACGATGGGTCAGTGTGTGCATGCATGAGGGGGCATGCAGGTTCAAGCAGCAGTGGAGCATGCACAATGGGTCATGCATAGGGGTGGGTAAAGAGGGTTCAGCATGCCACTTAGGGACTCTGAAGAGCCTGTTAAGTGCCTACTTGGGTCTCTACAGAGTCTCTTTGCCATTTTGATAGACCCTCTTTACCCAACCCATGACTCATGCACAATGGGTCTTCGCTTGTTTGCGTACATGCTGAGACATTAATCATGCGCATGCATGATGGGGTATGCAGGTTCAAGCGGCAGTTGAGCATGCACTGGAGGAGGCCGGCCAAGTCGGCGAAACCCAGGTGTGTGTGTTGTGTGTGTGTGTGCATGTGTGCGCGTGTGTGCACGACTGCGTGCATGTATACTTGTGTATGTGTGCATATGTGCCTGCATGTGCGCGCATGTGTGTGTGCGCATGTGTGACCACGCATGTGCGCTTGCAAGGGTGCATGCATGTTTGTGAGTGCGCTTGTACAGGCATGGGCATGCAGGCAGGCAGCAAGCAGTGCACGCTCCCAGGCCCATGGTGCAGTGTCTTTTGAGTGTTGCTACTGCATACTCGCAGGCCGTGGCTCTGATAAGAGCCTGTGCTGCCTGGAGCTACTGGTTCCGGTATGAGCAGTGAAAGGCTGGCGCCCTGCGCTCATGTGCCACCATGGCATGCCTGCAATACAAGGCACCCAATGCACACTTGGTGCCCAGCGCCTCTCGCTGCGCCTCTGCCGCAGGGCCTGGTATTCACCGACTTTGTGCGCATGCTCAAGTGCGGCAGCGAGGACTGCCTGGACATCTACGACCAGCGCCGGGGCTCGCTGGGCGGCGGCAGCTCCAGCATCGACCGCATCAACCGCCTGCTGCACGCATCGGCGTCCAGCAGCTCTTTGGCTGACGCCAGCCGGCACGGTGGGTGCTGCAGAAGCAGGGCAGGCCCGCGCACAACAGCAGCCACTGCGTGCTCCCATCGCCACTCCATGTTCCTGAAGGTCACGCGCCCCTGTGCCCTCCACACCCTTGTGCCCTTCCGTGCCTCTGTGCCCTTCCACGCTAAGTGCCACTGCTTGCCCCTGTGCCACGCTGCATTCCTGACGCCACTCCAAACTCTTTGCAGATCACACCCCGCTCTCATGCCCCTCAACGCACCTGCACGCCTCCATGCTGGTTGCTAACCACTCTCTGCATCGTTGCCTCTCCATACTCATCGCTGACTTCACACACAAACACACACACACACACCTGTGCCCCTCCACGCTGCTTGCTGACCACTCCACACACATCTTTCCCAACACGCTCCTCGCTGACCACCCCATGCGCCTGCACCCCTCCACGCCACTTGCAGGCTGGGCAGCTGCTGACAATAGCAACCACTTCACACACCTGTTTCCCTGCACGCTCCTTGCTGACCACCCCACGCGCCTGTGCCCTTCCATGCGTCTCGCAGGCTGGGCAGCTGCTGACAATAGCAACCACTCCATGCTCCTGTCACCCGCGCGCACCGCGGACCCCACCAACAGCAGCCGCATGTTTGACTGGGACCCATCGCTGCATGGCAGCCGCAACGGCAGCATCCACAACAAGAGCCAGCACGGCAGGGAGTCCAGCGAAGGACAGAGCACTAGGGGTGGTAGCAGGATGGGGCTGGCAAGCGGCGGCAACATTGCAGCAGCGGCGGCGCCGTGGCGGTTTGACGCCGCCCAGGCCGCTGCGCCCTCACTCGCCACGACCGCTGATGGGCATGGGCCAAGCGCCCCACAGTGGCGGTTTGACGCCACTGGCCCTGCTCCTTCCGCTTCCGCGCCGCTGCCCAAGCAGCCTGCCCCTGCAGCACCCGTGCGATGGGCCATCGTGGACAACGCCAGCAACACTCAGGTGGACCCCACGCCCAGCGCGTGGCGCTTTGATGCAGGCACCGCAGCATCAGCGGCGGCTGGCAGAGGAAGCTCTACCCACAGCGGCAGCGGTGGCAGCAGCAGAGACCCCACGCCCAGCGCGTGGCGCTTTGACGACAGCGCCACGCCGTCCGCGACGGCGAGCAGCGATGCTCTGCAGGGGAGGGGCGGCAGCAGGGACCCCACGCTTGGCGCGTGGCGCTTTGACACAGGCACCACGCCGTCCGCGGCAGGGAGCAGGGAGGGCACGCCATCGGCAGCGCGCATTCCCGATGGCCGACACCACGGTGAGGTCTAGTAGCGAGTATGCGTGTTTTTAGATGACTGCACGCGCCTCTGTTTGTGTCAGAGCAGTCTGAGGTGCTTGCGTGCTAGGACTTGTGCTCTGTGCGTAGCCGGGGCGCCTGCAGCACTCAGCCCTAAAGCAAAGTAGCTGCGCATGCCTGCATACCTGAGCCATCCTAGCATGCAGCTGGTGAGCCATGTGTGCTCTTGTGCAACAGTTGAGCAGCAGGTGAGCCATCCTTATGTGCGGGCCCGCCTGCCTGAGCCATTCTCATGAGCGTGCCTGACGGCCTGAGCCATCCTTGTGAGCGTGTCAGGCGGCCTGAGCCATCCTCATGAGCGTGTCAGGCTGCCTGAGCAATCCTCATGAGCGTGCCTGACTGCCTGAGCCATCCTTGCGTGCTCCAGGCAAGCTGCAGAAAGCTCAGGCTGGGTGCATCAGGTCGGGCACCTTTTTTGTACATGGCTCCAGCTTTTACTTCTGATCTTGCTGGCGCCTCAGAGGGGCCCAGCCTGGGCGCAAGCTGTGTCGACCATGGGCTGGGGATTGCTTGCAAACATGGGTGTGCGCATGGGGGCTTAGGTGTGCCCATGGCAGCTTAGGTGTACGCATGACAGCAGTGGTGCGCACATGAAAAGCTGGGCACGCCTGTGAGATGAGCTTGGGCGGATGTTCACAGCTTGGGCTTTGCTTGTGTCCAGTGCAGTATGTCCATGACTTGCAAACATGCACGACTCTGGCCGCAGGGAGCAGCTTGTACGTCAACCTGGCCAAATGCAAGATTGGCGGCACCAACCGCGGCACCCAAGGCAGCAGGCTGGTTCCTGTGAGAGAGTGAGGTGTCCTTGTGAGGGAGTGAGGTGGTATCCACGTGCAAGACCTCGTAAGTAGCATGGGCCTGTGTGGAGAGTGAGGTGTTCCTGTGAGAGGAAGTGAGGCGTCCCTGTGAGGGTGTGAGGTGTCCCCATGAGGGAGTGAGGTGGTGTCCCCATGGAATGCCTCGTAAGCGGCATGGGCCTGTTTGTGAGTGCCTGTGTGGAAAGTGAGGTGTTCCTGTGAGAGGGAGTGGGGTGGCGTTACCGTGAGGGTCAAGGGACGCAGGCCGCGGCAGCTTCTACCTTCAAGGAACGCCCATACTCCATGCAGTTGGTGTGCACTAAGCACAATGAATAAGAGGCAGGCGCCCAGGGCGGGGGTGGCTGTGCGGTGCGAGAGTGGCAACAGCGCTGCTGGGGGCATGCGCAGCAGGTGATGGTGATGGCCACAGTGATGGTGGCAATGCTGAGGGGCAAGAAGAGTTCTGGCCAAGTGGCAGTGAGATTGGTTGGTAGTGCACTGGGGGCAAGTGTTGGTAGTGCCAAGGGAGCAGGTTCGCCCCACTACTCAGCGACAGGAGGATAGTGCCAGACAGCACGCATTTTGTAATCTTAGTCCTCCTCGACCTTCACTCCAACGACTGGGCCTAGATGGCTCCAAGTTGACGCAGTTCCTTGTGAAAGCATGGTGGGGCATCGAGAAAGTGTGGCACGTTGCCTTTGCGGCATGATCCAGGGGACATCCTCAGACAGTGTGGTGTGTGCGTGTGTACTCAAGGCAGCAGTTGCAGATGGAAGCGCTCAAGGTTAATTCATTTGCCCTTATCTTGGAGGATTGTTAGCTGTCTGTAAACTTCACCTCAGCTGTGGGTTCAAGACAATTTTGTCGGAGCAGTAGGCTGATTAAGAGATGTGGGGCGACTCAGTGTGTGGGCATCCAGCGTGTATGTGCATGGGTCTGAGTATAGCACGTGTCCAGCGTGCATGCATGTTTGGTATCTTCCAGTTGTACATACAGGCCAAGCATTAGGTCCTCGTTTTATTTCATTGTACCTTAACACAGCATGCCTTCACAGTGGGCACACATTCAAACTTGTCTGACAGAACTTATTCTTGACTCTTGGTTGAGTTGTACTCTTAAGTTGTCTCTCAAGCACATGAGCTGCTGTAAGGCTTTGGAAATTGAGAAGTGAGAGTTGTCAGGGCAAGTGTCTCAAAAAGATCAACTAGGTGGATGCAACATTTGACTTCCCCAGTTTTGCAGTTGCAGTTTGGGGTGCAGGGATGTCTTGCCTCGTTTGGCCATTTGTTCGTAGTTCATGCATCTTTACTGAAGAACATCTGATTACTGTCACAGTAATAACACGGTGTTATTGTCGTCCAACGATGGCATTGTCTCGCCTCCAATTTTGTACAAGCCGTGAGCAGCAAATAATGATCTGAAATGGAATACGTTCTCTTGAGCATTTTCATTTGAACTAGTGAGGAGGGTGACAAGCCGCCCCCTGCTCAAGATTAGGTTACAAGGTGAAGGTCGCAATGGGTTTATAAGTTTGACCTTAATCTGGGTTGTTTGACTGTTCAGGTTGCTGGTGAACACCAGCCATCAAAAAAACACCCATAAGCTCTGAAATAAAACGATAGGAATCATCAGTTTGTTTCTGGAAAAAATTGAAGACATCCTCAGAACAAGCTAAAGAGAAATAAAAAGCTCCAGTCTGATTGACAGTAATTTTGTGTGCCATTGGTAAATCGTGAAATAAGTCTGCAAGTTGAAGCCTCAACGAACACATTTGCATGCAAGGGCACAGTAAAAGAGCGTGTTTTTCATCTTGAATTGCCTGCAAGCCACACTCATCACAGGTACCATTATGATGTTCCCAGCTTCTGGTCTCGACTCGCAGCGCATGGGAATGTAATCTGAAACGTGCCACGCTGCTCAATGGGTTTAGACCTTCAGCCAGATGGGTTGACTGCTTGGGCTTGCTGTGCACTGCCTGTGTCATGCCAGATCACTGTTGTTGACTGATCATTAATTTGCCATACACACACACTGAAGTTATTGAGAAGCGGGGTTGAGCGTGGGGCTTACCTTCCCCAGTTGGCCCAAAGCGCAAAAGCCATGCGACAGAGGGCACGCGACTGCATAGACCATGAGCTGCATCATTCCTTACGCTGTATCATGTCTTCAGTACTTTACCCTTTTGCTCCCCATCACGCACACACACAGCTCGGCTGCCATGTCGTTCCCCCCCCTCAGAGCCTCCGAGCTCAGCACTGACCTTGAAAAGAATAGAAAAAGAAAAAAAAGAAAAACTACGTAGGCAGTGAAACCACTCCCTACATCTATTAAGGGAAAGGAGACACATTGGCCCGAAGAGCCGTGAGTGCCCTCCACCAGGGAGAATGAAGAACTAGTGAGGATCTGGAGGGTGACAAGCCGCCCCCTGCTCCAGACCAAGACCTTGAGAGCAACAGGATTTTTCAAGAGCGCGTCTAGTAGTTGACAGTTTATGTGCATAGAGCACAGAATGAGCATGTAAATTGAGGGCAGTCTTATGGGCTTTTTGTACATCAAGGCCGAGCTCTTTAAGGTGATTCAAAGTGTGCCACACAGTGTGAGGTATAAATAGAACCCCCCACGCCAAGAAGCGCTGACCTTGGTTCTTCTTTAAGGTTATCGAGCGTTCCACAATCAAATCCAGAAAATAGGAATTCTCAATAACTGGTCCTCCAATACTCCGGGCTCAATAAAATATCTCCAACCAACAACTGTCTGATCTCAAGAACACAGCCTCAGACACCAATTCGGCAAAGACACAATATGGCGTGACACCTGCTAGCCCAAAAATATCCAGAGTGTCACGCCAGATTAGTGCAGTGCCAGATTTATGCTGCATTGTGACCTGGAGGTTGGTTGAGTCAGTTGGTAGAGTATTTGATCCCTTGCTCAGTTCAGCTAGAGCTGTATTTGAGCACGTCAAAGA
>LFIK01000709.1_pt1 | contig 25378 bp, 25 predicted proteins | sample 643401 | NCBI WGS metagenome assembly LFIK01 (sample SAMN03777447, study PRJNA286221) | soda lake metagenome | biome: soda lake; feature: Kulunda steppe; material: water; isolation source: sample T5-Br brine of Lake Tanatar-5 | place: Russia: Kulunda steppe | collected 2010-07
GAAGAGCGTGAAGGACGACCACCGGTTCAGGGCATAGCGGAAAGCCTTGGCGAGATCGCTCTTGCCGGGAATGCGGGTCAGCTGCTGTTCGGCCCAGACCTTGAAGGCCGCGACCTTGTCCGCGCTGCATTTCTTGCGGGCCGCAAGCCACAGGTCCGCTGACTTGGCGGCGATCTCGCGCTCGATGTCGTAAACTGAGCCATTGTGCGCCATTGGTCCGAGGAGTTGCCAGCGGTGGCGCCACTGGTCCGAGCCCCGCTGGCGACGGCGAGCGGCACCCATCCGGGCGAAGATCTCGTTGAGGCGGTAGAGCGGGATATGATCATCGAACTTCGATACGAGGATGAACGCCAGCAGGCTGGGCCCGGCCATGCTGCGCGGGATCGGCCGGCTGGGAGCGCGCGCCATTGGGCTTGCACCATGTATGGGTGGCCCCTTGGCAAGAGCTTTGTTCGGTTGTCTGGCACTTGGTCGGTCGCGGCCATGTAATGAGGGGCAAGTGCCACTGGTTCGAACGCAGCCCCGAATGCGTCTCGTCTGCGGCATGAGGTGCCGCGCGCCCTGATGACGTCCGCCGGGGGGACGGGTCCCGATCAATGGCACGCGGTCGAGGCCGCTCCGGTTCAAGCTGGGTGTCCCGTCCGTCCTGTCTGCGCCTAATGCCATCACCTCACGCTGCGCCTTACCATCTCGGGGCCGCCGGGCAGGCCCGGCGGCGAGCTCTTGGTCTCTCAGCTCAGGCCGTCAGCCCGGTAGCTGTCGCGGGCACATCCCGTGCTGCCGCGATCAGGCGGTCCAGGTTGTGGATGCCCTTCGCCACCACGATGCCGAACTCGGCCAGGTGCGCCCGGATCGCGTTTACCGTCTGGTGCGTTGCCTCACGAGGAAGTCCCGCGCCTTGTGGTCGAGCAGTGCCGCCTGCCGCTCGGCTGTCTTCACCGGCACGAAACGCATTGTCGGACGCGTCGTCTTGCGCCTTCCATCGATCCGCTGGATCGATGGATCGCTGCGCGAGCGGCTACAGACCCTCGCAGATGGCTTCGGCATCCGCCGCGTCGGCCTTTCCCCGCTTCACATGCGGCTTGACGTAGGCCGGCAGCATCAGCCGGACCTGATGCCCGAGCGCGACGAGCTCACGTGCCCGGTGGTGTGCCCCCGGGCAGGCCTCCAAGCCCACAGGGCACGGGCTCAGCCGCCCGAAAAACGCCAGAACCTGCGACCGCCGGAGCTGACGGCGCAGAACGACAGCCCCGTCGCTATCGACGCCGTGAACCTGAAAGACGGACTTGGCCAGATCAAGGCCGATGGTGATAGGCTGCTCCATGGATGGCTCCCCTCGAATGGATTGCTTCACAGCCCCATTCTGGCACATCGCGATGCCGCAAGGCGGCGGCCATCTACACCATCAATGACGCCGCACTGGGGACCCGCAGCATGTTCGGTCCGGGTATGCGGGACGGGCGGTTGAGCGCGTCCAGCAGGCGGGATCGCTTCGTTGCGGGGTTGTCATCCCGCTTCGCCTGGAGCGACACCGGCTTGAGCACCCGCGCCCGCTCGGCCCTCAGGAACTCAGGAACTCAGGAACTCAGGGCGCGGGTTGATCGAGGTCAATCGGTGCGCCCAGCAGGTCCTCGATCCGGCTGCGCAGGACCTGCCCACTCTCCAGCGCCGCGACGCCTTGTCCGAGCAATCCGCCGCCATTGCGCGCGCTCGCATCCAACTCGGTCGGTTGAACCGAATCCGCAGCGGCGCGATCGTCGATCGGCGCGTTCGTGGCCGCAAGGCTCTGCGTCTGCCCGGCGGCCGCCAGAAGGGGGTCGCGGCCAAGTTCCTCCCGCATCGCCTCGATTTCGGGCCCGGTGTGTCGGCTCAACGCAGCCAGAGCCGCTTCGGTTTCCCCCTCGCTGTGATAGCTGCGCGCGCGGGCAAGCGCCGCGCGCACCGATCCCGAAAGCTCGGGCACTGCAAGGATCGCGCGCGCATGGGCCGGAAAGCCCAGGCGCGCGAGGCGTTCGCCGAGCGCGAGCCGCGCCGGCGGCGCAAGCTGCGGATCATCCCACGGACGCGTTGCGAAAATCGTGGACACGAACTGTGCGTCATCCTCGGTCTGCGCCAGTGCCTCGTAGACGCTGTCGCGCAGCCCATCGGCCGAGGCGGGCGCGTCGCGCATGAGGCGACGCAGCGCATCGAAGGCAGCCTCGAAGTCGCCGGCGGACGCGGCGGCGAGCGCGACAGCAGCGAGCAGCGCATGGCCCTCCGGCGTGCCGCGACGCTCGGCGGCGACGCTCTGCGCAAGCGACAGCAGCGCGTGGTCGGAAGGTTCTGCGCGCGCGGCCATCCGGTCGAGGCGGAGCGTGAGCGCCTCGGCGCTGTCAAGGGTTTCCAGCGCCGCCTGCCCCCGTGCGCGGGACGCCGGGTCGTCCGCGGCCAGATCGATCCGCGCCCCGGCCAGCGCCAGCGGCGCGTCGCTGCGCATCCCCTTGCCACGATGCGCACGATCGGTCGCATCACGGAGTGCGCGCGCCGCGTCCGAGTGGCCCAGCGCAAGCAGCCGCTCGACAGCCCCCGGCCCCAGGGCGCGGCGCAGATGCGCCGGAAGGTCGAGAAACGCGCGCTGCACCGCTGCCGTATCGAGCGCGTCGATCGCCACCCCGTCCGGTGTCGACATCAGCGCCCAGAACGCGGCCGCGCCCGGGCAGCCGGCTTGATGCGTCAGTCGAAGCTCCACAGGAGGAAGCGCGTGGTCCACGACATGCGCCAGCGCGCGAAGGATATCGCGGTCCTCGATCGCGACGGGAAAGGCCCGCGTGAGCGCGCGCGCCTCGGCGCCGAAGCCGAGATGGATGTAATAGCGGACGAGCTTCAGAACCGCGTCGCGGTCGGCGCGGTCGAATTCGCCCGTCAGTCGACCGCGCAACTCGGCGATCCGCCCATGCACCGGCCCGTCGGCGCCCCAGTCGGCAAGCGCGAACGACGCGTCCGGCAGGCAGAGCCGCGCGGAGCTTTCGGAGCGCTCCGGTGTCGGCGCGGCGATCCGAACCTGCGGGATGACGACCGGCGCCTGCCGGAGCGGAGACACCGGATCGGCCGATGCGCGTGGCGCGACCGCCTCGGGGTCGCGGTCGAGGATGCCCTGTTCGGCCGCGTCATGGATTGCCTGGCGCAGGGCCGTGCGAAACTCGGCGCCGGCCTGCAGCAACGGCGCGGGTGCGTGGATGCCCGACGCATCAGCCGAACCGGACCGCGCGTCCGTTCGCCACCGCGATGCGAGGGTGCGACCGGCGGCTTCCGGAAGGCCGCCCGGTTCGGTCGTCGGCCCCGCGACCTCCGGCGGCGCCTCCCCGACCGGGTCCCGGACGTCGATCACCAGCAGCCCGGGGAACTCCTCGACCACCCGCACGGGACAAGGGCAAGCCAGCGCGATGCGCAACCCGTCGGAGATCGCAGCGACCGCGGTGACCCGCGTGCGCGGGATGCGCGCAAAGGTTTGTGACAGGTCGAAACGTGGGGCCGGTTCGGCGAAGCGCAGTTCGACGCCGCCCGAAACCTCGGCCATCGACCACCGCGTGCCATGGGGCAGTTCGGCGACGAGCCGCGTGAACGCTGCGTGTTCGCCGCCACGCAGGGCGATATCCTGCGCGTCGGCGCCGACGGCCGTGGCCAGCAGCGCGATGACCGCCGCGACCCAGGCACGGACCCGGCGCACCGGCTCAGGCTGCGGCATTCTTGACATCACGCAGGGCCTCCTCGAGCGCGGAAAAGCTTGGACGATGCGGATGCGGCGTGTTCTGTCGCCCGACTTCGATGCAGATCGTGGCCGGGTGCGCGTGGAGATTGGCGACGAGCACCTCTCTGATCAGATGGAGGAAATGCGCGTCGTCCTCGACGATCTGGCGCATCCGCTCGGCGATGGGGCCGACGAAGCAGTAGGACAGGAAGACGCCCAGAAACGTGCCGGTGAGCGCACCGCCGATCATCGCGCCAAGGATTTCGGGCGGTTGATCGATTGATCCCATGGTCTTGATGATCCCCAGCACCGCCGCCACGATGCCGATCGCCGGCAGCGCATCGGCGACGACACGCACGGCATGGCTGGTGTGCAGCGCATGCTGGAGATTGGCGTCGAGCCGCTTGTCGAGCACCTCCTCGACCTGGTGCGGGTCGTCGTAATTCATCGACGCCGAGCGCAGCGTGTCGCAGATCAGTTCGACGGCCTCGTGCTCTGCAAGGATGCGCGGGTAACGCTGGAAGATGTCGGACGTCTCCGGCGCCTCGATATGGGGTTCCACCTTCATCGGGTCCTGACGCGAAAGCCAGATCAGCGAAAACAGCAGACACAGAAGATCGCGGTAGTCCGCGGGCTGCCAGCGCGGGCCGCGGAAGACGCTGGCAATATCGCGCCCCGTGCGCTTGATGGTCGCCATGTCGTTGGCGAGCAGGAAGCCACCGACCGCAGCGCCCCCGATCATCACCATCTCGAACGGCAGGGCCTTGAGGATGATCTCCATCGATCCGCCGGCGGCGAGGTAACCGCCGAAGACCAGCACCAGCACGACGACGATGCCGACGATCCCAATCATGAAACAGCCTTTCCTTCGAGGACCCTGCCAGGCGCGGCGCGCTGCCGGCGTCTTCCCGAGTGTTCCCCGATCGCGTTAAGAAATCCCTTCGCCGCTCACTCGGTCGGCACATTCATGTTGCGCCCGGCAAGCACCGCGCTGATGGCGTAGGCGCTGCGCGGGGTCAGCCCGGCGAGGACCTCGGCCGCGGTTTCAGGGCGCAGGCGGGCGATAAAGCCGGCGGCGAAATCGACGTCCATTTCCTCGAACAGGGCTGCCGCCTCGCGGGGCTTCATGTTCTCGAACACCGCGGTCAGCGTGCCGAGGTCGCGCTCCGCCGCACGGTCCGAAAGCGCGAGCGTTTCCGACAGGCGCGCCTCGATCTCGGCCAGTTCGGCAAGCTTGCGCGACAGCTCGTTCTCGGCACGCGCGAGCGCATCGCCGCGCGCCGCGATCGCCGCTTCCATCCGGTCGACCCGCGCCTCACGCGCGCGGAGCGATTCGAGCAGATCGAGCGGGTCCTGCGCTTCGGCCACCGTTGCGGGGGCGCGCTCGGGCGCGGCCTGCAGCGCATCCTGCGCGCCAGCGGCACCGAGGCCGAGCTTCATCAACCCGGCCAGCAGATAGAGCCCCGCGATCACGCCGAGAACCCCCGGGGTGGCCCGGCGACGCAGGGCGGGCGCTGCGGGCGGCGCGCTCATGGCGCGACCTCGAGCCCGCGGCGGCGGCGTAGAACGCGCGCGCGGCTGCGCGCGATTTCCGGCTCGGGGTGCGCCAGCTCATGGCCGGCCAGCCGCGGCTCGGCGCGCGGGGCGACCGCCGAAGGCATCTGCGGGGCGTGAGCACGCACCGACGCCGCGGGGCGCGGCGCGCCCGGCGCGTCCCGGGGCGCGTCGTCGGAAACGTCCTGCAGACTGGCCATCAGCAGTTCGAGCTGGCGCACCGCCGCCTCCGCCCGCGCGGTCTGCTCCCCCAGCCGCGCCTCGGCGGCGCGGGCAACCTCCTGCGACGACTGCAAGGTGCGGGTCAGCGAATCGACCTGCGCGGAGAGCACGGCAACCGCCCCCCCGACGCTGCCGTCGATGCGCGACAGCGCCCGCAGGCGGCGCGAGAGAACAAGGCAATAGGCTCCGGCCGCAAGCGCGGCGAGCCCGAGAAGGATGTCGATCATATACAGCATAATACCCCCGTCGGCTTCAGATGGTCATCGCAGGACGAATTCGGTGATCAGCAGATCGCGGACGTGATCCCCGCCCGCCACCACCTGCAGACGCCGCAGCATCAGCGCGCGCAGCCGCACCAGCGCCGCCGGCTCCTCGATCTCCTCGGGCTCCAGCGCGCGCAGGAAGCCGTTGAGCACGTCCAGAAACCGCGGGATCATCCGCGTCATTTCGGCATGCGATTCGGCACGAACCTCGATATCGGCCGAAAACCGCAGCTCGGACACTTGGCTGCCGGGACCCAGCGGCACGCTGAGGCCGCGAATCGGGACGAAGTCGAACGCGGCCTCTTCGGCGTCGCGCGCGGTGTCGCCGGGCAGCCGCGGCAGGTCCACAAGCCCTGACCACGTGGCGAAGAAGCCCGCGCCGCCCAGCACCACCGCGGCGGCGAGCGGAACGAGCCGGCGCAGGAACGAGGGTTTCGGAGGTGGGGCGTCGGTGCTGGTGTCGGTCATTGGCGACTCCGGTTCGTGCTGCGGTCTTTTCTTCTGATGCCAGAGGATGACTAACCGATTGTTAAGCCGGCTGGTGCATCAGGGGGGGGTCGCGGCAGAAGCCGCATCTGCCGGGGAGTGATGCCGTGCAACAGCTCAGCGAGCTTTGGTCACAGCTTGAACCGCGCCGCCGAATCGTGATCGCAGCGGCCACGGCCGGGGTGTTCATCGCCATCATCGCGCTGGCGCGGGTCGCCGCCGCGCCCAGCATGGCGCTGCTTTATGCCGGGCTCGACGGCCCCGCCGCCGGCGAGGTGGTGCAGGTGCTGGAGGCGCGCAACATCCGCTACGAGGTGCGCGGCGACGCCATCTTCGTGCCTGCCGACACCCGCGACGAAACGCGCATGCAGCTCGCTGCGCAGAACCTGCCGGCAGCGGGCGGCGCGGGATACGAACTGCTCGACGGGCTGTCGGGGTTCGGGACGACCTCGCAGATGTTCGACGCCGCCTACTGGCGCGCCAAGGAGGGCGAGCTTGCCCGCACCATCACCGCCGCGCCGCACATCCGCACCGCGCGTGTGCACATCGCGCAGGGATCGCAGACCCCGTTCCGGCGCGAGGTGCCGCCGCGCGCTTCGGTCACGGTGAGCACCGCAACCGGCGGACTGTCGCGCAGCCAGGCGCGGGCGCTGCGGTTTCTGGTGGCCTCGGCCGTGGCCGGAATGGACATCGAGGACGTGTCGGTGATCGACGCCGAGGGCGGCTTGATCGCCGGACAGGAAGAGGACGCGCTGAGCGATGCCGGAGAAGCGGGGCGGGCCGAGCGGATGCGCCGCAATGTCGAGCGCCTGCTGGAGGCGCATCTCGGCCCCGGCCGCGCCGTGGTGGAACTGAGCATCGACACCGACACCGACCGCGAGACGATTCGCGAGCGCCGCTTCGACCCGGACTCGCGCGTCGCGATCAGCACCGAGAGCGAGGAACGCTCGCGCAGTGCCACCGATTCGCGTGCGCCCGGCGTGACCGTCGCGTCGAACCTGCCCGATGGCGATGGTGCCCAGAACGGGCAATCGAACAGCCAGGAGCTCGAAACCCGCGAGCGCACGAATTTCGAGGTGTCCGAAACCGAGCGCGAGATCCTGCGCAGCCCCGGCGCGATCCGCCGCCTGAGCGTCGCGGTGCTCGTGGACGGGGTTCACGGAACCGACGCTGCCGGCGCCCCGACCTGGACGCCGCGACCGACCGAGGAGCTGGAGGCGTTGCGCGACCTCGTCGCCTCGGCGGTCGGGTTCGACGAGGCCCGCGGCGATGTGGTCACACTGCGCACGCTGCGCTTCGAGCAGGTGCCCGCCCTGGGGACCGAAGCCTCACCCCAGGGGCTCGGCGCGCGCATGCCGGACCCGCTGACGCTGGCCGCCATCGCGGCACTCGCGCTGCTGGCGCTGGCGCTGATCGTGTTCGTGCTGCGCCCGATCCTGCGCGCCGCGCGCGCCCCCGACATGCTCGCCGCGCAACCCGCGCTCTCCGGCCCGTCGAGCGCGCCGTCCCCGCTGTCGCTGCCCGCGACCGCCACAGCGGATCCATCGGAATGGGCGTTGCCCGGCAGCTTCGACACCGCCGAATCGCTCGATCCCGGCGGAGGGGTCACAACCAGCGACACGGCCGAAGACCCGGTCGAGCGATTGCGTGCGCTGATCGCGGAACGGCAGGTCGAAAGCGTCGAGATCATTCGCCACTGGATGCAGGACAAGGAGCGCCGGAACTGATGCCCGCCCCGTTGCGACTTGAGGTTTTCTCCGCCCCCGACAGATCGCCCGACGCCTCCGATCCGGGAGCCGAGGCGCACGAGGAACTGCGCAGCGCCGCGTATGAGGACGGCTATGCCGCAGGGTGGGAGGATGCGCTCGCCCAGACCGCGGACGAGGCCGCCACGCGGCGCATGCGCGCCGAGGAGGCGCTTCAGGCGCTTTGCTTCGGGCAGGCGGAAGCGCAGCAGCAGGCCCTGGCCGCGCTTCGCCCGCTGATCGCGTGCATGGTCGCCCGGGTGCTGCCCGCGCTGGCCCGCGACACCCTTGCTCCACTGGTCGCGCAGGAGATCGAGCGCATCGCCGCCGCGCGCCTTCCCGCCCCGCTCGAGCTGATCTGCGCCCCCGAGCTTCGCGACGATCTGGAGGCGCTCGCGGCGCAGATCGACGGGCTGCGGCTGTCGGTGCGCCCCGAGCCCAGCTGCGGACCCGGACAGGTCCGGCTGGAGTGCGGCGATGCCGGCACCGATGTCGATCTCGATGCCACGCTGGCGTCGATCTCGGCCGCCGTGGACGACTTCTTCGACGCCCCCCCCATGCCCCACCCCCACGGACAGGAGACCACCGCCAATGGATGATGCACCGCTCCCCACCCCCACGGCGCTGAGCCGCGTGCCGATCGAGATCACCATTTCCGTCGGGCGCGCGCATCCCCAGGTCCGCGAGCTGCTGGAACTGCGGCGCGACGCCGTGCTCCCGCTCGATCGGCGCATCAACGATCCGGTCGAGCTGTTCGTCGGCGACCGCCTGATCGCGCGCGGCGAGCTTGAAGAGCTTGACGGCGACAAGGCCGGATTCCTCGGCGTCCGTCTGACCGAAGTCGTCGACATGAGCGACGGGCTCTGAACCGCGATGGAGGCGCGATGCCTTTCGACCTTGTGGTCGGGCCGTCCGGCGCGGTGGGCGGCGGCTGCGTTGCTTGCGCTCATGCTGGCCGCGCTTGCCGGCGACGCACAGGCGCAGGAGATCACCCTGAACATGGGCGACGACGGCGCGCTCGCGGTGCGTTCGGTGCAGCTGATCGCCCTGATCACGCTGCTGAGCCTGGCGCCGGGGTTGCTGATCATGCTGACCTGCTTTCCGTTCATGGTCACGGTGCTGGCGCTCATGCGGCAGGCGATCGGGTTGCAGCAGTCACCGCCCAACATGCTGATCGTGAGCCTTGCCCTGTTCCTGACCTGGTTCGTCATGGAACCGGTGTTCGTGGCGGCGTGGAGCGCCGGGATGGAGCCGCTCGCCGCGGGCGAGATGGGGGTCGAGGCCGCGACGCTCGCCGCGCTCGAACCCTTCCGCATCTTCATGGTGGCCCGGATCGATCCCGGAACGCATGAGGCGCTCGCAACGCTGCGCCCCGACGCCGCGCAGGCGCTCTCGGCCGATGCGCCCTTGTCGCTTCTGGTGCCGAGCTTCCTGCTCAGCGAGATCGCGCGCGCCTTCCAGATCGGCTTTCTCATCTTCCTGCCGTTCCTGATCATCGACCTTGTGGTCGCGGCGGTGCTGATGTCGATGGGGATGATGATGGTGCCCCCTGCCGTGGTGGCGCTGCCCTTCAAGCTGTCGTTCTTCGTGATCGCCGATGGCTGGGGGCTGGTCTCGGCGGCGCTGGTGCGGGGCTATCTCTGAGCCGGGCGCTGCCGGAGGCCCGGCTCGGCCACCCGCTGCGGCGCGCACGGCAGCGAGCGTGCGCCTGCGGCCCGCGGTGGCGCCGGCCTCCTCGGCCCGCGCGCGTGTCGGACCGCCGTTCCCGGTGGCCGGGCACCGACCGGCCGACGCGTCAGGGCACGCTGGAGCGGGCACGAGCAACTGATGGACAGCACCGGCGCCCGGCCCGGCCTCCGCCGGGCGCCACGGCCCGGATTAAGACTGCGTTAACCTTGCCATGCGAAGGATCGCGCATGGATACCCCTTCCCTCGCCCTCCGTCTCTGCGCGGCCCTGGCGCTTGCGGCCTGCGCGTCCCCCTCGCCCGAGTTCTTCGGGGCCGAGCGCCGCAGCGTCGTTCAGGACGGCGTGACGGTCGAGGTGTTCTGGACCGACCGACGCGCGCAGGCGATCCGCATGGGATACGCCACCCGCGCCGAGCAGCGCGGCATGCCGGGCGTCCTCGGCCGCGCCATCGAAACCGCGACGGGCTGCGCGCTGCGCCCCGGAACCCTGCAGGGTGACAGCGGCGTGGTGACGGGCGCGATAGACTGTCGCAGCACAACCACCCCCTGATGCGGCCGGATTTGCGCTCGATCAAGGAGACGCGGCGCCCCTTGTGCTCTGCTCGGCGCAGACATCGATCACAGGAGCCGCTCATGACCCGCCTCGCCCTTGTCCTGTTCATCTTCATCAGCGCAACCATCGCCGGCTGCCTTGTCGTGGTGGCGCTTGTCATGGGCCAGGATTCGATCGCCGCGCTGCTCGTGGCCGCCGGGCTCGGGGTCGTCCTCGGCGGGATCGGCAGCTGGTTCGCCGCGCGGCGGATCCTCGAAGCATGATCGGCTGCCTGGCGGCAGCACTGCTCGGGATCATCACCGCGCGGGACCAGTGCCTTGGACAGCGCTCCGTCGCGACGCGCGCGTGAACGGCGCCGGATCGGCCAGAGGCGCCCGTTCCGAAACGGAGCGCTGCCCCGCATAGCTGGCGGCGCAGACGAAGGACTGCGGAACGCGCGCAGTAGCCTTCAAGCACGCACACCAGCGCAGCGCGCGCAGGCGACCCTGTCGATCGAGCCAACGCTCAGCATGCCGCCCCCGCGCGGTGCGCTCACATCGCCAGCGCCGGATCCAGCCAGACCGGATGGCCGCACATGCCACGCCGGTCGCGGCAGCGGGTCTGCGGACATGTTGCTGCACTGATGGTGCCGGCTGAGGGGCTCGAACCCCCGACCTTCGGTTTACAAAACCACTGCTCTACCAACTGAGCTAAGCCGGCCTTCGCAAGTTCATGTATGCGCAAACCGGCACCGGCTCAAGCGGATCGTGGCATCCCCGCGCCAAGAATCGGCCTTGCAGGCGCCATAATGGAGGTGCAGCTTCGGCTCGCACGTCGGACCTTCGGGCGCGGCGCAGGACCCAGGCCCCCCGCGATGGGGCGGCACGAAAACAGACCATCGGCGACGGAGCAGGCATGCAGATCTCGTTTCACATGGGCGTCCACATGACCGACGAGGACCGGCTGGCGCGCTGCCTGGTCGGGAACGCCGCCGCCCTGGCCGCCGAGGGGATCTGCGTCCCGACGCCCGAGACGTATCGCCCCGTGCTCCAGACCGCCCTTCGCGCGCTGCGCGAGACCGCGGACGCGCCCGCCCCGCCGACGCCGCTGGCCGACAGGTTCGGATGCCCGCCCGACGCGCGCCGGATGGTGCTGTCATGGCAGGATCTGCCGAGCAAGCGCGGCTGGGCGATCGCCGAGAACCGGCTTTATCCGCAGGCACCGCGTGCGCTGCAGCAGTTGCAAGCGCTGTTTCCCGGCCACGACATTGCGGGCGCGCTGGCCATCCGCAACCCGGCAACGCTCATGGCGTCGCTGGTCGAACACGCCAACGACAAGGCGGTGCGGCGCATGCTGGACACGACAACACCGCAGGATCTGCGCTGGTCGGACACGATCGGCCGGATGCGCTCGGCCTGCCCCGATATCCCGCTGACCGTCTGGTGCGACGAGGACACCCCCTATCTGTGGCACGAGGTGCTGCAGGCGGTCAGCGGCCATTCCGACGCGCTGCGGCTGGAGCACACCTATGACTGGTTCGCGCAGGTGATGACCGAAGACGGGCTGACGCGCATGCTCGCCTGGCTCGAGGCGCACCCGCCCGCCACCGAGGACCAGCGCCGCCGCATCATCAGCGCGTTTCTGGACAAGTTCTTCGACCCCGAGAAGATCGACGTGAACCTTGACCTGCCGGGCTGGACCGAAGAGCTGGTCGAGGTGATGACCGAGCTTTACGATCAGGACATCGCGCGCCTGCGCGCGCTTCCCGGGGTCACGGTGCTCAGCCCCTGAGCGGCGCGCTCGCACAGGCCACAGCGCGCGGCAACGGGCGGCTCACTCCATCCCCAGCGCCGCCTTGTAGACCTCCAGCACCGCCTCTTCCTCGGCGATCTCGTCGGGCTTGCGCTTGCGCAGCGCGATGATCTTGCGCAGCACCTTCGTGTCGTAGCCGCGGCCCTTGGCCTCGGCCATGACCTCCTTCTGCTGATCGGCGATGTCCTTCTTCTCGGCCTCCAGATGCTCGTAGCGCTCGACGAACTGGCGCAGCTCGTCGGCGGTGATGCCGTAGCCGTCGGGGGTGGTCATGGTCTGCTCTCCTGCCACGTTGGATGTGCGCTCCCTACTGCGTCGGACGGGGCCGGGGCAAGTCCGGCAGGCTTGCGCCGCGCCCGTCGCCGGGCTAATCGGCGAGGGCTTGACTGGCGGGGTGACGCGAATGGACGTGCTGATCTGGACGGGGGTGGCGATCTCGGTGGCGGGGATCGCGGCGCTGATCTGGTGCGGTGTCTACGCCATGCGCGCCCGGCGTCAGGCGCGCTCGGACGACGAGTTGCGCGCCCGGCTGCAGCGTGCCGTGCTGGTGAACCTCGCCGCGCTCGGCGCATCGGTTCTGGGGTTGATGCTGGTGGTGCTGGGCATTTTCCTTGGCTGACCCGCGGCTGAAACATGTGCGATGGTTGAATACGCGCCACGCTGTGGCATACTGCGCGCGGCGACACTCCACGCCCCAGCACCAACAGGCTGCCCAAGCATGCGTCAGAACCGCCCCGCGATAGGTGTCGCGCTCTACTCCGGCGCCGTTCTGGTGCTGGGCGGATACTTCGCCTTCGCCGCCGTGCAGGGCGAGTTCGGGCTTTTCAACCGCATCCAGATCGAGGCCGAGGCGGCCGAGTTGCGCGCGCGCCGCGACGCGCTGGCAGACGAGCTTGCGCGCTATGAAAACCGCACGCGGCGGCTGTCGGACGATTTCCTCGATCTCGAACTGCTCGACCAGCAGGCGCGCGACGTGCTGGGCCTGATGCGACCCGACGAAATCGTGATCCGCTGAGCGACCGGCCACCGGGCCTTCCCCGCATCGGTCCGCGCGTCAGGCCGCCGGTTCGCAGGCAACGGTTTCCGCTTCGCTCCTGCGACCGGTCCGGCATGTCGGCGCGCGTGCAGCCCGCGGCCCAGAAAATCAGCCCAGAAAACCAGCCCAGAAAACCAGCCGAGAAAACCAGCCGAGAAACCTCTCGCAACCGCGGCGGATTTGCGTTAGTCGATAGTTTAGTGTTGAACTATCGCCTCAACGAAAGAGGGCCTGTTTCATGGCTGCACGCAAGAGCACCTCCAAACCGAACGTATCGAAGGACGACCTGCTCGGATATTATCGCGACATGCTGCTGATCCGGCGGTTCGAGGAAAAGGCCGGTCAGCTTTACGGCATGGGGCTGATCGGCGGGTTCTGTCACCTCTACATCGGGCAGGAAGCGGTTGTGGTCGGGCTCGAGGCCGCCGCCAGAGAGGGCGACAAGCGCGTCACGTCCTACCGCGACCACGGCCACATGCTGGCCTGCGGGATGGACCCCAAGGGCGTGATGGCCGAGCTCACGGGCCGCGAGGGCGGCTATTCCCGGGGCAAGGGCGGCAGCATGCACATGTTCTCGCGCGAGAAGCATTTCTACGGCGGCCACGGCATCGTCGGCGCGCAGGTGCCCATCGGCGCCGGGCTGGCCTTTGCCGACAAGTATCTGGGCACTGACAATGTGACCTTCACCTATTTCGGCGACGGCGCCGCCAACCAGGGCCAGGTCTACGAGACCTACAACATGGCGATGCTGTGGGACCTGCCCGTGGTGTTCGTGATCGAGAACAACAAGTATGCCATGGGGACCTCGGTGCAGCGCGCCACCAAGTCGCCCAGCCTGTGGGAACGCGGCGCCGCCTACGGCATCGCCGGCGAGGAGGTCGACGGCATGGATGTCCTGGCGGTCAAGGCCGCGGGCGAAAAAGCCGTCGCGCACTGCCGCGCGGGCAAGGGCCCGTATATCCTCGAGGTGATGACCTATCGCTACCGCGGGCATTCGATGTCCGACCCCGCGAAATACCGCACCCGCGACGAGGTCCAGAAGATGCGCGACGAACGCGACGCGATCGAACATGTGCGCGAGTTGCTGCTGCAGGGCAAGCACGCGACCGAGGATGACCTCAAGGCGATCGACAAGGAGATCAAGGCCGTGGTCAACGAGTCCGCCGAGTTCGCCAAGGAAAGCCCCGAGCCCGCGCTCGAAGAGCTCTGGACCGACATCTACACCGACGACGTGCCGCAGACCGCCTGAGGGGAGAGCACAAGACAATGGCAACCGAAGTTCTGATGCCCGCCCTGTCGCCCACCATGGAGGAGGGGACGCTTGCCAAATGGCTGGTCAAGGAGGGTGATACCGTCGCTGCCGGCGACATCCTCGCCGAGATCGAGACCGACAAGGCCACGATGGAGTTCGAGGCCGTCGACGAAGGCACCATCGGCAAGATCCTGATCGCCGAGGGCACCGAGGGCGTGAAGGTCAACACCCCCATCGCCGTGCTGGTCGAGGATGGCGAGGAGGTGCCCGACAGCGCGTCCGACACCACCGCTGCTGCGCCCGCAGCGCTGAACGGGGACGAGGGCAAGGCCCCCGCCCCTGCCAACACCGCCCCTGCCAACACCGCCCCTGCCAACACCGCCCCCGCCAACACCGCCCCCGCGGCCCCCAGGGCCGACACCAGCCCCGACTGGCCCGAGGGCACCGAGATGAAGAAGCAGACCGTGCGCGAGGCGCTCAACGCCGCGCTGGCCGAAGAGCTGCGCCGCGACGACACCGTGTTCCTGATGGGCGAGGAAGTCGCCGAATACGAAGGCGCCTACAAGATCACGCAGGGGCTGCTCGATGAATTCGGCGCGCGCCGCGTCGTGGACACGCCGATCACCGAGCACGGCTTTGCCGGCATCGGCGTCGGCGCGGCCTTCGGCGGGCTGCGCCCGATCGTCGAGTTCATGACCTTCAACTTCGCCATGCAGGCGATGGACCAGATCATCAACTCGGCCGCCAAGACGCTCTACATGTCGGGCGGACAGATGGGGTGTCCGATCGTGTTCCGCGGCCCCAACGGCGCGGCGGCACGCGTGGGCGCGCAGCACAGCCAGTGCTACGCGGCGTGGTATTCGCACATTCCCGGGCTGAAAGTGGTGATGCCGTATTCCGCGGCCTGCGCCAAGGGCCTGCTGAAATCGGCGATCCGTGACCCGAACCCGGTGATCTTTCTGGAAAACGAGATCCTCTATGGCCGCAGCTTCGAGGTCCCGGCGATCGAGGATTTCACCATCCCCTTCGGCAAGGCCAGGATCTGGCGCGAGGGCTCGGACGTGACCATCGTCAGCTTCGGGATCGGCATGACCTACGCGCTCGAAGCCGCCGAGAAGCTCGCCGCCGACGGGATCGAGGCCGAGGTGATCGACCTGCGCACCCTGCGCCCGATGGACACCGACGCGATCCTCGCCTCGGTGCGCAAGACCAACCGGCTGGTGACGGTCGAGGAGGGCTTCCCGCAATCCTCGGTCGGCAATTACATCACCTCGGTGGTGATGGAACACGCCTTCGACTGGCTGGACGCGCCGGTGATCAACTGCACCGGCAAGGACGTGCCCATGCCCTACGCGGCCAACCTCGAGAAACTGGCGCTGGTCACCACCGACGAGGTGGTCGAGGCCGTGCGCAAGGTCACCTATCGCTGAGGGAAGGGAGGGCAGGCAATGCCGATCGAAGTTCTGATGCCCGCGCTGTCGCCGACCATGGAGGAAGGCACCCTCGCGCGCTGGCTGGTCAAGGAGGGCGACAGCGTCGCCGCAGGCGACGTGATCGCCGAGATCGAAACCGACAAGGCGACGATGGAGTTCGAAGCCGTCGATGAAGGCACCATCGGCAAGATCCTGATCGACGAGGGCGCCGAGGGCGTGAAGGTCAACACCCCCATCGCCGTGTTGCTGGAAGAGGGCGAAAGCGCCGACGACATCAAGGCGCCGTCGGGCGGATCGGCGCCGGAGGCCGCGCCCGCGGCCGACGCGGGCGAGAAGGCGGCTCCCCGGACCGAAGGTTCGGGGGGCTCCGCCGAGCCCGCTCCCCCTGCCCCGGCCACCGTCGACGGCGGCCGGATCTTCGCCTCGCCGCTCGCGCGCCGGATCGCTGCCGAAAGGGGGCTGGATCTGTCGCAGATCACCGGCTCGGGCCCGCATGGCCGGATCGTCAAGGCCGATGTCGAGGGCGCCCAACCCGCCGCCGCCAAACCCGCCGCGGCCGCGCCCGAGAAGCCCGCCGCCGCAGCCCCCGCCGGGGCGATGCCAACCGGCCCGTCGGCCGACGCGGTCGCGCGGATGTTCGAGGGCCGGGACTTCGAGGAGGTCAAGCTCGACGGGATGCGCCGCACCGTCGCCGCGCGGCTGACCGAGGCCAAGCAGACCATCCCGCATTTCTACCTGCGCCGCGAGGCGCGGCTCGATGCGCTGCTGAAGTTCCGCGGCGAGCTCAACCGCCAGCTGGAGCCGCGCGGGGTGAAACTGTCGGTCAACGACTTCATCATCAAGGCCTGCGCGCTGGCGCTGCAGGACGTGCCCGACGCCAACGCGGTCTGGGCGGGCGACCGTATCCTGCGGCTGGCCCCGTCGGATGTGGCGGTCGCCGTGGCGATCGAGGGCGGGCTGTTCACGCCGGTGCTGAAGGACGCGCACGCCAAGACGCTCTCGGCGCTGTCGGCCGAGATGAAGGACCTCGCCGGCCGCGCACGCAGCCGCAAGCTCGCGCCGCATGAATATGTCGGGGGCTCGATGGCGATCTCGAATCTCGGCATGTTCGGGATCGAGAATTTCGACGCGGTCATCAATCCGCCACACGGGTCGATCCTCGCCGTCGGCGCGGGGATCCGGAAGCCGGTGGTGGGCGGCGATGGCGAGCTGACCACCGCGACCTGCATGTCGATGACGCTGTCGGTGGATCATCGGGTGATCGACGGGGCGCTGGCGGCCGAAATGCTGCGCGCGATCGTCGACTATCTGGAAAACCCGATGCTGATGCTCGCCTGAGCGGTGATCCAGCGGCGCGCGCTGTCGCGCGCAAGACTTCAGTCAAACGGCCCCCTGCAGGCGCAGGGGGCCGTTGATGTATGGGAGCACCATCTAGGCCAACGGTGTCAGTGCAGGACCGCGCCGGGGCGATCTTCGGGACCGCCGCGCTGCGATGCCGACAGCCGCGCACCGATCATCAGCCCGTCGGGCCCTGCGCTGACCGGCACGGTGTCGCCGTCGCGGACCTCGCCGGCCAGCAGCATTTCGGCCAGCGGGTCCTGCACCGCGCGCTGGATCACGCGCTTGAGCGGGCGCGCGCCGAAGACCGGATCATAGCCTTCATCGGCCAGCCAGGTGCGCGCGTCGTCATCCAGCTCCAGCGTGATCTTGCGCGCCAGCAGCCGCTTCAGCAGCCGACCCATCTGGATGTCCACGATCGCGTCCATGTCGCCCCGCTGGAGCCGGTCGAAGATGATCGTCTCGTCCAGCCGGTTGAGGAATTCGGGCCGGAAATGCGCGCGCACCGCCTCCATCACCTCGGCGCGGGCCTGCGCCCCGTCGCCGCCCTCGGGCAGGCGGCTCAGCGCCTGGCTGCCGAGGTTCGAGGTCAGCACGATCAGCGTCTGCTTGAAATCCACCGTGCGGCCATGCCCGTCGGTCAGCATCCCGTCATCGAGCACCTGCAGCAGCACGTTGAACACCTCGGGGTGCGCCTTTTCGACCTCGTCGAACAGCACCACCTGATAGGGGCGCCGGCGCACGGCCTCGGTCAGCACGCCGCCTTCCTCGTAGCCGACATAGCCCGGGGGCGCCCCGATCAGCCGTGCGACCGAGTGCTTCTCCATGAATTCGGACATGTCGATGCGCACCATCGCCTGATCGTCGTCGAACAGATACGCGGCGACGGCCTTGGTGAGCTCGGTCTTGCCGACGCCCGTGGGACCAAGGAACAGGAAGCTGCCCAGCGGCCGGTTCTCATCGTTCAGCCCCGCCCGCGCGCGGCGCACGGCGTTGGCCACCGCGCGCACCGCGGCGTGCTGGCCGACGACGCGCTTGTGCAGCTCGTCCTCCATCCGCAGCAGTTTCTCGCGCTCGCCTTCGAGCATCTTGGACGTCGGAATCCCCGTCCAGCGTTCGACCACCTGCGCGATCTGCTCGGGGCGCACGGCTTCGGCCACCATGTCGGTGCCTTCGCGCTCGTCGGCCTCGGACAACTGCTTCTCCAGCCCCGGGATGATGCCGTAGGAAAGCTCCCCCGCGCGGGCGAGATTGCCTTCGCGCTTTGCGGCGTCAAGCTCGGCGCGGGCGCGGTCGAGCTGCTCCTTCAGATCGCGCGCCGAGGCCAGCTTGTCGCGTTCGGCCTGCCATTTGGCGGTCATCTCGGCGCTGCGTTCCTGCAGCTCGGCGAGCTCCTTCTCCAGCTTCTCCAGCCGGTCGCGCGAGGCGGCGTCGTCTTCCTTCTTCAGCGCCTCGGCCTCGATCTGCTTCTGCAGGATCTCGCGGTCGAGCGCGTCGAGCTCCTCGGGCTTGCTGTCGACCTCCATGCGCAGACGGGACGCGGCCTCGTCCATCAGGTCGATCGCCTTGTCGGGCAGGAAGCGGTCGGTGATGTAGCGATGGCTCAGCGTCGCCGCCGCCACCAGCGCCGAATCCGAGATTCGCACCCCGTGGTGAAGCTCGTATTTCTCCTTGATGCCGCGCAGGATCGAGATCGTGTCCTCGGGCGTGGGCTCCTCGACCATCACCGGCTGGAAGCGCCGCGCGAGCGCTGCGTCCTTCTCCACATGCTTGCGGTATTCATCGAGCGTGGTGGCGCCCACGCAGTGCAGCTCGCCGCGCGCAAGCGCCGGCTTGATCAGGTTCGCCGCATCCATCGCGCCTTCGGATTTGCCGGCGCCGACGAGGGTGTGCATCTCGTCGATGAACAGGATGATCTCGCCCGCAGCGGCGGTGATTTCCGACAGGATCGCCTTCAGGCGCTCCTCGAATTCGCCACGATACTTGGCGCCTGCGATCAGCGCGCCCATGTCGAGCGCCATCAGCTTCTTGTTGCGCAGGCTCTCGGGCACGTCGCCATCCACGATGCGCAGCGCCAGTCCTTCGGCGATGGCGGTCTTGCCGACGCCGGGTTCGCCGATCAGCACCGGGTTGTTCTTGGTGCGGCGCGACAGCACCTGCATCGAACGGCGGATTTCCTCGTCGCGGCCGATGATCGGGTCGATCTTGCCCTCGCGCGCGGCCTCGGTCAGATCGCGGGCGTATTTCTTCAACGCCTCATAGCCGTCCTCGGCGCTGGCGCTGTCGGCGGTGCGGCCCTTGCGCAGGTCGTTGATCGCCTCGTTCAGCCCCTGCGCCGACACGGCCCCGGCGTCGAGCGCGTCCTTGGCGTCCGAGCGCACCATCGCCAGCGCGGTCAGCAGACGCTCGACCGGCACGAAGCTGTCACCGGCCTTCTGCGCCAGCTTCTCGGCCTGGTCCAGCACCTTGGCGGTCTGGGCGTCCATATAGACCTGCCCCTGCCCGCCCTGCACCTGCGGCAGCTTGGCAAGCGCGATGTCGTTGGCCTGCGCCACGCGTTCGGGCGCGCCGCCCGCGCGGCGGATCAGATTGGCCGCCATGCCTTCGGGATCGTCGAGCAGCGCCTTCAGCAGGTGCCCCGGCACCAGCCGCTGGTGATCCTCGCGCAGCGCAAGGGTCTGAGCCGCTTGCAGGAACCCGCGGGCGCGTTCGGTGAATTTCTCAAGGTTCATGGTCACTTACCCCTTTTCAAGCGCCCGCGCTCCTGGCGCCTGCGGAGGTGCAGCGCGCCCCTGGCCGGGCCTCTCGCATTACTTGGGAAGCCGCGCGGGGCGTTGCAAGATGCAAGGACGCGGCGGCGGCATTTCTGCCGCGCGCCGCGCAAAGGCATTCCATGTCAGCGGGTTACGCGCCTGGTGGCTCAGCGATAGAGCAGCGATATCCCCTTGTGAAACAGGTGGATCTTCTCGGGCGGCGCGGTGACGCGAACGGTCTTGCCGCGCATGTCGGAATGCGTGCCCGGCAGCTTCGCCAGCATCGGCTTTTCGCCATTCTCGGGCTTGAAATAAAGCACGGTCAGCTCGCCCAGCGCCTCGACGATATCGACCTTGCCGGCGTAATAGACGTCGTCGCCGTCGGAGGCAGTCAGATCTTCGGGGCGGGCGCCGACATGCACGTCGAGCCCCTTGTCGTCGTCGCGCGTGGGGATCGCCGCGGTGATCCGCCCGCCGCCCGCAACCTCGACCACCGTTTTCTCGCCGGTCTCGACCACCTTGCCGGGACGGATGTTCATCGCGGGCGAGCCGATGAACTGGGCCACGAACTCGTTCTGCGGCGTGTTGTAGAGCTCGAGCGGCGTGCCGACCTGGCTGATGCCGCCGCCCGCCAGAACCACGATGCGGCTGGCGAGCGTCATCGCCTCGACCTGGTCATGGGTGACGTAGATCATCGTGGATTCGGGCATCGACTCCTTGAGCTGCGCGATCTCGATCCGCGTCGCCACGCGCAGCGCGGCGTCGAGGTTCGACAGCGGCTCGTCGAACAGATACACCTTCGGGTCGCGCACGATCGACCGGCCAATGGCCACCCGCTGGCGCTGGCCGCCCGACAGCGCCTTGGGCAGACGGTCGAGATACTGGTCAAGCTGCAGGATCTTCGCGGCGCGCGCCACGGCCTCGTCGATCTCGGCCTTGGTCTTCTTGGCGATCTTCAGCGCGAAGGCCATGTTGTCGCGCACCGTCATGTGCGGATAGAGCGCGTAGGTCTGGAACACCATCGCGATCCCGCGCTGCGCGGGCGGGATGTCGTTGACCACCATGCCGTCGATCTCGAGCGTGCCGCCGGTGATCTTCTCCAGCCCGGCGATCATGCGCAGAAGCGTCGATTTCCCGCAGCCCGAGGGGCCGACGAAGACGATGAGCTCGCCGCGCTTGATGTCCAGGTTGATGTCCGACAGCACCTTGACGTCGCCATAGGCCTTTTCGACATCGGTAAGCTTCAGTCCCGCCATGTGTGTTTCCTCCCCCGCTTATCGTTTCTGTACCAGACAGGGCTGCCACGGCCCCAGATGCACGATTCCGTCCTCGCCGGGCCCCGAGCTGTTGAGCTCCTGCCCGATCGTGACCCAATGCCCCTCGGGCAGGTGCAGCGCCGCCGGTTCCTCGCCCAGGTTGAAGGCACAGAACAGCGTTTCGGTTTCGGTATCGCGCACGAAGGACAGCACATCGCCCGAGACATGCAGGTCGCGCAGGCTGCCGCGCGAGAGTGCCGGATGCGCGTGGCGCATCGCCACGGCGCGGCGGTAGTGGTGCAGGATCGCGTCGGGCGCGCGCTCCTGCGCGTCGACCGCCATGCCGAGATGCTCGCGCGCGACGGGAAGCCACGGGATCCCCTGCGAGAACCCGCCATTGAGCTGCCCGCGCGTCCACACCATCGGCGTGCGGCAACCGTCGCGGCCCTTGAACTCGGGCCAGAAGCGGATCCCGTAGGGGTCGCGCAGGTCGTCGAACAAAAGCTCGGCCTCGGGCAGGCCCAGCTCCTCGCCCTGATAGAGGCAGACCGACCCGCGCAGACACATCTGCAGCGTTGTATAAACGCGCGCGGCGGCGGGGGGCATGTTCCACCGCGTGACGTGTCGCACCACGTCGTGGTTGGAGAATGCCCAGCACGCCCAGCCGTCGGGCGCCACATAGTCCAGGTGGCGCAGCACCGCAGCGATGCGCTCCGCGGTGGGCGGGTCACTGGCCAGGAACTCGAAGGCGTAGCACATCTGCACCTTGTCCCCGCCCGAGGTGTATTCGCCCAGGATCTCGAGCCCGCGCTGCGCGTCGCCGACCTCACCCACCGCCGCGGCGCCGTAGCGGTCCAGCAGCGCGCGGAAGCGGCGCAGGAAGTCCAGGTTCTCGGGCTGGTTCTTGTCGTAGAGGTGTTCCTGGTGATTGTAGGGGTTCACCTTCGGCGCGATCGAATCGTTGCGCCGTTCGGGCGGCAGCGGCGGGTTGTCGCGCAACTCGCGGTCGTGGATGTAGAAATTGATCGTGTCCAGCCGGAAGCCGTTGACGCCACGGTCCAGCCAGAACTTCGCAATGTCCAGCATCTCGTCCTGCACCGCGGGTTCGTGGAAGTTCACGTCGGGTTGCGTGTCCAGAAAGTTGTGCAGGTAGTATTGGCAGCGCGTGGTGTCCCACGCCCAGGCCGATCCGCCGAAGATCGACAGCCAGTTGTTGGGCGGTGTGCCGTCGGGCTTGGGATCGGCCCAGACATACCAGTTGGCGCGCGGGTTGTCGCGGCTCGAGCGGCTTTCGACAAACCACGGGTGCTGGTCCGAGCTGTGCGACAGCACCAGATCGATCATCACCTTCAGCCCCAGCCGGTGCGCGGTCACCACCACCGCGTCGAAATCCGCCAGCGTGCCGAACATCGGGTCCACGCCGCAGTAATCCGACACGTCGTAGCCGAAATCCTTCATCGGCGAGGTGAAGAAGGGCGAGATCCAGATCGCATCGACCCCGAGGCTGGCGATGTAGGGCAGCCGTTCGACGACGCCGAGCAGATCGCCGATCCCGTCGCCGTTGCTGTCCTGGAAGCTGCGCGGGTAGATCTGATAGATTACCGCGCCGCGCCACCAGTCGGGCTCGGGCTGGAGCGATCGCTCGGCCCGGAGCAGTCCCTGTGCAGGCATGTCTCTCATATCCGTTATTTCACCGATCCGGCCAGCAGCCCGCGCACCAGGAAGCGCTGCATGGTGAAGAACACCACCAGCGGCACCGCCAGCGACACGAACGCAGCCCCGGCCAGAATACCCCAGTCCCCCCCGCGCGAGCCCAGCAGGTCATCGGCGATCTTGACCGTCATCACCTGCGTCGCCGACCCCGAGGGCAGGAACACCTTGGCCACCAGCAGATCGTTCCACGTCCACAGGAACTGGAAGATCGCGAAGGAGGCCAGCGCCGGGAAGCTCAGCGGCAGGATGATCCGCACGAAGATCTGGAAATCGGTCGCGCCATCGACGCGCGCGCTTTCGATGATGTCGCGCGGCAACCCGACCATGTAGTTGCGCAACAGATAGATCGCCAGCGGCAACCCGAACCCGGTATGCGCAAGCCATATCCCGAGGAAACTCTGCCCGATGCCGATGCTGGTGTGCAGGCTCAGAAGCGGCACCAGCGCCAGCTGCAACGGCACCACCAGCAAGCCCACCACCGCCGCGATCAGCAATCCGCGGCCGGGGAAGTCCATCCACGCCAGCGCGTAGGCGGCGAAGGCCGCGATCAGGATCGGGATGATCGTCGCCGGGATCGTCACCGTCAGCGTGTTGATGAAGGCGCGGTCCATGCCGTCGGCGGTCATCACCGTGTTGTAGTTGTCGAGCGTGAAGCGCGGCGGGGTGCGCGCCTCGAAATAGATCAGCGGGCCGCGGGCGCCGAAACTCTCGTCGCTTTCCAGCCGGAAGCTGCCGTCCTCCATCACCATGAGCGTCGGCCCCGCGCGCAACTCGGCGCTGGTGCCGGGTGCATGGGCGCCGGGTTCGCGCGCCGTCGTCCCGAAGGCCGAGACCCTGCCTTCGCCGTCGGGGAAGCGCGCGGCAAGCGCGGGATCCGCGAACACGTTGCCCTCGATCACGAAGCTGCCGTTGACCTCGCGCTCGGCCTCGACATCGCCGCGGGTGCGGAAGTTCAGGTCCACCGCCAGCGGCGCCTGCCACCACCCCGAGTTCGAGATCTGGTCGCGGTCGCGGAACGACGACACGAACAGCCCGATGGTGGGCAGCAGCCACAGCAGCACCAGCACCAGCACGGTGATGTTGGTGACGACGCTGAGGCCCGATTTCTGTCCTGCGATATTGTCCATGGCGTGCGCCCTCCCCTCAGCGCATTTCCTTGCGGGCCTGCCGGATGTTCCAGATCATCACCGGCAGCACCAGGATCATGATCACGAAGGCCACCGCCGTCGCGCGCCCGTCATCGCGGAACATGTAGGTCATCATGTAACTGGGCAGGATGTGGGTGCCGAAATTGCCCCCGGTCATGGTGTAGACGATGTCGAAGACCTTGAGCACGAGGATGGTGATCGTGGTCCACACCACCACGATGGTCCCCATGATCTGCGGCACCTTGATCTTGAAGAACACCTGGAACGGGTTGGCGCCGTCGATGATCGCGGCCTCGATGGTCTCTTCGGGGATGCCGCGCAGCGCCGCCGACAGGATCACCATGGCGAACCCGGTCTGGATCCAGATCAGGATGAACATCAGGAAGAAGTTGTTCCAGAACCGCACCTGAACCGGGTCGACGGGGTCCATCCCGAATGTATCCCGCACCGCGTTGATGATGCCGATGTCGGGGTTGGCCGAATAGACGAATTTCCAGATCAGCGAAGCACCCACGAAGCTGATCGCCATCGGCATGAAGATCAGCGACTTGGCGATGTTGCCCCATTTCAGCCGGTCGGTCAGCTGCGCCACGATCAGCCCGAAGAAGGTCGCCGCGGCGGGCACCACCAGCACCCACATCAGGTTGTTGAACACCGCCGTGCGGAAGGTGGAGCCGCCGAACAGGTCGATGTAGTTGCCCAGCCCGATGAAGTTCGCCCCCGACCGGTCGAACAGCGACCGCCAGAACGATCCCACCACCGGGTAGACCAGATACAGCCCCAGCGCGAACATCGCCGGGAACAGGAACAGCCACGGCCGGACCTTGTTGGCGCGGTTGATGTTCTGACCCGCTTTCGGCCCCTTCGCCGGGAACAGGACCTTGTCCAGGAACATGTTGGCGAAATAGAAATATCCGACACAGCCGCCGACCCCCACCATGATGGTGACGATCCCCTGCAAGACAGGATGCATGGCCGATCCTCCCGCTTGTGCTCGGGCGCCGCGTGCGCGCGGCCGCCCGGCGTGGTCTTTCCGGGGTAAGGGTCGCGCGCGGGCCTCCCGATCCCGCGCGCGACAGAGCTGGCGGACGCCGTCCGGCCCCCCGGCGGATGCCGGGCGGCCGGCGGGTCGCCTCAGCGCATTGCGTCCCAGCGCTCCTGGATGGCGTCGGCCACGGCCTCGGCGTCGGTGCCGGTGACGAAATCGACCATGCCGGTCCAGAACGCGCCCGCGCCGATCTCGCCCGGCATCACGTCCGACGCGTCGAAGCGGAAGGTGGTCGCATCGAGCAGGATCTGGTTCATCGCCCGCAGCGAGTCGTCGCCGAAGGTGTCGAGGTTCACGCCCAGATGCGGGGTCAGGAAGCCCGACTGCGCCATCCAGAGCTCATGCGCGATGGGGGTCTTGAAGAACTCGATCA
>LFIK01000710.1_pt1 | contig 25355 bp, 26 predicted proteins | sample 643401 | NCBI WGS metagenome assembly LFIK01 (sample SAMN03777447, study PRJNA286221) | soda lake metagenome | biome: soda lake; feature: Kulunda steppe; material: water; isolation source: sample T5-Br brine of Lake Tanatar-5 | place: Russia: Kulunda steppe | collected 2010-07
ACAAACACGGCCCTCGACGTGGCGGCGTTGGGTGTCGACCAGCCGACGTCAGATATCGGGGCAGACGCAGTGCCCGGCACGGCGGGTGGAATCGATCGCGATGCGCGGGTGCGCGACTGCATCGTCACGGCGCAGCAGCGCTTTGGCGCCCGGATAGAGCGCATTCTGGGGCGTTGGACGCAGGCTGACGGCGAGGTCAGACCCGGGCTGGTGCTGGTGCTCGACCGTGTCGATGACGCCGACGACCGGGTTGTCGAGGGTCTTGCCGATGGCATACCTGTCGCACTGATCGATCGCCGAACGCTCGTCAGCCTGAACCGCTTGGGTTCTGCTTCACCGCTCGCCGACGCGCAACCGATCGCTCTGCCGGCGGAGACCAGCCCGCAACCGATGCTCGGCCCGCTAGCACAAAAGGCCACCGACAATCTGGCCGCAGCGAGGCTTCTGCTGCAGCAGCGATCATCGGGCCCGGCGCTTGATCGGCGTGCTTCAGCGGCAGTCTGGACGTCGGCGATGATCGCAACCGTCTGCGTTGACAAAACGCTGCGTGCTCATGCGGTCCGGGGGTGGGCGCTGCAGCGAGATGCCAGCCTCGGTATGCGCGCGGACATGGTCGACGAAGCTCTGCGCGTATTCGGCGAATGTGTCGCGGGCTCGCCCCGCGTCAGTGGCGCGGGCGAATACCGTATAACCGTCGCCACCGCCGGCAATGAACGAATTGGTGACCACGGCATAGCGTGCGTCCGGATCGATGCGCTTCCAGTTGCCAGCCAGCCGAGGGTTGACCTCGACTGAGTCGATGCGTGAACCGGGTGGTGCCGACAGATCCACAGCAAACCGCAGCCCGGCTGCATACGGATACGCGCCACCGCCACGATCAGGTTCGGCGACAGCTTCCTCGAGTGTTTCGATGATCTCCGCTCCGGACAGATCGAGCACATGCAGTGTATTGGTGAAGGGAAGGATGGTGAAGACATCGGCGATGGTGATCGGGCCAGACGGTATGCTTGTCCGCACGCCGCCGGCGTTCTGAATGGCAAGATCAGCGCTACCCTCGCGTTCCAGAAACGCCTCGGCGACCAGCGTGGTGACATGCGCACCATGTGCATACGTTTCATCCCGCGAACACAGCGGCTCTGCGCGTCCCTCGCCAGGTAAACGGACCAGGCAAAGGTTCTCGACCGCCTTGCCGACAACCGTCTCGCGGAGCTCGCTCAACGCTGCCGTATATGTGTCGAGCAGTGCAGAGCTCCGCGGATCCGGGGCAACCGGGTGCAGCACCGGATGCGCGTGCAGCGCGCTCAACAACGCTGGATCGGTTCCGCGTGCGTCCACCGGGATGCGTGGCCCACCGGAGCAGTCGAGTACTCGCCCCTGCGTATCGAAACGCACCTGGAGCTCGCCCATCACGCGCGCATACTCGAACGCCTGCACGACGCAGACCGGGTCGCCATCGGCGTTGATTTCCATCGTCGGGTACGGGCCATCCGGGGTGAACCCGAGCGGGGCCAGCGCTTCCTTGTCGCCGAGCAACGTATGCGAATCGCCGCCCACCACGACATCGACACCCGACAGCGCCCGCGCCAGCACCCGTTCGTTGACGTATTGATAGTGCGTGAGCAGGATGATCTTCGAGACGCCCTGTGTGCGAAGGTGGTCGATTTCGGCCTGCGCGGTTTCGATCTCGTCGAGAAACCGCGTGTCGGGGTCAGGTGAGGACGAGACCCGCGTCTTGTCCGCGATCACCAGCCCGATCACGCCGATTTCACGTCCATCGCGCTCGAAGATGACTGACGGCTGATAACGGCCACGCAGCGGTGACGCGGTATGTGCCACGGTATTGGCGCCGAGCACGGCAGTCTCGCAAACACCGTCGGCAAGGGCGTCTAGAAAGTCAGCCAGCGATGCGTCGCCGTGGTCGAACTCGTGATTGCCGAGTGCAAAGGCATCGAAGCAGATCTGGTTCATCAGTGCAGCATCGGCAGCACCCTCGAACAGCGTGTAGTAGAGCGTGCCGGTGATTGCGTCGCCTGCGTGCAGCTTGAGCACGGCCGGGTTGGCACGCTCGCGTTCCTTGAACAATGCAACAAGCTGTGGGAAACCGCCGTGGTCAAGTTCCAGCGCTGCTTCACCATCGCTCTCGATTCCGAGCGCGGCACGTTCGACAGCGAGCGGACGGGCTTCCAGGTGACTGTGATGGTCGTTGAGATGCAGGATGGTCAGGGTGAACGGTGCGGCGGCCGAAGCCTCTCCGTGTGACTTTCCGACACAGGGAGCCAACATCAGGAGAATGGTGGCAGCGAGTGAGACAATCCGGTTTATGTGCGTTTGCTCGGGCAGCATTGTCACAGCTGTCACCGAAACGGTGGACAATCGTCAAGAAATTCGTCGAAGTCATCCAGAAACGGATCAAGATCATGATCCGGCTCGGGTCGTCGGAAGGTTTTCAGCGCAGCCTTCAGCGCCTTGACGCTCTTGAACTGCCGCAGGTCATTGTCGATCTCCCGAGTCTGAACCTGCAATTCCTGTATATCCTGCTTGAGCAGAGCGACAAGGCGTTTCGGTGTCAACCGGACATCTGGTGGGAGCCGCAGCATCATGCGGATCTGCTCCTGCTTCAGCATGGCTTCTTCTTTCAGTTCAGCCAGCTGGTTGCCGAGCACCGTGTTGAAATGCTTGAGCCGCTCGGCGCTGAGACTGCCCAATTTGTTTTCATCGATCTGCTCGACAACCAACTGGAGTTCAAGCAGTTTCAACAGGTCCTTGTTGCTGTAGGCAACCGTGACCTGTTGCATGAGCTCGGTCTTGCGTTCGCGCTCGGCGGGATCCTGTTCACGGTCAGGGTGCAGGGCGCTTGCGAGTTGGCGATAGACCGCCTGCACCGACTTGCTGACGTTGGCTGCCTCCTCGGCTTCCCTGGCTTCCTTTGCCTGTTGCTTCGCGGTCTTTTTGCGCCGCTGACGGGCGGATGTTCTGGCAGCTTCCGCTTCGGCCTCGCGCTGTCGAATTTTTTCAAACAACCGTTCGGCGGTCTCGTCGAGGTTTTCAAAGTCGATGTCATCATCATCAAGCGACATGTCAAACTCGCTTTCAAACATCGACTTCATGGCTTCTGTTGCAAAAAGATCAATTTCTTCCTGCTCGGTGTCGTAGTCCACCTCGCTGTATTTGTTGTACAGCGCCTTGATATCATCATCGTTGCGCTTTTCCAGCAATTCAGAGCAAAGACCGACAATCATGAAAGTCAGCTTTTCTTTTTGCAGTTTGGTGAACTTGTGCTTCATCAAATGGCTGTCGAGCAGCTGAGCCATTGCTATCTGATGTTTGGTGTAGGTCTCGTTCAACGGCTCGAGTGTTTTTATTGCTTCTTTCTGGCAATGCTCAAGAGCGGTCTGCCATTCGCTCAATGCCTTCTTTTGATTTTCGATCTTTTTCACCAGCGCATTGAACTTTTTTTGAGCCGGCGAGAGTGGCGGGCGTGACGGTGATTTTTTGATATGGACAATCTTGTTGGTGGACATGAGGCATCCTGAACGCGGCGTGTACGGGGGATTGTCAGACAGAATATACAGTCCTATGCATTGGTCAAGGCGACTGCCGACGCCAAAGCGTCCTGACTGACGCACTTGACGACCTTGCTCGAGGTGTCGCTCGACCCGGCCCGCTGTGCTCAGAGTTGCATGCTCGAAATCGGAGAGCCTTGCGGATGAATCGGTGTCGTGATGCGCCGGCGTCTGCGGTAGACTGAATCATGTTCGAGGCTGCCTGTGTTGACTTGTCAGTTTCCGCGAGACGACGGTTTCCCTGCCAGGAAGGGATTGAGCCACCAGCGTCAGTGCAGCGCGGCGCAGCAATCGTTCGCAACGACGCCTTGCCTGCGCGGGAAACGCGGTCAGGCCAGCGCAGACATCAACGGCTGTCTGCGCTGGCTTGCCAAGCCAATTGTTATCGACTGGAGAGCGCATGGCTGCAAAGTCACCGATGCCCGCCGGCGTTCTTTTTCGCGAGACGGTGCCGGGCGGATGTTACTGGTCGATGGTGATTCGGCGCGGTCATGCGCTACGGCTGATCGACATCACCGGTCAGGCCAATGTCGCGATGCTCTTGTTCAACGCCGTGAATCCGCTCGAGCGGTACAGCATGTCCGATACGCTCAAGGCGCAGCACACCGTCAAGCTTGCCGGCGGCAACATGCTGTATTCGGACATGGGGCGAACGCTGATGTCGATCGTTACCGACACGCTCGGGTGGCATGACACCATCGGCGGGATCAGTGCGCCGGAGGAGCTACGTGCTCAGTATGGCGAGTCCAGCTATCAGCGTGATGGGAATGCCTTCCATCGCAGCGGCCGGGAATTGTTTCTCATCGAGTTGGCCAAGTGGGGACTGGGTCGGCAGGATCTGGTGCCGAATATCAACTTCTTCAGCCGTGTGGGCCTGAATGAAGACGGGTCGCTGCGCTTTGTCGACGGCCACAGTGTCGCTGATGCCTGCGTGGTTCTTCGTGCAGAGATGGACACACTGGTGATCTTGAACACGGCGCCGCATCCGATGAATCCTGCGTGCAGGTATGCACCAGGGGCGGTCGAGCTGATGATCCACCGCGCCGACCCGGTTCATGCCGATGACCGATGCATTAGCGCATGCCCGGAAAACAGCCGTGCTTACGCGAATACCATGCGCTACAACAGTCAGTTTTCTTGCCCGGAGGCTGGCACATGATCCCGCCGACATTGGTTGCCAGCCCGCTTGATCCCGCGAAGGCCGTGCGTCGCGATGTGGTTCCGCCCGGCGAGCCCTGGCTTGCCGAATTGCTTCGTGGTCAGACGCTGCGGATCGTTGATCTGGAGGGCAATCAGGCTGTCGATACGCTGTTTTTCAATCTCGCGCATCCCACGCAGGAGCGCTACTGTGCAACGACGACCATCCGTTATCAGCGCAACGCCTACCTGAGCGCCGGCAGTCGACTGTTGTCCAATCAGGGCCGGGAGATGCTTCTCATCACTGCCGATACCTGCGGTCGCCACGACACCCTGGGCGGCGCCTGTGCGGCTGAATCCAACCAGGTGCGCTATTCCCCCGCCACCAGAACGATGCACTCCTGCCGCGACACGTTTCTGTATGCATTGAGCGAAAGCCATTACGGACTTGGCAAGCGTGATCTGACCAGCAACATCAATTTCTTCATGAACGTGCCATTGACTGCCGAGGGCGGGCTGCGCTTCGTCGATGGCATCAGTGAAGCGGGAAAGTATGTTGAACTGCGAGCACAGATGGACGTGCTGGTGCTGATCTCGAACTGCCCGCAAGTGAACAACCCCTGCAACGCCTGGCATCCGACGCCGATCGAAATGCTTGTCTGGGATTGATTGGCGACGCTTGGGCGACCTGTCCAGCCGACTGGTGATTGCCGGCCGGTCTTCTCGCTCGCCAATTGGTCAGCACTGAACGCAAACCGACCGCCTCAGCGCTGTTTTGTTGCCGCCACCGGGGTAACTGTGCCGATGATTGCCGAGGCGAGAGCAGCGCCACTGTCGAACGCACACTCCACGCGTGCGCCAAGTGCCCAGTCTCCGCAGGCGCCGATTCGATTGTCGGGGTCCCACAGACAGGCCACGCCGGCGGCTTGCTCGACACGCGCGTACCGCCAGCGCTGGACCATGCTGGTTGTTGGTGTCGCTGAGCCGATGTGGCTGCTCACTGCGTGCAGCAGCGCCTGGGTGATCAGATCAATCGGCGCGTCAATGTGTTCGCGGGACCAGCCAGGCGTCGCCTGCGCAACGATGGTGTCCGGCAAGCTGGCGCGTCCGGGTTTGCTGCTGTTGTGGGAAATCCACGCCAGCGGTCCGTCTGCCGGGGTGATGAATAGCTCGTGCATCGCGACGGGTGAATCAAACCCCAGCATCAGTGTCAGACAGGGTGCATAGTGCACCCGGTCGAGCTCGCTGAAGTGTGCGCCGGCCGATGCCGCGAGCGGGACAATTTGCGGAGCCGGCATGGCGAGAACGACCGCGTCAAACACGTTGGGTTCGATCGAGACTGGTGTTGGTGCGTCTGCAGCCAACTGCCATGCGCCGGGTTTGCCGGTTAGGCCGCTGATCCGGCAAGCGCTGACGACCCGCAGATTGCGGGCAAGCGAGCGGGCCGGCGCTGTCATTCCGGGCGTGCCGACCCACTTCCCGGGCAACCATTCCGCAGCAGTTCCTTCGTTCCGCCAGTGTTCGAGCAATGACCGGAAACGCACACTGCGTGCGGTGACGTACTGCGCACCATGGTCGAACGCAGCCGAGTCGGTGCGGCGCGTCGCCATCCGCCCACCGAGACCGCGGCTTTTCTCGAAGACCGTGCAGGGAATACCGGCGTCGCGCAGGTCGTTGGCTGCAGTCAGTCCGGCGATGCCGGCTCCGATGATGGCGATGTGCATCGTGTCTGCTCCTCGGCTGGGTTCAGTTCGCCTGACCGAGGGTAGCAGGGTTTGCGCTGTGTCCGTGTTCTCACGATCGTGCGACATGGGCTTGACCGCCGTCGTCGCCGGTGACACCGTCACCGACCGTGATCAACTCAGCAGATGGTGTCGACATGTGCAGACAGCGGCTGTTACAGACGTTGCGACTCGTGAGCCTTCTCGGTATGGCCGGACTCGGGCATGACTGACAGGCGACGGCATGACCTGATCGTGATCGGTGGCGGTGTTGGCGGGCTGGTGACTGCCAGCGTTGCTGGTCAGTTGGGTCTGGATGTGGTGCTGATCGAGCGACATGGCCTGCTTGGCGGCGATTGTCTGCACACCGGCTGCGTCCCCAGCAAGACGTTGATCCGCTCGGCGGAGGTGGCGCAGACGATCCGTCGGGCGGCGGAGTTCGGCATCGACGTTGCTGCACCGACCGTCGACCTCGGCGCGGTCATGGACCGGGTGCGGGCGGTGATTGCGCGCATCCAGCAGCATGATGACCCCGAGCGCTTCCGGGCATACGGCGTCGATGTGCGTTTTGGTGAGGCGCGGTTTACCGGGCCGAACACCGTGTCGGTGAATGGCGAGACGCTGCACGGACGGCGATTTGTCATCGCCACTGGCTCCCGACCGGTCGTGCCGGGCATCCCCGGGCTGGCCGACGCCGGCTACTACACCAACGAAAACATCTTCCAGCTGCGCACGCTCCCGGCGCGCCTGGGGGTGATCGGTGGCGGCCCGATCGGGCTGGAACTGGCGCAGAGTTTCTCGCGCCTCGGCAGCGTGGCGACCGTGGTGGAGTCGGCTGATCGGTTGTTGCCGCGCGAGGATGCGGAAATCAGCGATGTTCTGCGGGGGCTGCTCGAGAGCGAGGGGCTGCGGATCGAAACGGCTACAACGGTGGAGCGGGTCAGCGTTTCGCCGGACGCCACGCTGCTGCATTGCCGGCGCGGCGAGGTGGTCAGCAACATTCCTGTCGATGCCATTCTGGTTGCGACCGGGCGCCGGCCGGATGTCGAGAGCCTGCAACCCGATCAGGCCGGCGTTGCCGTCGGGCAGGGCGGGATCGTGGTCGATCGTCGCATGCGTACCTCGGCGAAACACATCTTTGCCTGTGGTGACGTCTGCGGCCCCTACCGCTTCACGCATGTGGCGGAATATCAGGCCGGCATCATTCTGGCCAATGTGGTCTTTCGCGTTCCGAAGCGAGTCGATTACCGCGTCGTGCCATGGGTCACGTATACCAGCCCGGAGTTAGCCCAGGTGGGGTTGACCGAACAGGCTGCCCGCGAGCAGGGCCTGTCGGTGCAGGTGGCACGGTTTCACTTCCGCGATGTCGATCGCGCGCTCGCAGAAGGCAGCGACGGGGGCATGATGAAGCTGGTGGTGCGGAAGGGGCGTGTGGTCGGTGCGACCATACTCGGTCCGCATGCCGGTGAGTTGATTCACGAAATGGTGCTGGCGATGCAGGCGCGTGTGAAGCTGTCGACCATCGCCGCTGCCATCCATGCCTATCCGACACTGGCGCAAGTGCACCGGCGGACGGTCAACAGCATCCTGTCGGCGCAATTGTTTGCGCCACGGACCCGAGCGCTGGTTCGTTGGATCAACCGGCTGTTGCCCTGATCGGTGATTGACCGTTGTTGTTCGATGCACGATCCAGTGATGATGGATCGCGGATTTCTTGCTGATCGCACTGCTCTGGGGTCTGTAACGCTTGGTGTACAAGGCGGAGCGCTTGATGTCGCCAGTATATCTCTGCTGAATCAGTTTGTTGAAACTTCTCCAAGGTTAAGGTAAAACTTTTTACCTTAACCTTGAGGTGCGGCATGATGGCAAATAAACCGATCTGGTCGTTCTATGGTCGTCGCTCCGAGCTGCAACAGATGCAGCGCATCCTGGAGCGGCGGCGCTGGTTTTTTCTGCAGATCTCCGGGCGTCGGCGAATTGGCAAGACTGCCTTGATCCAGCAGGCGTTGCGTTCGGCCAGGGTGGATCGGACGTTGTACATGCAGATCCCGGATTCCGATCCGGCTGGGGTGGTTGCAGCCTGCAACGGTTATCTGGAAACCTTCGGGATCGATGCGCGAGTCAACAGCCTTGCTGGGCTGGCAAGCTTGATCGAGCGCCTCGTCGAAGCTGGCTATGTGGTTGCGATGGACGAATTCCAGTACTTCCATCGCAAGCGGCTGTCGGACTTCTGTTCTCAGTTGCAGGCTGTCGTCGATCTGCTTGCGTCGCGTGCGGCGTCAGTTTCTGGTGGGTTGATTGTTCTTGGTTCTCTGCATGCGGAAATGACCGCCTTGCTCGAAAACCGTGACGCACCTTTGTTCAACCGGGCAACCGACAGCATGACGCTTGATCACCTGGACGTCGGTTCGCTGCTGGAGTTGCTGCGCGTGCATGCTGACGATGACCCGGCGCGTCTGCTGTTCCTGTGGAATCTTTTCGAGGGTGTGCCGAAGTTTTACCGTGACGCCTACGAGCAAGGTGTGCTTGATGCCGACCGCAGGACGCTACTGAGCAGGCTGTTCTTTTCCAGTTCGTCGCCACTGCTCAATGAAGCAGACAACTGGTTCCTGCGTGAGCTGCGCGGGCGCTACGACATGGTGCTGCACTTTCTCGCAAGGCATCCCGGCTGTACGCATGCCAATATCGAGACGGCCTTGTCAGACTTGTCCATTGCTGGTGATGCGCGTCAGGTGGGGGGATATCTGAAGGTGCTGTCCGAGCGTTACCGCATGATCGAGCGTCGTCTGCCGATTTTTTCTCCAACCAGGGCGCGTAGCGGTCGCTACTACATCCGTGACAACTTCTTGCGAGCATGGCTGTCAGCATTGCAACGACCGGTGTCGGCGATGGCGTTCCGACCCATTGAAGAGCTCATTGCACAGGCAGACGACAGGCTGGCTGACGTCGAAGGTTACGCATTGGAGGATCTTGCAGCAAAACTGTATGAGGAACGGAGCCGATTGGGTGTGGGAACCTATCCGCTCAGCGAACGCGTTCACGGATTCTGGGATCGCTCCGATGTGGAAATCGATCTTGTCGCCGTCAATCAGGACGAGCAACGCATCCGTTTCGGTACCTGCAAGCGGAACGCGAGCCGATTGCCCGCTTCGATTCCCGCTCTGCGGAACAGTGCCGAACGGTTCCTTGCCGCGCATCGTCGGTTCAACAGCTGGTCAGTGGAATACGTCGGCATTGCACCGACGATCGACGATGCTGTGCGCGGTCAATTGCTGGCCAATGGTGTTCATGCAGAGAGCGTATCCGAACTGGTGGAGGGCCTGTAGTCATTTAGCGTCTCTTTCTGAAACATTGCGCCAGCTCCCTTCGCTCGCCGTCTCGACAGAGCAGCCCCCCTGGTCGGCTTCGTGACGTTCGCACTGGCGTTTCAGCCGTCAACACGCGAGCCGATCGATGACTGATGCGCCGGGGCGAACCTGTCGCATCAGCTATCGCACCACGGCCCGGGGGTTGCGACAGCGCCCGCTGGTGAATGCTGACACCGTTCGTCTCAATTGGCTGCAGCGCACAGAGATACCGGGCAGCGCCGCGTGTTGACCAGGACGGCGATTGAGCGTCCAGCGTCTGCCACCATCACCCTGAGTGCCCCCTTCACGACGCTTGGTCAGCCAGCCGTCATCGGACTGTCATCCTGTCATGCTACAAGTCCATCGGTCGTTCAATGCCCTGTATCCTTGAAGGAGAACCCGATGAACCGCAATTTTCTGTTGTCGGTTGGTGCTGCTGCGCTGGCCCTGACCTTATCCCTGCCTGTTGCCGCTGACTGGAAGCAGACCTATTCCAGCCTGACGATTGGTGTGCCACCGATCGAAAATGCCGAAGAAGGCCAGCGTCGTTATGGTCCTTTTGCCGAGTATCTGAGCGAGACCCTCGGTGTTCCCGTCACGCTGCGGATGGCGAGCGCCTACAGTGGCATCATTCAGGCGATGGATGCTGGTGAGGCCGATATGGCCATGTTTGGCGCAGCTGCCTATGCCGCTGCTCATGACGTTCTGAGTGGCGACCTTGAGCCGCTGGGTCATGCTGTTTCGCGGACTGGCGATCGCGGATACTTTGCGGTGGTCATTGTTGCGGCCGACAGCCCCGCGCAGTCATTGGAGGATCTGGCCGGGCAGACGTTGGCCTTTGCTGATCCCAACTCGGCCTCGGGTTACCTGGTCCCGAATTTCTATCTGGGTCAGATGGGGCTGGCTGACGGGCATTTCGCCTCGACCGGTTTTTCGGGCAGTCACGACAACGGGATTCTGGCTGTTGTCCGTGGTACCTATGACGCCGCCGCCACCTGGCACTACACCGAAGACAACGGTGCGGTGCAACGCATGACCGACCGTGGCGAGATTCCGCCAGGTGCTGTTCGGGTCGTCTGGGAAAGCCCGCTGATTCCGTCTGATGCATGGTCGGTTCGGGCGTCGATGTCCGACGATCTGAAGGCTGATCTGTTGGCGGCCCTGACGACTTTTCATGAAGCCGATCCGGCGCGTTTCGATATCGTCAGCGCAGGTGGTTCCTGGACGCACATCGTGTCGGTCGGGCATGAGGCGTTTGAGGACAGCATTGCCATGCGGGAAGCAATGCTTCGGCAGCGCAACTGAACTGCTTTTGCATTGACAGTCAAGCCCTGCCGCCGTGCAGGGCTTGTTTGTTTGTGGCCGTGGTCAGACAATCAGCACTGTGCGCGTGACTCGATTGACTCACCAATCGCCTTGTTTCTGAGCCAGCGTGAAAGAACGTCGATGGCAGCGACGGTGGGGAGGATGAGCAAGAGTATGAACGCCACATCGCTCCAGGCATTCACGCGTATGCGATCGGCCAGGAAAAAACCGATTCCACCCGCTCCCACAACACCCAGAATCGTGGCCGACCGTGTATTGGCCTCGAAGAAATACAAACTGTTCGACAGGAAAACCGGAAAGACCTGTGGCCAGATTGCCAGACGCGCGACATCGGCGCCGTTGCCCCCGGCTGACCGCACGCCCTCTCCTGCCTTCCGATCGGCGTTCTCCACTGCCTCTGCATAAATTTTGGCGAGTACGCCGGTGTCGTTGAGCGCGATGGCGAGAATCCCGGCAAACGGCCCCAGGCCAACGACAGACACGAAGATCAACGCCCAGATCAGCGTATCGACGCCACGTACGACATCCAGCACACGCCGCAGACCAACATGGATGATGAGAGTTGGCACCACATTGCGCGCGCCGAGAAAACCCAGTGGTATCGAGATCAGACTGGCCAGTATCGTCCCGAGAAAGGCGATGGCCAGTGTTTCCAGCAAGGCAGCCAGATAGTCGAACAGAAAACCTTTGTGTGTGGGTGGAAACAGCTGGCTACCGATGATCCAGAGATCGGTGAAACCGGTCCAGAACGTCACCGGTGACAGGCCCAGCTGGTGCGATGCCCAGAGAAAGGCCAGCAGAAAGCTCACCCAGGCGGCGCGTCGCCCCCAGCGCTTTCTTGCACAAGGATAAAGCAGATCAGGATGGGTGCTGGCAATTCGGGCAACACGATTGGAGTCATTCATCGCAGCTGTTCGCCGTCAAGAATGCGGTGACGGATTTTTTCCGACAGAATGTCAACCAGCGCCACGGTGATGATCAGCAGCACCAGAATCGCGCTGATATCTCGATAGATGAACTGGTTGATCACGAACATGAGCTCCTGGCCGATTCCACCTGCGCCGACAAACCCGATGACCGACGCTGAACGGACATTGATCTCGAAACGTAGCAGGGTGTAGCTGATGAAAGCCGGCATGACCTGCGGCACCACACCGATCCGGATGACCTGATCGCGCGAAGCGCCGGCTGCAACGACGCCTTCAAGCGATTTCGAGGAAACCGTCTCGTTGATTTCGGAGAACAGTTTGCCCAGCACACCCGTGGTGTGCAGCGCGATGGCCAGCACGCCGGCCATTGCTCCGAGTCCGAAGGCGAAGACAAACAGCATGGCAAAGACAAGTTCCGGAATGGTCCGCATCAACTCCAGAAAACGGCGCGCAAGCTGGTAGCCGAAGACATGGCTGGCCAGGTTGCGCGACGCTGGAAAGGACAGCAGGAAGCCGAATACAACTCCCAGCGTGGTTGCCACAAAGGCGATCAGCACGGTGTCGAACAGCAGCCTCACCCAGGTCTGAAACCCCCACATCCACCGACCGAGGTCTGCCCAGAAGGTGTCGAGCGTCAACGACGGCAGTGTGCGCAGGATGTAATTGCCGAAACGCGGGATGCCATGAACGAATTTTTGCCATGACACCTCGCCAAGATGGCCGGAAATGACCACCAGAGCTGCCATCACGGCCAGAAACAGTGCTGTCTGGATGCGCTTGCTGCGCAACTGTGCGCGCCGCTGCGCCTCCACAATCGCCAATCGTTCGGGGCGAGCAGGGGTGGTCATTCGTGACCGTCCTGTCCATAGATGCGTTGGATGGCAGCAGCGTTCAGCGTATTGACAGGGCCATCAAAGACCACACGGCCGGTATTGATCCCGATGATTCGTCGACAGTAATCGCGCGCCAGATCGATATGGTGCAGATTGCACAGGACCGTCAACCCATCTTCGCGATTGATCTGCGTCAGTGAATCCATGACTGCCCGCGTGCTGTGCGGGTCGAGTGAGGCGACAGGTTCATCGGCCAGGATCAGTCGCGGGTTCTGGACCAGCGCTCTGGCAATGGCAACGCGTTGTTGTTGACCGCCGGACAGCTGATCGGCACGTTTCAGCGCATGCGCGGTCATGTCCAGCCGATCGAGTGCCTCGATCGCCATGGCGCGGTCAGCGACAGGCCAGGATAACGTCCAGCTGCGCCAGCGAGGGATCATGGCCACTCTGCCGACCAGCACGTTGTCCAGTACGCTGAGCCGGTCAATCAGCGCAAATTGCTGAAAGATCATTGCTGCGCAGCGACGCCAGTCCTGCAGACTGCGACCGCGCCTGGCGAGAATATCTTCCTCCTCAAAGAAGATATGTCCAGTAGTGGGTTCGATCAGTCGATTGATCATTCGCAGCAGTGTCGACTTGCCTGCGCCTGAACGCCCGATAATCCCGATGAACTCGCCGCTGTCAATTGTCAGAGAGACATCCTGCAGCGCTGCAACCGTTCCGAAGCTACGCGACAACGCTTCAATCTTCAGCAACGGCGTAAGCCTCTCTCAGAAAGGCACGTTGCTCCGCGGTCTCACAACGCGACCCGGCATCGGCGACCTGCCGTCCGGCCTGATCGGCCGATACGCCCAGTTCGATCAAAATCGCTTGGCTCATCAGGCCGGTCCGTCCGATGCCACCCCGGCAATGCGTCAAGACGCTTTCTCCCAACCGTAATGCCCCTGCTGTTCGTTGTGCAGCAAGACGGAAAGCAGAGGCATCTGACGGGATGCCGTAGTCGCTGATCGGCAGACGTGTGACAGAAAAGGGCAACGGTCTGGATGACAGCAGTTGTGCATACGCCGGAGCGAAGTCATGGATTTCGTGGTCTTCAGTCAGTATCAGGACATGTTTCACGCCGTGTTCTGCTGTCTCGAACAAAAACCTTTCAAGGTGACCGTCAGTGTGAGGCAGCCCGGCCAGCCAGAGCCTGCCTGTCACTGTCGCAGGCAGGGGTAGTGGTCGAAGGATCGGGCTTGAGGCGTGATCATCCGGTGATGAGGACAGACCACCCCGTTTTCCAGTATCAGCTGTCACAGGAATCTCCCGAACGTTGGAATTCGTTGCTGCAGGAGCAACCGATTTCTTGTACAGGTCGAACATGACAGATTCATGACGCCGAGCACGGTGGTCGGCTTGAATACTGCCAGTCGTGGTCTGTGGGGAAAACTGTGGGGGGTGGGCTTGTTCGAACGGATTCGGATCAGTCGGCAGTCAGCATCAACCAGCCCCGGACTGCTCCCCGGGCGCTCGTTTCTGATCAGCCGATCGGTATGAGCGATTGATTCTTTTTCGGTATTCGGTATGGGGCAAGCCGGCCTCAGCGCCGACCTGCCCACAGACTGGTCGACTCAGCCTCTGCGATCCAGCTTGCCGAAGTGCGACCCGAGGACCGATTCCAGCCGTTTCACAGCTGTGGTGACAGCCTCGTAGGCGGTTTCACCGAGCGCTTCGGCGAACAGCGGATCTCCACCGCTTGGCCGCGCTTCCAGTTTGCACAGCTTGTTGATACCGCCCTTGGGGCCGTTGACATCGCTCATGTAGACTTCGAGGCGCGTCAGACGATCGCCAAACCGCCTTTCGACGGATTCAAGTTGCTGCCGGATATGCGTTTCCAGCGCGTCTGACAGAGCGACGCCCTGGGCGGGGTTGAGTTGCAGATGCATGGGGTCTCCAGTGGGTGCGTGGGTGGTTATTCGAGAAAACGTTCGACACGATCTCGGCTGACCTGGACGGCATTGCGAAGGATGTCGGTCCAGTCGCCTGACGTCGGCGCCTGCGTTGCTGCAAGCTGCTCGATCAGTGCAACCTGATCTTCGTGTTCGACAGAGCCGGGCTCGAATCGATCCGCAGTGCCGGTGAACAGCACGACCGGCGTGCAGGTGGTGACCAGCTTGGTGTCTTCTCGACCGGTCAGACGGCCGAGCAGCCCGGTCGGTGTGACCGTGACCTCACGGGGCTGATAGACCTGCACGCCACCAACTTCCCGCCGCAGGATCTGCCGGTTTACGACCGGGACAAAGGTCAAGTCGGCGCTGTTGATGGCTTCGAACACCGGGTTTGACGTGTTGGGAAACTGCACGAAGAACGCGAGCGCTGCTTCCCCGTCGGCAACTGACTGTACTGCTTCCAACGGTCCGTCGTGGTGAGTGATGTTGCGGAGCGCGGCCAGCTGCTCGTCGAGTTCCTGCAGAAAGCCGAACGTGGCCGCTGAACCGCTACGCGCGGAGGGCAGCGCGACCGGCATGCGCGGGGACAGTCCACGCAGCGACGTCACATCTGGCTGCGACGTGACAGCGTAAAGACACTCCAGTCCCAGCTCGGGGTCAACGATGGCAAGCTCACCCGGGTTCTGGTCGGCAAACGAGGCAATCACGTCGAGCTGGCCGATACCGACGTCATGCGGATTGGCGAGCACCTTCTCTGCGTTATCCGCGCTGCCTTCGCTGGTGACGCAGGTGTGCTCGAAGAACTCGGCAGCGACCGCCTGTTGCACCTGCGGACAGAAATCGTTGGTGTAGCTGCCGGCAGCGGATCCGGCGTGGATCGACTGCGCTGACAGCGTATTGGTGGCTGCCAGCAGGCCCAACAAGGCAATGGCCGAGAGGAGCGCTCTCGGGGGGCGGGTAGTACTGCGATGCATCGGCATGACTGACCCTCCTGGTTGTGATGAGTCTGGGTCTAGCGCCATTGACATGGCGCAGGTGACCTAGGGGTTTGTTGACTGCAACACCTGCAGCAAGGCTTCGGCCGAGCTGATTTCCAGCGCCGTTCCTTCCTCGATGGCTGCATGGCGGACCACGCCGTCATCGGCAATCAACGCGAAGCGACGGCAACGCACGCCGAGGCCGCGTGCGCCAAGATCGATGTCCATGCCGAGTGCGCGAGTGAGGTCGGCATTGCCGTCGGCGATCAGTTCAAGCTGCTCCGCATTCAGGCTGTTGCCCCAGGCGCGCATCACGAACGGGTCGTTGACCGACATGCAGACGATCGCATCTGCGCCGGCAGCCTTGAGTGCATCAGCGTGCACGATGAACCCCGGCAGGTGCGTGCTCGAGCAGGTCGGCGTGAAGGCACCGGGCACACCAACAAGCACGACACAGCGTCCTGCAAAAAGGTCGGTGGTTGTGACCGACTCCGGGCCGTCTTCACCCATGCGATGCACCGTGATAGCGGGTATGCGCATGCCCGCCGCAATCGTTGTTGCCATGACTGTCTTGTCTCCGCGTGATCGACCGACTGTTGGTCGTATTACTGACGTGATCAAAGCGTATCACGAAATTCGGACTGCGCAGCGCCCTTGCCAGTGAGTGTTGATCAACACGTTTCGTGATAACATCTTGCTCGAACAGGGTGCAACAGGATGAACAGCTGCATGACTTTTGGTGACAGGTTGCGTGGCGCGCGCGAACAGGCCGGCATGCGTTTGGGAAAGTCCCTTTCACAGCGGCAGCTTGCAGTGCGGTGCGGCTGGCCCTCGCAGAGCAGGGTAGCGAATTACGAAAACGGGTCCCGTCAGCCTGGGCTTGAAGAGATTGTTCTGCTGGCCGAGGCGCTCGATGTCAACCCCGAGTGGCTCGCATTCGGCGGTGTACCGTCCGAGGCGGTTGCGGCTGATGCCGAACGTGCCGCACAGCGTCTGGTCCCGGTCATCAGCACCATACAGGCCGGTCTAGCCGCCGAAATTGTCGATCCTTACGAGCCGGGTGATGGTCTGCACCAGCTCCCGGTCGATACCGGTCACCGCAGGCCGCTTGGTCCCAATGCCTTTGCGCTGTTGGTGGTTGGCGACAGTATGTCGCCCGAGTTTGTCGAAGGCGATGTCGTGGTCGTTGACCCTGCCGTTGCGGTGCGGCCGGGGGCGGTTGTCGTGGCGCGGCTGAATGACGAGCGCGAGGCAACGCTGAAACGCTACCGCGATCGCGGTCTCGACGCGGAGGGGCAGCCGGTATTCGAGCTGGTGCCGACCAACGAAAACTATCCAACTGTTCGCGTGTGTGCCGAGAATCCCGGCAGTCTGGTCGGGCCGGTGGTCGAGCATCGCCGCTATCTCTAGCTGCCTGTTGGAGACGAACAATCACGATGCGTGTTGACTGACGAACACGAAACGTGATGTAGTGATGGTGTCCACGACGGGAGGAAACCATCATGCACGACGGTCTGCTTGTCTCGTTTCATTATGCAGTTCTGGGGTTCATGCTGTTCGGCGCGCTGGGGTTGGTCGCCGAGCTGGCTGAACAGCTCGATCAGCGCTATCCGGAAACCGCGCTGGCCGGCTGGGTTGCCGGAGTCGGTGCCGGGGTCGTCTGCGCTGGCCTGGGATTGGGTCTGTGGCTGGTTGCCTGGTGAGGACGGGAGTGGGGCATGCATAAACGTTGCTGCTGCGGGGGCGGCTGAAGGTTGCCATACCGCGCGAAGCCTGCTCTGCATGGCCAAGTATTGCAAAGACCTATCGTCTCGACCAGAGCGTACTGATGGCCTTTATTCGTCACCTGGCTAATGTGCGCAACTTGTGTGGCCACCATAGTCGTGTGTGGAACTGACGCTTTACTGTCACCATGAGGCTACCCACCGGAAAACCGGCTGAACTGCTGCCGCTTTTCCATCCCGATGAGCCGCGTAAGGTCTACAACACCTTGGTGATGCTGGCTTACTTCCTGGATCTCATCAGCCCCGGCCATCACTGGAAGCAACGGCTTGGTACGCGAATCGGGCAGCACATCATGGATGTGGAACACATGGGCTTACCACCCGAATGGGAGCAACAAGCGTTCTGGCTGGATGCTGCATATGCAAGATGAAGAGACGTGGCCCTGTTGATCCTCAAACTGCTGGTGGGGCGCGAGGCGACAGCGCGACGCTGACCCGCCTGATCAACCCGACGGGGACGCCCCAGGAATGTCTGAACACCTTAGAGGAAGACTCTGACGCACCTTAAAAGGCAGGGGTCGCACGACAGGGAAGGTGAATATTTGGGGGGATGTTTGTCTGGTGAAGCCAGACAAACCTAATAAAGTTTTGGATTTCAACGTTGATATTGGTGCCGGGAGCGAGAATCGAACTCGCACTCCCTCACGGGAACCGGATTTTGAGTCCGGCGCGTCTACCAGTTCCGCCACCCCGGCACGAGGCAGATGGAGTATAAAAGACCTGACTCGCCAAGGGAAGCGCAAAGCCTGCATGCGCAGATGCGCGAGTTGTGGATTCGGCGACGCGGGAATCTGCTACTATCTGCGCCCATGCGCGTGACCGATTTCGATTATGAGCTTCCTCCGGAGCTTGTCGCCACCGAGCCTGCTCCGGAACGGCGGGACAGCCGTCTGCTGTCGCTTGATGGCGAGAGTGGTGCGGTCTGCGATCTGCAGTTTGCACAGCTGCCGTCGTTGCTCCGTGCTGGTGACCTGCTCGTGCTCAACAACACCCGCGTGATGGCGGCCCGTCTGTATGGGCGGAAGGCGACCGGTGGGCGTGTCGAGCTGTTGATCGAGCGTCTCCATGATCAGCAGCATGCACGCGCCTGGATGCGTGCCTCCAAGCCGCCGGCAGTTGGTGCCGTCATCACGCTGGAGGGGGATGTCGGCGTCGAGGTGCTGAGTCGCGATGAGCAGACAGTCGAGTTACGGCTGTGCAATGGGCCGGGGTTTTCTGCGCTCATGGAGCAGCATGGGCACATGCCGTTGCCACCGTATATTCGTCGTGACGACAAACCGGCGGATCGCGACCGGTATCAGACCGTCTATGCGACCCGGACGGGTGCAGTGGCCGCGCCGACTGCCGGGCTGCATCTTGACTGTGCGATGCTCGATGAGCTGGCATGCCAGGGCGTTCGGCAGGCGGCCATCACTCTGCATGTCGGTGCCGGGACGTTTTCTCCGGTTCGTGCCGAGATCGTCGAGGAACACCGCATGCATGCCGAATGGCTGGACGTCAGCGCCGATGTGTGTGATTTGATCATGCAGACGCGAGCCGCGGGCGGGCGCATTGTTGCAGTGGGAACCACGGTGGTCCGTGCGCTCGAAACGGCGGTGATGCAGGCCCGTGATAGCGCGGCGGAGCAGGGTGGCGATGCCCCCTGGATCATGCCGTTCGAAGGCGAGACCGACATCTTCATCTATCCGGGTCGTCAGGTGGTTGCCGTCGACGCATTGATCACCAACTTCCACCTGCCGCAATCGACGCTGCTGATGCTGATCAGCGCCTTTGCCGGCCGAGAGTCGGTGCTCGCCGCGTATCGGCATGCAGTCGGGCAGCGCTACCGTTTTTTCAGCTATGGCGACGCCATGTTCATGACCCGACGCTCTGGAGTGACGCCATGAGTCTCTACTGGGAGGCGCTGGCACACGACGGCGCTGCGCGACGCGGCCGGCTGCACACCCGCCGTGGCATCATCGAGACACCTGCCTTCATGCCGGTCGGCACGTATGGAACCGTCAAGGCGATGACGCCCGAGGAACTGCGCGAGGTCGGTGCGGAGATCATTCTCGGCAACACCTTTCACCTGATGCTGCGCCCCGGTACGCGGATCATCAACCTGCACGGCGATCTGCACGATTTCATGCACTGGTCCGGGCCGATCCTGACCGACTCCGGCGGGTTTCAGGTGTTCAGCCTCGGCAAGCTGCGGCGGATTGCCGAGTCCGGTGTGACGTTTCGCTCCCCGGTCGATGGCGCGAAGGTGTTCATGGGGCCGGAGGAATCGATGGCTGTCCAGCGCGCGCTCGGTTCGGATATCGTCATGGCCTTTGACGAATGCACGCCGTTTCCCGCCACCGAGCAGGCGGCGCGCGCGTCGATGGAGCTGTCGATGCGCTGGGCGCGACGCAGCCGCGAGGCGCACGGTGACAACCCTGCGGCGCTGTTCGGCATCGTTCAAGGTGGCATGTATCCGGACTTGCGCGCGGCGTCGGTCGCGGCACTGACCGATATCGGCTTCGATGGCTACGCGGTTGGCGGGTTGGCGGTCGGCGAGCCCGAGGCCGAACGCAACGCCATGCTTGAAGCAACGGTTCCGCTGCTGCCGAGCGACAAACCGCGTTATCTGATGGGCGTCGGCCGGCCGGAGGACCTGGTCGCCGGCGTCTGTCGCGGGATCGACATGTTCGATTGCGTGATGCCGACGCGCAATGCGCGGAACGCCTTCCTGTTTACCGCCGGCGGGACGCTGCGACTGCGCAATGCCCGTTTTCGCGACGATCCGCGACCGATCGAGGCGGACTGCAGCTGCTACACCTGCCGACATTATTCACGTGCCTATCTGAGTCATCTTGACCGCTGCAACGAGATTCTCGGCGCACGGCTGGCGACCATTCATAACCTGCACGTCTATCTGCGGTTGATGGCCGGGCTGCGCGACGCCATTGCCGCCGGTGAGCTCGCTGCGTTCGTGCGGGGGTTTCACCAACGGCTTGCTGAAGGCGTCGACTGATCGGCTATGGCATACTGTCGCGCGTTTTTGATGATTCGACGCTGGCCGGGTCTGCAGCCCGGTCTGTCAGGCTGAACGGCTCGCTGTCATCAGTCAGGCTGCGGGCAGGTTCGATCGCCAGATTGACACTGTCCAACCAGATCAACACGGTCAAACAGGGGGAAGCATGGACTTTTTCATTTCACCGGCGTACGCACAGGCCGAAGGTGGTGGCAGCATGATCGGTCTGTTGTTTCCGATCCTGCTCATCGTCATCTTCTATTTTCTGCTGATCCGGCCGCAGACCAAGCGCGCCAAGGAACACCGCAACATGGTTGCTGCACTCGGCAAGGGTGACGAGATCATCACCCAGGGCGGGTTGCTCGGTAAGATCACCGACGTTGGTGAGACGTTTCTGACCGTTGAAGTGGGCGACGGCGTGCAGATGCGGGTGCACAAGGAGTTCACAGCCAAGCTGATGCCGAAGGGGACGATTCGCGGCAAGGAACCGGCTGATGACGGCGAGGAGCCGCGCAAGGCTGACTCGAAAAAGAAGTAGCAGCGGATCACGCCGACGCTTGACGTCGGCTGCTCCCGGAGGTCGTTGATGAACCGCTACCCGCTTTGGAAATTTGCCGTTCTGCTCGTCGCCATCGTGCTCGGCGTGCTGTATGCCTTGCCCAACCTGTTTGGCGAGGATCCGGCCGTGCAGGTGACCATCGAACGCGCTGATGACACACCCGGAGCGCTGCAGTCGCGGGCGCTGACGCTGCTGTCCGGCGAAGGCGTTGACGTTGTCGGCCTCGAGGTACTCGAAGATGGTGTGCTGATCCGGCTCGCCAGCAGCGATGATCAGGCGCGTGCCGCCGATCTGCTGCGCGGCACGTTTGGAGCCGGGTACACGGTTGCACTCAATCTGGCGCCGGCAACACCGAACTGGCTGCGGCAGATCAACGCGCAGCCAATGTACCTTGGCCTGGATCTGCGCGGTGGCGTGCACTTCCTGATGCAGGTCGACATGGACGAGGCGGTTGGTCAACACCTCGACGGTCTGCGCACCGATTTCCGCAACGCGTTGCGCGATGAGCGGATCCGTTTTTCCAGCATCGAGGCCGATCTGTCCGAACGACAGGTTGTGGCGCGGTTTCGCAACGCGCCCGAACGTGAGCAGGCGCTGGCGTTGCTCCGCGACGCTCAGCGTCGCGCCGACCCATCGACCCGGCCGAGTTTCAGCAGCACCGAGCGTGACGGCGAGTTCTGGCTGATTGCCGAGGTGCCGGAGGATGCGGTACGCGAGATCCGCAACACCGCGCTGCAACAGAACATGGCGACGCTGCGCAACCGGATTGACCAGCTGGGCGTCGCCGAGCCGGTGATTCAGCGGCAGGGGACTGACCGCATCGTGGTGCAGCTACCCGGTGTGCAGGATACGGCACGCGCCAAGGCCATCATCGGCGCCACCGCCACGCTCGAGTTCCGCATGGTCCACGAGGACAATGACACCTGGCAGCAGACCGGTAGCCGTGTGCCGTCGGATGCCTTGCGCTATGTGACGCGCCAGGGTGAGGCGGTGATTCTCGAGCGCGAGGTGATGCTGACCGGTGACACCATTCGCCGCGCGCAGAGCGGGATCGATTCGGAAACCGGGCGTCCGCAGGTGAACATCACGCTACGGGGTGATGCCGGCAGCCGGTTCAACGAGGCCACCCGGCAGAACGTCGGTCGGCCGATGGCCACCGTGTTCATCGAGACGCGGATGGAGCCGCGTGAGGTTGATGGTCAGATCGAGAACGTGCGGGTGCGCACCGAGGAAGTCATCAACATCGCCAACATCCTCGAACCGCTGCACAGCCAGTTCCGGATTACCGGTCTGACCGACAGCGGCGAGGCACGAAACCTCTCGTTGTTGCTGAGCGCCGGGTCGCTGCGGGCGCCGATGGACATCATCGAGGAGCGCACGGTCGGCCCGAGCCTGGGTCAGCAGAACATCGATCAGGGCATGACTGCCGTGGCCATCGGTTTCCTGCTGGTCATCATCTTCATGGGCTTGTATTACCGTGTGTTCGGGTTGATCGCCAACGTGGCGCTGCTGCTGAACCTGGTGTTCATCATTGCCATGCTGTCGTTGCTGCAAGCGACGCTGACGCTGCCCGGCATTGCCGGGATTGTCCTGACGGTCGGTATGGCGGTTGATGCCAATGTTCTGATATTTCAAAGGATTCGTGAAGAACTGCTGGCTGGTTCGCGGCCGCGGGAGGCGATCAACGCCGGGTATGCCAAGGCCTTGTCGACCATTGCCGACGCCAATATCACGACGCTGCTGGCGGCGATCGTGTTGTTCGTATTCGGGACCGGGCCGATTCGCGGCTTTGCCGTGACGCTTTCGCTCGGCATTGCGAGCTCGATGTTCACGGCGATTCTGGGAACGCGCGCGGTGGTGTATTTGCTGTACGAGCGCAAGTCACGGCTGAAATCATTGCCGATCTGAGCGAGGTTGCCGTATGTGGTTGTTCAAGAAGGAATCTCGATTTGACTTCATGGGTCGGCGACGGTATGCAGGTATCGTCTCGCTGGTCCTGCTCGTCGGCGCACTCTCGTCGCTGTTCTGGAACGGTCTCAATCTGGGTATCGAGTTCACTGGCGGGACTGTCGTCGAGGTGGGCTACGATGAGCCGGTGGATCTCGGCCGCGTTCGTGACGTGCTGGCTGACGTCGGCTTTGACGATGCCGTCGTGCAGCACTTCGGGTCGGCGCGCGAGATCATGGTGCGACTGCCGACGGCGGAGGACGCGGCGGCGCTGAGTAACCGGATTCTTGATGCGCTGCGCGCTGACAATCCTGCCGCCGATTTGCGTCGGGTCGAGTTCATCGGCCCGCAGATCGGCGAGGAGCTCGCGCAGGACGGCATTCTGGCGTTGATCTATGCGCTCGGCGGCATTCTGGTCTACGTCTGGGTCCGTTTCGAGCAGCGCTTTGCCGCCGGGTCGGTGCTGGCGCTGGTGCACGACCTGATACTGGTGGTCGGCGTGCTGGCGCTGTTTCAGGTCAGTTTCGACCTGAGCGTGCTCGCAGCACTGCTCGCGGTGATCGGTTACTCGCTGAACGATACCATTGTGGTGTTCGACCGTATCCGCGAGAACTTCATCAAGATGCGCAAGGGGTCGACCGAAGAGGTCATGAACCGCTCGATCAACCAGACCTTGTCGCGGACCATCGTCACCTCGTTGACCACGCTGCTCGTCGTGGTCACGCTGTACGTGATCGGCGGCGAGATGATTGCCGGATTTGCCTTCACCCTGTTGGTAGGCGTTCTGGTCGGGACCTACTCGTCGATCTTTGTGGCGAGCGCATCAGCGCTTGCGCTGGGTGTGAGCAAGCAGGACCTGATGCCGCCCGAAAAGGAAGGCGCCGAGGCCGAGCAACTCGGGCCGTGAACGCCTGCCGGGCGCTGATGCGCGCCCGGCAGATCGGCTGTCAGCGGTTCAGACCAGCGCGATCAGCAGCATGACGAACAGGATGACGGCGAGCAGCGGTAACAGCGCTCCTCGCCAATCCTTTTCCTTCTGTTCCTCGGCCTGTTTCATCGACTCCCGGATCCGCGGCAGGAAGAACATCAACACCAGTGCGGCGACGATGCCCATCAGCACGATTTCCCATGTCGGCATGGCGGGGTTCATGGCTGCGACGCCGTCTGTGCGCCGAGCATGTCTGGCGTACAGTGTGGTTGCACTTCCCGCAGCAGATCGTGAAACAGCTTGGGGCTGCCCGCGACGACCTGACCATTCTGCAGCGAGTGTTCCTCGCCGCTGAAGTCGGCGACCATGCCGCCGGCCTCGCGAACCAGCAGCGCTCCGGCAGCAATGTCCCACGGCGCGAGGCCGAGCTCCCAGTAACCGTCGAGCCTGCCACACGCGACGTAGGCCAGATCGAGCGCTGCCGAGCCGGCGCGGCGAATGTCACCGGCGCGGCCACTGACCGCGCGCAGCATGTTGAAATAGGTGTCGCGGTAGCGCGGCAGCCGGAACGGAAAGCCGGTGCCGATCAGGCGGCCCTGCAAGCTGGTTGCCTTGCTGACCCGGATCTTCCGCCCGTCGAGCGTTGCACCGCCGCCGCGGTGCGCGGTAAACAATTCCTGGCGAACCGGGTCGTAGACGACGGCAGCGGTCAGTCTGCCTTGCGTCTGCAATGCGATCGACACGGCAAAGTGGGGAATCTGGTGCAGGAAGTTTGTGGTACCGTCGAGCGGGTCGATGATCCAGACATGCTCGGCATCGCTGCCTTCGGCGCGTCCGGATTCCTCGGCAAGAATGGTGTGATCCGGGTAGGCGGTCGACAGTACGCGAACGATCGCGTCCTCGGCCTTGCGATCGACGTCGCTGACGAAGTCGTTGATGCCTTTGGCTGTCACCTGAACGCGATCCATCCGGTCAAGTTGGCGAACAATGATGTTGCCCGCATCGCGTGCGGCACGGACAGCAGTATTGACCATGGGGTGCATGGTTGACGTCCCTTCATCGTGGTGGATGTGTTGCAGAGCGTAGCAGGAAAGTCGCCTCGCTGCTCATGAGCGGTTACGTGGGGCGTGAACCCCCATACTGATCTTCGCACAGCCGGAGCGTCAGGACGGATGACATTGGTTGAGCAAGCGATCAACGGAGAGCGGAGGCGCATGCAGTGACCCGGTGCGCGACAAGCCCCGCCGTTCAGGGCGGGGAAGGATAGCGCGGATGGCGTAGCCGTCTTTGCCTTTCAGTGTGTTGTCTGCTGCTGCTCGATGTACTGGCGCACGATGGAAGTCGGCGCAGACCTTGGCGAAGATACCGCGCAGGGCAT
>LFIK01000711.1_pt1 | contig 25345 bp, 17 predicted proteins | sample 643401 | NCBI WGS metagenome assembly LFIK01 (sample SAMN03777447, study PRJNA286221) | soda lake metagenome | biome: soda lake; feature: Kulunda steppe; material: water; isolation source: sample T5-Br brine of Lake Tanatar-5 | place: Russia: Kulunda steppe | collected 2010-07
GCAATTTTAGAGGCGTCTAGATTTCCGATCCTAGCACTACTCAGAACACCAGATGTGATTTTGTTGGCATTTAGATTTGGTATTCTGTCAGTCCCTAGAACACCCGTCGTGATTTTAGAAGCATCAATATCACCTATTCTAGCTCCATCTAAAATACCCGTCGTGATTTTAGAAGCATCAATAGCACCTATTCTATCAGAAGAAAACTGTCCGCTGGTAATAGAACCTGCATCTATTCCGGTGAGTTCGGAACCATCACCTTGGAAAGAGTTTGCTGTTATTTTACCAGCTTGAGATATGGAAACCTGTGGTGTTGTAGAACCTTCTAATGAAATATCTAAACCGGCAGAAGCTGAAGCAGTAGATGTTTTTATAGACCACCTAGCATTACCACCATTGATCAATCTAAAAATAGGTTTTTGACCAGCAGACGTTTTCAGATCAAAGATATTAGAAACGCTAGAATCAATTCTTATTGGTGAATTCGAAATAATCTGATCATTGATATCGTCTTTGTGTTCTATGACATTTACTGAAAGATCTTCAGTAGATGTATGTTCTGAAAGTATAGTATTAGCTGTAAATGTTCCTGTTAGAGTGGAGTTCCCTGCAACGGTGAAACCAGCACCTGGTCCCGCAAGCATGACATTTTCGTTGACAAGATCAACAAGTTCGTTTGTCTTTGTCAACCAAACTTGGAACTTATCTGATATCTGAACATTTGTAATGTTTGTGTTACTCAATGTCTATCCTCTAACTTCTTTACCGTTTTGCATAGATTATTTATACATATCTTTAGAGACTCTATTTCATTTTTCATTTGAATCAATTCTTTGTCTCGTTTTTTCTCTTTCCTGTATTTCTGAAGTTCTGCGACGTCAGTTTCTACAAGTGCATTTGAGAAAGTATCACGTATCATTCGAATGCAATCCCTCTATAATCAAGAACTTTTGGAACATTTGCAACATTATCAGACAACAGATCAATTCGTATTGCAAATGAGCGATATCCAGAATAAGTTCCAGTGTCGTTAGTATATTCAACAACACCGTCATTTTTAGCAGAAGCAGGTATTTCATATACAAATTCCTTGAAATCACCTGTGTTCGACGTGCTGGAAAACAGATCAGCACCAGAAATTGCTTCAAGTTCAATCCACGGATTGTCTCTTATTGCTACAGGGTCCGAATCATTCTTTAGGCGAACATATGTTTTTATATCAGTCCCCGGTGGTCTATAACCAGTTACATATAATCTAAAGTCTTCTGCATCAAATCCTTCTTGAAGCTCAACTCTTTTTGAAACGTACTTTGAAGTAGTTTCTGGATCATTTGTGATCTGATAAATGTAAGCAAACAATTGAGCAGTTTCAATGTCTACAACAGGAGTTGTTGTGGGTATATTTTCTTTTTCCAAGGTAAGTATTAGTTTCAAATTCTTATCTTGATCTACATCATTTGATTTACTGTATACTATACAACCTTTTTCATTGAACTCTTTATTTGCTGCAAACTCAAACTCTTTGACATAAGGTAAGTCTTGTTGCGCCAAAGGATCTATTGCTTTGACTGCTATTTTCACATCAGTATTAGAATCTGTTATCCGATTGATCATAGACTGTATATAACTAAGTTCTATATTATCGACAAAATCTATTTGAGCTGTAGCACCACTATCTATACCACTGATAACATCTGCGGATTCAAAAACTCTATTTTCACGAGCGGAAGATTTCTCTAGAATCAACAGGTCTGGTTTTCTCGGATTGAAATATGAAACTTCTCCAGCAACAACTGGCTGTGACTGGAAAGAACCAGAAAACGATGGCAGTCTATCCACGACAACTTCAGTATCGGATATAACATTGGTAATTCTAAATAGTTCTTCATCTCCTTGTGCATTTTCAACATAGAAATAATCGCCGGTGCTATACGAAGACAGCCCAGAACCTGTCACCACATTTGTTTCAGTTGATAGATTCACTGCAAATGTAGAAGTTCCTCTTGTTGCATAAACAAGTTCTTCATTTCTGAAAGATCCTGATGCGCTATCGAGTCTTAGAAATTCGTAATCAGTAGTTTCAAGTTCTACAGTACCACTGTTCACATTGAAGTTATAGCGATATAAATCAAATTTGATGTCTTCATCTTGATATGAAGTCCAAGCTCTGTTGTTAGTCGATGTGAACAAGACACCATCACCCCAGTCAGCATTCACCGGTGTTCCAGTAATCAAATCTGTTTCGCCGACCTTTGTTGTGAAGATCAAATAATCTGGATCGTCAGAATCTGGCTGAATGACAACTGAGTATTCTTTTTCGGCATCCAATCTGACAGGAGCATCAAAAACAACAGATGTTGCTATAGAGGCGTCATCCGAAACATTTACTTCAGTTGATCTCAGATGTTTTTTCCCAAACGGCAAAATCTCCCATGCAGGATAACCATTTTCTACTTCGCGAATTTGTATGCTGACTCCTCTTATAGTACTTTTGCGTTTGAAATACAAGTCAATACCACTTACATATAAAGCATCAGATCCTTGAGTCATACTTTCTTTGACGAAGAAAGTTTGAGCAAGAGGACATTTACCACCTTCTCTAGTAGTTTCCGTTCTTACTGTTGTGTTTCTGTTGGTGACTGTTCTTGTCGTTCTGCTTTCTAGAACATCAATGTCTGGAAATCTTGTTGATTGTGTCAAACCAGCTTTTTCGACATTAAAGTTATAAGCATTATATTTTAGTTTGCCTAGAGAAGCAGATGCACTATCAATATTTTCAAACGAATCAACATCCGTGATCACAAGTTCTCTTTCGCCGACAATAAACGTATTTTCTGGTATTGTGAATATAGCAAAAAGTTCGCCATTTTCATTGGTTCTAATAGCACTACCTTCAACACCAGATCCGAAAACTCTTTGCCCTGCCTGAGCCTGCTCTACATCTTCAAAATAACGACCGGGTCTAACATGCTGATTTACATCGACTTCATCAAAGAAGAAATAGTGGCGAGTATTGGGACGAAGTCCATACATTTCTATTTGAATTTTTCTTGATCTAATGAAAGGCTGGAATTCAAAGTTCGTAACAAAATCTCCGATGAAGTTTTCTTCGACTTCGCCTTCCGTGACACTCAATTCTCTGAAAATATCTTCAAAAACTCTTGTTGTATTTGTTGTCGTTGTGGTTGTGGTAGTTGTTCTTCTTCGTTTACCACCACTAGTTTCAGTATTTGTCGCAATACTTCTTCTTGTATTAGAAGCTATCAAATTTGTTTGTTGACTTGTTAGAGGAACAAATTCGCTGAGAGCTTCTGTAAAATCTATAAATGGCTGAGCCAAGTCAATATCGAGTGATAGCGGTGTGGTAACAGTATCATAAGCAACATCGTAGTTAGGTGTTAGAGCACCAACACCTTTGAAACTATACACATTACTCGTGCAAGATCTAAAGTTGGTGGCATATTGTTGCTTCAGGAATCTGACAATTCTGTTTGAAGATAGTGTGGTTACAGGCCCAATAGAATCAGTCCCTTCAGTATCAGTTATTCTCAGATCCAAAGGAAATTGTTTTACACTTGGTTTCAGAGAAGTCTCAGACGAATCAACTGATGCATTGAAATTTGCGTCAGAAACATCCGCAATTGAAAGATCTACAAATGGATCTACTATAATCCCATTTTTGAAGCGATTATTACCATCTTCATCTTGAATGAGAAGATTTGCAGTTGATGTTTCGAGCGCGGTCAGAGTTACATAGTAAACCAGACGATCTAGCTTTCTAGATATCTTATCTATGTCTTTCATAGTATAAGTAGAAACTGTTTTGCTTGTTAGAGAAACAGTCTCGCCTCTGCGGTTCAATCTAAAAGCATCTTCCGGTGAAAGTAATGGAAAGCCTGGCACCACTATTTCAGCTATTACAGTATTTTCTTTAGTATCAAGTTTGCCATTTGCCGCAGTGGTTTCACCTCCAGTGATGTATTTGAAACTGCCATATGAGTTCCCAATGATATAATCAACTCTACTTGAGTAATAAGTCACATCAGCCGAACCACTTGTGTTCACAGAAGGAATCAAATAATCAATACCAGATGAGAACATTTGTTCATTTGAAGAAGGCAGCTTGGGCGAGGTTTCTGAAAGAACTGTCGCCCCACCTTCATTAGTTGAATATGCTGCAATTGGTAATCTATACGGTCTAAAGTCAATGCATGATTTTAAGTCAAGATTTCTACCGTCTTGAGTACTAAAGAATTGAATATCTTCAGGATCTACATTAGAATAACTTTCTATAGTAAAAAGGTTGATTCCAGTTGAAGCATCAATCCTAAATGTTCTAAACTTGATCGTCAATTGTTCTTCTGGTGGAGTTGTTGTTCCCGGAACTTTTTCGATGTAAGAGTGATCGTAGAAATCATCTTTTTGGTTTCTAACAAGTTTGAAACTTGAAGTAAAATCAGTTCCTTGTGTATCTTTCACTTCCAACAATTCTAGTGCATCTGGTATACCTAATGTGTATATACTTGTTTCGTTGGAATATGTTGTTTTGACAAATACATCAAATACTTGCTTTACTCTTGGAGTGATATTTGTTTGTCTTGCATTGTAATGTATTCGGACTGCCTTGCTTTCATCATTCGTATCTATGGCTAGATTTCCATTTTGAAGAAGCTCCGCTGACACTACATCAATCTGCTCTAAAGTTGGTGTTGTAGAAGTGACTACTATATCTTTCAAAGTGTCCTGATTGAATACTTCATCAGGCCCTGGAGTAACTTCAAACTTCCCATCACCATCCGTTGTTGTATCAAAAGTTTTTCTAATAGAAAATTGAATATTATCAAGTTCTTTAGTGAAAGGAACATTCATATCGAAAATCAGTCTTGACTCCGACGAATTCAACACCTTTGGAACAATTTCTATTTGACCAGTACCACCAGTTCCAACAAAAGAAACAGAAGAAAAACTTTCTCCTTGGTTCATTCTAATACCAAATAGGTATAGTTTATCATTTACTATATTCTTTATAATAGCAGAGCCTATGACATTGAAACCTGAATCCGTCAAAGGCACATTTTGAAATGTTCTAAGAGGAACATTTCCTTCAATGTTGACTATCTTTACAAACCCACCATAATCAAAGTTTACTGGTTGAGCAGATACTTGTTCAGTTGTTTCAACTTCTGGAACTCTGAAAAACCGTTTTCTGTCGTTAGATATACGATATCCTTTGGAATATGCAACACCTTCACCCATTTCAATGAAGAAGTCATTGTTTTCAGCTCTTCTTTGTATTTCAAATTGAAACGGCTTTTTCGTATAGTCTCCGTGAGTCTCGTATGTCCTTCTTGCCATTTCTTGAGCAATTGAGTTGAATTGTGAAACATCACGAGTCTCAACAGCTTGACCGTTTTCGTAGCGACGTAGAATAAAAAACTCTGCATCTTCTTCTGCTTCATCTGTAGGAATTGCAACAAGTCTAGGAACCAAAAGAAGTCTATCAGCACCAGGTGCGTTTTCGTTCGGAGAACCATTTGCATTATCCAACAAAGAAGGATCTTGCTGAGAGTTTACAATGTTCTCGTCTACTACATAACCAACGGAAATGTTGTTTGGTTCCAGCTCAAATTCAACTGTTTCATCGCTGAGATATTTTTTGACGACAATTGTCTGATCATCGACAAACAGAAAATGACCTCTTTGAAAAACAACACCTTCCGATGCATTCAAGCCAAATGAGTCTCCAATTGGATTTGAAAATCCAGCGACTGATGTTGTTGCAACAATGCCGTTATCTATGGTAGTTTCAATAACTTCACCATCGACTTCTTGTGTTCTTAGAATGTATTCTCGAATGTTAAGTGTATCGTTCGGTTCATACTCTTTCTTTTCAACACCCCCTCCCATTTCAGCCGTATTCAGATATAGAACAAAGAAAGTGTTCAGGTCGGGTGCTCTAGATTGAAATCCAGATGTTCCTTGAACAATTGCTGATGTGAGGCCAATATCGTCTTCAATCTCATAGTAGAACTCATCTATGGTCCCGTCGGTTTGAACAACCGTCTGTTCGACGAAATCTTCTGGTCTGATACCATCGACAACTTTGATGTACTTCAGATTACGAATTTCTGTAAAGGTACACCCCTTGATGATTGAACCTTCTTTGTAGATGTTCTCACCAAACTGTTCAATCTGGTTCTGGAGAGTTGTCTGAAGTTGTGTCAGTTCTCTTGCTTGAACTGCAAATCCAGGCTTGAATAGAACACGATAATACTTCTTTGCAATATCGTAGTCATCAAAATATGGAGCAATGTTCAGATCTGTTTTGATACCCATTTATTATACCTTTAAAAATCTAAGACCAGTTTAATTTGTTCTGTACGTTCATTCGAGCGTTCTATTGGTGTAGCATCTACAATGGAAAAAACAATACCCGAACCTATTACATATGGAGAATAGTCAATTGTATTTATATCAAAATTTGAAGCTTCAAAACGCAATGGTTCAGTATCAACAAATATTGAAGTGTATGGACCTGTATAATTTATCACAAATATAGAATCTGTTTCATTATCAAGTTGGTGAACTACACCTTTGACTTCTCCTTGTTCCACCATATCGCCCACTTCAATGTTCCCCGGTAACGGCCCATCAAAAGTAATCTTAATCCTATTATCAAATGAATCTGAATTAAATGAAGACACAAACTCGGGATTTTTGACTACTGAAAATTTGCTATATGAACCACTACTAGGTATTATAGAATCAGCGACACTCGAAACTGTTTTTGACAACCCAATATGCCTCACATACAGCTCTTTGATAATATTTGATCCATGCCCACCTTCGGGTGATATTATAGGTCTCAATACACATCTTATATCTTGTCTATTCACGTTTGTGGGATCAAAAGAAACTGGATCTGCTATTGATACATTCGAAATTGTGTAACCATCTCCATTTGAAAGCATTTTAATAGATTCAATTCTTGTATTTGTTTTGTTGAATATGGGGATTGCAGATGCTCCACTACCGTCGCCGATTATTTCAACTTTTGGAAGAATCTCAATTTGATCACCTGCTTCTGGTGTAAAATTAGTAGGAGTCTCAATAGAAACAAATGGAATCGAATTTACAACACCAGATTCTATTATGGGAAACTCACCTGCTGAGATTGAAGATGATGTCACTGCTTTTTGTATATAAATTGATCTGTTTATATACTTATTAGGTGATTCGAATATTGGGTTAATTTGTTGAGTCTTAGATAACAAATCTCTGAGAAATATTCTAACAACCCCGGGCCTGACGTCTATTGATCTAGAAATACCTGTTATTCGTTCATAACCATTATTTGTAGTAGGATTTTCGACTACTATGTTATACAAGCCCGTATCAGCAATATCTTCTATTTGTTGATCTCTAAAAACCGGCATTAGGCCTCTTGAAAAGAATTTTCTAAAAGAAGTAATAGATGTAGATGACATGTGCTTCCAAATGTAACCATCACTTAGGAAATAGATACCATCTTGAACAGATTCGTTGAACTGCGGTTTTTGAGACGACTGAGAACCACCTGCATTTGAAAGACATTTGAATATATGATAATCTCCAGATTCTGTTTCTGGCTCGGTAATCACATAAAATGGAGTGCCGAGAAGCTCTTTTGTATCGTCGTACTGAGTATATACTCTATTTTGTATCCAAAATTCTACTGGGAGCATAAATGAAAAATCTTGTAAATCGTACTTTATCCCGAATATCGTCTGGTTGGCTACATCTCTCAGCTCTCCATCTGTATTTTTGGAGATAGGTCTTTCAGTTTCTACGCCGTGAGATCCGAACAACCAAAACTCGTTTTCTTCAATGTTTTTCACGAAGTAATGTTCAATTAGATCGTAGCCAAACGCGTTTAATTTGATACTCAAATCACAAAGTCCTTTTGATTATTCTAGTTCTTCTACTATCACATCAGCTCTTAATATATCAATAGATGTATTTATATCACCTTCTATACCCAGTTTAGTGAATAATTTTATACCTGATGGGTGTATGATTTCTTTGAATTCTATTTCGTATTCCTCTTGTGGAATATCTACTGTTAATTCGTAAGAAAAATCTTGATAGAAAAAACTATCCTGTATTACTTTTTCTTGATTAACATGAGACTTAAATGTTAGCCATTTCCCTTCACTAATGCCTTGACTTCGAGCATTTGCAACTCCAACAGCATCTATTTGAGTCGATAAATCATCTATTTGAGTCTCTGTTTGGAAAATACTGCTATCAAGATTTAGATTGAAAAGTTCGTCTAGTCTACTCTTTTTTTCATTGAATTCTGATAGAGAAAAGACTCCATATATTTGATAATCGGTGTAGTTGTCTTCCATATAAGGAAACATTACAGTTTCGATATATATCACTAGTGCTTGATTATCACCTCTCCAAGTATCATCATCTATGTTTTCTATATATTCAAGGAATGAGGTATAATCCTCAAACTCAAATGTTCCGTTTTGATCCACATCTGCCACAGAAAGTCCAGTTTCAGGTATAGTAGCGATCACAAATAAATCACGAGCTGGTTGCTGACCTTGACCTCCTTCTAAAAAAGCATTTGCGATATCTTCTAAATTCCATCTTTTTTTGATGGCTTCTGTTGCGTCAGAAAATCCAAACGTGTCTTTTAGTTCTTCAAATTCAGCTTTTAACTGGGAAAAAGTTTCCAATTGAGACTCAAGATCATTTATTACAGCCCGTCTTTTTTTAGTTTCTACGATTTCGACTGTAGATCCATCTTCATAGCCGATCCCACTGTTGAAAACTTCCACCTCTGTGATTCTTCCGAGTAAGAGCTCTACATTTCCTTCGATATTTGCATTCAATCCAAGAGGCAAACTATTGAAATCTCTAGTCCTTGATATAATAGTAATCGGTATATTAACTCCGTCCTTGAAAAAAGGCTCGTCTGTCACAAATGATTCAAATGTAGTTTGCTTTACTGTTATAGCATTCCCTCGGACTGCGACAACCACACCTGTTACAGTGACTTGTTCGGCTGTTCCTTCAAACGTCTCTATTGTTTTTGTTTGATTGATCTTGTCACCTTCAAAGAGAGATATGCCCGAAGGAATCGATACATTTAGGATTTGATCTCTCAGATTAAATCGTCTCAATAAGTTCTCTATTGGAAGAACAAATACACGACTAGTATTATCAATACCGGGGTTGATGTTTTTCAGTGAAGCTATAGAACCAATGGTAAAAGTTTCTGGAACAAAAGCTTCATTCAATGGTGTGTTAAGATCTGGGATCACTCCATTTACTTTAGTGCCACTCATTTCCAATAAAGCAGGAGGTACTTCAGAATAGTTATTTGAATCTATTGGAACATCCAGATAGTTTTCAATCAAGTCGGTAATGATTGTAATGGTTTCAGTGTTTTCTATAGTTCCAATTTCAGCTCTCGCTGAAATGTTTCTAGGAGTGACAAATAATGGAGTTCTGGATATATTCTGTTCTCGGTCGACTGTTTCAATATTAAAATGATCCTCGAAAAAATAGTCATCTTCCACCTCGGTGACAAATTTTGATATATTATCTTGTCTATCTACAGTAGCAATATCAAAACCCTTTTTGAAAAAATACCTTTTCGGATCTAGTTCTGGATCTGATTTGTCTAGTTGAACTCTTATCAAGTTTTCTTGTTCTAAGATTACAACCCCAAAAGTTTCGCGGCCCAGATCATCTATTTGAACAATTTTTTCATTTGGATCGAACTCAGTGCCGGATGTACTGACTAGAAGAGTTTGTTCTTCTAGATCCGTATAATCAAGGTATATGCCCATCGAATCAGAATTGGTACCTAATACTTTACCAAAGACTGTAGTATCGGATTTCTCTTGTTGTATCTTTTCGATTATATTGAAATCGTTTGCTTCGGTATCTGAAAAGAATAATGTCTGATCAGAAACAAGAATTGAAGTGTTCGATGTTGTATAGCCATAAGAACCGTCTACGATTTGAAAATCAATTTCACCGGTGAGTTCTTGTGTTACACCAGACACTCTACCTTTCGCACCAAAGCCAGAATCTGATTTGATATCGACAATGTCACCTATATTATTATTGCTAGTGCTTTGACCTGAAGGTAGTATCTCTACAGATCTCAAAGAACCATATACAGACCCGTAAAAAATTAGCGGGTTCAAACTATAAATCTGATCAAAGCCTATAAACTCGCCTTTGACATTGTTAAGAAAAATGATAGGAACATTTGCACCATTAATGTTTATAAAGAACACATCACCAACAAAAGCAGATGCATTAGAAACATCACCAAATATCCTTTTGTTGACTATACCCTCAAAGTCTTTGGTGTTCGGAGTCGGCACCATTTGAAGGAAGGAACCAGTCTTCCAAAGAGAATTTGAAGGTTTAAACATATCTTGAGAAGGAAAATATATTTCGGCTTCACTATCAAAGAACAGTTTAAAAAATAGTTCAATTCCTTCTTTTGAACCCTTTCTTCTATAAAGATCAAGAATGTTCTTAACCAGAAATCTAGTATCAATTTCAAAGAATAGCCCATTCAAAAACTTGTTCTTGAAGAAGACAAGCATTCGGTCCAATGTAGAGTCGATATTTCTGTATTCATAGATACGTCTAATATTATATATTGATTGTGCTTTGTTTTCTTCTAAGAATCTATAATATGCCTTTACAAGCTCAACAAGTTCCCTACCGTTTTCTCTATAAATTGCAGGAAACTGGTTTTCTACGAATATAGACGTCTTTTTTTGCTCTTCTAATGTAACTTCTAAGAGACGATCAGTATCAAGAGTTCTTCTCATTTGTCTCTTTCTTTCCTAATGTTCATTGTTACATCTCTATCTTTCAGAACCAGTACCTTTCTTTTTGGTGATGTGACATTTTTATCTGCTGTGTTTACTGAAACTCTAATGCCAGGGCTTTCATAAGAATCCACAATAAAATCTGATAGTTTTACAACGCCTCTTTCGTAGTCGACAGTCCCCGCATCGCGTTTTATGATTTCAACTCTTCCTAGACCTCTGTCTCTTGCGTTTGTGATATTGATCACCCCCAAACCGTTATCCTCAAGGATTGCATTGGAACCATTGAATACAAATACACTGCTTCGAACAAATGAATTGTAGCTTTCTGTTCTGTTTACCCGAGCAAACCCACATGGCGTCTCAAGAGATGTTCCAAAGTCGAACGTTGGGCTTTCTGACCTTTGAAACTCTGGTGTGTATAATATATATGGAGTTGCTGCAATCGTGTTATTCACGATTGCAGGATTAGACTGATCGATCAATGATGATACTCTTGAGATTTCAAATGCTGCTCCAAATTTGTTCATATTATTCTCATTGTACTCTTTCAACAACCGTCTCAGATCTTCTTCTATAGAATCTTTAGATTGACTTGTAAGCTTTGAATCATATATAACATTAACATCCAACTCGATATACAGAAACTCAGGTGGTACAAATATTGGCTGAATTGCAATCGGAGTCTTGTCTCTTAAATATTCTTCATATCTCTGTATTGCAATTTGTGAAAGACCTCCTTGTAGATTTACAGAAATCGCAACCTTGCCAAATCGAGGCGGGTCTAGTTCATCACCACCTATCACAGAAACATCCTGTATTTCATTAAATCTTTGCTTAAGTAAAATCTCATAATCTCTTTGAGTGACAGCTCTTTCTTGAACTTGAATTGATCTTGGAGCAAAGAACTTTGTGTCGGATAATGACTCCTTTTCCGCACCTCCAGTCGCATCAGAATCCGTGCTAACTGTAACATTTGGAAGAAAATTTGTTCTAAACCGACATGCTCCATTTGCTTCTGGTCCTGACGTGATTCTGTATATCACAGTAACCCGAGCATCTATCTCGGGATTTTTCCCAAATCGGTTGTTACCAAAAAGTATCTCGTAAGTTTCATCAAAACTTGGTTCTATGTAAAAAACAGGATCATCTGTCTGGACTCCAAAAATATCATTACGAAACGTATATTCGATTAAATCGACGGGTTGATCAAAATTTTCAAACACTTTGATGCTAGATGTATCTATGTTTCTGTTTATCAATCTGACAGTTCTTCTTTCATCAGAAAAGAAGAACGATTCTGATATGATCTCACCTTCAAAAATCTCAATACCATCGCAAACATAAACACCCCCTTGTCTTCTTGCAATATATGTTTCGTTTGTATAGAAGTTGAATCTACTCCCAGCTGCTGTAGTCGTAAATCTTGTCCCTTCTGGAACAACAATTGTTGAATCTTCATTGTTAGGATCTGATATAGTAATGTTGACAACTGCCTTTGCAGACTTTGCAGATCTTGGTAGATAGTTCAGTTCTTTTGCGTGTGATACAACAGAGTTTTCAAGCTGTGCACTATCTAGAAACATCTCAGAGATTGCCATGTTCGTATAAAAGTTATTCTGATATGTATTGTACGCTAAGACATCAAGAAGAACTGACATGTTAGAACCTTCAAAGTCGATGTCTCTAAATCGACCTGATGTATCATTTCTAAGAAACTCTCGAAGCTGATTCTTTGCTTGAAAGAAATCAAGTTCTGTGATTGGCAATACTGATTTTGTTGGCATATTTTACCTTACTCTATCTATGAATACGTCAATTGACAGTGGATCTTCTCTATTCTTCACATAGAAATAAATGGTTACTTGGATACGATTATCATCATACAAAGAGGTTACATTTATATCAATAACAGATACTCTTGGTTCAAAGTTATTTATCACATCTCTTACACGTTCTTCAAGAATCTTTAGAGTGGTTGGTGTTGCGTTTTCAAATAATGAAGCTCGAACATCGGAACCAATATTTGGCTGCATCAATCGCTCGCCGCGGTCAGTCAAGATGAGATTCTTCAGTGATTCTTTAATTGATTCTTCATTTGTCCGAAGAGCCAAATCAGCTGATATTGGGTTGACTGTTAAGTCTTTATGGAAGTCACTATATAAAGTTCTTTTCTTCCGAAGAGGTGAAATTGTTGGTATTGGGTTGAAAGGATCGTTGAGTGTTCTTACCATGTTTGTGTTATCCTGTTTTTCCGCCGTTTGGTCCGCGTAGTGAATAATAGTTGAACCTACCTCCGGAGTAGTTATACCCTCTGGTATCCACGTGAACAAAACTGTTATATGAAATGAGACCGGTAAATCCTGCTTGATATGCTAGATTCATAAATCTTATTTGATCGGAACGGCTGGATATACCTCCACAATCAAATGCCTTTCCCGCCATGTGATATGAGTTTCTAGCTCCACCTACTGACCTGTTTGCTTGTGGATTTCTATAAGCACTATTTATCTGTATCTGCCTACCCCAAGCCCTAGCAAGAGCAAATAACTTTCGCATAGAATCTTCATCCACACCGCCATAAGGTTTTATTAGAAATCCAGCAGGTCCTGTTATTGCTCTTGCAGTACCTGGTGTTAGTGGTGCATACTTTACTTCTCTAGTTCCGGCAAGTGATTCTTCAAACGTAGGAAACTGATAATCAGATGGTAATGGTGGTAATACTCCAACAGAGATCCCAGCCCCTGGATCAATACTTCTTTGACCTGCTGCATTTACGAAAGGTGATGTTATCGTTGCGTCAATACTTCCTGCTTGTTGCATTGCCGCCAATCTCGTCTGAGTATCATAACGAATAGCACCTGCTCTAACAGCTCTCAATGTGGTGTTATTTCCAGTGCCAGCAAGCAACCTGTTTGCTGCTTGAAAGTTATTGATCATTTCTTCAATTGGTTTCGTGGCATCTTCGTATATTCTTTCTATTTCTCCAGCCATTTTACAAAATCTTAATGCGACATATTCCACTTCTTCTTTGTTCTTCTGTCTGAACTTTTCTGATGATTGAGCGATCATCCCTTTCAATGAATCCTTCATTTCTTCTGTTACGGCATCACTTGCAGCATTTTTAGCAATTGCAATCAAGCCAGCCATTTTAGCATAACTAGATTGCATGTTGAAGTGATATCCATTGTTTAAAGTTTCGGGTGAAAACATCTCTGCCTTGGACTTCAGGTTGGCAGCAGCTTGATCAACAACAGAAAGCAATTGATCAGCTGTCTGATCCAAAACACCGACGGCTGCAATACCCCGAATTCCATTTTTGATTGATCTCACCAAATCAATCAAGTCTGTTTGCAACAGTTTTGGAGCTTCTGCCGAAAGTTCTAATGCACCCGTAAACGATTCTTCAAGTGATTCCTTGTGTTTGTCACTGATTTCTTTTGCCTTAGGCTTATCATCTACAGCAACCTCTTCTGCCTCTTCAAGAGCATCTTCAACTGTCTCACGATATTCGTCTTCGTTTTCAGCAAAGTCTCTGAAAATATCTTCTACTGCTTCACTACCGAGATCTACGATCTGATCCAATTGCTCAAAAAGACTTTGAATATCAACTGGTTTTAAGCCGCCGACCAATGCTTGAATAGATGAAAGCAACCCCGATGCTGTAGATATGATTTCTAAAATCTTGGACAAGCCAAAATCTCCCGCACCGGGGCCCGCACCTAAGTTGTTTGCGACCGATGAAAGATTTTCAGCAATATCACCAACCTTGCTATTTGGTTCTTGAGCCGATGGAAAATCTATAAAATCACTGAAAGCAGAAGAGTTGGCATTCAAATGTGGTATGAATATATTATTCACATAAGATTCCACATCAGTTGTTGCGGTGTTGTCAATATACGTTTGTAGTGCATTAGCATCATCATCGTCCATCACCCCATCTTGATTTATATCCCCGAGTGGTTTGTTAGTGGATTGCAAAATTGCTTGAAATCGATTGTCCTCAGCTTCTATTGCATTTCGAATCAGCTCAAAGTTCCAATTGATTGATAATGAACTTTCAGCTTGTGTATCTCCATTCCCCATCACTGCACTCAAAACATCCTTGAACTGCATGATTATACCAAATGCAGATGCCAAAAGACTGAATGCACTTTGAAGATCTGAAATGATATTGACTGAGTTTTCTTGTGCTTTTTGCATCAACGAGATCAGCTCTTGAACATTTCCTAGAACTTCACCCACATTAGGATTGATAAGCCCAAGCACGTTTTGATAGTTTTGAAGGAACTCAGATGACGGCCCGCTCAAGTCTCTTTGAGCCTTTACAGGTGCAAATATGTCTTCTAATAGAGAACAGACAGAACCCATGATACTGGAACCAATGCCGAGTGAAGACAGAAATCCTTCTAAGAGATTCAGAATGTCAAATGTATTGGTTTTTACATTGTTTGCAAAAAGTCTTGGATCAAACCCATTTTGAGTTATGAAAGTTTTAGTCTCAGCCGATGAGATAGTCCCTGACAGAAGTCTTTGATTCGTGCTCGGAAATAACGAACCAAATGATCTAAAAGAAGACGGACGGATCTCTTTGAGAGTTTCTAAGACAGTTTCTTCTGTAGTGTTTGGAAACAGCTGTCTGTTTTCGTCAACAAAATCAACAACATCTCCAACTTTATTGATTCTTGTTCTTGCAAATTCAGTGGAAAGTTTCTGGGGTATTATTCTTTCTGCAAGCCTTCTTTTGACGGAAGGTGTGATTGTTTTTGTTTTTGCAATGCCATTTTGTATATTCTTGTAGTTTCTTATTTGTCTATTCAAAACTCTTGTATTGAAGTTGAGAATGATCGTATCTTCTTCACTTTGATCACCCAAAGGAAGAAAGTTCAGTTCCCCTGTAATCTGCTCAAGACGATTGATAAGATTTTCTTCGTATTTGCAATCTATAAAATCTGGCAACTTAATCTCCTAATCTTCTAATTTGATTGCCGCCAATTGTGACAATATCATCTTCTCTGCTATCTATGGGTGTTGATTGTATTTGAACTGACAATCCTTGTATTTGTTCGCCTGACCTCAGAGTTTCTATATTACCGTTTGGCAGTTGAACAAGAGCTCTTTGATTACCTGGAGCTCCACTTATTCCCAATAATAAAAAATCTGATGAAGATACCGCAGGGGTGCCCAATTCAACTCCAAGTGAACCTGTAGAAGCACTTCCAAAATCTTGAGCAAATTCCATACCTTGATCTCCAATTATGCCGTCTGAAATCTTATTTCCCATGTCCTTGGGATCTGGCGAGCTTGGATCGGGTGGTGTTGGTTGCCCGCTAGGGTCTGATTTGGGGGCATCACCTTCTGGCTGAGGACCGCCTGTCGCGCTCCCTGGCGGTGTTGCATCCGTTGCTTTTGTAGTCGGTGATTCTTCATTATTATCTCCACTTTCTGCCTCGTCAAATTGTGCTGGTTCTATAATCTGTTTTGTTTCTACTTCATTTCCTGAATCTGCACCCGTACCCTCAGAAGCTTCGTTTGCACCACCGTTAGCCAATTGAACAATATCATCAATGAAAACAGTAGAGCCTCTAATATGAGCATTTGCACCCGAAAGTCTCGCATCCGATCCCGCCTTTAGATTCAAAACAGCACCAGCATCGACATATCCAGCACCTCCGGATTTAAGATCAAACTCAGATTCACCTTCAATCTTCACGTTTTGACCCTTGACATTGACATCATTAGATGCTTGCACAAACAAGTCCCCTCCTTCCGAATCAAATGTCACGTCTCCTGTAGCACCAATATTTGCGTCTCCCCCATCAGCCTTAATGTTGACATTCTGCGAACCTCTGATGTACATATTCCTAGATTCTATGCCCATGTTATCAGCTGAAAGCAGATTCAAGCTTCCAGATTCGGAACCGATAAGCATTTCACCCTTTGACTTCAGGTTGAGTGTGCTTTCTGAATTGAACGATATCGACGATTCTGTTGAGTTGAATCTTATTGCGCCCGCCGATTCAACAGAAACAGTTCCTTCGTTTGCTTTTAGAAATAGATTTTCTTCCGGATTCATATAGACACTTCCTTCAGACTTCAGATGCATGCTGCCCTCCTGAGAGTGAAGATACAACCCCTTTATGCCAGTAATGTTCATGTCTTCTTGTGCACCAAGTCTTATTGACTTTGATTTCATGTCAATTGTTTCACCGGAGTCAAAATAGATGTGTTTTCCGGTGCGGATGTTCAAGTTTTCGACATTTGATTCAATACCAAGAGAAGCACTTCTGATGTCAGTCCTATCCGCACCATTCAACTCAATCCTTCTTGCTCCACCTATTTGAATATTCCCATGGACAATCTGCTTGTAGTTTCCTTCAATCTCTTCTATTTTATCTCCCTTCACAAGAACATGACTGTCACCTTCAATAGTGACGATATTATTACCACCGATATAGACGTGATGGTTCCTATCGTTTACATGATAAGCATCACTCATGTTTTTGTGTGTGGTGCTTGTACCTGTGATCTGTATATATGAACCATCGCGATGCCATATCATGATTCTTTCGCCACCGGGCGAATCGTCTAGTTCGATTGAATGGCCAGAGGCGGTTTCTATTACTCTGTTGTATGGATATCTAGCCGAATATCCCGATGGAGGTTCATCCCATGTCGTGGTGCATGCAGGATCCGCTGACGGTGTTGCATAGCCACTATAAGGTTCGTTTACAGTTCCTTCTATTGGTCCTGATGAATCATCTAGTTGGATCAGCTGATCTCTAAGTTCTGCTATTTCTTGTTGAAGTTCTTCTATTCTTTCTTGTGTTTCTTCGGTTCTTGGTTGTGGCCCGTTGATCAATTCTTCAAGTTCTGCTTCTTTTTCTCTTATCTGTGTTCTGATTTGATCTGCTCTACTAAATCTCTGTTCATCTAATTGTGCTTGTTGAACTCTATCGGGTTGTGAAGGATCTTCAAAGAGTTGGGGTCCTCCTTGTTGCTGCGAAAAATCAAGACCTTGCGCGTTTTCTATGTTTCTAAAAACTGAAGAAGTAGATTCTGCTCTTTTTGCAAACTGTTGTGCAGTATCAGCTTCCGAAATGGCAAATCTAGAATCCGTGAAATATGGCCTAAGATTATTTTGAGTAAAATATCTTGAAGCCTCTACCGGATCACTAATATTTCTGAATACATCAAAACTAGAACCTCCAGACCATTCTCTTGACAATTCTTGAACTAAAAAAGAATAGTTTGCTTCGTCACTTCTGGGGTCCAAGTTTCTTGATGAAGAAAAAGATTCGAAGTTATCTCTTCTTGTGCCCGTCCATTGTAGCCAGCCAGCACCACCTCTTCCTGCTATGGGAGCAATTTCCTGAAAAAATCTAAAATTGCCTGTTTCCTGTAAAATATTTCCCGCCACGGCAGAGGCAGCCGCAGGTGTCATGTTCAAATCTCTCTTAAGTTGCGCTGCAATGTTTGTTGCTTTGGTCACTCCATCACCCGGTACTGTAAATCTCCCTCGACCCACATCACCTGTCTCACCAATGTCATTGCTCCAAGCATTACCATTGCCTACAGCATTATGACCAAATGCACAACCACCTGCAATCGGAATGTTTCTAACACGATTTACTTCCAATGAGTCATTATATGTCTCATTCAAAAACTCACCAGTTGCTAATCGTGACATTGGGGACAGCCCAAGATCTCTTGGTCTTGAGCCTTGTGATTCTCTGTCATAGTTTTCAGCAGGAACAGACCCCCAGCCAGTTGTCGCTGGATCAACCAACTCAGAAGCTTGTGCTGGAATCAGACCAATGATCATTGGCTGCTGGGCATCTCTACCATCAATGAAGAAACCGAACACCCAAGCATTCAATGGTGGTGGTGTGAAGTTCACATCATGATTTCCAATGATTAATGTTGCCCAAGGCAAGTCTTCGGTTGGTATATCCTGATTCGAACCATGAACACCAAATGCACGAACGCGAACACGACCTTCAGCACGAGGGTCATTACGATCTTCAACAACACCAACAAAAAACATTGGTTGAACAAAACCTAGTCCACTATCCATATCAAAATCCCCTTGGATTGTTTTGGTCGAAGTTAGAAAAATCAAACCGTCTACTTACTTCGCTCCAATCTCGTTTGATTAGAGTGTATGTATTATGCATTTCTTCGTGCTCCATAATATAAGTTACTGATCTGACTATATAACTACCAGATAATCGTTTATTTTCTTCAAATGTCCCTGACTCGTTATCATCGGCAAATACAAACTTTTTTACTGATAAGTCTATTATGTCACCAGCACTGATATCAAGTCTCCCCGGGCCTTTAGCAGTGACAGTGATGTTCGAAATATGCTTAGAGTATGCCTGTCTGTTCGAAATGATTTCAGCATAACGAGTAGCAGCTTGCATTGAATTCTCACCAGACTTTTCTTCGGGTGTGTAGTTTTGAATCACAAGCCATTCCTTTTGAACATCTTGTTCACCTCTATGAACAGAATTGATGAAGTTTTTAGTGTGTCTGTCATCCACGACTTCTTGTGATGGCTTGACATCAAAATATCTATTCCGCTCCTTGAAATAATCATACTGATTTAGTTCGGGGTCTAGCAAGTTTAGTCTACGCGACAAAATATCCAGTTCGTATACTTTATTTCTATATGCACCATTATAGATATCGTCGAAACTATTCAGTCTTCGAGTATTTTCAAGCACTTCTATGTTATCTCGTTGAGCTTCAAAGTATTCAAGTGTATTTGGAATGGCGTCCAAATAAGTCAAATCAAAAATACGGTCATCGTCTTGTTCGGCGAGTTCAAACAGTCGTTCGTCTGTGACGTAGTGGTATGACTTGAAGTTTTCAAAGAAACGAAAAGTGCAAGAAGGGCTATTATCAGAATAGGAACGCTTGGCCAAAAATGACATTGCCTCTTCTGGTCTCATTTTAGGAATCCAACAACGAATGACATCATCAGTTTCTTCTATTTCAAGACCTTTGACCAAATCCGTTGGTATGGTTCCTATTTTTTCTGGACCACCATAATATTCATTGAACAATTCCCACACTATGTCAGAGACTTTCTTATCTTTGAACGATCTTATAATCTCATATGTACCCGCAACAAATGATTGATACGATATAAAATGTATATCATATGTCACCGCATCGTTGACTTCCTTTGTTTGTACGTTGTCAATCTTATAGATATATCCAGCGAACCTGAATGGTTCTGAAACTTTGCCTGTATCAACACCTCCATTTTCATTTATCATTTTCGAATCTGCTATTTCAAAAATAATCAATTCTTCACCTCGAAGTGGATCTCTACCTTCATCATCATCACCATCGAGAAGACCAACGGAATCCAAAAGTCTTGCTGAACCGAAAATGGTTTCGCTGTCAATTGACGTATTCAGTGTAATTGCAGGTATTAGAGCAGTAACGTCAACATCACCAATGTTGGAAAACGATGATGTGATAGTCGCTTTTTGTAGATTGTAATATGTAGGGTTGACAAAACTTTGGCTCATGGACGAAGTGACCTTTTGAACTCTTCAACAACTTGGTTTCGATAGATTTTATCAATCAATAGGATGTTTCGTTTGTTTTCGTTCTGCTGTTTTTCGTAATCATAAAGACGAACAGCCTTGAAATCTTCCGGAATGATTTCTCTGATGACAATCCTTCTTCCATTTTCAGTCAATAGAATGCTCTCGTCTTCTTTTCTTAGAAAAAGTGTTCTGAACGATTCAGGTGAAATTCGTACAATATCTACCATTTTTAGTCATCAACCTCTCTAAAATAGTATACAATATTATCTGTTCTTGTTTCATCCTGACCCCAACGAAGAACATCAAATCCAGTTCTCCCAGAAAGTTCCGAATACTTGTCAATGAAATACTGATCAAATTCAACGTCACTCATCGGCCATTCATAATATGGATCTGTGATGTTGTTTGCGAGAAGAACTAACCAAGTATCGTCAACAGAACCATAATAGAGTCTTGCAATATCTTCTGGTTTTTCACCTTCTCTGACTGTGAATGGCAAAAAGATATACGGATCTTTCAGAACAGAGTCTCGAATCTTGCTCCTGCGAGTGATATTACGAACTCGCTTGTCCTGATACTGAATCAGTGGATAGTTTGTAAAATATCTTGACATTATCTATAATTTCCTATTGAACTCTTGGTAGGCCGGTAGGTGTTATCTGTCTTATACTAGGCAGCTCAAACGATTCTGCACCATAGTCTTCTGCTGTATGTATGTCAGATTCTATCACGTTCATTTGCATTTGAACAGCTGCAGGTCTCCCACCTCGTAAGACAGAAACTCCATTCGGAGTATAGTTTACGTTAAATGTCTGAACCATTGCAGTCTTGAAGAAATAATAAAAGTTTCCATCCAAACCAACAAAAAAGATATCAACCATAGAAGGATATCTGAACATTGCACTTTGAGTCAGTTCACCTCTTACATATTGTGGCAGTATGTTTTTGTTGATAGTCTTTATCACTTCTTTAAGATTTACTGATTCATCAGATGTTTTGGGTGCAATTGTCCAGTTGAAGCTGTGAGACTTCATTTGAACGCCTTCGAATGAAAGAGCGGCTTTGGGATTCACAAATGTCCCCGTACCAGCATCAACACTTCGTCCAATATCACCTGGAAGAGCTCTTCTCAAAGCAAATGCAGCATCAGAAGAAAATCTATTCAGTGCTGATGCATCACTGCTACCTGTCGTTATTGTTTCAAACGCACCTTTTATTGCTTTATAAAACTCTTCACCGTCTGTCGCGGCTTTTGGTAATAATGATTCAATAGATCTTTGAACTGCATTCTGAAAAGTAGATAATTGCATACCCCCTCTAGAAGCAGCATCAGATAAAACTCTTGATATTATTTCGTTCATACTACCCTGATCAAATGGCTGGACTTTGACATTAAATGTGTCTTGAATGTTTTCTGGTAACGGCAAGAAAATCGTATCACTAATATTGCTTTCTTCCAGCGAAGCAAAGTTTCTAGTAGAACCTGGAGCTCTGTATTGATAATCTCTGAATAGCAAAAGCATTCCATAGTCAGCGTCTTCGAGAGGTACCTGAAGATTTCTCGGTGCTATATTTTCTGCTGCGGTTCTTACTGTTTCTCTTGCCGGTCTAAATCTATTTTGTGGCATACTACCCTACTTGTGATAAATAGTCTTATGATTAGTTCTATTTATCAAGAAAAAAAGAAAATGTTTAATGCTTCAGCATGAACCGACGATTTTTCTAGAAATCTATAAAATACTTGGGTCTCAGAGGTGCTAGATGAGCTATAAAGGAAGGTTTAAGCCAAAAAATCCTGAAAAATATAAGGGTGACCCTACTCGCGTGATATACAGAAGTTTATGGGAATTGTCCCTAATGCGCAAGTTTGATTCGCATCCTGATATTGTCGAGTGGTCGTCGGAAGAGATTGCCATTCCGTATATGAACCCAGTGAAAGGAAAGACCAGTCGATATTTTCCTGATTTTGTGATCAAAAAACGAATTGGCGAGAATAAATATCAGATGATAATGATTGAAGTAAAACCGAAAAAACAAACAGCACCGCCAGACCCGTCAAAGAAGTATAATACGCCAACTGGCAGAGTGTCAAGAAGATTTTTGAATGAAGCTGCAACATATGCAATAAACGAAGCAAAATGGAAGGCAGCAATGAGATACTGCAAAGAACGAAACATTCTTTTTCAAATATTTACAGAAGATCAAATTAAGCCACTAGGAAAGTAAATGACATCCAAGATTTTTGACGACATATTAGTGAAAGGGATCAAGTCTGGTCAGATGCCAGCTAGATCCAGTACTGCACGTGAGTGGTTTAGAGAGAAAGCAAAAAGTATAGGTAGAGTTTCTGAAACTAGAATCCTTAGAGATGATACAGATAGACTCAAGAATCGCACTGCGATAGGGAGGATGTATTTCTTTGTCTATGATGCAAAGCATAAAGATACATTGCCCTATTTTGACAAATTTCCTCTGATTTTTATGGTAGGTCCTGCAAAAAATGGATTTTTTGGTGTGAATACCCATTATTTGCCGTTGAAACTTAGAGCTCAACTAATGGACGGGCTTTATGATATTACAAATAACAAACGTTATGATGAAAGTACAAAGCTAAGGCTTTCTTACGGTCTTTTGAAATCTACTGAAAACTTATCTCTATTCAAACCATGTTTCAAACATTATCTGAGAAGTCAGGTTCGCAGTAGATTTGTTTTGATAGAGCCGTCGGAATGGGATATTGCCTTATGGCTTCAGTCAGAACAATTCCAAGGAGCGTCAAAAACAAAAGTCTGGGCAGATTCAAGAAAGATCATAAGAGGTCGATAAAAACACATGTTCAACATTTCTGAGTTCAAATCACGAATACAAAGACATGGGGGCCCTGCGCGAACCAGCTTATTTGTCACCAGTTTTGGTGCTAATGGGAATATACCCGGTTTCATGTCAGTAGATGACATGAGATTTTTCTGCCAGACAGTTACAATGCCGGGTATCAATCTCGAACTGATGTCATATAAAAAAGGTGGTATTGGCTATCCTGAGTTTATGCCTATGGTAGCCACACCAGAAGCTCTTAATGCAGTATTCATGTTAGATAGCAATCACAGAATCATGTCGTTTTTTCATAATTGGATCAATTCAGTAATCAACGTGAATGGTTCTGCTGGACCTTCTACAACAAATCTCGAGCGAAGAGAAATCAACTACAAGGAAGATTATGAGACTACAATGGAAATTGATTTCTATTCTGCATATGATCAAGATCGTATATACAAATGTAGATATGATGGTGTCTTTCCGACTCAAGTAGGTTCGTTGACATTGAATTGGAGCGATAATGATAGTATTGCCATATTGCCTGTAAACTTTTCGTATAATAGCATGGAATATTCAGGTTTTGAATCTACAAACTTTGAAAATTCTCGTTTGTTTTTGGGGTCACAAGATTCATTAGTTCAACGTAATCAAGTAAATCAATTAATTAGAGGGCTTGATCAAAGACAGATAGATGTAAATGCACTGCCATTAAGTCTTGGGGAACCAGCATAACAACAGGAGAATATTATAATGACTAAAAAAACTTTGCCTAAAATACAAAATCCTATTTTTGAACTCGAACTTCCTTCTACAGGTGAAAAAGTAAAATATAGAGCTTTCACAGTAAAGGAAGAAAAAATACTTTTGATTGCACAAGAATCAAATGATATAGACCAATCAATCTTGTCGATAAAACAAGTTGTGAACAACTGCTTGATAGATAAAAGTATTGATGACTTGTCCATGTTTGATCTTGAATATGTTCTTCTCACGTTGCGGTCCAAGTCTGTGGATAATGCAGTGATGTTTGCAATCAAAGATCCAGATACGGGTGAAAAAGTAGAACTTGAACTAGATTTGAATGACGTAAAAATAACTAAAGATGAAGAACACACTAAAGAGATCCGAGTCACTGATGATTTTGTTCTTTATATGCGATATCCAACTATAAATGAGTTTTTGAGTTTGATCAAGGCAAGTAAAGACGATACCAATGCAAATTTTGAGATAATGATCAGCTGCATGGATAAACTTGTAGGTGATGAGGAGGTCTACAAGTTTAGCGAGTTCAGCCCAGCTGAAATAGAAGCATTTGCAGAAGATTTAGATGCTAATGCTGTCAAAAAGATAAAGCGCTTCTTTGAGACAATGCCAACTCTTCGACATGAGCTTAAATACACCAACAAAAACGGAGACGAGAAAACTTTTGTGATAGAGGGAATGCAGACTTTTTTTATCTAATGCTGAGTCACACGAATCTCAAGAACTACTATAAAGAGATTTTTGCTTTGGCTCAGCATCACAAATATAGCATTTCCGAATTAGAAGGTTTGATTCCATATGAACGAGATATCTATTTTGCCATGTTAGTAAACTTCTTAGAAGAACAAAAAGAAAGGGCCAAACAGAACAATGGCTGATGACGAACTAGAATCCAAATCAGGCGGATCTTTTATAACAGATTCCGATCAACAAAAACAACATAAAGAGCTAATCTATACTCTTAAAAAAGAAGGTCGACTAACTCGTAATATCGGCTCAAACTCTCTGAGATCTGTAAAACTTGAAATCGGGAAGTTTGATGGTGCATTGTCTGCAATGAGGTCAAAACTCAAAGAACAAACCGTTGCTATCAATGATCTTTTAGATGTCCAAAAGAATGTGTCGGAACTTGAAGAGAGTGAAGTAGAACGACAAAAGAAAAAAGATCAACTTGAAAGTGTTCAAAAAACGGTTTCTGGTAGGGAAGAAAATGATAGAAGAGATGGAAGCCCGTCTGGAGAAGATCCAACACCAGCTCCCGGAGCAATGAGCGGATTTTTCAGGCGCATTGGACCCGGTTTAGGTGGTTTCTTAGGAGCTGCTTTTGGTAGCATGACAATTGCCGGC
>LFIK01000712.1_pt1 | contig 25333 bp, 22 predicted proteins | sample 643401 | NCBI WGS metagenome assembly LFIK01 (sample SAMN03777447, study PRJNA286221) | soda lake metagenome | biome: soda lake; feature: Kulunda steppe; material: water; isolation source: sample T5-Br brine of Lake Tanatar-5 | place: Russia: Kulunda steppe | collected 2010-07
CCGGTCGACGACACCCACCACCTCGATACGTTCACCGGCAGTGGCGCAGCGGGGTGCGCTCCGGCTCGCTCCCGCGCCCGACATCGACACCCGACCTCGGACCGGAACACACGTGCGCATCCCCCCCGACGGCGGCCGCAACAGCGACCGGAAGCACCTCCCCCAGCGCTGCACCCGGCGGCGCCCGCGCACTGGCGTACGGGCCGCGGTGCTGGTCACCTTCGCTGCCCTCGTGCTCGCAGCATGCACCGGCGGCGACGGCGACGGCGACGACGGTGCGGCCGGCAGCGCAGCCAGCGAGTCGGGCACGACGACCGAGGAGGACACGGCCACCGAGGAGGCGGGGGGCTTCCGCTTCCACGGCCCGGGCGAGGACGCCCTGCTCGGCGCCGCGGAACTCGAGCAGCTCGCGCTGACCGTGACGGGCGACGAGGAGGAGCTGGCTGCACTCGTGGTCATCCTCGGTGACCAGGACGTCACCGCTGACGCCGAGGTGGCGGACGGCACCCTGACCTACGCCCCGACCGACCTCGACGACGGCGACCACACCGTGCACGTCGCCGAGGCGCCCGAGGGCTGGGCCGGGGCGCGCGCGGACGAGGATGAGGAGGTCGAGGAGACCGCGGACGCTGACGCGGGCCCGGACCCTGACGCGGACGCGGACGCTGGCGCCACCACCACGGCGATCGACCCCGACGAGCTCGACACCCTCCACACCTGGCGGTTCGAGGTCAAGGCCGAGCCACCTGTCCTGGAGCTGGCCTCCCCCGCCACGGTCATCGGCGACGAGCCGCTCAGCGTGGCCGGCACCACCGACCCCGACGCCGAGGTCACGGTCAACGACACCTCGACGACCGCCGACGGCGACGGCAGCTTCGAGGTGGAGCTCGACGGCACCTTCGACGAGCTGACCATCATCGCCGTCGACCGCGCGGGCAACACCACCGAGCACACCCAGGCGGTGGGCCGGGTGCCGTCCCGGGTGACCCTCGACGAGTACCGCGGCGTGCACGCGACCTTCTGGGCCTGGGCGACCGCGGACCTGCGCGAGCCGATGCTCGAGATGCTCGACGAGGGCCGGATCAACGCGATCCAGCTCGACCTCAAGGACGAGGGCGGCCACATCGGTTACGACACCGAGGTGGAGCTGGCGCAGGAGATGGGGGCGGACATCGGCCCCATCGATCTCGAGCAGGCCGTGGCGGATCTCCACGCCGAGGGTGCACCGGTGATCGGCCGGATCGTCGCCTTCGCCGACCCCGTGCTGGCCGCGTGGGCGTGGGAGAACGACCGCCGCGACATGGTCATCCAGCTCACCGACGGCAGCGACTACTACCGCGGCTCCTACGCCGGCTTCTCCAACTACACCCACCAGGACGTGATCGCCTACAACCTCGACGTCGCCGAGGAAGCCGCCAAGGCCGGTGTGGACCACATCCTGTGGGACTACATCCGCCGGCCCGAAGGCCAGAGCCAGTACACCGTGCCGGGGTTGGAGACCACGCCCGAGGAGGCGATCGTAGAGTTCACGCGCCAGGCCGACGAACGGCTGGCGCCCTACGGGGTGACCCACGGCGCCTCGGTGTACGGCATCGCCGCGGACCGGCCCGAGCAGATCGGTCAGGACATCCCGGAGATGGCGAAGCACCTCGACTACGTGGCCCCGATGATCTACCCCTCCCACTGGGGACCGGGCGAGTACGGCGTGTCCGACCCCAACCGCGAGCCCTACGACATCATCCGGGCCACCATGGAGGTGTGGGACGAGGCCATCGAGGGCACCGACGCCCGGGTGATCCCGTGGCTGGAGGACACCAGTTACCGCGCCTGGGACCGCCCGTTCCAGATCGCCGAGCAGATCCGTGCCACCAACGACCACGACGTCAACGAGTGGCTGATGTGGAACCCCGGCTCGCGCTACACGCCTGAGGCCTACCAGCGCATCGACTGACCTGCCGGCTCGCGCAGCGTGGTGAGGCCGTCACCGGGGCCTCGACAGCGTCCCGACGTGCGTGCTCAGCGTGCACGCCCGGCTCCGGATGCCGATGCACGCACTGGAATCTGTAGTACGGTTTCCAAGGTTTCCAGCGGCCACCGGACGGGGAGGCGGGCACTTGGTGGACGGGGAGAACGACGCGGCGCTCCACGAGCACGGGGTGCTGTCCGAGGAGCTGGCCCACTCCCGGATGCTCACCCGCATCGGTGGCCGTGTCGCCCGGGTCGGTGGCTGGTCGATCGACCTCCCGTCGTGGGAGGTGCGCTGGTCCGAGGAGCTGTTCACGATCCTCGAGATCGACGGGTCGGCCGCGCTGGGTCTGGAAGACGGGTACGCCCTCTACCGGGAACCCGAGCGGATCCAGGCCCTCCTGCAGCGCTGCGCCGACGACGGCACCCCCTTCGAGGTCGAACTCGACGCCGTCACCGTTACAGGCCGACCGCTGCGAGCCCGGGTCGCCGGCGAACCGCAGCGTGACGAACGCGGTGCGGTCGTGCGGATCGTTGGGGCGTTCCAGGACATCACCACCCAGCACGAGGTGGCGAGGCGTGCCTCCGCCCTCGCCCGGCGTCTGGAGTCGACCTTCGAGTCGATGACCGACGCCCTCTACCTGCTCGACGAGCAGTGGCGGTTCGCCTACGTCAACGCCCACGCCGAGCGGCTGCTCGCCCGCGACCGCGAGGAGATCCTCGGCGTCGTGGTGTGGGAGGCGTTCCCGGAGACCGTCAACAGCGCGCTCGAGCACGCCTACCGACGCGCGGTCGGCACCCGCGAGACCCAGAGCCTGGAGGGCTGGTACTACCCGCCGCTGGACATCTGGTTCGACGTCACCGCCTACCCCTCCGAGCAGGGGCTGGCGGTGTACTTCCGCGACGCCGGGGAGCGGGTGCACCGGGTGCAGCGGCTCGAGCGGATCGCGCGTGAGGAGCAGGCGGCGGCGGAGCAACTGCGCGAGGCCAGCCAGCTGAAGGACACCTTCCTCGCCGCGGTCTCCCACGAGCTGCGCACCCCGCTGACCGTCGTCCAGGGCATGGGCCGCACCCTCCAGCGGCTCGGTGCGGACCTCTCGCCGGAGCGTCGAAGCGAGCTCGAGGATGCGCTGGTCGACCACGCCGACCGCCTCGGCAAGCTGCTCGACGACCTGCTCGACCTCGACCGCCTCTCCCGGGGCGAGCGCGCTGCACGACCGGAGCGGTGCGACGCCGCAGCGCTGGTCCGCGAGGTGGTGTCGGAGCTCCTCGGCGACACGACCACCGCTGCGGCTGCGCTCACGGACGTGCCCGAGCAGCTGGAGGCGCGGGTCGACCCCACCCAACTGCAGCGCATCGCCCACAACCTGGTGGACAACGCCCGCAAGTACGCGCCCCCGGGGCCGTCCCGGATCTCGCTGCGCCCACTGCCGCCGGACGGCGTGGTGCTCGAGGTCGCCGACGAGGGACCCGGTATCGATGACGAGCTCCGGGATCGGGTCTTCGAGCCGCTCTTCCGCGCCGACGAGGACCACCCCAAGCCAGGCACCGGCATCGGCCTCGCCCTGGTAGCTGCCTTCGCCGGCCTGCACGGCGGTGGCGCCGAGGTGGTGGACACCCCCACCGGAGCGTGCCTACGGGTGACGTTGCCCGGGAGCTGACCCCGACCGGGCTCGGGCCGGACACCCCTCCGGCCGGACACCCACTCCGGACGGACGCACCCTCCGATCCGTCGCCCCCTCCGGGCGGACGTCCCCTCCGGCCGGACGTCGATGGCACGATCGCCAGAGGGCCGTACGGTGTCGAACAGCGCGCTGCAGGAGCCCGATGGATCTCGCCCAGCGGATCGACGAACGGACGCCGCCGACCCGTGACCGCTACCTCGACCTCCTCCGGGTCGCGAGCATCCTCCTGGTCGTGCTCGGCCACTGGCTGGTACGGGTGCTCACGGCCGGGGATGACCAGGTGGAGGAGGGCTACCTCCTCTCGGCGGTCCCCGCCACGCAGTGGGCGACGCTGCTGTTCAACGTCATGCCGATCTTCTTCCTGGTCGGCGGGGCGCTGAACGCGCCGAGTTGGCGGCGGGCCCGCGAGGAGGGCGAGCACCCAGCCGACTGGCTCCGACGTCGAAGCCGGCGGCTGCTGCGCCCGTTGCTGCCGCTCCTGGCCCTGTGGGTCTCGCTGGCCGCCGTCCTCGAGGCCACCGTTGGCGAGGAGGCGATGGTCCTCGACCCGGACGACGCCCTCACTCCCGTCTGGTTCCTGGCCGCCTACCTCGTCGTGACCGCCCTGACACCGGTGACCCTGCGGCTCCACGAGTGGGCGGGCGGACTGTGGTTGATCGTCACCTGCGCCATCGCGGCCGTCGCGGTCGACCTACTGCGCTTCGGGCCCCTGGCGGACTGGGTGACGATCCAGGGGCAACCGGTCATCGGTGCGGTCAACTACCTGGCGGTCTACGTCCTGCTCCACCAGCTCGGGTACCTCTGGGCCGACGAGCGACTCCCGCAGCGCCCCGTCCGGCAGCTGCTCCTCGGTGGCGTCGGGGCAGGCGCCCTGGTGCTCATGATCGGGTTCGGTCCGTACCCGCTGACGATGGTGCCGATCGCCGGGACCGAGCTGCCGAACAACCTCAACCCGCCGACCGCCGCGCTCGTGGCGTTGGGGCTGTGCCAGCTCTCCGTCGCGCTGCTCGCCCGGGAGCGCGTCACGATGTCGCTGCGGCGACCGCGGCTGTGGGCCGCGGTGGCGCTGCCGGGCGGACGGCTGATGACGATCTTCCTCTGGCACCAGACCGCGATGCTCGCCGTCGCCAACGCGGCGGCGGTGACCGGTCGCTGGCCGCTGTCCGAAGAGCTGGACGGGGTGTGGTGGGCGACCCGGCCGGTGTGGGTGCTGCTGTGCGCAGCGATGCTGGCGGTCCTTGTGCTGGTCGTCGGCCGCTTCGAGTCGCCGCCAGACCCCCGGCCCGCCGGGCTCGCGCCTCGCCCCGCTGCGGCCGTCGCCGGGGTGGGCGTGGCACTGTGCGCCGGCGGCGTGGGCTGGCTGGTGGTCGCCGGTGCCACCGACCCGTCCATGCCGCTGCACCTGCCACTGCCGGCCCTCCTGCCCCTGGTCGTGGGACTGGTCGCCCTCGGGGTCGTCGCCGATCGGCTGACCGCGGCGCGCTGACCCACCTTCCGATGGCGTTGGTCCACGGCACTTCGTGGACCTGTCCGCAGCAACGCCGTGGAGCAACCGGAAGCGGCCACCGGGACGTCCGCCAGCACGACGACCCGAACGAGCACCGGGACGTCCGCCAGCACGACGACCCGAACGGCCACCGGCACAGCCACCCGCATCCCGGCCCACGCGCGCCCCCGGTCCGCGAACCCCCGCGCCTGTGGCAGACTCCGGGCATGGCAGCACTGATCGGCGCGATCCTCGCGGTCCTGGTGGGCTCCGGCCTGTGCTCGGGCACGGAGACGGCACTGCTGTCGGTCCAGGAGGTTCGCGTCCGGCAGCGGGCGGCGGAGGGCGGTCGCGCCGCGCGAGCCTTGCTGGAGATCAAGGAGCACCTCGCCCGACCGATCTCCGCCATCGTGGTGCTGAACAACATCTTCAACATCGTCGGCTCGATCGCGGTCGGGACCATCGCCGCGCAGGTGTTCGGCCAGCAGTGGGTGGGCGTGGTCTCCGGGGTGCTCACCTTCCTCGTGATCCTGTTCGCCGAGATCCTGCCCAAGACCCTCGGTGAACGGTACGCGGAGCAGGTGTCCCTGGCGGTCGCCCTGCCGGTGCGCGGCGTGACGTGGTTGATGACGCCTCTGGTCGTGCTCTTCGAGGTGCTGATGCGTCCCCTGACCAAGGGGGAACGCTCCCCCTCGATCAGCGAGGCGGAGATCCACATCCTGGCGCGTATCGGCCGCTCCGAGGGGGTCCTGGAGGACGACGAGGTGGAGATGCTCCACCGGGTCTTCCAACTCAACGACCGCACCGCCCGTGACCTGATGACACCTCGCACCGCCCTCACCTGGCTGGAGGCAGACCGCACCGTCTCCGAGGCCCGCCAGGACATCCTGGCCTCCGAACACACCCGGATCCTCGTCAACCCCGGGGAACTCAACGACGCCCAGGGGATCGCACTCAAACACGAGCTCCTCGCCGCGCTGCTCGACGAGCCCGACACACGCGTCGGCGACCTCGTTCGGCCGGTGGTGGCCGTGCCCTGGATCGCCCGCGCGGACGATCTGCTCCGACGCTTCCAGGAGCAGCGTGAGCACCTGGCGCTGGTGATCGACGAGTACGGCGGGCTGATCGGCGTCGTCACCCTCGAGGACGTCATCGAGGTCCTGACCGGACCGATCGTGGACGAGACCGACCGGCGCCCCGACATGCGCCGGTTCGCGCGGGCGCGAGGGCGCGCGCAGCTGGCGAGGTGGCAGTGAGCCGCACGCGCCGCGGTGGCCGTGAGCCGCCCGCGCCGAGGTGGCGGCGAAACGCCCGCGCAGAGGTGGCAGAGGCGCTCCCGCTGCTGCACGCCGTGCTCGCCCGGCCGCTGATCTGACCTTGTCCCCTACGCGGGGAGGGGCCCATCGCGCAGCCTCGAGGTCGCGTCCAGCACGCAGCGCTGCGACGAGGATCCCGCCCGCGAGAGGGGGCTTTCCCATGCCAACGACCACCGCTCCCGCCGCAAGGACGGCCACCGGCTCCGTGGCAGCCGCAGAGGCCCGCCCCGATCTGCCGACCATCCGGGTGCTCGGGGCAGAGGATGTCCCGGAGGCGGCAGCCCTGCTGGCCCGGGGCTTCGCGGAGGAACCCGGCAACCGGGAGCTGTTCCCTGACCCGCGGCTGCGCGGCCACCTGGCGGAGCTTGTCTTCACCCAGCAACTGCAGGCCACGCTGCCCTACGCGACGGCCTTCGGCGCGGAACTCGACGGCCGGCTCGGTGGCGCAGCCATCTGGCACGGACCGAAGGCGGCACCGGCTTCCGTGCGTGCCTCGATGGAACTGGCAGCGGGGCTGGCGCTGTCAGCCCCGCGTCTGGTGCGTGGACTCCCGGCGTTGACCTCCACCGTGGTGCGCAGGGGTGCCGCGTTGCCGTGGGTCGTGGTCCAACGCCAGCGGGCCATCGCCACCGCCGCTGCCGGACCGACCTGGCACCTGGCGTTCCTGGCGACGGACCCCGACCTGCGCGGACGGGGTCTGGCCCGAGCCCTCCTCGAGCACGTCCTGGACCGGTGCGACGAGGACGGACTGGCAGCGTGGTTGGAGACCACCGACCCCGTCAACCCACCGCTCTACGAACGCTTCGGCTACCGCACCGTGAGCCACATCGACCGTGCCGGGTGGATGCCCGGGCTGTGGGTGATGCGCCGCGACCCTGCGGGGTGACAACGCACCAGCAGCCCTGCGGACGGCCCGCGATGCCACGGCGAGCCCGGTAACCACGGAGACCACGGCGGACCCCACGCCGATCCCTATCCCCGTGCTCGCCCTGACCGGAGCCCTGGACGTCCAGGTGGATCCGGACGACCTCGAGCGGATCGCACGACTCGTGGACCAGGCGCCGGTGGAGACCCACCGCATCCCCCAGGTCAACCACGTGCTGCGCCACTCCGCCGGCTCCGGCGCACCCTCGGAGTACGAGCGGCAGGTCAAGTCCGGCCGTCCGCTGGACCCGCGCGTCCTGCACACCGTCACGGCGTGGGCCGGCCGGCGGGCGTCGGTGCCGGCCTGCCCAGCACCGGTCCGCTGGGAGGTAGCGTCGTCCGCAGCGGCGGAAGGGGCGACAGCGTGCGCGACCTGCGATCGGTGGCGATCCTCGGCGTGCTGGTGCTCGCGGTCGTCGGGCTGAGCGCCTGCGCAGCGCAGGACCGACCTGAGCCGGTCACCCTCGGGGAACTCGTCGACGAGCAGGATCGACTGGACGGCGCCGTGGTGCTGGTCGAGGGCATCGTGCGGACCTACGACGATCCACCGCACTCCTGGATCGAGGACACCGAGCAGCAGCGCGTCGAACTGTTCCCCCACGAACAGGTCGTCGACCTCGCCGGCGAACGCGTCCGGCTCGAGGGCCGGTTCACCTTCGATCCCGACCGCGGCCGGGGGATCGACGTCGAGGCGCTCGAGGTCCTCGACACCCCGCGGGCCTAACCACGCTGCAGGTGAGCCGGCCTGATGACCAGGGTCCCAGCGAGCCTGTCGTGGAACGCCTGCCGTTGCGGGTCCCACAGCGGCCAGAGGTAGCCGAGGGAGAAGGGCATCACCGACGCGATCTCGGCGACCAGGCGGGCCAGCGCACGTCCGGGGCCGATCGGTCGCAGGTGCATGTCCGCCACGACCGCGCCGATCGCCCGCTTGCCCACGGTCTGGCGGCCGTGGGCGTGGAGGATGACCCAGTACCCGACGCCCACCGCCGTGCCCAACACGACCATGGCGGCTGAGGTCCCCCGGTCATCGCAACAGCTGACGTGCGTTCGCCCGGGCCCGGCGATCGGGATCGGCGTGGCGTCCGAGGGCGTCCACGGACACCTCGGTGCGATCGTGACGTTGATCCGTACCGGTCATGACGGCACTGCGACGCAGGTGCATGCTGCGGCCGATCACCCCGTACTCAGGTAGCTGCGCCCCCCACGGCCGGTGCGGTCCGTCCGCAGGCTGGTGGGGAGATGTGCACGTTCTCATCCGGGGAGAGTCCCTCGCACCGAGCTCTCTCGCTGCGTACGAGCGCCCACATCGGCGCGTCCGATGACCACCGGCATCCGACCAGGGAGACCGTCGCCCGCGAGCGGCCCGTCACGGTCGAACAGACGGTGCGGTCGGTCGGGCAGGACCTCGACCTCCATACCGTCGGGCCATGGGCGATGACACCTCTTCCGCAACCACACCACCCGGCGGCGCGGAGCACGGCCGCCGGTGGCGCGAGCATCCCGCGGTGCGCCCGACGATGCTCACCCTGGGTGCCCTCGCGGGTCTGGCGGTGATCCTGGCGGTCGCTGCCCTGGGGCTCCGGGCCGCTCAGGGTGACACCGTCCTCGCCGGGGTGTCCGTGGACGCGGAGCCGGTCGCGGGCCTGACCCGCGCGGAGCTGGAGGAGGCCGTCCAGCAGCAGGCCGACGACCGCACCGATGCCGAGGTCACCGTCGTCGCGGACCAGGAGCGAGCGGAGGGCACCCGGGGCGATGCCGGCGAGGCCGTCCTCGTCGAGCAGGCGGTGGAGCAGGCCTGGACGATCGGCCGCCGCGGGCCGCTGCAGGGCACCCTCGACCACCTGCGTGCCCGAACGGGCACCGAGGTCGACGTCCAACTGGACAGCGAGGTGGACGACGCGACGCTCGCCGCCTGGGCCAGCGACGTCGCGGACTCCTTGAGCGAGGAGCCGACCGAGGGCGGGCTGACCCTGGTCGCCGCCGAGGCGACCGTCGAGGTCACCGACCCGGAGCCCGGCCTCCGGGTCGAGCCCGACGACGTAAGCGCCGCCCTTCAGCCGGAGCTCGGCCGCACCGAGGGAGCGGTCGAGGTCCGGGTGGAGAAGACGACGGTCGAGCCGGCCATCACCCAGGCGGATCTCGATGCCGTCCTGCCCGCAGCCGAAGCCTCCCTCGCCGCCGCCGTCACGCTCGCCAACCCGGTGGACGCGGAGGATCTCGTGCTCGAGCCCGACGACCTCGCCGAGGTGCTGGAGATCCGCACGGATGCGGACGCCGCCCAGGGCGAACGCCTCCGGCTCACCACCGACGCCGAGCGCCTCACGGACCACCTCGGTGCGGAAGGTGTCGAAGCGCTGGAGATCGCACCGAGCGACGCGAGCTGGAGCGTCGATGGGCTCGACCTCGAGGTTGTCGAGAGCCGGCCGGGGTTCGCCGTCGATCTGGACGCGGCCGCGGAGCGGGCGCTCGAGCTCGCCACCACGCCGCCGGACGAGGACGATCGGGAGGACCAACTGCCCGGCGGCACGGTCGACGCTCAGGTGACGACCGAGGACCTCGACGTGCGGGAGGAGGTCGGTGCGTTCTCCACGCCGCTGCAGCCCGGCGAACCCCGCAACCACAACATCCTGCTCGCTGCGGAGCTGTTGGCGGGCGCGGTCATCGAGCCGGGCGAGACCTTCTCGCTCGACGACCACCTCGGGCCGCGCAGCAGCGAGCGTGGGTTCCAGGACAACGGCTTCATCGACGCCGACGGCGAGCTGATCTCGGTCGTGGGTGGCGGGGTCAGCCAGCTCGCCACGACCTTCATGAACGCCGCCTGGTTCGCCGGTGTGCGACTCCTGGAGTTCCAGCCCCACTCGCTGTACTTCGAGCGCTACCCGATGGGGCGCGAGGCGACGTTGGCGTACGGGACGATCGACGTGGTCGTCGAGAACGACTCCCCCGCCACGATCGTGGTGGGCGCAGGCGGCACCGAGGAGGAGGTCACCGTCCGCTTCTTCTCCACCCCGTGGGCGGAGGTCGACACCTGGACCGGTACCCCCTACGACGAGGTGGAAGGCGAGGTGCGTGACGGCTTCACCATCGACTTCGGTCGCACCATCACCACCCCCGACGGCGAACGCTCCGAGGACTACACCCACACCTACCGACCCGAGGACGAGCCCGACGCGGAAGACGACGGTTGAGCGTCGTCGACCTCGACGGCAACGGTCGCCGCCGCCATCCGCGGTTCACGCCACCAGGTCCCGGCGGCGCAGGGCGACCAGTCCGGCAGCGGTCAACGCGGCAGCCACCGCCAGCAGTACCAGCACCGGCAGCCACGCGAAGGGCTCCGCGGGGACCGCGGGGACGTGGGTGAAGGGTGAGAGGTTCAGCACCCACTGCCGCAGGTCGAACAACGCCCCCATCTGCCCCATCACCAGGCTGGCGCCCACCGCTCCCCACCCGATCGCCGCCGCCCACCGCGGCACCACGCCGACGGCGAGCACGACCACGCCGACCAGCACCCACACGGCCGGCAACGACACCACCGCCGCCAGCAGCCAGCCCCAGAACCGCTCCCCCCACGTTCCCGTCACCAGCCCGAAAGCGAGCCCGCTCGCCGCACCGGCCAGCAACAGCATCGAGGTGGTGGACGCCACCACCACGACGAGGTGGCTGGCCGCGAAGCGGGTCCGTCCCAGAGAGGTGGACAGCAGGGGCTCCGCGCGTCCCGACAGCTCCTCGGACCGCAGCCGCAGCGCTCCCTGCACGGCGAAGGCTCCCACCGCCACCGCGAGCAGCCCCATCAGGAACACCACGAACAGGTCCACAAGACCGCCGCCCTCGACCAGCCCATCGAACAGCTCCGCCAGCTCGTCGCTGGTCTCCAGGAACGCCTCCACCTCGTCGCCGATGGCGCCGAACACCCCCGCCGCGATCACCAGACCGGCCGTCCAGCCGACGACCGCGGAGCGCTGGAGGCGCCACGCCAACCCGACCGGGGAGCGCAACGCCGCGGAGGCCTCAGCAGGCCCGGCGCGCACGGGACGCATCCCGACCCCGAGGTCGCGGTGCCGGGTCAGGACGAAGGCGACCCACACGCACACGACCACCAGCACGGCGAACAGCGCGAGCACCCACCACCGCTGGTCGGCGAAGGCACGGCCCTGCTGTCCCCACCCGATCGGTGACAGCCAGGAGGGCCAGGCGCTGATGACCGCCACGCCGCTCGGCGCCACCTCGCCGAGCCCGTCGCCGACCGCGCGCAGGAAGTAGGCCACACCGAGGACGGCGCCGGCCATCCCGTTGGCCCCGCGGGCGCTGCCGGCGACCTGCGCGGTGATCGCAGCGACACCCGCGAAGCTCCACCCGACGCCCGTCAGCAGGAGCCCGGCCAGGACCGAACCAGCCATCGGGAGCCCGTAGGCCAGCAGCAGGGCCGTGGCGAGCACCCCGAAGACCAGGCTCGCAGCGAGGGTGAGCACCAGCGCAGCGGTCAGCGGCGCGTGGCGGCCGACCACGGCGGAGCCGACCAGCTCCGCACGCCCGGTCTCCTCCTCCAGCCGGGTGTGGCGCACCACGGCCTGCAGGCTCATCACCCCGAGCAGCACCGCGAACACGCCGAAGGTCTCGGTCATCAGCACCGCACCCAGGGAGGTCCCGAAGATCGGGCCCTCGAAAGCGCGGGCGACCACGTTGGGCGCGACGGTCACCGCGTACTGGACGCGCGAGGCCGCGTCGCCGTACAGCCCGGCGATGCTGGCGATGCTGCCGAGCCACAGCACCGACAAGGTGATGAGCCACACCGGTAGCAGCACCCGGTCCCGCCGCGCCGCCAGCCTGAGCAGCCGCAGGGTGCCGGTCAGCTCCGAGGCAGGACCGGCAGGCCCGGCGGCACCGGGGTGGCCCGGAGCACGCTCGCCGTCCCGCGCCCGCGCCCGCGCCGGGGCCGTGGCGCCCCTGGGGGTGGCCTCGGACGTCGCCGGGCGGTCCGGCGTGCCGGGGGTCGTCGGGGTGTGGGCGCTCATCGCGGTGTCTCCGCCACCTCGGCGTTGGCACCGGGCGATGCGCCGTGGCCACCGCCACCGGACGATGCCCCGTCGCCGACGGCGTCAGGATCGTCCGCGACCTCCGCCTCGGTGAGCTGCTGGCCGTAGTGGCGCAGGAACAGCTGCTGCAGGGTCGGCGGCGAGCTGGTCAGGGCCACCACCTCCCGTTCCGCCAGCCAGCGTTGCACCGCCGCCATCGCGTCGGGTTCGACCTCGAACCGCGCCCGGGTGCCCTCCACCTCGACGTCGTGGACACCATCGAGGTGGTGCAGGCCGGCCAGCGGCTCGCGGGCCTCCACGCTGATCGCCGTGCGGGTGAGGTGGCGCAGCTCGGTGAGGGTGCCGGACTCGACCTGCCGGCCCTCACGGATGATGGTGACGCGGTCGGACAGCGTCTCCACCTCGGCGAGGATGTGGCTGGACAGCAGCACGGTGCTGCCCTGGGCGACGGCGTCGCGGACACAGGACTGGAACACGGTGTCCATCAACGGGTCCAGCCCCGAGGTCGGCTCGTCGAGCAGGTAGAGCTCCACCGGCGAGGCGAAGGCGGCGATGATCGCGACCTTCTGCCGGTTGCCCTTGGAGTAGGTCGAGCAGCGCTTGGTCGGATCCAGCTGGAAACGCTCGATCAGCTCCGCCCGGCGGGTGCGATCAAGGCCACCGCGCAGCTCCCCCAGCAGGTCGATCGCCTCACCGCCGGTGAGGTTCGGCCACAGGTGCACGTCGCCGGGGACGTAGGCGAGCCGACGGTGCAGCTCCACCGCATCCTTCCAGGGGTCCCCACCGAGCAGGACCACCTCGCCGCTGTCACGGCGCAGCAGCCCGAGCAGGATGCGGATGGTGGTTGACTTGCCGGCACCGTTGGGACCGAGGAAGCCGTGGACCTCGCCGGTGGCCACATCGAGGTCGAAGCGGTCGAGAGCGGTGACCGGCCCGAAGGTCTTGGTCAGGGAGGCGACGTGGATGGCTGCACTGGACATCGGCGGATCCTGTCGGCGAGCGCAGACCGCGGCCGGACCCCGAGGGCACGGCGGGCGGATGGCGAGGAGGGACCCGTCCGCGCGCGTGGTGCGCCCCGCTGCGGCTGCGATCGCAGCCTGCGAGGACCCCGCGCGACCGCGGACGTCGTCGTCAGCTTGTCCTGCAGCACATGACCGGCATAGGGCCGGACAGCCCGACCGGTTCCAGCCCCGGGGAGGACGTCGATGACGGCGATGGCGGCGGCAGCGGCACCACGGACCACCTTCTGTCCCCTGGTGGTGTCCATCGCCAGCCCCGTACGCATGCTCAACTTCGAGCTGCCCGACCACCCGGTGTACGACGCCGGGGAGCTGCTGTGGTTCGACGACGACGAGCGGGGCACCGGGATGCTCGCGTTCCTGACGCGGCGCCCCGATCGGGTGGTGGATCACTACGTCCAGCCCGGCCTGCGGCTCGACCCCGAGAGCTTCCACATCGGTGGCGGCACCCGCTCCTGGAACGTCACCGACATCGACCCCGCGCGGCTCGAGGTGACCGCCGACGGGGTCGTCGCCGAGGCCAGCTTCGAGGACGTCGACGGCCGCCTGGTCGAGATCCACATCGACGACCGGGACGGCCGGCCGCGGCGGCGCGCCGGGATGCTCGCCCCGGTCAGCGCCGGCATCGAGGTGCCACGCAGCCTGTTCGCGGTGTGGATGCCGACCTTCGACCTGGTGCGCGCCAGCGGCTCCGCGGCCACGATCCGCATCGACGGGCAGGACGTTGCCACCGAGCGCATCCCTCTGGAGCGACTGCACCGGCAGCGGATCATCAAGTACATGGACACGCTGCTCGCCGTCGAGGTCAACCCCGACCGGTCCGCCGGCCCTCGTCCGCAGACCCGGGGCACCGGACGCCAGCCACGGGTACATGACCACGAGCCGGGCACCAGCGTGAACGACGAGGTAGTGACCACCGCCGATGGCCGGGCGATCCGCGCGGTGGTCGCGGCGCGGGACGGTCACCGTGCACGGCTCCTGCTGTGGCCGCCGATGCCGGACCCGACGACCCTGGCCGAGGGCGAGGCGGCGGCCGGCCGGTGGGGGCTCCAGGTGGACGAGGCCCGGCTGGTCTCCGGTCCCTGGTCCGCGTACCGGACCAGGTCGCGCGTGGACCTGGTGCTGGACACCGACACCCCCTGGCGCCCGGGGCCGCTGCCGTGGCTCCTGCGGGGCCTCACGATCGCCGTGCCGGACTTCCGGCGCTGGCCGACCACCTACCGCTGGCGGGGCAGCGTGGAGCTGGCCGACCCGCCCGTGGTGGCCGGCCGCTGGGAGCGGACCGAGCCGACCCACCGACGCCGCCCGCAACGACCATGACCGCCGGGCGGCCGCCGACCGTCACAGCCGGCGGCGGTGACGCTCCCGCCGGCCGCGCCGACGGACCGAGGCGAACCGCCGGCGGCGCCGTGCCTGACGGCTGTGACCGTCGCGACATCGTTCCCAACGGGCCTCCCCGATGGGACACTCCTGCTGGTCCAGCGTGATGGCGCTGTGTGAGCCGATCGTGGCAACTCGGTGCCCGAGGTGGCCCGACCGATCCGGCCTGCGGGGCGCCCCGCGGGCGCCCCGCGGGCGACCCGCGTCACCCCGGCAGGGATAGCCCGCACAGCACAACCGGCTGCCACACCATCGGACCGGACTCGACGGCTGGTCCCAACCCCCACCGGACTCGACGGCTGGCCCCAACCCCCACCGGACTCGACGGCTGGCCCCAACCCCCACCGGGCTCGACGGCTGGCCCCGACTCCACCGGGCTCGACGGCTGGTCCCGACTCCACCGGGCTCGACGGCTGGTCCCAACCCCACCGGGCTCGACGGCTGGCCCCAACCCGGGAGAGAGTGGAGGATCGCGGCGGTATCTCGCCGCGATCCTCCACTCTTGCGCCACAAGCACCGGGATCCCTCTGGCCGGGGGCATCACCGGCCAGCGGCTGCACCCGCGGCGGCGCCGCTGGTGGGCACGACCGCGGCCTGGGTGTCCCGGATGACGGCCCTGGCGGCCTCGGCGACCGGGGTTGCCTCAGCCAGCTCCTCGGCCCGCCGCCGGGCGGGCGAGGTGACCGGCGAGGTCGACCCGATGACGTGCACGGAGACCAGCGAGCACCGGCTGGCCGACGGCAGCACGGTGCTGCTGCGGGAGCACCACCACCTGCCCGACGGACTGCACACGCTGGCCGCCAGCGTCGGCTTTGAGGTGGGAGCCGTGTGGGCCGGCGGCGCAGGTGACTGGCGCCGCGAACCACCCTCGGTGAACGACCACGAGCTCCTGCTGCTCGCGCGGCGTCCGGGATGAGCACGGTGGAGCGGCGTGGGGCGGGGCAGGAGGGCGCGGGCTGGCAGGGTGCGGTGTGGCAGGGTCAGAAGTGGCAGGGTCAGGCGTGGCGGTTCGCGGCCTGGCAGGCTGCGGGCGATCGACGACGCAGTGTCCCTCGCCCGACAGGTATGGTCGCGTGATCGACCTGCCAGGTGACCGTCCGTGATGTCGCGGAGGCGTGACCGCGGGCGTCGCCGGGTCTGACCGCCACTGCCTGCGCGCGCACGGGGCGCCAGTCCGTGGACACAAGGCAACGCGTGCCGACCGCGTCACGCTGACCGGGACGCTGCCCAAGCCCCGCCGACCACGACCGGGTGTCCGCACGGCTGCGGCCCCACGAACCTGGGGAGACCCGAACCGATGCTGGAACTGGACGGCCTCAGCAAGCGCTACGGCGAGGTGGTCGCACTCGACGGCCTGTCGATGACGGCCCGACCGGGCCGGCTGCTCGGCTTCCTCGGGCCGAACGGTGCCGGGAAGTCCACCGCGATGCGGGCGGTGTTCGGGTTGGTGGGCCTGGATGCGGGTGCTGTGCGCTGGCGGAACGAGCCGATCACCGCGCCCACGCGCCGCCGGTTCGGTTACATGCCGGAGCAGCGCGGGCTGTACCCCCGCATGCCGGTCGCTGAGCAGCTGCGCTACATCGGCGAACTCCAGGGCCTCAGCGCCGCGCAAGCTCGAACGGCCGCCCTGGCCTGGCTGGAGGAGCTGGGCCTGGCCGAGCGCGCCGGGGACCCGCTACGCGAGCTCTCGCACGGCAACCAGCAGCGCATCCAGCTCGCGGCGGCGCTGGTGCACGACCCCGAGGTCCTGATCCTCGACGAGCCGCTGAACGGCCTGGATCCGATCGGGGTCGCCGACCTCGGCCGGGTGATCCGCCAGCTCGCGGAGGCGGGTGCGACGGTGGTGCTCTCCAGCCACCAGCTGGACCTCGTCGAGGAGCTGTGCGACGACGTCGTCATCATCGCCGCCGGCCGGGACCGGCTCGCCGGCGACCTCGAGACCATCCGCTCGGATCACCCCCACCGGGAGGTGCAGGTGCGCCTGGCCGGCGGCCTGACGCCGCAGCCACCCCCAGGCTGCGAACTGCTGTCCAGCAGCAACGGCGTGACCCGCCTCCGGGTGCCGGCGGACACCGATCCCACCCGTCTGAGCGCGGAGCTCGCGAGCCAGGCTGCCGTGGAACGCTTCCGCTTCGAGCCACCCTCCCTGGACGAGATCTTCCGCGCCACCGTCGGCGCCAGCGTGGCTGAGCTCGAGGCCTCCGAGGCGGAGGCGGCAGACGAGGAGGTGGCATGACCGAGCCGACCGATCCGACCCAACCGACCGGCCGGCGCGACACACGCGCCATCCGCCTCGTCGCACGGCGCGAGGTGTGGGACCGGCTGCGCAGCCGCACGTTCCAGTCCGTCACGGCCCTGCTCGTGGTGGTGGTCGCAGGCGCGATCATCATCCCGACCCTGCTCGGTGACGACGGAGCGACCCGCCACGACATCGCACTGGTCGAGGGTGAGACCGATGACCTCGAGGTCCCGCTGGAGACCAACGCGGCCGCGAACGACATCGATCTGCGCTTCCGCATCGCCACCGACCGCGAGGCGGCGGTCGGGTTCGTCGAGGCCGGCGAGGCCGACGCGGCGCTGGTCGCCGGCCCGGAACTGCTCACCCCCAACGCGGCCATCTCCCCGACGCTCAAGGCCAGCGTGGACGCCGCGGTCGTCGAGGCGAGCTTCCGGGACGGGTTCCGCGACGCCGGCATCGACGCCACCGAGGTACTGGCGATCCTCGGCGAGGTGGAGCCGGTCCCCGTCTCCGACATCGGCGGTGGCGAGGGAGCGACCCAGGGTGATTTCCTGCTGGCCTTCGGCATCACGGTGCTCCTGATCGTCGCCGTGCAGTTCAACGGCACGATCCTGCTCAACAGCGCCGTGGAGGAGAAGAGCAGCCGGGTCGTGGAGGTCCTGCTCGGCAGCCTCAGGCCGTGGGAGCTGTTGATGGGCAAGCTGGCTGCGACCACCGTGGTGGCGACGGTGCAGCTGGGACTCGTGGTGGCCGTAGGCCTGGCCAGCAACGCCGTCGTCGGCGCCCTGGAGCTGCCCACGGCTACCCCGCTGGTGATCGCGGTGTCCCTGGTGATGGTGGTCTCCGGCTTCCTGTTCTACGGCGCCGTCTACCTCGTCGCCGGTTCCATGGCCAGCTCCGCCGAGGAGGCGCAGACCGCCCTGGCCCCGCTGCTGGTGCTGCTGCTCGGCAGCTACTTCGGCGTGCTGTTCCTGGTCCTGCCCTCGCCCTCCGGCACGGCGGCGCTGGTGCTCTCCCTGCTCCCACCCAGCGCACCCTTCACGATCCCGCCGTTGCTGGTGTTCGGCAACCTGCCCGCCTGGCAGCTGGCAGCCGGACTGCTGAGCCCGATCATCGCTGCCGGGCTGACGGTGCGCCTCGCCGGCCGCCTGTACGCGGCGGCGGTGCTCGCCGGCGGGACCCTCAGCTGGCGCGAGCTGTGGAAGGCCGAGAAGATCCCCTGACCTGGCGTCCACCGCCACCCGCCCGCAGCCGCCCACCCGCCGCCGTCCGCCCGCCGCCGTCCGCCTGCAGCCGACCTCCGCCCGTTGGGAACCCCATGACCTCGGCAGCCATCCCCCGTCGGCCGTACCGCCAGCGCCGCCGCTCGCCCCGCGTCGCGCTGACCAGCCTCGCAACGCTGCTGGCTCTCGCAACGCTGCTCGCCGCCTGCACCGACGAACCCGGTGAGGCAGACACCCCGGACGCGCCCGAGGAGGCCGACGAGGCCTTCGATGTCGAGGACGCCTTCGCGGAGGACCCCGACTGCTTCGGGATCGAGCTCGCCGGGCTGGAACCCGACGACGTCACCTGCGGCACGGTGACCACGCCGCTGCACCACGATGACCCGGGCGGGGCGACGATCACGCTGGCCGTGGCGACGCTGACCCCTGAAAGCGCCAGCGGCGACCCGATCCTGGTGCTGGGCGGCGGGCCCGGTGAGGTGGTGGTGGAGACCGCCCTCACGGAGCCGATGGTGCGCCAGCTGTTCGCCTCCGAGGACCGCGAGGTGATCCTGCTCGACCAGCGTGGCGTCGGTTCAAGCGAGCCCGCACTCAACTGCAGCGCGCTCGACGACGCCGACCTGACCGACCTCCCCGACCCCGACGCCCAGCAGGAGGAGCTGCTGGCCTGCCGGGGTGAGCTGGTCGAGGCGGGCGTGGACCTCGACGCCTTCAACCACGTGAACAACGCCCGCGACGTGGACCTGGTCCGCCGTGCCCTGGGCCACGACCAGGTCGTGCTGCGCGGCGGCTCCTACGGCTCCCACCTGGCGCTGCACGCCGCGACGCTGGCGCCGGACGGGTTCTCCGCCCTGGTGCTGAGCTCCCCCGCCGATCCGACCAACAACTACCTCGAGCGGTTCCCCGGCGGGTTCCAGGCCGCGCTCGACCGGCTGGACGAGGGGTGCACCGCCGACGAGCGGTGCAGCGCGCAGCTCGGGGATGTCCACGCCTCCATCGAGGAGGTGGTGGATCGGCTCACCGACGCACCCGAGGAGGTCACCGCCGAACCGCTCACCGGCGGGGACCCGGTCACCCGGACCTTCACCGCCGAGGTGTTCATCGACGCGGTCTTCGCGCTGTTCTACGCCCCCGACGGCCCGCTCGCCCTGCCCTCGATGCTGCTCGCGGCGCGCGATGGGGATCTGGAACCCCTCGCCGGGCTGCTGGCCACCATCGAGGCCGGGCTGGCGGACATCCCGCGGGGCATGAACCTGTCCATGGTCTGCTCCGGCGAGGGCGCCTTCTTCGACGCCGAGGTGGCACGCGAGGGCCTGCGCTCCCCCGCGCTCGAGGAACTGTGGTTCGACCGCCCCAGCGTGGGTGGTGCACAGACCGCCGAGGTGTGCGAGCTGTGGGACGTGGAGCCGTCCTTCGACCCGGGTGGTCTCGACCTCGCTGTGGACGTCCCGACCCTACTCTTCACCGGCGAGCTCGACCACGTCACCCCGCCGACGGTCGGCCAGGAACTGGACGAGCAGCTACCCAACAGCCAGCTCGTCGCGGTGCGGAGCCTGGCGCACGGGCCCCTGGAGGGACTCGACGTGCTGGCAGCCGGGTGCGGCAGCAGGATCGTCGCCGCCTTCCTCGACGACCCCGAGGCTGAGCTCAACACGATCTGCACCCGGCAGATCCCGCCGGTGGAGGCCGTGGGCCAGTTCCTGCCCTGACCCCGCGAGACGTGGCCCGGCCGCCCCTCGGCTAGCGACCCACCAGCAGGTCGGCTGCTTCGCCATCGATCGCCCCGACCAGGGGACGCAGGGACTGGATGCCCGCTTCGAGGACCTGTTCCGGCACCTCGCGTGCCGCGTACAGCTGACGGAGCCACTCCCAGTGCGTACCGAACACGGTCGGGTCGTCCACCAGCCGCGCTGCCGCGACGGAACGCACCGCCTCGATGAGGTCCGTGCGCAGGGTGGTCGGCCAGCGACGCTGCAGCCCACAGAGCGACGCACGCTGCTGTACGAGCTCCTCGTAGGTCCGCACGCCGGTCTCAGCAGCGCGGCTCGCCAGCTCGAGCGGGCCCCACTGGTGCTCCACCGGTCGTGGATCGACCACGGGTGTGCGACGGCGCCACTGGTCCAGCACGCGCGTGGCGTTGGCAGCGTCGCAGGCCCAGCCGTCAGCTCCCAGGGCCAGCGCACGCTGCAGATCGAGGGCCCTGCCGCCCGCCAGCACCGGGACACCATGGGCGTGGGCAGCATCCACGATACGGGTCGTGCCGAGATAGGACGAAGCGAGGTTGCAGGTGACCGTGACCGCCTCGGGACGGCGGCGTTCGATGAAGGCCGCGACGTCCGCCGCAGGCGCCGACGGGCCGAGGTAGAGCACCTCCCGGCCGGCATCTCGGAGCAGCTCCGCGAACATCCTGGACGCGAGCGCGTGCCAGTCGTCTTCGGCACAGGTCACGAGCACCAGGCCACGCGGTTCCAGCCGGACCAGCGCGCTTGCCAGCGCCGCCAGGGTGGACTCCGTCACCGCCGTGACCAGGTGCTCCTCCGCGGCCGTCAGCTCCCCCCGGTGCCAGCGCTCCCCCACCTCGCGCTGCGCCGGGGCGAGCACGTCGCGGATCAACTGCGTGCTCGTCGCGGGATGCAGCAGGCTCAGCACGTAGCTGGTGGCCCGCTGCTGCTCCCCGGCCAACGCCAGCTCCAAGTAGGCCTCTACGGCCTCGGATGGCACCACGTCACGCATCACACGAACGCCTTCCTCCACGGCCTTGCCGGCTGGTGAGCACCGGTACGAACGGCGGAGTGCGCCTCCCGGCGAGCCCGGCACCCAGCGCCCGGCGCGCTGCCGGACTCGACGTGCAAGGGCGATCGGACCCGTGCACTTACCTTGAGTATGGCACCCGTTGTTGGGTTCGTGCTGAAGCGTCCACCGCCGTACAGCCGTCCACGGGCAGCTGTGCAAGGGCGGACGACCACCGGACCGCCCCGCCGACAGACCACGACCAGCGGCTCGCCCACAGCCACGGACCGCGTGCCACGGCAACGGACGCACACGGGATCGGTGCGTAACGTCCGGGCTGCGTCGTACGTCTCACCAGGTACGACGGGAACGGTCCGAACCGAGCCAGCGGGGCGTGTGTGGAGGAGCTGTACCGCGCCCACGCCGCGACGGTGTTCCGCTTCCTCGTCGCCATGACCCGAGACCGCGACCTCGCCGAGGACCTGATGCAGGACACCTTCGTGCGTGCCACCCGCGCCATGGCCGGCTACCGGGGCGGCAGCCCCCGGGCCTGGCTGCTGGCGATCGCCCGCACCACCGCCCTCGACCGGCTCCGTCGGCGCACGGAGCAGCCGACCGACCCGCTCCCGGAGCGGGCGACGACCGACATCGACGTGGTGGAGCAGCAGACGGTCCGCGCCGCGCTGGCTCGGCTGCCCGAGCACTACCGCACCGTGCTGGTGCTGGCCGACGACCTCGGCATGCCCCACGCCGAGGTCGCCGAGGTGCTGGACCGCAGCCCCGGCGCCTGCCGGGTCCTGCTGCACCGCGCGCGCCGAGCCTTCCACGCCGCCTACCTCGAGGAGGGTGGCCATGCCCACCGATGAGCCGGACCGCACCGGTCCCCCGCAGGACGAGCACCCCACCCCGCAGGACGGGCACCACTCCGTCCACGATCTGCGCCGGGAGCTCGATGGCCGCACCGACGCGGAGGAGTCCGCGCGCATCACGGGCCACCTCGACGCGTGCGACGACTGCACTCGGCGCCTCGACGAACTGGCCGGGACCACCCCGACCCCGGCCGTCGCCGCGGACCAGGACCCGCCGTCCCTCGACCCGAGGTGGATGCGGCGGGCCGTGGCACGCACGATGCTCTCGGTCGCGTGGCGTGCCGCCCTGCTGCTGGTGGTGGTCGTGGTGGCCGCCCAGTTCGCCGCGACCCTCCTCGTCCACCCGCCGTTGGTGGAACGCGGGGACCGGCTCGAGCGGCACGTGGTCGCCAGCATCGACCTCCCGATCCTCCTGCGTCCCGGCGCGGAGGCGCGGGACGTCAACTCGAACGTCGGTCTGTTCCGACGGACGACCGAGGTCCGCTTCGAGCGCGCCGTCGGTGCCGCCACCAGCGATCTGGGCCGCTACGAGACGCGGCTCGGACCGCTCGCGATGACCACGGCGATCGGCAGCGCGCCGATCACCACCTCGCGGGGGCCACGGCTGAGCGAGGATCCCGCGGACAGCTCGCCGGTGCCCTTCGATCCGGAGCGGGCCGGCGATGCGACGGCGGCGACCATCGAGCTCAGCTGGTCCGGCGCGATCGACCGAGAGGCTGTGGCCGCACTGACCGACGACCACGATGACGTGGCGCTGACCTGGGTCGGCTTCCGGGTCGCGGAGAGTGACTGGGACGCGCGTGGCGGGGTCCTCGGCTACAACGCCTGCAGCCGGGGCGGCGACGAGATCGTCGAGGGATTCGACCTCGGCAACCGCCTCGTGGGCGGTGGGTTCAGCATCTCCGGCGTGTCCCGGCAGCCGCTCCCGCCGGAGGACGGCGTCGCCCACGCACTCGAGCAGGTGCGTCGCGCGACGGACAACCTCGTCCGTAGCGGCTGGCTCGCGGACGACCCGCCAATGGAGCGTGAGGGGGCGGACGGCCCCCTCACCGACCTTGACGCGGTCAACCAACGGCTCGCCGAGGACGACCCGGAAGTCGTGACCGTCGTGCTGACCGGTCCGACCCCGGCGCTGGCCGCCATCATCGCCGATAGCGCGCCGGACACCGCGAACCTGCTGGAACTCGACCTCGACCGGGGCGCCCCGGAACCCTGCGGGTGAGTCGGAGGCACGCCAGGCCGACGACGGCCGCGACGGCCAGCACCGCCGCCACACCGCCCACCGCACGACCGCGGGAGACGCCATGACCCCCTACGAGCTGGCACAGCACCTCGCCCACGTCCCCGAGCCCTTCGGCGTCGGCGGGCCGCAGGAGCTGTGGACCGATCCGCACGTCCAGGAGCGGATGCTCGCCCTCCACCTCGACCCGGACACCGCCGCCGCCTCCCGGGACCACGCTTCCATCGCCCGCTCGCTCGAGTGGATCGTCGACCGCTTCGCGATGGACGGCGCCACCCGCGTCCTGGACCTCGGCTGCGGACCGGGGCTGTACGCGAACCCGCTGGCCGAGCACGGCGCCCGCGTCCACGGCATCGACCTGTCCGCGGTGGCGATCGACGCGGCCCGGCAGCGGGCCACGTCGCAGCGGGCCACCACGCCGGGGACCACCTCGCAGGGGGCCACAACGTCGCGGGCCACCTCGGCACGTGCGTCCTTCGAGGTGGGCGACTACCTCACCGCACCTCTCCCCGAGCACGACCTGGCGCTGCTCGTCTACCTCGACCACTGCGCGCTGTCGCCTGCCGACCGCCACCCGCTGCTGCTACGGGTTCGCGACCGGATGCGCGCCGGCGGGCACCTGCTGGTCGACCTGCAGGCACCGGCGCACTACGCGACCGTCACGGCCGGGTGCACGATCGAGGACCGCCTGATGGACGGCTTCTGGGCGCCCGGCCTCTACGTCGGGGTGCACCAGACGCTGCGCTACGACGCCGAGCAGGTCGCCCTCGACCGGTACGTGCTCGTGGAACCCGACCGCATCCGCACCGTCCACGTCTGGACCGCACATCTGGACCTCGACCAGGCCACGGCCGAGTTCGCGGCCGCGGGGTTCCGGGTCGTCGAGGTGCTCGGGGACGTGGCGGGCGGCGCCTACGACCCGGACGCACCGGAGTACGCCGTGGTGCTGACCCCGGCGTGAGTTCGGCAGCGGGTGTTATTGATGTACGCAGGCGTTACTGAGCGGATCGACGACCGCGGTGGGTCGATCTCGTTCGGAACCTCCCGCCCAGTCCCTTCCTCCGAGGGCGGACAGGAAGGTCTCGTATGCCGAAGTGCTTGCGCGCCGGATAGTGGCTCGCCGGCGCCCTACCTCGAACCCCCTCGTGCTGACCCGTCCGGCAGGATGAGGCCACGCGTTCTCGCCGTCACACCGACCACCGCACCGGCGATCATCACCGGCATGAACATCCCAACTCCCGGCCGTTCCAGACCCGCGGCCATCACCGCAGCAATCATCGCTGCGATCGATGCGATCCCCGCCACAGCGATATGTCCGACCGACGCAGTCCATGTCGGTTTCCGACGCTTCCATCTCGCCAGAAGACTGACGAACGGCACTGCACCAAGAAGCCCGATCATGAACTCAACAACCATGGACCGGACCTCCTCGAACCTCAGAGTCCGTCGCTGCGCCAGTCAACCACAGCGCACTGCTCCTCGCGGGCGTGGCTGTCAGGAACCCGGCAGCGACCTGGTGACTCCGGGCGTTGCGCATCGGTCGGACGATCCCAGCCTGCGCGGCATTCGAGAGGGTCAACCAGACTCGGGGTTACCCCGCGGCTGCGATCTGCCGCTGGTCGAAGTCGACCACGACCGTGCCGGAGACCGCGTTGCCCTGCTGGGAGTCAGCGATCCGGGCGAGCTCCTCGGCGACCTCGTCGGTGACCGTGGTCGTCCCGCACCGGTCGCAGACCTGTGCAGGAACCTGGCGAATAACGACGATCACTGCTCGGGTGTCGTCGGTCTCGGTGATGAGTTCGTCAACGAGGTGGCCGCCCAGGTTGCAGACGGCGCACCGAGGTCGCTGCTCGTTCATCGCTTCCTCCGTCTCGTTCGCCCGTCCGGGAAGTCCTTGCGGTCCACCTCGTACACGGTGGTGACAGTGTGCATGGTGTCGCCGGGGTTGACCACCAGGATGATGTGGAACTCCCGCGCATCGACACGGCCGTACAAGCGCTTGCCGATGCGGCCATCGGTTGGGTTCGGCTTCGTCTCACAGACGTCATCGAGTTCGATGATCCCACGCACCTGGTCGGTCGGGAGACCGAGCGACCCGGCCTTGCGGTGAGCGTGGAGCGTGATGCGGTACGCCGTCACATGGCCCTCCCTCGTCGGTCGCTGTCGACGCGGCTGCGCGTGGCGTCACGCGAGCGACTCATGTTCGCCGATGGCTGCGACAAGG
>LFIK01000714.1_pt1 | contig 25314 bp, 24 predicted proteins | sample 643401 | NCBI WGS metagenome assembly LFIK01 (sample SAMN03777447, study PRJNA286221) | soda lake metagenome | biome: soda lake; feature: Kulunda steppe; material: water; isolation source: sample T5-Br brine of Lake Tanatar-5 | place: Russia: Kulunda steppe | collected 2010-07
CGGCCTGCTCGAGACGGACTGGACCGCCGAGCAGATAGCCCGCCGCGCCATGGCGATCGCCGCCGATATCTGCGTCTATACAAACGGAAAGCTGACCATCGAGACGCTGGAGGCGTGAGCGCCCGCGCCCGACCCCCGAGAAGGTGTGACATGACCGACCTGACCCCCCGCGAGATCGTCTCCGAGCTCGACCGCTTCATCATCGGGCAGAAGGACGCCAAGCGCGCCGTCGCCGTCGCGCTGCGCAACCGCTGGCGGCGCAAGCAGCTCGACCCGGCGCTGCAGGAGGAGGTCTACCCCAAGAACATCCTGATGATCGGGCCGACCGGTGTCGGCAAGACGGAGATCTCGCGCCGGCTCGCCAAGCTCGCCCATGCGCCCTTCGTCAAGATCGAGGCCACCAAATTCACCGAGATCGGCTATGTCGGCCGCGACGTCGAGCAGATCATCCGCGATCTGGTGGACAGTGCCATCACCATGACCCGCGACGCGATGCGCGCCGATGTCCACACCCGCGCCAAGGCCAACGCCGAGGAGCGCGTCGTCACCGCCATCGCCGGCGAGAACGCCCGCGCCCAGACCCGCGAGATGTTTCGCGAGAAGCTGCGCCGCGGCGATCTCGACGACAAGGAGATCGAGGTCGAGATCAAGGACACCTCGAGCCCGATGCCGATGATGGAAATCCCCGGCGCTCCGCAGGGGGGCACGATGAATCTGGGCGAGCTGTTCGGCAAGGCCTTCGGCGGGCGCACCACGCGCAAGCGGCTGACCGTTGCCGACAGCCACGACGTGCTGATCGCCGAGGAGGCCGACAAGCTGCTCGATGACGAAGCCGTCAACCGCGTCGCGCTTGAGGCAGTACAGGAGAACGGCATCGTCTTCATCGACGAGATCGACAAGGTCTGCGCGCGTCAGGACGCGCGCGGCGGCGAGGTCAGCCGCGAGGGCGTGCAGCGCGATCTCCTGCCGCTCATCGAGGGGACGACCGTTTCCACCAAGCACGGCCCCGTCAAGACCGACCATATCCTGTTCATCGCCTCGGGGGCGTTTCACATCGCCAAGCCCTCGGATCTGCTGCCCGAGCTTCAGGGGCGGCTGCCGATCCGGGTCGAGCTGCGCGCGCTCACCGAGGCCGACTTCAAGCGCATCCTCACCGAGACCGACAACGCGCTCACGCTGCAATACACCGCGCTGATGGCCACGGAGGGGGTCACCGTGACCTTCGCCGAGGACGGCATCGACGCGCTCGCGCGCATCGCCGCCGAGGTCAACCAGTCGGTCGAGAATATCGGCGCGCGGCGGCTTTACACGGTGATGGAGCGGGTTTTCGAGGAGCTGTCCTTTCTCGCGCCCGACCGGTCCGGGGAGACGGTCACCGTCGATGCGGACTTCGTGGAGCAGAATCTGGGGGAGCTGTCGCGTTCGGCCGATCTGAGCCGTTATGTGCTCTGACACCGGCGCCGGATGGGCGCACTGATCGACTTTCTGCGGCTCAACGCGCCCTGGCTCGCCGCCGGGTTCCTGCTGATGTTCGCCTCGAGCTTCGGGCAGACCTTCTTTATCGCGATCTTCGCCGGCGAGATCCGCGCCGCCTTCGATCTGTCGCATGGCGGCTGGGGGCTGATCTATACCGTGGCGACGATGGGCTCGGCGGCGGTGATGATCTGGGCGGGCGTGCTGACGGACCGGTTCCGCGCGCGCAGCCTCGGCATCGTGGCGCTCGTCCTGCTCGCGGCGGCGGGCGTGGCGATGTGGGCGACGACGGCGCTGTGGGCGCTCATCGCGGTGATCTTCGCGCTGCGGCTCATGGGGCAGGGGATGATGAGCCATATCGCGCTCGTCGCGATGGCGCGCTGGTTCAGCGCGACGCGCGGGCGCGCCGTGTCCATCGCCACGCTCGGCGTCGCCTCGGGCGAGGCGATCCTGCCGCTGAGCTTCGTGGCGTTGATGGGCGTGTTCGCCTGGCGCGAGCTGTGGCTGATCGCGGCGACATTCCTCGTCGCCGCGGTGCCGATTCTCTACATATTGTTGCAGCGTGAACGCACACCGCAATCAATGGCGCGCGAGGCCCCATCCCCCGGCATGTATGGCCGTGACTGGAACCGCGGCGAGGTGCTGCGGCACTGGCTGTTCTGGATGGCGCTGCCCGCGGTGCTGGCGCCGCCCACCTTCAACACCGCCTTCTTCTTTCACCAGGTCCATATCGCCGAGGTGAAGGGCTGGGAGCATGTCGCGCTGGTGGCGTTGTTTCCGGCCTACACGGCGCTCAACATGACCGCGATGCTCGGCTCCGGCTGGCTGATCGACCGTTTCGGCAGCGGGCCGCTCGCCTCGGTGTTCCTGCTGCCCATCACGCTGGGATATGTGCTGATGGCCGGGGCCGAGGGGATCGCGGGCGGGCTGGTCGCGATGCTGCTGATGGGGGTGAGCGTCGGCGCGGGAGCGACGCTTGGCGGGGCGTTCTGGGCGGAGTATTACGGCACCCGCCATCTCGGCGCGATCCGCGCGATGACGGCGGCATGCATGGTTTTCGGCACCGCGGTAGGGCCGGGGATCACCGGGGTGCTGATCGATATCGGCATCACCTTCGATCGGCAGATGATCGCCATTGCGGCCCTTTACGTGATCGCGGCTGGCTGCGCGGCGCTCGCCGTGCGCCGGGCGCGGGGGCTTTTGCCTAGCGTGACCGCCTGAGATAGACGTAATAGGCGCCCGCGCCGCCATGGCGGCGATGCGCCGGCGCGACGTCGAGAACGATCCGGGCCAGCGGCGCGGCGCGCAGCCAGGCCGGAACCTGATGGCGCAGCACCCCGGGCCGTCGCGGGATCGGACCGTCATCGGGCGCCTCACGGCCCTTGCCGGTGATCACCAGCAAGAGCCGCCGGCCCTCCGACTGCGCGCGCAGCACGAAGCCCGTGAGGGCGCGATGCGCCTCGTCGAGGGTGCGGCCATGCAGGTCGATGCGGGCTTCGGGCACGAGCTTGCCGCGCATCATGCGCGCATGGGCCTTGCGGTCCATTTCCCCGCCGGGGCCGAGCGCCTCACCGATCGGGTCGGCGATGTCATGGCGCGGGACGCCGGGCGCGGCGCGTGCACCGATGCGAAAGGGCGGGATCGGCTCGGCCGGAGGGGCGGCGGTCTGCGGCGGCTTGGGCTGTTTCGGCTCGGGCTGTGGCGGGGACGCTGGCGGCGTGTCGCGGCGCGGATGCAGCGGCTCGGTCGTCTCGGTGACGCGACGCCAGAGATCGGCCTCTTCGCGGGCGAGCTTGCGCGGACGCCGGCGCACCTCTCACCCCCCGTCGAGCATCACATGGGCGCGGTCGATCGGCAGCAGCATCACCATGTCACCGCGATCGCTCATGCGGCTTGCGCGCATCCCCGCCTCCGCGCCGGTGCCGAAGAAGACGTCCCCCCGGCCCGGCCCCTTGATCGCGCCGCCCGTATCCTGCGCGACCATGAGCCTGCGCAGCGGCGCCGGCCCCTCCGTCGCGACCCAGACCGGCGCGCCGAGCGGCACGAAACCGGGATCGACGGCGAGACTGTAATCGGCCGTCAGCGAGCGGTTGAGCGCGCCGCGCGGGCCGTTTTCGCTCGGCTCGTCCTCGAGAACCCGAAAGAAGATATAGGACGGATCGTCGAGCAGGATCTCCTTGCCCTTGTCGGGATTGCGCCGCACCCAGTTGCGGATCACCGCTTCGGACACCTCGTGGCGCTCATAGATGCCGCGGCGCACGATTTCGGCAGGGACCGGGCGGAAAGGATGACCGTTGCGCGCGTCATAGCCGAGCCGCAGCACCTCGCCATCCTCGAGACGCAGCCGCCCGGAACCCTGCATCTGCAGGAAATACTGATCGACGGGATCGCGCAGCCAGGCGACGGCATAGTCGTCGAGCTCCTCGCTTTCGGCGATCTCCGCGCGGGTCAGCCAGGCCTCGCCGCGCTCCAGCTCCTCGGGGGTGGTGTGAACGGGATATTCATACGGCTCTTCACGCTCGCGCGAAGCGCGGTACTCGGGCTCGTAATAGCCGGTATAGAGGGCCTGGCCGGACCCCCCGATGCGCACCGGCTGAAAGAAGAGTTCGAAAAAGGCGCGTGGCGCCGGCTCCGTCGTCGCATAGGCGCAGACCGCCCCCCAGACGTCGGAATCGAGGTCGGAGCAGGTATTGCGGAAGGTGTCGAGGGCCGCGGCGTGGTCGGCGCCCTGCCAGCCATCGAGGGCATCGAACGAAAGTTCCTCGAGAAAGGGCGATGGCGCGACCGGCGTCGCCAGCAGCGCGCCGAGCACGGCCGCAGCCGCGGCACGCCGCGCGCGCGTCATTCGCCCGTGGCGACGAGCTGCCAGTTGGGCGAGTCGGCATCCATCCGGCGCGCGAAGGTCCAGGCGTCGTTCTGGCGCTTGATCTCGTTGGGATCGCCCTCGACGATATTGCCCTCGCTGTCGCGCACGACGGAGGTGATCTCGCCCTCGAAACGAACGGTCAGCTCGGCTTCGTTGGTGTCGGGATCGAAGCTCGCCGTGATCAGCTTGATCTCGCGCAGGCCCACGAAGGTCGCCTCGACGGTGAGACCCTCACGCTCGCGCATCTCCACGACCTCGGCAAAGCTTTCATAGACGTCGCGCGACAGAAACGGCAGGACCTCGTCGAGCTCACCGTTCTCGAAAGCCATGAGGATCATCTCGTAGGCCTGCCGCGCGCCGTGCAGGAATTCGCCGACATGGAACTCGGGATCGACCGATTTCATGTCCGCGAGCGCCTTGGCGGCGGGGCTGTCATCGGAAACGTGATCGGTGATGTCCGTGTCGGGTCCACCCTCGATGACCTCGAAGCCCCGGCGCCGGTCCTCGGCGGCGTCGGTGCCGCCGGTCTGGCTGACCTGAGGCTTCTCGAAGCCCTCGCGCGTGCCGAGAACGCTGCGCAAACGCAGGATCAGGAAAATCGCTATGGCAGCGAGAACGAGAAGTTGTATCACGGCGGAGCTCATCGATGCCTCGACGGTGGGGGTTTGGTATCAGACGCTCCGGCCTTATGTAAGGCGCAAAGCAGGGCGAGTCCACCTTGCGGGGGCCAAGAAGGGAAAGCGTGATGTGGCTATTCGTCCTGTTCGTCATGATTCCGCTGATCGAGATCGCGTTGTTCATCCAGATCGGCGGCTGGCTGACGCTCTGGCCGACGCTGGCGATCGTCGTGGCGACGGCGGCGCTCGGCGCGTTTCTGGCGCGGCTTGAGGGCGCGCGCACGCTCGCCCAGATTCAGCGCGCCCTCGACGAGCTCAAGGACCCGGCAACGCCGCTCGCCCATGGCGCGATGATCCTGTTCGCCGGCGCGCTGTTGCTGACGCCGGGGTTCCTGACCGACGGGGTCGGCTTCGCGCTGCTGCTGCCGCCGGTGCGCACCGCATTGCTGCGCTTCGCGATCAGCCGCGGTGTCGTCGGGCGTGCGCGGCGTCCGGCCGCGGCCGAGGCCGGCCCGCAAGGTCCGGGCGCCGGCCCGCGACGTCCCGGCCGCGTCGACATCATCGAAGGCGAATTCGAGGAACACGACCCGCCCCCGCGGACCGGCCCGCGCGGCGGCTCCGGCTGGACGCGCCATTGAGGCGCGCGCGCCGGGGTGGTAAAGCCCCGCCAAGCAGACAGTCTTACCGAGGAGAGACACGACATGGCCGAGAACGGCAACGGCGCCGCGGCGCAACCCGCAGAGGGCGCGCAGGAGGACAAGCCCAAGGTCAAGATGCAGGTGCTGTCACAGTATGTGCGTGACCTGTCCTTCGAGAACGCGATGGCGCAGCGCAAGACCAAGCTCGACAAGGTGCAGCCCGACATTCAGGTTTCCGTGGCGCTCGATGCGCGCAAGCGCGACACCGAGAACCAGTATGAAGTGATCCAGAAATACAAGGTGAACTCGACAGACAAGGAGAGCCAGGAGGCGCTCTTCGTGCTCGAGCTCGAATATGCCGGGGTCTTCCATGTCGAGAATGTCCCGAGCGAGCAGCTGCATCCCTTCCTGCTGATCGAGTGCCCGCGGATGCTGTTTCCGTTCGCCCGCCGCATCATCAGCGACGCGACGCGCGATGGCGGCTTCGCACCGCTCAATCTCGAGAACATCGATTTCGTCGCGCTCTACCGCCAGCAGATCGCGCGCCAGGCCGAGCAGAAGAAGCAGGAAGGCGCGACGCAGAACGCGTGAGGCATCAGCCCGCCCGGTTCCACAGACACTCCTCGCCCAGCGCCGCGATCAGCGCGGCGTGGGCCTCGGCCTCGGCCTCGGTGACCCGGGGCGAAAGGGCGCGCGGGCGCGGTCCGGGGCTGGAGGTGTCCCCATCCGCCACTGCGCCATCCCGTGCGGTCAGGTCCGCGGGGGCAAGCGCGAAATCGGGCTGGCGCCCGCCGATAAGCTGCAGATAAACTTCGGCGAGAATGCGCGAATCGAGCAGCGCCCCGTGTATCTCGCGGGCGCTGTTGTCGATGCCGAACCGGCGGCAGAGCGCGTCGAGCGATGCCGGCGCGCCGGGAAACTTGCGCCGCGCGATGGCCAGCGTGTCCACCGCCCGCTCGGGCGGCAGCCCGGCGCGCGACATCCAACCGAGCTCGGCATTGATGAAACGCATGTCGAAGGCGGCGTTGTGAATCACCAGCGGCGCATCGGCGATGAAATCGAGAAACGCCGACGCGATCTCGCGAAAGGGCGGCTGCCCGGCGAGAAAATCATCCCCCAGCCCGTGCACCTCGAAGGCCTCCTGCGGCATCGGGCGGCCCGGATTTATGTATTGGTGATAGTCGCGCCCCGTGGGGACATGGTTGATCAGTTCGACACCGCCGATCTCGACGATCCGGTGGCCCTCATCCGGGCTCAGGCCGGTCGTTTCGGTATCGAGAACGATCTCACGCATCGCGGTCCTCCTCAAGCGTGCGTATCAGGTCCTGCACATCGCGGCGCGTCCGGTCAATGCTGCGCGTCTCGATGACATGATCGGCGCGGGCGCGCTTTTCCGCATCGGGCATCTGGCGGGCGAGCAGCATATCGAGCTGCGCCTCGGTCATCCCGGGGCGTTGCAGCACGCGGGCGCGCTGCACGTCGGACGGCGCCGTCACGACGAGCGTCGCGTCCATCTGCGCGTCGAGCCCGGTCTCGAAAAGCAGCGGGATGTCGAACACGGCAAGCGGCGCGCGATCGTGTTCGCACCGAGCGATGAAGGCGGCGCGATCCTCCGCCAGAAGCGGATGCACGATGGCCTCCAGTCGTTGCAACGCGCCGGGATCATCCCGAAGATACGCGCGCAACGCATCGCGCGAGACAGCACCGTCAACGACGGCGTCGGGAAAGGCCGCGCGCATCGGCTCCGCCGCGCTGCCGCCGCGGGCATAGATGCGGTGGACCGCTGCATCGGCATCCCAGACCGGCACGTCGTGCTCTGCAAAGAGCTCTGCAGTCGTCGATTTGCCCATCCCGATCGACCCCGTCAAACCGAGCAGCACCGGCCGCGTCATGATGCGAGCACGGCGCGGCGCAGCGCCGCATCCACCTCGGGACGCCGCCCGAACCAGGCCTCGAAGCCCGGCACCGCCTGATGCAGGAGCATGCCGAGCCCATCCACGGTTCGCGCGCCCCGCGCAGCGGCATCCGCGAGAAACGCGGTCTGCAAGGGGGTATAGACGAGATCGGTCACCAATGCCTGCGGCGCAAGCGCAGCGGCGGGCAGGTGCAAGGGCGGCTGCCCGGTCATGCCCAGGGACGTGGTGTTGACGACGCTCGCGGCGCCGGCAACGAGCGCGTCGGGATCGTCCCAGTCAAAGATTGTCACCGCCGGGCCGAACGCATCGCGCATCGCCTCCGCGCGCGCCCGGGACCGGTTCGCGATCCGAAGCTCGACCACGCCGGCGTCGAGCAGACTCGCGACGACGGCCCGTGCCGCACCACCGGCGCCGAACACCGCGGCCGGGCCGCGCGCCGGGTCCCAGCCCGGTACAGACTGGCGGAGATTCTCGATAAAGCCGTAACCATCGGTGTTGTCGGCGTGCAGCGCGCCATCCGCGGCAAAAGTGAGCGTGTTCGCCGCGCCGATCCGGGCGGCGCGATCGCTGACATGATCGGCGAGGGCGAGCGCGGCTTCCTTGTGCGGGATGGTGACGTTGGCCCCGCGAAACCCCATGCGCGGCAGAACGCGCAAAACGTCGGGGAGATCCCGCGGCGCGACCTCGAGCGGCACGAAATGCCCCGCGATCGCGTAGCGGCGCAGCCAGTGGCCATGCAGCACCGGCGATCGGCTATGCGCAATGGGTGATCCGAGGACACTGGCGAGCGCGAGACCATGGGTCATGTGTCGATGGCTCCGCGTTGCCCGAGAAACGTGAGGAGCGGGAGGAGCGGGAGTCCGAGGACCGCGTGATAGGGGCCGTCGATCCGGTGAAAAAGCCGCACTCCCTCGGCTTCGATGCGAAAGCCACCCACAGAGCCCGCAACGTCGTCCCAGTTGCGGGCGACGTAATCGTCGAGATACGCGTCCGACAGGTTTCGCATGTGCAGCTCGACCGTTTCAGCCGCGCGCCATTGCGGGGCCGCGTTCTCGTAGATCACTGCCGCGGATATGAGCTGATGCCTGCGGTTGCGCATCCGCGCGAGCTGTGCGCGCAGCGCGTCGGGGCTTTCGGCTTTGCCGAGGACAGACCCGCCAAGCACCATGACCTGATCGCAGCCGATCACCAGAGCCCCCGGCGCCCGCGGCGATATCTTGCGCGCCTTGTGCTCGGCAAGAACGTCGGCGATATCGCGGGCCGTCGCGCCCTCACGCTCTAGCGCGGCGCGAAGGCCGGCTTCGTCAATCTCGACCGTACGACATGCCACCGTGATCCCCGCATCCTGCAGGAGTTGACACCGGATCGGCGAGCGGGAGGCGAGAACGATCTCGGACGTCATGCGGACAAGCCTGTTGATAAGACGCTTCGGTGCATCGGAACAATCCATCCTCGCGCGCAGCTTCGTTGTCCGGAGTTGCCTGACGGGGGATCGAAGTCAAGCGCACGGCAAGATATCCACATGGGAGAAGCGGTCGCGGCCTGATGTGGACAGGTGCACGAGCGTTCGGCTGACGGGATTCCATACACAGATTAACGTGTCGTTAAGATATTACAAATACTTGATATATAATCATTAATTGTGAAATCTGAAATTTTTGTACGATCATCTACAGGCTTATCCACAAGCAAGTGAGTTGTGCGCGAGCGTGTTGAAAAGGCAGGAATTCCACCTGTCCCCGGCCCCATCTACATCATCATCTTTTCCTATCCTCTTTCTAGGAGTAGGACCCGGGCAGCCATCGTCAGGGGATCACGACATGACCGATCTGCTCTGGACTGCTTATCCCTGGATCAAGGCGGTTCACATCATGGCCGTGATCGCGTGGATGGCCGGGCTCTTCTACCTGCCGCGCCTCTATGTCTATCACGTGGAACAGGCATGGCAGCAAACCGGGGTCCGCGGGCTTTTCGAGACCATGGAAGATCGGCTTCTGCGGGTGATCATGAACCCGGCGATGATCGCGAGTTGGGCGATGGGGCTCTTGCTTGTTGCCGTGCCCGGACTCGTCGACTGGTCGATGATCTGGCCCTGGGTTAAGGCGGCCGGCGTGGCGGGGATGACCTGGTTTCACATCTGGCTGGCGCGGCAGCGCAGGCGGCTGATTGACGGCGACGATGTGCTCACCGGGCGGGGCTACCGGATGATGAACGAGGTTCCGACAGTGTTGATGGTGCTGATCGTCCTCTCGGTCGTGGTCAAGTTCTGAGTCGCGTTGACTCGCGGTGATGACGGGTGTAGCGGGGCCATGGGCAGCCCTGCCCGCGCCTCCCAGCTTGCGTGACCATCCCGCGTCACGAACCCACGGAATTCCCCAGATGACCGAGCAACACGTGAACCTGTCCGATCTCAAGGCGAAGAGCCCGGCGGACCTTCTCTCCATGGCCGAGGAACTCGACATCGAGAATGCGCCCTCCATGCGCAAGGGCGAGATGATGTTCTCGATCCTCAAGGAGCGGGCCGAGGATGGCTGGGAGATCTCGGGCGACGGGGTGCTCGAGGTGCTACAGGACGGTTTCGGCTTCCTGCGCTCGCCCGAGGCCAACTATCTGCCGGGCCCGGATGACATCTATCTGTCGCCGGACATGATCCGGCGATTTTCATTGCACACGGGCGACACGATCGAGGGGCTGATCCAGGCGCCGCGCGACAATGAGCGCTATTTCTCGATGACGCGGGTGACGCAGATCAATTTCGAGGAGCCGGAGCGCGCGCGCCACAAGGTACATTTCGACAACCTGACACCGCTGTATCCCGACGAGCGGTTGCACATGGAGACGGACGATCCGGCGACGCGGGATCGGTCGGCACGGATCATCGATATCGTTTCTCCGCTGGGGAAGGGACAGCGCGGGCTAATTGTCGCGCCGCCGCGCACGGGCAAGACGGTGCTGCTGCAAAATATCGCGCACTCGATCGAGAAAAATCACCCGGATTGCTATCTCATCGTTCTTCTGATCGATGAACGCCCGGAGGAAGTCACCGACATGCAGCGCAGCGTGAAGGGGGAGGTGGTGGCCTCGACCTTCGACGAGCCTGCGACGCGGCATGTCGCTGTGGCGGAAATGGTGATCGAGAAGGCGAAACGGCTGGTCGAGCACAAGCGCGACGTGGTGATCCTGCTTGACTCCATCACCCGTTTAGGCCGCGCCTTCAACACCGTCGTTCCCAGCTCGGGCAAAGTCCTGACGGGCGGTGTCGATGCGAATGCGCTTCAGCGGCCGAAACGGTTCTTCGGTGCGGCGCGCAACATCGAGGAGGGTGGATCCCTGACCATCATTTCGACGGCGCTGATCGATACCGGCAGCCGGATGGATGAAGTCATCTTCGAGGAATTCAAGGGAACGGGGAACTCGGAAATCGTTCTCGATCGAAAGGTTGCAGACAAGCGGATCTTCCCAGCCATGGATATCCTGAAGTCCGGGACGCGCAAGGAAGAGCTTCTGATGGACAAGGGCGATCTTCAGAAGACCTTCGTGTTGCGGCGTATCCTGAACCCGATGGGAACGACCGATGCGATCGAGTTCCTGATCTCGAAGCTCAAGCAGACGAAAACGAATGCGGAGTTCTTCGACTCGATGAATTCCTGAAGCTTGCGGCACGACGTATCGCGCATGGATACAATTTACGCACCTGCAACGGCGCGCGGTAGGGCCGGGGTCGCTGTCGTCAGGCTCTCGGGTCCCGAAGCCTGGAGCGCCGTATCCAGCCTGACGAAATCGCTACCCGCCCCGCGCGTTGCGAGCCTGCGCAAGTTGCGCAACGGCGCCGGTGAACTCCTCGATGAAGCGCTGGTGGTGCTCTTCGAGGCCGGGCGCAGCTTTACCGGCGAGCGTGTCGCCGAGTTACATTTGCATGGAAGCCATGCAGTCGTGTCGGCTGTGCTTGACTGTCTTGCGCAATTTCCGGGCGTTCGGTTGGCTGCGCCGGGAGAGTTCACGCGACGTGCGCTCGAGAATGACCGGCTGGATCTGACCCAGGTGGAGGCGCTCGCCGATCTCATCAACGCGGAAACCGAGGCGCAGCGCAAGCAGGCCGTGCGTGTGCTTTCAGGCGAGATCGGCCGGCGCGCGCAGCGGTGGCGGTCGCAGCTTCTCAGGGTATCGGCCCGTGTGGAGGCAATCATCGACTTCGCCGACGAAGATCTGCCTGGCGATTTGATGGATGAGGTTCAGAGAGAGATTTCATGTCTTTTGAATGATCTGGACTTGGAGATCGCGGGATGTCTCGGGGCGGAACGCATCCGGGACGGTTTCGAAGTCGCGATCATCGGGCGGCCGAATGTTGGCAAGTCGACATTGTTGAACGCAATCGCGGGCCGGGAGGCAGCGATCACGTCCGCGCATGCCGGGACGACGCGCGACGTTCTCGAAGTTCGAATCGATCTGAAAGGATATGCTGTAACATTACTTGATACTGCCGGGATGAGGGAGAGCAAGGATGAGATCGAACGGATCGGTGTGGCGCGTGCGAAAGACCGGGCAGAGGCTGCCGATCTGAGAATTTTCCTTGTCGAGCGGGTGGCTGAAGAGTTCGAGGTGGCGGCTCAACCGGGCGACATCGTTGTCCGGGCAAAAGGGGATCTTGCTGAAGTTGAGGGTCCGAAGGTCTCCGGGCGTACCGGGGAAGGGCTCGACGCGCTGTTGGGATCGGTAGCGGAAACGTTGGCGTCGAAGGTTTCCGGGGTTGCGACGATCACGCATGCGCGTCACGCGGAGGGGCTGGCGCGAGCGCGCGATGGGCTGAGGCGGGCCGTGGTGGAAATCGACTCCGGGTCGCGTGATGCTGAGGTGATCGCGGAGGAACTGCGGCTTGCACGGCATGCTATTGACTCGTTGGTCGGGCATGTCGATGTCGAGGAAATGCTCGGTGAAATCTTTTCGAGCTTCTGTATCGGAAAGTGAGGTGTTTCACGTGAAACAGTGTGATGTCCTGGTGGTCGGTGGTGGCCACGCGGGGGTTGAAGCGGCATCCGCCGCAGCGCGCCTCGGTGCTGCAACAGTGCTGGTGACGCTCAAGCGCGACGCAATCGGGGCGATGTCCTGTAATCCGGCAATCGGTGGGCTTGGAAAAGGACACATCGTTCGAGAGATTGATGCGATGGGCGGGGTCATGGCGCGCGCTGCCGACCATGCCGGGATACAGTACCGTCTGCTGAATCGACGTAAGGGCCCCGCTGTTCAGGGTCCCCGGGTCCAGACCGACAGAAAATTGTACAAGGGCTTCGTTCAAGACGAAATCGCGTCGACGACGTCGTTGGAAGTCATCGAGGATGAGGTGATCGATCTCAAGGTGACGCAGGGAGGTATAGAGGGCGTCGTGCTCGGTAGCGGCGGCTCTGTTGCGGCAAGGACCGTGGTGATGACGACCGGTACCTTCCTGAGAGGGAAGATCCATATCGGTGAAGAGACCTATTCGGCCGGCCGCCTCGGAGAGTCGCCATCGATTCGGCTCGCGGAGCGCATCGGAGATCTCGGTCTCGCCTTCGGCAGGCTCAAGACCGGAACACCGCCGAGGCTTTCGCGGTTGTCTATCGAGTGGGATCGACTGGAAAACCAGCCAGGCGATGACGAACCGGTCATGATGTCATTCCTTTCGGATATCCCGGGAAATCCGCAGGTTAGCTGCGCGATCACACACACGAATGCGCGGACGCACGATATCATATCGGAAAATCTGCACCGGTCGGCGATGTATGGCGGGCGGATCGAAAGCGCCGGTCCGCGATATTGCCCTTCGATAGAGGACAAGGTGGTTCGCTTTCCGGATAAGTCCAGCCACCAGATGTTCCTGGAGCCCGAGGGCCTGGACGTGGATGCAGTCTATCCCAACGGGATCTCGACGTCGCTCCCCAGGGACGTTCAGCAAAACTACGTGAACTCGATCAAGGGCCTCGAGTCTGCTGTAATTCTGCAGCCCGGTTACGCGATCGAGTATGACTACGTCGATCCACAGGCACTTCGTCCAACCCTTGAACTCAAGAATATGCCGGGTCTCTTTCTCGCCGGGCAGATCAATGGAACGACAGGATATGAGGAGGCCGGGGGCCAAGGCCTTGTTGCGGGGATAAACGCGGCGCATCACGCGCTAGAGCGTGAGCCAGTGATCTTCCGTCGCTCCGATGCGTATATCGGTGTGATGATCGATGACCTCGTTACACGGGGCGTGAGTGAGCCATACCGCATGTTTACCTCGCGTGCCGAGTTTCGTCTTTCTCTGCGCGCCGACAATGCGGATGCACGCTTGAGCCCGATCGCGGAGACGCTGGGCATGCTGTCGCCGCAGCGTATGTGCGCGTTCGCGTCAAAGATGGCGAAGCTCGAGGATGCTCGGGCTCAACTTGCGGCGATGACGATGACACCGGAGGATCTGGTGCGATGCGGTGTGCGCGTCAGTCGCGACGGCGCCAGGCGTAACGGTCTGGACCTTCTCACCTTGCCAGAGGTGGACATTTCGTTCCTGGCCAGGTGGCAGCCCAGGTTGCGCGCGATCGATCGGGGGACCGCGGCGCAAATCGAGCGCGATGCGCGGTATCGGCATTATCTCTCGCGGCAACAGTCCGATATCGAAGCCTTGGAGCGTGATGCCAAGCTGAGCATTCCAGACGATATCGATTACGAGTCGTGTGCCAGCATTCCCAACGAGCTGCGGGAGAAGCTCAAGATCGTCCGGCCCGCGACCATGGATCAGGCGACGCGGATCGAGGGGATGACGCCGGCGGCGCTGACATATTTGCTCGGGCATATTCGGAAGACGGGGCAACGGCGCGAGGCGGGGTGAGGGTGACCGGTATGGCGTCGTGGTCCGAGGTTTTTGTTTCACGTGAAACACGACGCCGTCTTGAAGTACACGAAGTCCTTCTTCGCAAGTGGAATCCGCGCATCAATCTGGTTTCGACGCGTAGTCTCGAGGACTACTGGACGCGACACGCCGCGGACTCCCTGCAACTGCTCGACCACTGTCATGTGACTTCCAGGGAATGGGTTGACCTGGGAACGGGCGGCGGATTTCCTGGCGTGATTGTCGCGATCGCCGCGCAAACCCGGATGCCGGATCTGCGAGTGCATCTTGTCGAGTCCGACAAGCGAAAAGCGGCTTTTCTGACCGAAGTGGTTCGCGAAACAGGCGTCGCCGCACGTGTCAGCCCGGCCCGGGTCGAGCAGCTGCCACCGGCAAATGCATCGATCGTGTCCGCGCGTGCGCTCGCCCCGTTGCCGCAACTTCTCGGCTATGCGAACCGGCATCTTGCGCCTGGCGGGCGGGCATTGTTCCTCAAGGGCGCGAATTGTGATGCGGAAATCGCCGCGGCACTTGAACAATGGTCCTTCGACGTTCAGAAGATCAAAAGTGCGACGCGCGAAGACGCGGTGATCCTGTCAATCGGAGACCTTTCCCGTGCCTGACCTGAAGCCACGATCCCGCCCTCAGATCATTGCCATTACCAATCAGAAGGGTGGCGTCGGAAAGACGACGACAGCGATCAACCTGGCCGCCGCCATCGTGGAGCGAGGTTGCCGTGTCCTGCTTGTTGATGCCGACCCGCAGGGCAATGCCTCGACGGGCCTCGGCGTCTTCACGCGTGCGCGTGGCAACACGACCTACGACCTCCTGCTTGAGGGCGCCGCGCTCAATACCGTCATTCACCCGACCGGGCTCGATGGCCTTGAGATTATACCGGCGAGCACCGATCTCTCGTCAGCGGATTTTCAGCTTGTCACGAACGAATCGCGCAGTTTCCTGCTGCGCAACGCGCTCAATCGTCACAGCGCGGGCGCGCTTGGCTATGATTACGTGTTGATAGATTGCCCGCCATCCCTGAGTCTGCTGACGATCAACGCGATGATCGCCGCGGACTCCGTCCTGATACCTCTGCAGAGCGAATATTTTGCGCTGGAGGGGCTTTCGCAGTTGATGCTCACGATTCGCGAGATCCGGCAGAGCGCGAATCCGCGATTGAGGATCGAGGGGGTTCTGTTGACGATGTATGACAAGCGCAACAATCTGGCGCAGCAAGTCGAGCGTGATGCCCGCGAGACACTCGGGGAGCTCGTCTTCGATGTCGTCGTTCCGCGCAATGTCCGGGTCAGCGAGGCCCCATCACACGCGTTGCCCGTGCTCCAATATGATACATCATCGCGGGGAAGTCGTGCATATCGAGATCTGGCGCAGGACCTCCTGAACCGCCACGCCGGCGTCAGGCCCAGTGAAGGAATCGGCGCATGAGCGAGAAGCGACACGATCGCCGCGGGTTGGGCCGCGGGCTCTCTGCTCTCATGGCGGACGTCAAACTGGATGACGCTTCATCCTTTTCCGACACAACCGCGGCGCCGGATCTGCTGATCCCCGTCGAACGCTTGCTGCCGAACCCCGATCAGCCCCGGCGCAGCTTTTCGGAAGACGCCCTAGAGGAGCTTGCCGAGTCGATCCGCGAAAAAGGTGTTATACAACCTTTGATCGTTCGACCGAGCACCTCCCGGCAGGATCAATACGAGATCGTCGCCGGCGAGCGCCGCTGGCGCGCCGCGCAGCTCGCCCAGCTTCACGAGATTCCCGCGATCATTCGCGATCTGACTGATACGGAAATGCTCGAGGTTGCGATCGTCGAGAACATTCAGCGCGCAGACCTGAATCCCGTCGAGGAAGCTGCCGGGTATCGCAGCCTCATGGATCGCTTCGGCCATACCCAGGAGCGGCTGGCGAGCGCCCTAGGCAAGAGTCGCAGTCACATAGCCAACCTGTTGAGATTGCTATCTCTTCCTGATGAAATTACCGAGATGCTGCGGGATGGACGTTTGAGTTCTGGACATGCACGCGCTCTGATCACGGCGGATGACCCAGCAACGCTCGCGCGGAAAGTCGTTGCGCAGGGGCTCTCGGTCCGGGAAACGGAAAAGCTCTCGAAGGGCAAGGGGAAAACGGGACCCAAGCCGCGTTCCCGCGCCTCAACGACGAAGGATGCCGATACCCGGGTTCTGGAACAGGATCTGTCAGCGCATCTGCACATGTCCGTCGTTATCGATCACGACACAGATGCCGGCGGGGGGGCCGTGACGATCCGCTACAAGACACTCGACGACCTCGATCGTCTGTGTCAGTTGCTCTCCACCACGCGCTGAGCCGGGTCAGGATCCGAGCAGTTCGGCAACGATCATGTTTAGCAGGGGCATCCCGCGTCGTGTGGCGCGAAGGCGGTCGTTCTCGACCGAGACAAGGCCGTGGGCGTGAAGCTCCCCGATCACGCCATCGGACAAACCCCGCCCCGAAAGCCGCGCATGGCGCGACAGCGATATCCCTTCGCGAATCCGGAGCCCGAGCATGAGGTATTCCGCAGCCTGGTCCTTATTCGAAAGGACCGTGCGGGGCCGCTCGCCCGATCCGGTCAGCTCCACCTCGCGCAGCCATTGCTCGGGATCGGTCGGGGTTTCGGTGGCGCGGCGCCGTCCTCCGATCGTCAAGCGGCCATGCGCGCCCGGTCCGATCCCGGCGTAATCACCGTAACGCCAGTATATCAGATTATGGCGCGACTCGGCGCCGGGCCGGGCGTGATTCGAGATTTCATACGCGGGCAGACCCGCGTCGTGACACATCTCCTGGGTGATATCGTAGAGATCTGCGGCGGAGTCATCGTCCGGAAGCCCCGTCAGACCACCCGCGGCGCGTCGGCGCGCGAAGGCTGTTCCCGGTTCGATCGTGAGCTGATAGAGTGACAGATGCCCTGTCGCCAGCGTCAGGGCCCGGGTGAGTTCGCGCCGCCAGGCGGCCGCATCCTGCCCCTCGCGTGCATAGATCAGGTCGAAACTCACCCGTTCGAACGCGGCATTGGCGATTTCGAGCGCATCGAGTGCCTCCGCCGCGCTGTGCAGCCGTCCAAGCCGCTGCAGCGCCGCGTCGTCGAGGGCCTGAACCCCGAGTGAGACGCGATCCACCCCGCCGTCGCGATACCCCCGGAATCGTCCTGCCTCGACCGAGCCCGGGTTGGCCTCGAGCGTGATTTCGAGGTCGTTCGCGATCGGGAAGGTCGCGCGCACCGCCTCGATGATCCGTCCGACGAGGTCGGGGCTCATCAGGCTGGGCGTGCCACCGCCGAAAAAGAGCGTATTGAGAACCCTTGGACCCAGCTCCGAACCGAGCCGCTCGATTTCATCCAGATAGGCGCGATGCCAGCGGCGTTCGTCGATCCGGTCGCTCACATGGGAGTTGAAATCGCAATAGGGGCATTTCGCCGCGCAGAAGGGCCAGTGAAGATAGAGCCCGAAGCCGCCGGCGCGCCAGTCATCACGCACCGCTTGCGTCATCCGCAAAACACTTCTCGATCAACTGGTTGAAGGCGTCGGCCCGGTGGCTCAGCCGGTTCTTCACCCAGCGGTCCATCTCGGCGAAGGTACGGTCGTGGCCGTCGGGCAGGAAGATGGGATCGTAGCCATGCCCGTGCTCGCCGCGCATCGGCCAGACGATGCGCCCCGGCGCCGTGCCGAGCACGACCGTCTCGGCGCCATCGGGCCAGACGAGTGCCAGCGCACAGCAGAACCGCGCGCGCCAGGGCTCTTCGGCACCCGCAGCAATCAGCGCATCATGCACCCGCCGCATCGCCATCGCGAAGTCGCGCCCGGCGTCCGTCTCCGCCCAATCCGCCGTGTGCACGCCCGGCGCGCCGTCGAGCGCCGCCACCTCGAGGCCGCTGTCGTCGGAGAGCGCGGCGAGCCCCGTCGCCCGCGCCGCCGCGCGCGCCTTGAGCCGCGCATTGCCCTCGAAATCGGGTTCCGTCTCGTCCGGGACCGCAAGGCCGTGCGCATGCGCCCCGCTCACGGCGACGCCGTAAGGGCCCAGAAGATCGGCGATTTCCTCGAGCTTGCCCGGGTTGTGGGTGGCGACGAGCAGCCGATCCTCGCGAAACCGCCGGGTCACAGCGCGGCTTTCTGCGCCTGCATGAGGGTCTGCGTCGCCGTCTCGGCGCCGTCGAGCAGCGCCTCCATCTGCGCGCGCGAAAAGCTCGCGCCCTCGGCCGACATCTGCACCTCGATGAGCTTGCCGCGCCCGGTCAGGACGAAATTGCCGTCCGCCCCGGCCTCGCTGTCCTCGGCGTAATCGAGATCGATCACGGGCTGTCCGGCATAGATCCCGCAGCTAACCGCCGCGACATGGTCGATGATCGGGTCGCTCGCGATGTCGCCCGCCTTGAGCAGCTTGTCCATCGCGAGGCGCAGCGCGACCCAGCCGCCCGTGATCGCCGCGCAGCGGGTGCCGCCATCGGCGTTGAGGACATCGCAATCGACGGTGATCTGGCGCTCGCCGAGTGCGGAACGGTCGATCCCCGCGCGCAGCGCGCGCCCGATCAGCCGCTGGATCTCGACGGTGCGCCCGGTCTGTTTGCCCGATGCGGCCTCGCGGCGGTTGCGCGTCGTCGTCGCGCGCGGCAGCATGCCGTATTCCGCCGTCACCCAGCCGAGCCCGGTGTTGCGCAGAAAGGGCGGCGTGCGATCCTCGATCGAGGCCGAGCACAGCACCTCGGTTTCGCCCATGCGGATCACGCAGGATCCTTCGGCGTGGCGCATGGCGCCGGTTTCGATTGAAATCGGGCGTAAATCGCCTAGGTTCCGTCCCGAGGGGCGCATCGCGTTTCCTTTCCGTGATTTCCCGCCAGATACTGTCGGCGCGGGGCGCGATGCAACCCCGATCGGCTGAGTGGAAAGGGGGCGCGATGGCCCGGCGGCAGGATCATGGTATGGAGCAGGGCGCGGGGGCGCGCATCCTCGCCGAGCTCAACGATCGCTCGCGCGAAGTGTTCCGCCGTGTCGTCGAGAACTATCTCGAGTTCGGTGACCCGGTCGGCTCGCGCTCGCTGACACGCGAGATGAACGAGAAGGTCTCGGCGGCCACGATCCGCAACGTGATGCAGGATCTGGAGTATCTCGGCCTGCTCGACAGCCCGCATATCTCGTCAGGCCGGGTGCCGACCAATCTGGGCCTGCGGCTCTTCGTGGACGGGCTGCTCGATGTCTCCCCGGTCAATGCGGTCGATCGCGAGGCGCTCGAGGCGACGATGGGCAGCAACGAGCGCGACGTTTCCACGCTGCTCGACCAGGTCGGCTCGGCGCTGTCGGGCATCACACACGGTGCGAGTCTGGTGCTCGCGCCCAAGCACGAGGCCCCGATCGAGCATATCGAGTTCGTCAGCCTCGCCCCCGGCCGCGCGCTGGTGATCCTCGTTTTCGGCGACGGCCAGGTCGAGAACCGCGTCTTCGAGCCGCCCCCCGGCCAGACCCCGTCCGCGATGCGCGAGGCGGCGAATTTTCTCAACGCGATGGCGGCAGGGCTCACGCTGTCGGAGCTGCGCACCCGCATCAAGGGGGAGGTCAGCCGGCGGCGCCAGGAGATCGATGCGCTCGCGCATCAGCTCGTCGAGCGCGGGCTCGCCGTGTGGGAGAACGAGGGCGAGCCGCATGAGCGGCTGATCGTGCGCGGGCGCGCGAATCTGCTCGAGGAGGCCGGCGAGCCGGAGGAGCTCGATCGCATCTGTCGTCTCTTCGACGATCTCGAGCGCAAGCGCGACATCACGGAGTTTCTCGAACTCGCCGAGACGGGCGAGGGGGTGCGTATTTTCATCGGCTCCGAGAACAAGCTTTTTTCGCTGACGGGTTCCTCTCTGGTGGTGTCTCCGTATATGAACGCGGATCGCAGGATCGTCGGTGCGGTCGGGGTGATCGGGCCAACCCGGCTCAATTATGGCCGCATCGTGCCGATCGTGGATTATACGGCGCAACTGGTCGGGCGGATGCTGTCCGACCGGGGTAAGGGGTAGAAATGACAGACGCGAAGAAACACCAGATCGACGAGACCGGCGAGGCCGAGCGCAACGAGGGTGACGCCGCGCCCGAGGCCGGCGCGGCAGCGGCCGATCCGGAGATCGCTGCCGAGCTGGCAGCGCTGCGCAGCGAGCGCGACGAGATGCACGACCGACTTATGCGCGCCCTCGCCGACGCCGAGAACGCGCGCAAGCGCGCCGACAAGGATCGCCGCGATGCCGAGACCTATGGCGGCTCGCGGATCGTACGCGACATCCTGCCCGTCTATGACAGCCTGCAGCGCGCCCTTGCCGCCGCGAAGGGTGCCAACCCGGAGGGTGGAAGCGACGGCCCGGTGATCGAGGGGATCGAGCTGACGCTGCGCGAGCTCGTCAAGATCCTCGAGCAGCACGGCGTCAGCCGGATCGCGCCGGAAACCGGCGCGCCCTTCGATCCGCAGCATCACGAGGCGATGTTCGAGGCCCCGGTGCCCGACATCCCCGCGGGCAATGTCATCCAGGTGATGGCCGAGGGCTTCGTCCTGCATGATCGGCTTCTGCGCCCCGCGCAGGTCGGCGTCTCGTCGACCCCGTCGAGCTGACACTGTGCGGTCCCGGTCGGCGGGTGTGCAATGGCGCTGACCCGGCGCACGCTCTGGCTGCTGCGCCCGGGCTATCGCTTCGCGCGATCGTTGTCGCCGGTCGGGCTGGCGCTGGGCACGCTGTTCTTCGCCGCCTCGCTGACGCCGAGCCTGATCCCGCGCGGGCTCGTGGTGCAGGGGGTTCTGTCGGGCCTCTCGCTCGCAGCGGGGTATGGCATCGGCTTCGGGCTGCGCTGGCTTTGGGATTACCTCGGTCTCGCGCGCCCGCCGCAGACGCGCTGGGCGCTGGCGGCCAAGCTCGCGGTGGCGCTGGTCTGTGTCGGCATCGCCGCGATCGCCCTGTGGCAGGCCTCCGAGGCGCAGAACTCCATCCGCTACCTGATGAACATGGAGCCCGTCGATACCGCGCGCCCCTTCAGCGTCGCGGCCATCGCGGCGGGCATCTTCCTCGTCCTGACGCTGCTGGCACGGCTCTTCGCGGTGCTCACCCGGATCCTCGCGCGGCGGCTGGGTCACCGGGTGCCGCGGCGTGTCGCGAATCTGACGGCGGTGACGCTGGTGGCGGCGCTCTTCTGGGCGGTGGGCAGCGGCGTGCTCGTGGAGGCGGGGTTTCGCGCCGCCGACTCCACCTATCGCCAGCTCGACCGGCTGCTGCCCGATGACATGCCCGCCCCCGACGACCCGCGCAAGAGCGGCAGCGACGCCTCGCTGCTCGCCTGGGAGGATCTCGGCCGCACCGGGCGCGAGATGATTGCCGCAGGCCCCACCGCCGGCGAGATCGCCGATGTCACCGGCGCCGCGGCGCGCGAGCCGCTGCGGGTCTATGTCGGGCTCAACTCCGCCGAGACGCCGGAGGCACGCGCCGCGCTGGCGCTCGCGGAGCTGGAGCGGATCGGCGCCTTCGAGCGCTCCGTGCTCCTCATCAACATCCCCACCGGGACCGGCTGGATCGATCCCAAGGCGCAGATGCCGGTCGAGTATCTGCATCACGGCGACATCGCGACGGTGTCGATGCAGTATTCCTATCTCGCGAGCTGGCTCACCCTTCTGGTCGATCCCGATTACGGGGCCGAATCGGCGCGCGCGCTGTTCGATGCGGTCTATGAGCACTGGCGGGCGATGCCCGCCGATGACCGGCCCGAGCTTTTCCTGCACGGCCTCAGCCTCGGCGCGATGAACTCGGATCTGTCGGCCGATCTCTTCCAGGTGATTCGCGATCCCTTCGATGGCGCCTTCTGGGCCGGCCCGCCCTTCACGGCGCGAAGCTGGTCGCAGCTCACCGCCCGGCGCGAAGCGGACTCGCCCGCCTGGCTGCCGCGGTTTCGCGATGGCGCGGTGGTGCGCTTCACCGCACAGGAGAATCACCTGCACGATTTCGAGACCGAGTGGGGCCCGCCGCGCATCGCCTTCCTGCAATACGCCTCCGATCCGATCACCTTCTTCGAGCCGCAGAGCCTCTACCGTCCGCCCGAGTGGATGACCGGCCCGCGCGGCCCCGACGTCTCGCCGCGCTTCGAGTGGTATCCCGTCGTCACCTTCCTGCAGCTCACCCTCGACATGATGACCGCCACGGTGACGCCGATGGGCCATGGCCATGTCTTCGCTCCCACACATTACATCGATGGTTGGGTCGGCGTGACCGAGCCGGAGGGGTGGGACGCGGCCGATATCGCCCGGCTCGACGCGCTGCTCACCGGGAAATTCGCCGATCAGGACTGATCGCCGGCGATCTCCTTGAGCTCGTAGATCAGATCCAGCGCGGCGCGCGGGCTCAGCTCGTCGGGGCGCAGCGCGGCGAGGCGGTCGCGCAGCGGCGCATCGGCGTCCGGCACCGTCGCGGCGGCGGGCACCGAAAACAGCGGCAGATCATCGACCAGCGTGCGCCGGCTCTGCGAGCGTTCGCCCGCCTCCAGCGCCTCGAGCACCACACGCGCGCGCTCGACGACCGAACCGGGCAGCCCCGCGAGCCGCGCGACCTGCACCCCGTAGGAGCGGTCCGCCGCGCCCGGGCGCACTTCGTGCAGGAAGATCACCTCGCCCTGCCATTCGCGCACCGCCACGGTGGCGTTCTCGACCCCGTCGAGCTTGGCCGCAAGCGCCGTGAGCTCGTGGTAATGCGTGGCAAAGAGCGCGCGACAGCGATTGACGGCGTGCAGGTGTTCGAGCGTCGCCCAGGCGATGGAAAGGCCGTCATAGGTCGCCGTGCCGCGCCCGATCTCGTCGAGGATCACCAGCGAACGCTCATCCGCCTGGTTGAGGATCGCGGCGGTCTCGACCATCTCGACCATGAAGGTGGAGCGCCCCCGCGCGAGATCGTCCGCCGCGCCGACGCGGCTGAAAAGCTGGCTGACGAGCCCGATACGCGCGCGGCGGGCGGGCACGAAGGCCCCCGCCTGCGCGAGCAGCGCGATGAGCGCGTTCTGGCGCAGGAACGTCGATTTGCCCGCCATGTTTGGCCCCGTCACGAGCCGGATCGCCGCGCCTTCGCCACCGGGTCTGAGCGCGCAGTCATTGGCGACGAAGCTCGCCCCCTCGGCGCGCAGCGCGCGCTCGACGACCGGGTGGCGCCCCGCCTCGATCTCGAGGGCGCGCCCATCCGTGATCTCGGGCGCGCACCAGTCCTCCTCGGCGGCGAGGGTGGCAAAGGCCGCGGCGAGGTCGAGCTCCGCGAGCCCCTGCGCTGCCGCCGCGATCGCCTCGGTGCCTGCGAGCACCGCGCCGCGCAGCTCCTCGAAGATCCGCCGCTCGATCTCGAGCGCGTGGCCGCCCGCATTGAGGATCCGCGTCTCGAGCTGTGACAGCTCCGTGGTCGTGAAACGCAACTGATTGGCCGTCGTCTGGCGGTGAATGAAGGTCTCCGACAGCGGCGGGTTGAGCATCCGCTCGCCATGCGTCGCGGTGGTCTCGACGAAATAGCCGAGCACGTTGTTGTGCTTTATCTTGAGGGAGTGGATCCCCGTCAACTCGACATATTGCGCCTGCATTCCGGCGATGACCCCGCGTCCCTCGTCGCGCAGGCGGCGCGCGGCGTCGAGGTCGGCGTCGTGCCCGGCCGCGATCACGCCGCCATCGCGCAGGAGCTGCGGCGGCTCCGCCACCAGCGCGCCGTGCAGCATCCCGGCGATGGTCTCATGGCCCTCGAGTGTCGCGGCGGCCGTGCGCAGCCGGTCGGGCAGATCGGCATCCCCGAGCATCGCCGCGATCGCCCCGGCGCGGCCGAGCCCGTCGCGAAGCGCGGCAAGGTCGCGCGGCCCGCCCCGCTCCAGCGCCAGCCGCGACAGCGCGCGGTCCATGTCGGGCGCCCGGCGCAGGCTTTCGCGCAGCGCTTCGCGCAGGGGTGCGTCGGCGACGAGATGGCCCACCGCGGCGTGGCGCGCGGCGATCTCGGCGGGCTCGCAGGAGGGACTCGCGAGCCGGCGCTCGATCAGCCGGCCGCCCGCGGCAGTCACGCTGCGATCGACCACCGCCAGAAGCGAGCCCTCGCGCCCGCCCGACAGGCTCTGCGTGATCTCCAGATTGCGCCGCGTGGCCGCATCGATGCGCATCACCGCGCCCGCCGCCTCGCGCACCGGTGCGCGCAAGAGCGGCATGCGCCCGCGCTGGGTGAGCTCGAGGTAATCCGCCAGCGCCCCCATCGCCGCGAGCTCGGCGCGGTCGAACTGCCCGAAGCCCGCCAGCGTGCTCACCCCGTAAAGCGCGCAGAGCCGCCGTTCCCCCGCCGCGCTGTCGAAGCTCGCCCGTGCGAGCGCGGTCAGCGCCGCGCCCGCCTCCTCGGCGGCGGGGCGCCGCGCCGCTTCGTCAGCCTCCGCCACCAGAAGCTCGCGCGGGGTGAGGCGGGCAAGCTCGGCGGCGAGGGTTCCGGGCGGGCAGGGCATTACGCGAAACGCCCCCGTCGAGATATCCACCCAGGCCAGCGCCCCCGCGCCGCGCAGCTCGGCGTAGGCGGCGAGAAAATTGTGCCGCCGCGCCTCCAGAAGGCTCTCCTCGGTCAGCGTGCCAGGCGTGACGAGCCGCACCACCTCGCGGCGCACTACGGCCTTGTGGCCACGCTTCTTCGCCTCGGCGGGGTCCTCCATCTGCTCGCAGACGGCGACGCGGTGGCCCTTGCGGATCAGGGTGAGCAGGTAGCTCTCGGCGGAGTGGACCGGGACGCCGCACATCGGGATGTCGGCGTCGGCGTGCTTGCCGCGTTTGGTGAGCGCGATATCGAGCGTCTCGGCGGCCTTCGCGGCATCGTCGAAGAACAGCTCGTAGAAATCGCCCATCCGGTAGAACAGCAGCGCGTCCGGATACTGCGCCTTGATCTCGAGATACTGCGCCATCATCGGCGTGGCGGCGGCCTGCGTCACGAAATTCCCCC
>LFIK01000715.1_pt1 | contig 25312 bp, 36 predicted proteins | sample 643401 | NCBI WGS metagenome assembly LFIK01 (sample SAMN03777447, study PRJNA286221) | soda lake metagenome | biome: soda lake; feature: Kulunda steppe; material: water; isolation source: sample T5-Br brine of Lake Tanatar-5 | place: Russia: Kulunda steppe | collected 2010-07
CAAGCTACAGACCATCATCTCCATCAAGCCTGACTTCTTGCGCAACTTCTGGCTGACCAAGGCCAACAAGTTGTTCCCCCACCTAACGGTGGCTGCCAGAAAGCTTCTCTCAGCCCATACCACATCTTGCGCAGCCAAGCGCTACTCGAGTGCATGGGGCCACATCTACACCTACTTGCGCAACAGCCTTGGCATTGAGACAGCGGAGAAGCTAGTATTTGTGAAGGCAAACATGCCAGAGGAGTGGTACAGCTAGGTAACAACAAGTAGGACAAGGCTTGAGAGTGCGGGCAACTTGAACGAGCTTGGACAATAGCACTGGGGCAATGGGGAGTTCCCAGCCAGATCAGATATAACGTTATATTCTTACCTCCTAGCTGGCAGCTAACTCCTGAATTATTTTTTGGACTTGAAATTTTGCAAAGGGGCAGCGTCCAGCCTGCCCCACCCATCATTAAAATCTGGAGTTGAAATTCATTGCCCTTGGGGGTGCACTGGTATCTATAACAGATCTGTACAACCATTTATATTGGTATGTTACGTGATATAACGTTAAAGAACTTCTCATATAACGTTATACGCCGACCCCTAGTCATGTATGACAGAGGGCTGGGTTTGCATACATACTTAGTGACCTCTGCAGAAGGAAAGAGAGGAGTGGCTGGGTTTTTCACATAGCTTGAATTGGAGGTGCCCAGATTTACATTTGCCAACCACAACACATGCGCTGAAAGCAAATGGCCTACCTAATTTCTGCCATGGAAAAGGCTAGGTGATGAAGTTCCGTTTATATTATATTCATTTTTCTTCTTAGGCGAAACCGTGCACTCGAGGCACAAGTTTATGCTGCTGCTGCTCGTCCAGCTGATAGCTGGAGAATTCCTTAAGACACGTCTTGTGCAATTGTGCAGGAAGGTGATACACAGAAAGTGCAATTCATTACTGCCCTCCTCAATCATATATGCCTGGGCTGGCCAAATATTTCAAATAGAGGCTAGCAGAGCATTAAAATCTTTATGAAAGAACAACAAAAAACACAGGCACACTGACCTCACTGTCCTTTGGCTAACCTTCTTCTCTGTCTCAAGGAAGTGGTCCACATAGGCATCATTTAAAACTATTAATGGAAAAACAACAAAAAAACACAGGCATACTGACCTTACTGTCCTTTGGCCAACCTTCTTCTGTGTCTCAAGGAAGTGGTTCACATAGGCATCCACTAAAACTTGCTCCTTGAGCCTCTTTCGATTGCGGACCATGCCCTGCCAAGAGCAAACAAGGGCAAAGACATGTATCTTACAAGTAAGTTGACAGCCGTGTTCTTCATATTTTTGACCAAGATGGCTCTGACAATTCAAGATTCGGCACAGCAATGTCTGACATGGGACTTGTGGATAAGAACGTGATACGACAATGTGCCATATTGCTCACAAGGGACACACACCTAAATATTTGTTTTTCTAATGTTCATAAAAGTGGCTATGGAATGGTGGATCAAAAATTTGAAGGCGATGGAGTCGTGGAAAAGAAGAACAAGCTGCTGCGGACTTGTTGCCTCTGTGCACTTTTGTGTACTACAGATTGGGTCAGCTTTGTAAGTGCTGGCAGGGAAGGAATGGAGCAGCCTTATAAGAAGCCTTATATGAAGCCTTATAAAAGGATGATAGACATTTCTTCAGAAAAAGCCAACCAAACCTGCCAGCCTTGCCAGCGGTGTTGCTCCTATCTGCCTTAAAAGTTGCAAGTACCAACACAACCAATGGCTTGATGCTGTTGACCCCCGCAGACTGACTAGGAACCAAAACTGGCAGCAGTACGGGCAGGGATGCTCCTAGGTTGACACCATTGCTTAGCAGGAGTTGAGCACATACCAGGCAAAGTTGAACCCCTGCTTACCAGGCTCCTGGCGCTGTCCACGCCAAGCCTGGCTTGTCTGGCAACAAGCTCAAGCACATGAGCGTCAGCGATGACTTCGACCCAAAACTCTTGCCGCCTGAGCAGCAGCATGTCGCTTGCCAGGGGCGCCAATGCAAGGTCCTCCTGTTCTTTCTGGGATTTGTAATTCCTTTGTAGTGGGCATGGCTCTAAAACAGGCTCAGGCATTCTTTCTGCAGGTGCCGAGCTCCCTTTGGAGGCAGCTGCGCAGCAATGGCATGGAATTGAATGCAGCTTGCATTTGCATGCAGGTGGATGCGCACATGCATTTGATAGAGTTGCTTCACAGTACGATGTTTGCACAAGCACTGCTTACAGGCGAGTTTTTAACAACAAAACGCGTAAGGTTGGAATGCATGGGCACCTGGGCTCCTTGAGCTAAGCAGGTCCTCCTCGTTTGTAAACAAGGTGTCAACATTAGGGTTACAACTTATTGTTGAGTAGTGAGTGCAGGGCCTGATGTCATCATTCACACAGAAGGTGCAGAGACTTGTGCACACTACAAAACAGGGATGGGTTCTGCACGCATCTTGAATCGTTGACGTACTGTAACGGCGCGTTTCCAACCAGAAGGGGATAAAGTAATTCAATCCCGTTATTTAATCCTGTTCTTTTATAATCCCCTTAAATTCAATCTCCCTAGCGTTTACGATGGGGATTATAATGAAAATTTGGGAACAAGACCTCAGAGATGAAGGAAATAGTGGATTCTGAGATTGAAGAAATCACGGATGTGGAGCTGTTGCGCAAAGGCATGCCTGACTCCAGCCTCTTGGTACGAGTTGTGTGGGTTTCTCTTTGAGGATGAGGCCATTCCAGACAAGGTCTTGCAGCACTGCTGCTACTGCTGTTATTATAGGAGCTGCTGCTGCTATGGCTAGCTGAGCAGCTGCTGAAGCGGTGCACAGATGGGCAAGCACTCGCATGCGAGTGCGCACTGGAGTGCCCTCTCAGAGTTTGGTCAACACTTGAACAGATACGTACAGAAGCACAATAATGTACAGGAGCAAGAGCTCTTACCGGGGTGAAAGTAGGTCTTTTGACCAGGGTAACGGTGCCCGAACTCTAAGAAGGCCCCTGGCTTACAGGCAGGCTCAATTGAGACCACCGTTTGCACCGTTGCTTGCAATCATTTGATCATCAGGGGGTGGGGAAAGATTCAGTGTGGACGGAGCCATGCCCCGGGGAATTTAATTCCCTTCTGGTATTTAAATCGACACCCCCCCCTGTATTAAAAAAGGATTTCTATCCCGCCTTAAGGAATTTAATCCCCTATTGTAAAACAAAACAGGATTAAATTCAAATCATTTAATCCCAAAAATTAATTTAATTCCCTGTTGCAAACCCGCCGTAAAACATATACCCTCCCAAAAGAGGATCCGTGTCTGCACTTGTACTGCTGTGTTCAGCACAATTTAGTGGCCCCACATCACCGCCTAGGCTTAACGTTGTGATATCATATATGTCTTTGGACCCAGTGGGTTGGGGGAAGGGCGAGTCGGCGTCAGTTCGTGCCTCCTCAACCCCCCTCCTCTTGGAAGCTCACAGACAAATCCTGCAACAAATACTCAAGAATGCAGCTGCACCCCCAGAAGTAGGATTCTGGCTTGCTTTGTGCAGAGATGGACACTAAACGGAGCAATCAAATTGTTGGATGCGACATTGAAAGCTTGCCTCTAGCAGGCCTTGACGAAGTCAGCATCTTCTAGCCTGTATTACAGCTTGGCAAGCATTACTCAAAGAAATGAACGCAAAGCCCACCCTCCTTGCTTACCCCACTCACTTCTTCTGCTTGCACCACCTGCGCTCTTGATCAGTGCATTATTCTGGGTCGCGACCAACTTCTCATTTGTTTTTGCTTGCTGCGAGCATAGAAGGGTTTGTACGGCAAGGTGTTGTGTGGGAGGTATAGCTACTGCTCTGTACTGGGGTCCCACCATGCGGGCAACAATGATCTTCTACGATCTTTTTCTACCGTGCTGTATATTCTTTTTAAGTGCATGGAGTACTCCCCCGGTCCTGCATAATGCCTCTTTTTGTGTAACTACTACAGTGCTATGTGAACAGCAAGACTAGCTTGACAGAGCATTGAAACAAGAGCAAAGGAAGAAATGCTCACTTTTGGAGCGCAACCTAGGAAGCACATCAAGGAAGGCAGAGTCAGGGGAAAGGGCTGGGAAGGGCAACCTAGGAAGGGCTGCACACGGGCGCCTGAGTAGGATGCACCTGAAAAAACAGGTAGTAGACGCTGGTGCTCCAATCCTTGTTGTCAAGTCGTACACCGGCTGCTCTGTGCCCGAGCGCCTCTTCCGCCTGCATATGGTGCACAAGCACTGCTGAGCGCTCGCTCATGCCTTGTCACATGCTTTGTTAACCTGCAGCGTTCCTTTAGCCCAAAGCCAAGCATGCATACAGGAGCTTGCCAGCTTGCACCACAGCAAAGGCGTGAGGAGGTTGCTCAGACCTGGCTGGCTGACGTGCACGCAAAAGCTTTCCAGCTTGTGCCAGCAGGAGCACTTCACAAGGTGTGCTGAGATTGTGAAGGGATCAGCATGAAGCAAAAGCAGGTCCAATGACCCCTCCCTTTTTCCAGTGACCTGTACGGCAAGAGTGTTATGTTCAGGGTGCACAGCCTATGGAATGCGGCTTGTGGATGGTGTGGGGAATGGGGTATAGAAGGGGACAGGTCCTTTGTCATGTGACTCTACTGATGTGAGGATGGGCCCTTAATACAATAGGATGTGCAACTCCCAATAAAGTACATGCCCTCATTATGAAGGACGGACCCCAATCATGAGAGGATGGGCCCTCTTACTAAGCCATAGCTTGCTGCACGGATTGCACACAAAGCTTTTGTTTTATCATGGGCAGCACGTACCTTGATCCTCCCCAGTGCGTGGCGCTTGCGTTCCTGTGCCAAGGCCCGCGCGTACACCATGGCGCTGGGTGCACCGGCTGCGGTGTAAAACGACGCCTGTGACGATTTGCTGCGCAAAGGGCCATCCACGGAATGATCCAGCTGCGGCTGCGACCAGCACGAGAGTGCAGAGATGGAGCGGCTGAGTGCGCCTCTCTCTGGGTGCTGATGCTGGGGCCTAGGCAAAGGCAGCCTGTCCATGGCATGTTCGCTGCCTGCCGTGGCGGCAGCGCCACTGCGACTGGTGCTGTTGCTGCGGGCGGGCATGGTGCGGCTGAGGGCGGGTGTGCAGGCGCTCTCGCGGCTGGCAAAGCTGCCCCACAGCCAGCTCGAGCTACGCAGCTCAAGGCTGCCCTCACGCTCAGGCAGGCCTCCTCGGCCCCCCTCTCCACAGGCAGGCTCCTTCTCCTCTGCTGAGTAACCCTTGGTGTTAAGCCCGTGGCTGATGAGCCTTGAGGGACCGGACTCTTGCCTGCTCCAAGCGTGGGCGTGGCTAGAGGGGGGGAATCCCCCACTTCCAAATGTGCTGAGAGCGGATGCACTCCCAGGCGAAGAGCCGACCGAGGGCGACCATTGCCTGCTGCCGGCCCTTCCGTGCCTCAGGCTAAAGCTGCTGCTGCGCACCGATGGCTGCCGCGAGGGATATGGTGACGTGGGCGTGCTGCACGCAGTGCTGGATGCCTTGCTGCTCTCGGGACATAGGGAGCCTAGGCAGTCCAGGGCTAGGTGCATGGTATGCCCATCGCAGCTGTACCAGCCTGAGGGGTGAAATCAAGAATGTGTGTGTGCCTATGTGTGGGCGCATGTGTGCGTGCGTGTGTGTATGGGCGTTCGTGCTTGCCTCTGCTAGCATGCCTCCGTGCATCTGCGCCAAGGGGAATAGCTTCCAGCATCTTCTCCTGTGTTCCAAGTGTTGCGTTGGGCATGAGAGCCAGTGCCCCTGCCTGAGCATTCGCATCAGGATGATTCCCAGCCCAAGATGGTTTTGCGCATCAAAACTAGAATGCATCTCCACATCATGTTGGGTCCCAGATCCAAGCCAAGATGCTTTTCCTTGGCACACTCCATGCACACCCCATGCACATCCCATGCACACCCCAAACACACCCCGTGCAGCCTCTTTGCATAACCCGTGCACACCCCGTGCAGCCTCTTTGCCAGCTGCAAGGCTAGGATCGCCCCTCTTCAGGACATGCAGCGCCTCCAACAGGAAGGTGCCAAAGCACCCTGATCTGCTTGCATTACAGCAGAATAAGAGGTCAAGAGCTCAAGCGGCCGCTTTTTGGGCCACTCCCTAAAGCTGCAAGCGCTGGCCTTTGCCGGAGCTTAAGGGAAAGTGCAGTGGGTGGCTGCTAGGCAGCCAATGCAACGATGCCTGCCTATAAGGAGAGTGACAAGCAAGCCTGCTCACCAGGCAGCCCAGCATGCCGCCAGGCTCGCTGCATCATGGCCCACGTGATCTCAGGCTTATCCACTTCCACAGCGCGCTCCTCAGCCTGCCCATCCTCATCCTCGCTGTCTGTGGAGTCCTCCTCCTCTGGAGGGGGTTGCGCCTTAGCAGCAGTCCCTCGTCTGGTCCCACTTCCGCTGGCAGCACCATTAGCCTTTGTTGGGGCGGCCGCACAGGGGCGTGGCTTCGCAGGGTCCTTGGGTAGCTGGGGCACCTTAGGATGCTGGTACGCCCGCTCGATGGCGCGGCCAATCTGGACATTTGACAGATGCATTCCGGGGCAAGATACAGGGTGCATTTTGGGGCACAGTGAAGGATATGCATTCTGCGACACAGTGCAGGGTGCATTTTGGGACACAATGTAGCATGCATTCTAGGACACAGCGCATGGGCTGTGGGAGGAAGCGTGAGGGCCCTGGGGAAATGCGGATGCGTGTGGGAGGGCAAGTGCACAGCCGATGTAATTTTGGTTGGACTGGCGCGTACGTTGGCAAAGGTGCGTGGTGCTCTATCAAATCTAAATCATACAAGAGCACTGTGTCAATTCAACACGCACATCTGCTCAACGCAAGTATGCACTTGCTTGCTTGCCCAATACTTTGTGCAGGTGTGTTGCAACGGTCAGTTGAGTCATACAGCAGTGTTTTGTGAAAGTGCGACGCCAGACTGCCAAAAAGAGAGTAAGATCAATCTGTACTTCACAGCCACGTAGGGATTGTACACAATCAAATCAAAACATTAGCAAAGGGGCATCTCAACCAGCCGGGGTGGATCATGACGAGCCATGCATCATGTGCCAGCACTGCCCTGCCGTGCAGCTACCTCTCTGGGCAGTTGGAAGCCTGTGGGGCATGCAGGCATGCTCTTTGCTCATGCCCCATTGTTCTGTGATGTACCTTTGCTTCAATGTGCCATGGTAAGCCATGCTGGAAGGGAGCGCCACATGTCGTTGCACTGCCTCGGCACACACTCACCTCGCAGGGCAGCTTGAAGCTCAGAGAGCGCACTGGAATGCACTCCCCCTGCTCAATGCACATCTGGTGCAGCGCAAGGTCCTGGCCCAGAGTCCCCACGGAGGCGTGCTCATTATGGACCTGCATCAGCCACGCACACGTGCATTGAACAGCAGTCACATTATCCTCGTTGCTGACCTGCGCTTTTCAAACCTGCCGCACTTAAAATGCATTTAATAGATCCGCGCATGATGCGGACCTGCACAGTCGTTTACGCTGTCAAGCATCAATGCAATCTCGTCAACAAGCTACACAGGGTGTATTGTCCTGCACCTGGCGAGCTTTCATGCAAGTATGCACCATGCGCATCGATGCGATGCATGGTCCCATCACATTTGGATGTACATCTGGAGGGTGTGCACGGAAGGCCATCTTTGGAGAGTCCTGAAGGCTGCCAGTGATTGTAGCCAAACCGTACAAACAGCTTTGTGCGGGTGGATGGAGTACAGGTCTGATGCTTGCAGCCTTGCAGGATGAAGGCATGCTGACTTGCTTGCTGTAGCCTGCAAGCGTGTCAGCACACAACGGCAGCTGATGCTTTGCCTTCTCAGGCTTAGGGCTGAGCACAGAGGAGCCACGGAGGAGCCAGAGCCTAGCACTCGCTGGAACCCGGTGCTTAGCATCTCAGGGCTTGAGAGACTGCTACAGGACAACTGGAACCCAGTGCTCACTGGCAGCTGGTGCTTTGCCTTCTCAGGCTTAGGCTGTGCGCGCAGCCACAGGTCCACCCCTTGAGCAAGGCTGGCTGAGTCGCACGGGGCCAAAAGCGTGGGCGCCCTCATCGCCTGCATCAGCCGCTGCAGCACCTTGCCACAGTGCACACCTGCCGGCCAAAGCAACGCGTCAGCAAAGTGCCAAAGCACTCTTACCACTTGCATCAGCCGCTGCAGCGCCATTTGATTTTGTTTAAGTCTAAAGGTCAATGGTGCACAAATTACTGATGGTCTTCACTTTGAGGGCTAACATTCATTCAAAGCCCCCAAGAGCTTCAGATGCCGTAAGAATTCAAGGGTTGGTTGTGATAAAAGTTTCCTTTGAGGGCAACACAGGATCAAAGGTGTGGGGGGGTAAAACAGGATCGAGACTGTGAGGTTAAAACACGACCAAAGCTGCATGAAGTGTCTCTGGCATCTGTGGCATGAATGTGCTTCTTTCAAAAGGTTGAGGCCGCGCATGCTCCTGCCAAGGAAAAAACACAGGCCTGTGTGCCCACGCTCAGGCACAAGGCTGCCAGGAAGCTGATACAAGAGGAGCATGCAGGCAATAAGCATGCCTAGTGCAGAATGGGGGTCATGGGAGGTGGTATGTAAATATAGGCACAAGTATTTTTTGCAAAGAAGACACATGCAGATTGGGCCCAACCTGCGCCAGTTGTAGGATAAGCGTGAGCATGCTTGCTACATTCAGTGCTGTGTGTGTATTTGCCATGAGCTTGCATAATGCTTCAAAGCTGCAACACCTAGAACACCATGTTATGCAACAATCATCATTCCCTGCATGACACCTCATCGTCCAACCAGAAGGACCCTTCGGGGAGGAAGGAAGGATGCTCGGTCATACAACCAGCAGGAACCCCCACCTGAAAGGCCAACCTCCTCAAGCACATCCTGCACCTCCTCCACGTAGCGCGAGGTCTCAAAAGGGACCAGTCCGTGCTTTTGAAGATTCTTATCTGCAGCAATGCAGGAACCAGCCAGCTTGCAATGGTAAATCTGGAGGCGGTGCTGGCACCCTCATGGGACATTGGTCAGGAAAGTGGTTTGTCCTGGCCCTCTTGCTCAAAAACTCTCCCGCAAGACGAGGTGTCAGATGCAAGCACTGTCTACAAGAGGTGAGAGCACCCACTGCAAGCGGCAGGCGCCTCAGCGCACTCCCCTCATCACTGTCAGGCGCACGTATTTCCCTTGAAGCACACTGGCAAAATGACTTCCCTTGCGACTGTCTAGCACATGCACCTCCCTTGGGGTCCATAGTCACACGCTTTCCCTTGTGGCTGTCAGGCATATGCATTTTCCTTGTGACTCACAGGCGCACGCGTTTTTCTTGTAGCTTGCAAGGCACTGAGCAAAGCAACACCTGGCCTCTCCCCAAAATAGTGGTGCAGCAGCTCTCACCCCCAAACCCCTATCACTGGAAACGCACCCAGACATGCCCACCCCTCCCCGGCACGCAACAACAACAGACCTTTGCAAGAAGCCATTTCTGCTTGGTCCTGCTCCTCTGCAGCTACGCATGTGCTGTCCTCATCAGTGTCTGCATCAGCATCACCATCTAACTCCAAGCCTCTCTGCTGGGTTGCTTGCGGCTGTGCGTGCTTTGACACGCCTTCGAAAAGGTCATCCAGCTCCTCATCTGTGGGGGCGGGGGGGGCGCGTGACTCCGCGGACAGAGGCCGACCTGGACACCCACACCCACGCGTTGTGAGCACTGCGCACTTGAGCTGCACCCATGTGCACGTGGCACCCTTGTGTGCATGCAGTGGCAAAAGCCTGAGACTGCCATCAAGGTGCTTCGTGTGCGTCAAATGCGCGAGTGAGATGTGTTCCACGGGGGTGACGTGTGTAGCCCTTGTGTCCAGAGTGCACTGGTGAAAAAAGCAAAGAGGCACCGTAAAAACTCGTGCAGTGCAAGCATCAAGGCATTGCGTTCAGCAATCTGCAGCGCAGTTGGCGAACTGACCGTCCACTGACGAGGGCCATGCGTGACATAGACTTGCCATGCCACGTCAAATCAAATGAGAGTGCGCCCTCCCTTGCCCTGTGTCAAACATTTTGTACTCTTGTATGAGCCACGTAAATGAGAGAGAGGCAAGGGGGAGACAGAGGGAGAGGGAGGCTGAGGATGGGAGGCGGAGAGGGAGGGGCTGAGGGCAGCAACTTAGGCAGCAAGGCGATCGTGTGCGTCCTAGACGCGGGTTCAATAAAGCCTGTTGCAGAAGTGAGCCATGAAGACAGGGTCACATGCAAAATGAGGGGCTGTTGGCGCCCTCTGTCCCACCCTCATGCCACCACTCCGCACCAGTCACACGGGCATCCAAGAGCTGCCAATCCACGCCATCCAGCCACTGCGTGTTGATGACGCGCAGCGTCCTGTCCATGCGGCCAGCTTCTTTCCTCCTCTTCTGGCGGCCCACTACTTTCTGCAGTGACAGTTGATTGTGCGCCCAAAGCCCAGGGCTTTTTGCAGCAGCGCTTGCGGCAGTGGTGCTGTGCATGTTGCAGCAGTGGTGCCATGCATGGGCCGTGCGTGATTGCATGTAGCATGGTTGCATGGTTGCAGCAGTGGTGCCATGGTTGCAGCAGCGGCTCGCAGAAGCTGGGGGTGCGAGCCTGGCCGCCTTGACGCCAACTCGAGCCAAGGACCTCCAGCGCAGGGAGCTCTATCCAGCTGCAGCTCCAGCCACAGATTTCCAGGAGTCCTAGCCAAGGACCAGCCATGGAGTTCCAGTGCAGGCATCAAGTGGCCTCCCAAGCAGCGCTCTTCAAATGCTCAGGCACTAGAGAGTATGTGCGAGCTCAATATGATGTGCGCAAAGCAAAGCAGCGTGCATGCTGGTTGCACGTGTCCCCTCGCAAGCTGGCACTGAACACTGAAAAGCAAGCGTGAGCAAGATGGTTAGCAGGATGGCACATTACACCAAAGAGCATGTGTGAGCACGGTGGTCGGCGGGAGGGTGAGTGGAGCGGCGTGTTTGTGCGCACGCGCTGCCAGCAGTTCCTTTGGGAACGCATCTACCTTGTGGCCCAACTTTTACAGACAGTGGGTGCTACAGAGGGGTGTGTGTGCGCTGACAGGCACACCTGCAGGTTGACATGCACCCAATGGCGCAACGGCCCTTCAGGGCCCACTTTTGTTGGAGAATCCCCAACAAGGGGCTGGATGATATTTGTGGACGCAGGGTCAAGGGATGGAGGTCCCAGTAGGCCGAGGTTGCCTGAATATGGAGCAAACGTACACGCAGGGCATGCAAAATATCAGAGTGCAGTCTTCAGTGAGAAGCTGGACGGTATTAGTGGTTGCAGGGGTGAAGGAGATCCCAGAAAGGCGAGGATTACTACTGTGCTGCAGGCAAGAGAGCATGGATTTGACTAAGTCCAAAGGTAGGAAATTAAAAGGAAAGCAGGTCGCGCGCAGGTGTCGAGTTTGGGTCCTGCATGGTTTTGTTTGCTTGCTCAGACAAGATACACTGCCCCACAACTTTCTGTTAAGCATTAGGAACAACAGTTTGTGCATCGTGAAGAGTGCTGAAGCCTATTGACCAAGCCAGCAAGCAGAGCAAACACTGCTGCACGAATGCGCTCATTCTTATGAGAAGACATCAAGGACATCTCCAAAGCCTCAAGTCCTGGATTTTACCCATTACATGCTTGATCTTCATATGAGCTTAGGCGTGCATCAACTCATTCAATCATATCTTGCACCAACCCCTGTTATGACCACCAAAAGATGGACGTGCACTTGTGGGCAAGCATAGGTATCGTGTGTTTGCAATCCGTTCATCAGAAACGTCAGAAGTCGAGCTTATAGGTATTTTGTTTCGGTTTGTTCCAAGGGTCAGGGAATTAATTTACTAAATCTTTTGAGGTTCACCTAGGCCTTTCCCGGGCCTCAATTCATACCTTTCCCTGGAGTTTAAAATTGGGTCAGCAATAGAGGGGTTGGCGCTGAGCTGGCAGGCCATTGCTTACAGATCCCCCTGCCACCCCTGAAAATTGATTTCCCAGTTTGCTTGGGTTCAGCCTTTTCTTCTAATTGTAATGATTGATTTGTTACTTTGTTTCTTACATCATCATCGTCATCGTCATCATCATCATCATCATTTATCTGAGAAACAAACCGATTATGAATACATGGTATATCAAACACCATGAATGCACATGTTCCCCTTGAGAGACAGATTGACGGACTCAAATCGGCATGTCGTTCATCATCTACACAAAACTTGTAGATGGCAGCTACATCTGTGCCTTGCCCGGGCAAACGGGTCCCAGGCAGTTGCTACATATGCATTAATTTGAGTGGTTAACAGGCAGAGCAAGAAGCACACAACACCTTGGCTGCAGTAGCTGGGGCACACATGAAATCACAAATGGCGCTGCTGGGGCGCATACCATTTCCCTTTAAACATTCAATTTCAAAGATGGAATCTAAGCTACCGTGGGGAGACCCGGTGTGAAGAGTGGCTGATACATAGTCAGGGCGCGAGGCATGATGTTACGTTACCCCCAAATCATATGATATCATTAATCAGCCGGGTCTCAAGCACTAGCAGGGTGTAGCTGCCCCCATAAGCTGCTGGCGGCACTTGCTATCAGTGCCGAGAGGCTAGGGTTTAGGGGGAATCTGAACTACCAAAAAAAGTGCGGTCACACGCAAAATTTTTGCCCGCTTCCCAAAAATTTTGGGAATTCGAATTCCCAAAAAATTTTCAGCGGTCACGTGTGTTTTTTCATTATTCATTTTTTTGATAAACCAAAGTACTTGGAAACGCCCAAATCTGTGCAATTTATCAGAGGAACACTGTCTCTGTTGGCCTCATGACCTCCAGTGCTCATATCATCCATGCCCACATTCTCGCCAGCACATTTTCATGGAAATTTGATATCAATGTGGAAAATTAGGATTTTCACTGGTCTTGCTATCCTGCACAGGGCCGCTTGCAGCCTCACAGAATGGCATAAAGCCTGCTGTACAGTGCACTACATGATGGAGCTGCTTGAGGCTGTGGCTATGCAGCAAGTAAGGGAAAAGTGCACATGCATGAGCATGAGCAACAACTCACCAACACTTGTACAAGATGCAACATGTACACGCTACCCAGCGACTCATCTATTCACTCACACATGCGCAGGTTGCATGCAGACCCACTCCCATCGATCTGTCTAGCAAGTTGTCTCAAAGTGAAAAGTCAGTTTCTTTGGCTAGGCTTCCCTTTGTGTGCCTTTGTTGCTGGGCATGACACACAAGTTATTCATTCTCTGCACAAATGCAGCATTTTGCCACTCATTGTACACCAGTGCACTGCTCCTACCCATACCCATGCCCACGCTCATGGCTAACTGCTGCTTCAGAATGGGGGTTTGCCCTGTGCTGTGGCCTGCTTGGTTGAGCTCTCTCTTTATCATGCTTCAGCATTGGAAAACGCAGACTGGGTTGGACCCCTGGGCAGGCTGGGAAGCCTAGCTGCAGGCTTGCACACTCTCATGGCACCTTGGTATGGGCTGCAGCCAGGTGGGGCATCTTGCCCTGGCCCTGTCTGCCCTTTTTCGGTGAGGTTTTCCTGTCTAAGCCTCACCATCTTGAGATATTGTAAATGCATGAAGATACCGTACCGATTGTATACCACGCCTCCTAAATAATGTGTTCTGCCCTACGGGTTGACTGCGGGCATGATCAATAAATATTCGTTTTGGGGGTGCGGCGTTGTGAAAGTATTGGGTCAGTCAAGGCAATGAGTGGTCAGGGGTCCCCAGCACCCCCCTCCGACCCTCTCCCAGTAGCTCCCCTCCAGCAGGGGACCCCCCCTCCTCGCCCTTCCAGCTGCAGCCGCAGCCGCAGCCGCCGCCGCAGCCGCCGCCGCCGCAGCAGCAACAGCAGCAAGAGCAGGAGCAGGAGCAGGGAGAGGATGACCAGAATGAGGTCCAGCTTTTCAGGTTTGGGATGGTTTTCAAGCATTAGTTAAGTATTTTGCTGGTAAAGATAATGGTGCCTTTTTATCAATCAAAGATCCAAGTTGAATTTACTGCCAATGAAACAATGTTGATGTCCTAGACAGTAAACAAGTCCAAAACGTGATGCCTAATGGATTTGTGCTCCATGCGCTGTTCTTGTATTGCTGGACACCTCTCCACAATACCTGAATTGGTCAATGCTATGTTTCTCGTGCCTGTGCAAACTGCGCCTGCTGAGCGTGGATTCAGCGTGCAACGCTTCAACGCTTCAACGCTTCAACGCTTCAGCGTGCAACGCATTGCCAAAACCATGCAACTTGACAGGCCGCCTGAAAATCACGGCACCTCTTTCATTGTCGTGCAGTTGCTAACTCAGGGGGAGTATTGGTACTCAGGGGGAGTATTTCATTGATATAATAAGTTTTCACAGTGGTGCCGGTAGATTAGAGGCGTGATTTGAAAATAAGCATTTGATCTAGAATGATGCATGGCATTGAGATGGAGCACTTGGATGATAGTGTTGACAATGGTGATGAGCCTGGTTTAGATGATATTAAGATATTGTGGAAGAGGAAGGTGATGATGTGGCATGGATGTGTGACAAATAATAGGTGGATGTTGACCCGTCCTCGCTTATGTGAAGAGGCAGTGGGGGGAATGAAGTATGCACGTATGGCTGAGCCAGACAGCGTGTTGAAGAGTTGCAGAATCTGTGAACAAATTTGCTTGAAATGTTATGATTGCCGTAGACTTCCTTATACAAACTCAACAAAATATTACTTGCTATGTAATTTTCCTTTTGAAGAAGAAAGTGGTTAGGTGAAATCCAAATTTTCATTGGGCTAAACAAGGAAGCAGCCTAACAGCAAACAAACAAAACAATGGGAAGGACAGTCTTATTTAATGCCCCAAGGGTAATAAGACCACACACACAGTATTCTTGCAGAATTGATGGATGTTAATGGCTTGTAAAAAGTGTGAAAAAAGAAATTAAGGGAAAGTGTCAGGTTCCTTCAGCTTAGCCACCTCACTCTCACCAATCCGGGCCGGGGGCTGGCGCTCTACTTAAAAAGAGCCATGCCAAGGGATGGGTAGATAGGGTCTGATCAAAATGCTGAAGAGGCTCTATAGAGGCTGACATAGGCTCTAAGGAAGCTCTACAGAGCCTTGGCAAGGGTCTGCCAAACCCTATTTACCCATCCCTAGCCATATTGTTAATCTGAGAAAATTCAACTCCAGGGCCCCCTCAAACTTTTTACAAAAATGGAGAAGGAAGGTACTTCTGGGCCCCCCTCAATGTTTACATAAGTGCCTGTACTTCCCTGGTCGGCAGTGCGCTGAGCGTCATTGGAGCACCCAAAAATGTCATATAATGCGAGGTCCGCGTAATATGATACACATTAGGATAAAGCATCCTAGAAGTATGACATCTGGTAGTATGATGAGGGTGCCTTGCACCTCATACATAGCGCATGACAGCGTTACACCCCTATGCAAATCTGATTAAGATTTGTCCAATAGCACTGTCTAGAAAGCTGACCCCAGGAGATGTGCCAAAACTGCAATTGAAGGAGCAAGGCATTTGATGGGGAGGCAGAGGGCCCCTCCAACACATTGCGGTACGGCAAGCTTTTAACAACTGTCAGCACTAATCAAGCACCAGCCACTCGGCTTGGCTCACCAGCAGAGCGTGTGCGTATGAGACGGCGCCGTTTGTTTGTTGAGTCCTCAAATGCCTGTAGTCAACAAGGACACGCTTCCATGTCACAAGCGTCTTCAATCCATACATGCAGTGTGGCACCTGCTAGCGCTTTGAGCCTCCTTACCACTTGTGGCATTGAATAATTTTGTCACTTCAGCTGCAACATGCTACAGACTAAGTAATGCGCAAGCAGCCTCAAGGCAGCCATGTAAGCAACCTCAAGACGGTCATGCCACCGGAAATTCCACGCCCCTGATGCATGTCAATAATTACCACTCTTAATAGGAGCCCAGCATGGCTGACAGGCTGGAATAAGCCCCATCTCCACTGACAGGCTGACAAAAGCCCCATCTCCGCTAACAGGCTGACACAAGCCCTCACCTGCAGCCAGCGCCTGCCTATCTTGCGAAGCCGGCATACTCGGTGTGTGGATGCAGCCTGAGAGAGGCAACACAAAGGAATGAACTGAAAATGCCGCCTGATGGAGGGCAGTACTTAGATTAAGACACATTACCAAACGGTCACACTTTTGTGGCGATACTTCTACGCCCAGCAGGGCGTCGCACAGCACCCTCTGTCGGCAAATGGCGTCACGAGGAATGTTTGTAGACCAACGCTAGTTGAAGTCTAAAGTAATACATTCTTAATAGTGTGCAAAAGCATTTAAACACACTTAGGTGATTTGTGAGCCCCAAGGGCAGTTGGAAAACCAAAATCTCCCTGCTACATAGCAGTAATACATAAAACCTCCCTCATCCTCCTATCTCCTAGCAACAATACCGCTGTGGCGACACAAAATTTCAGCGGATGCGACCGGAGTCATCAAATGGTGACACACCCCAAAATCAAAGCCCTGATAGAAGGGGACCTTAGAGCAAAGGCTGTAGATGACTGCACCCAGAAGAGGCAAAGGAATGGCATATAGGAATGGCAAAAAATTGATCAGGCAAAGAGAAGTGCCATGTACGACTTAAGCTTTGCAATTGGGCTACTTGCCATGCATTTGCCTTTGGCCTGCTTTTTCAGGTCCTCAGGCATCTTACATCTGCAGATCATGAGCCCAAGTATAACACTAACCCACCACTGCCTCGCGCGCTTGCTTGTGCGGTCATACAGTTCCTGCTGTGAAGGACTCACCACTGCCTCGCACGCTTGCTTGTGCAGGTCAAACAGGCCCTGCTGTGAAGGACTCACCACTGCCTCACACACTTGCTTGTGCAGGTCATACAGGTCCTGCTCAAAGCCATCTGGGGGCTCTGGAGGGGTAGAGCACCACCGTCTGCATTCTTCCAGCTCGTCAGCATACTGCAGGATGGAGGAAGACAGCAAACATACTTGACAAAGGCAGTGAGCATGTCTGCAGGTAGGCTATCTGCTGCTGTTGCTTGCTTGCATGGGCTCTTCCCCCAGATGCACGCAAGGTTGAAAATTGAGCAGCCCTTCCCGATTTGAATGTGGTCGTGCCAACTCTGGCCAATTCAAACAGGCTCTTCCAATGCTGAAGTCAAAGGAAACCAATTAACTACATATTAGGCTTATGCATAACCTTCACCTCATCTGCTGTATCCTTGATTGCCCAGTCATACCTGGCATGCAAAGGAAGAAAAAGGAACAAGAGCTTAGAGGCCTTGGAGACTTGGCATCCCTGTAGCTGCTTAGATAAAACAAAGAGATGTAACAGTACTGTCATAGCCATTGTTCAAGTGAAAGTGGCTGGCTAGCAAGTAACATCCCCTTCTGCTGAAAACTCAGAGCTTGTGTTCTGCGCACCACCTCCCCAAACATCCCAAATAGCTACATTTGCGATGAAATCGTACGCGCACATCATAGCCTGCTCATCATCACGAAGACGCTCACCAACGGCCACATACAGACTCGCCCCTAGCCTCATAAGAGCTCACCCTTGCCTTGTACTTAGACCCACTTTCCTCTAAACCTACTGTGTCTTTTCATTCCCCAGACCCAAGCTTGCAGGATAAATGGAAGCTCACAGAATAGACATACGTAAGCCTGGGACCAATCTGCTGACTTGCTCACCCCAAGCACGGTAGCAAATACTCTATAGATTGGGCGTACTCACATGCTGATGGCCTCCCTATTGACTTCCATGCGCTTTCCCTTGTCCCCCTGCTTTAAGCGTAGGATGTTGTGGAAGCACCCCAGCAGATTCAAGATCCCCTTTTGCTGTTCCTCCTTTTTGTAGCTAATGGATACCTGCATTCAATGCGATGTGTAGAATGCGCAGCGTCAAGACTATGAGCATGGCAGTGAAGTGCATGAATGCCTCATGTCATCATTTGGTTTGTATGAACTTGCTTGCATCAAGGCAGATGAGCAGATGCCTGGTTACCCCTGAGTCTATAAGGCCCTGACATGACGGCATAAAAGCTTGCCTGCTTGCAGAATTGATCTTAATCAAGAAGATTAAGAAGCGCCTTCAGTCATCAACTCTGGGGGAGCACTCAAGCTTATGTTTACAAACATTGCAAACATTTCATGGAATAAGCTCCCTAACCCCAAAAAACACACGCATGAACACAAGGGTTCTGTAGCAACCATGAATCATATCACATGGCCAGCAACCAACCATGATCCAAATTTTCAGCATGGCGAAGTAATCCACGCAATTTGCACCCTTGAGTTCCTGCAGCTGCAGGCTCTGCAGTGCCAATGGCTTTTTATGGCTTGTGTCCAATGTTCAGCGCGAAGCACGACACACACACATATATACACACACGCACAAGCGCACACACACATATATACACACACGCACAAGTGCACACACACATATATACACACACGCACAAGCGCACACACACATATATACACACACGCACAAGCGCACACACACATATATACACACGCGCGCGCATCAGGGATGCGTATTGCACACACCCTGAGATCCTGCAGCTGCGGGTTCTGCAGTGCCAGTGGCTTCCCATAGCCATTCCCCAACATCCAGTCCATCAGGCGGTCGTGCTGCTGGGATCCATGCCTGAATGTGTTCTGCGTATAGGATTCCCACAAGGTCAAGCACAAGCGTGTGAGGAAAAAGTGACCAAACACGCGCCGTGCATCAGCCACACTCTCAGGGCCCCACACAACCAGTCACGCCTGCACCGTGATGCCCTAGTGCGTTGGCCTGACAGGCATGGTGATACAGAGATTTGGACCTTCCGAACGGGCGTGGGCCTGCGGGCAGCATTCCCCCTTGCCTTTGAGCTGCAAGGCTTGTGCCCTGTGGTGTCACCTAGGCCATCTGTGTGCGTATGCGCTCTTTTCTTCTGGTTGCAACTATGCTCTATCACAAGCAGAGCCCACGGTAGATACTCACTAGCAGAGCTTGCAGTAGACAGCCGACGGCGGCCATGCACGCATTTCTGCAGTGCAAATGCCTGACAAATACCACAGATACACACGTACACGCACGTGCACACGTGCGCAAATGCACACGCACCGGTAGATCCTGAGTCTTATGATGGCCACAGGTACACTCATCAGCAGAGCCACACTTACACACAGTAGCTAATGGTAGCTACACACACTCATCAGCTGAGCCCTCCCACCCCTGACCATGGCCTACGTCCAGACAACCCCAACCCCTCATCTCAGCCCCACCACCTGGCATGTACGCAGGAATGCATTCCCTGCTTCTAGTCCCTCATCAGGCAACCCCTCTCTTGCACCCACTCCCTTAGCATACGTAGTCCGCACCCGATACGGCTTCCTCAGCAGGCTCTGCTTGAGCTTCTCTTGCCGCGCTTTCCACCACCGGTCCGCTAAATACTGGCCAATGTCAGACAAGGTAATCCTCTACAGTGGTGGGTGAGTTGACCGTTGAGCATGACTCAGTTTTAGATCCAACGCATAAAGGTGGGCAGTGCTGGTTAAAAGAGAGGCAAGGGGCAAACGTTCCCTGAAGGCCGGAATGGCAAGGCCAAGATAGAAATACACCATTAGGCAGCTGAGGCATTTTGAACACCAAGCAAGCTGCCCTCAAAATAAATTGCACACTGTCATGTGATCCTGCGTTTGATGTAAGGCCGCGGTCACACACATTTTTTTCACTTTTTTTTTCACTCGACCCAAAAAAAAGTGAAAAAAATCGCGGTCACACACGAAAAATTTTCCAACCCCAAAAAGGAAAAAGCATGAATGGCAGGGTGGGATAAAAAGGCTCCGTCACGCACGCCCTAGGGTGCCCATTGTGAGGATGGAATTGCTCAAGCTGCATATTGCTTGTACATATTAGTGATCGAAATAAGAGTGCTATACTAGCATACTTAGCACGCTTTGCAACGGAACCACACAGGCTCACGTTCCTTGCTGAAGCGAGGAAGCATAGTCACAGCATTTGGACTCGACAGGAAGGGAACAGCAATCACATTGATGCAACATGCACACCCTCCATATGATGCATCACATATGTGACGCACACTTGTTTCCTCCCCGTTAAAAAAATGTGCACATACCATTCCTGGAATTTTACCAATGTCAGCGTGCTGGTGCGCCCCCACCGGCTCCCTACAGTATTTGCGCTTGGAGTTGCGGATGGGGTCCGTAATGCTGCGCAAGCCCAACACACGCAGTGAAGTAAATCAATCAGACCATGTGCTTCATCACATGATGTGAATAACCTGTTTGAAGGATGATCATGGGATGTCAACGCTGCAGTCACAGCATGAGCATGCAGGCCAAGTGAGATGGGCAAGAAATGATGGCTAAGGCACTGGCACTGCACCACAGCAGCTGTGTGGCGTTCATACTCGTGCTAGCTTGTGTGCCCAATTGCGCGAACCTCATTCCTACATGCAGTGCAGAGTTTTCATGGCACTCACTGGTTGGGGCCGGAATCTGCAGGAGCTATCTTAACTCTTGCTTGCCCTCCATCAGTTCGTACACGGGCATCGCCGTACTCATCGTACAACTCCTCCTTTGTCCATCCAATTCGCCTCCTGCATTTTGGTTGTATGTCCATGCCTTATGCCCTTTGCAGCCGCAGATTTTACGCCAGCTGCTTAGGGCGCGATCTACACGCGCAAATCACAGTGTTTTGAACTTGAACACCAGCCCTAGTCTACCAGCAGCTACCAAGCATGCACAACAGTGTTCACATGAGCGCCCAGCTGTGAAGTGGCATGCAAGCTCAGGGGGAGGAATGCTCATGCACAAGCACTAGCAGCCTATCAATCTGCAGATCAATGCCCACCTGATGTCGATGAAGTGCACCCAGTGATACCTGTGAGGAAAGACCATGGCCCCAAAATGAAGCCACTGAGCAAGCGACTGATCAGCATGAAGTGAACATGCAAAAATGGAAGATGCAAAGACGGGGTCATTTTGCTCAAGATTGAGTTTCCAGGCAGACATAAAATAGCAACCCCCTTCTTGCATCAACCCTCACTGAGCAATAAGTTTGCATCTTCCATGTGCCTTGTCACAGTTGACCTAACCCAGTGCTTGCAACCAGCGTTTGTCAGTGTGTGCCAATTTGCACTCACGGATTCTCTGAGGATGGCCAGCCCACATCCTTGCTCTGCTTCTTAAGTCGGCGGAATGCCATCTTCATGTGTGACGAGTGTCAAAAGCAAGGGCAGAGAGGGTTAGATAAGTCTTTGATGCACATGTTCCCTGGCATTGCTCATGTGTCCCCTGTTCTGTAACACAGCCCCAGGCCTGCGCCATTGCAAGTATGCCATGCAGGAAACAACAAGACACGCACCTGCAGCTTGATTGCGGCTTGCAATTTCTCATCCCAGCTGCGAGAGGGTGTAATGCTGAGCAGTGTCAGTAATGTGCCGATAAAACGGGCTTACCTCGCCCGTGGTTTTACCAAGTTTAGCTCGCATCGCACTTTCGTAAAAGCCAGTGGTGCACAGGAAACTCCTCATGATCTTGCATCGAGCTCAGTGAATCTGATCAGAGCTTCGCGACAGGCTGCTCACATCGACATGCTCTACTACGTTGCTACACAATGCTTTATGTAAACTTCAATCCACTACAAATGTTTTTTTCAATTATAATCATCGTCGTAAGTCGTGAATGTGGTCCTGGGTGTTTAAGTTAAGATTCCAGTTACGGTGCGTTTACAACCAAAGGGGATTAAATAGTATAATCCCGTTATCTAATTCCATTATTTAACAATCCCCTTTAATTCAATCCCCCTAGCGTTTACAATGCGGGATTATAATGAAAATTCGGGAAAAAGAGCTCAGAGATGGAGGGATGGTGGATTCCGCGATACTAAGAAAATACTGATCCCCGCAAAAAAATACTTAAATTAATTAATGAGAGAATGAATTTTTATGGGATGCTACCAAGCTTGTTCTGAAGATGGCTTCAATTTTTTCCAGAAACAAACTAATGATTCCTATCGTTTTGCTTCAGAGCTTATAGATGTTTTTTTGATGGCTGGTGTTCACCAGCAACCTGAACAGTCAAACTACCTGGCTGAAGGTCAAACTTAAACTTGTAAACTTGTAAACTAGACTGAGATTTGTCAGTGGCTCCAAAGTTAAGGGCTATAGGTGGTGCCCCCCACTTCCAGAAGGATAGTGTGGACGCTTGTCATTGCCTCGCCTTATCAGACAGTCTTCGACTTTCTTTCTCAAAGGCACAAAAAACTCTGCCATTTTATCTCAGACACTATGGATCATTTTTTGGCTGGCGAAGACCAGCAACAAACCTACCAGATGTAATAGAGTGCCTTTCTTATCAACGTCTAATGGTGCGGAGGTTGCCAGCTGTCAGAGTTGTTGCCAAGGAGACCGGGCTGCAAAGGTCCCTGGCTGAGCCTCTGTGCTGTGCTTGCATGCCTGACATCTGTTTGTCCAAGCTCTGCTAAGTGTAGACCAGGTCAGTCTGTGGTGTTGCCTTTCTTATCAACGTCTTTCCAACATGGTGACCATCAATTGCCCAAGTTCTTGCTTGCTGCACGCTGTGTGTTGCCTGGATTTTTTCAGCAGGACCTGCTTTAAGTGAAGACCATGTGCTGCCTGTACTCCTTTCAGACCTCAATGACCCGCTCATTACATGGCTTTCTGTTTGGCTCTGCCTGTTTGGCTTCAGCTAAGCTGCCCTCGTCTGGCAGGTACAGCTTTGTAACCTAACCTAACCTAACTTACATGGCTTTCTCTCTTTGTGCTCTCGTTGGACCAAGCTTTTTCACATGGATACTCCGTTGGCTGGCGAGGACCAGTCACTTCTTTCAGCTTCTCTCTCAGCGACACAGCAAACTTCTCTTTTTCATTTCAGACCTAATGGATTATTTTTTGGCTGGCGTAGATCAGCAACAAACCTATCAGCCTAACGGCCTGGCTGACGGTCAACCTCAAACTTCTCTTTTTCATTTCAGACCTAATGGATTGTTTTTCGGCTGGCGTAGATCAGCAACAAACCTATCATCCTAACGGCCTGGCTGATGGTCACCTCTTGTAATCTTATGGATGTCTTTTTGATGTCTGAGCTGCCCTCGTCCGGCGGATACAGCCTTAAAACCTTACCTTACCTTACCTTACCTCACCTTACCTTACCTTACCTTACATACATAATGCCCTGTATAGCTCCAGATACTCGAGCAGGCGGCGGGGCACCTGAGATGGAAGTCGATTATCCACCCTCGCAACCCGTGGGTTCGAGGTTCGAACCTCACTGAAGGCCACTACCGGCTAAGCTGACCTCGTTCGGCGGATACAGCCTTGAAACCTTACCTTACCTTCACCTTTTTGATGTCTGGTGTTCACCAGCAACCTGAACAGTCAAACTACCTGGCTGAAGGTCAAACTTAAACTTGAAAACTAGGGTCTTGGAACACCACTTAGCTTCTTCAAGTTGCACATTTTTCAGTTGGTTTCTGTTGCAGGTCTGCCTGGGTCAGCCGAGCTGCCCTCCTTGGACTGGTTGCGGACCCAGAAGGGTTTGGGTGCGCTGCCTTTAACTGGCAGGCATGCCTAGCCATCCATTCCCTAGCCAAACACAATCCACATATCTTCAGGCCAGTCTTCAAGTTTGTAACGAGCTGACACCAGAAATTAGGAAAAGAAGTCAAATTCCCAGCAATCATCGGCTTATACAGATCTTGCTCCTCACAACAGTCTGTATACGGACGAAGAAACAGGAAAACAAAGCAAAAGTGAGGCCCTTCTTTGCTGGTTGCAAACATGCATATACATGCACGGGGAACGCATGAGTCTGGTCTTAATGTACATTAAATGAGAGTTTTGAGCATTCCTGCTCCCCACTGATGGGCGGAGCTTATTCAAACTCCAAGAATTACGATACAGCCAACACCAGGCTCAGGCCCACCAGCCATGCATCCACGCGCCACGCAGACGCATCATGACCAACAGCGTGTATGAGCATTGCCCCGCAGCACGTACGCCAGCAGCCAAACAGGCGAAGACCCATCTGCACATGCCTGCACATGCCAGTGTGGCCAAGACCCATCTGCACATGCCTGCCCGAACAGGCGTGCTGCACGCCCCTAGCAAGCCCCCATATGGTGGTTAGCAAGCAAGCAGGCGAGCGGTGCAGGGCGGCACGGCATGCGGCGCTCCACAGCAACAGCAGAAGTGGCCGCAAAAAAGACAGAAGCAAACTAGGGCTGGTGCGTCAATTAAATACAGTGATACCAACGAAATAAGCGGGCAAGGACGTGTTTGAATGGTATCAAACCCCACATCCACAACTTGCAGGCTCATCAAGTGCGCGGATGCACACAACACACCGGCATACCAACAGACACTATGACACAAACACTGGTGTTGAAGTTCGGAACAGCTGGGGACATGCACCCACCCCGCGCGGCTTGCTGGACAGTGCTGCAGGCAGCGAGCCAGTGCAAGCACATGCCATGTGCTTGGGAAGGGCCACAGGGGCAGCGTGGGCAGGCCAGGCAGTCCCGTCCCCTAGACAGCAAGCACTTAAGTGTTTGAGCACACATCATCAGCTCTGCACACGCACACTGGCTGCTGAGGTCAAGTGTTGGAGCACACGTCATTTCAGTGCTTTGGTACACGTGCATTAGCAGACACGTCGACAGCATCAGAGAGGCTTTGCAGCAACATCACGCGTGCGCAAACGCACCCGGCACAAGCACGCACACACAACCAGCCCCACGCCCGTTCTTTACTTCCATAGGTTGCATGCCAGTGCACAGGATTCCGTTGGAAAAACCATGCAGGAGAAGCCTTCATGCCACATTTGTTCTTCTTCAGAGTTAGTCAGCGTGGCTCATAAATGTGATGAAGATGACAGGCGCCGCCACAGCCCTGCCTCAGGCATTGCAGCCAGTCTGCAGCTGCATCCCGGCTACAGAGCAGAGGGCGGCGGCAGGCGGCGCGACATAAATAAAAAAGGGCGCATTATGCATGCGCATGCGCAGGAGTTGGGGGCCTAGCAAGTACACACAGTGTCTAGTAATTATACACCGCTGCGCTTGGGGAGCCCCACGCGCACGCGTCTTTGACATGGCTACAAGAATAAAGGGGGGAGAGGAGCGTGAGCAGGCGGAGCGCTGCAGGCTGAATACTTGCCTGCAATTTGAAGTTGAGGCACCGCCTCACGGCGGCCGCCACACAGAGCCACACAGACACAGCCGCAGCCACAGCCACAGTCACACACACA
>LFIK01000716.1_pt1 | contig 25300 bp, 21 predicted proteins | sample 643401 | NCBI WGS metagenome assembly LFIK01 (sample SAMN03777447, study PRJNA286221) | soda lake metagenome | biome: soda lake; feature: Kulunda steppe; material: water; isolation source: sample T5-Br brine of Lake Tanatar-5 | place: Russia: Kulunda steppe | collected 2010-07
CGCTATTGCACTGCACTGATGCGCACCCTTTTCATCGGCGAACCGACCCGGCGCCAGCAGGCTGTGGCCGAGGCCTGCATTGCCGCACTGGAAACGGCCCAGGCCATGATCCGGCCAGGGGTCTGCGCAGAGGACGTTGATCGCGCTGCGCGAGCGGAGATCGAACGCGCCGGGTTCGGCGAATACTTTCGCCATCGCCTAGGCTACTCGATCGGCGTCAACTACCCGCCCGACTGGGGCGAGGGCGAGATCATCAGCCTGTGCCGGGGAGAATCCCGGGTACTGCAAGCGGGCATGGTGTTCCATCTGGTACCGCTCTGCCTGGTCTATCGACAGTTCGGAATCGGCTTCAGCGAGACCGTGCGCGTGACCGCGGACGGCTGTGAACGTTTCTCGCGACTGCCCCTGGGAGTGCAGTGCGTCTGAGACAGGCGCAGCTGTTTCCCGGGAACGATTATCATTCACGAAAGCTATTCCGGACTCACCCGCAGGGCACGCTCGCGCACTCTGCGGGTCGCCTGAAAAGCCTTTCGAAACTCGGCTGACCGGCATCGAGCGGAGGAGCCAGGCCTGGGCAAGAGGGCCGCGGAGCCGGCGGCCCCGTCCATTGACGATGCCTATGGTTGCGATCAGCAACTTCGAATGGCAGCGAGCCCCCGATTTCCTATACTCAAGGTGCCCGATCCGCCGGCGGGCGGAATGATTCATACCGGTAACTGAACAGCAAAGGGGAATCCTCATGGAACTCAAGGACAGCAAGACGCTGGACAACCTGAAGGAAGCATTTGCAGGTGAATCCCAGGCCAACCGTCGCTACCTCTACTTCGCAGCCAAGGCTGACGTCGAAGGCGAGAACGATGTGGCTGCCGTGTTCCGCTCCACCGCCGAAGGCGAAACCGGTCACGCCCATGGCCACCTGGAGTACATGGAGCAGGTAGGCGACCCCGCTACCGGCCTGCCCATCGGTACGACCCGCGACAACCTGAAGGCTGCCGTCGCCGGCGAAACCCACGAGTACACCGACATGTACCCGGGCATGGCGAAGACCGCCCGCGAAGAGGGTTTCGACGAGATTGCAGACTGGTTCGAGACGCTGGCCAAGGCCGAGCGTTCTCACGCCAACCGGTTCCAGAAGGCTCTGGACGCCATGGCCTGAGTCAGTTCTGCTGCTGGCGGCGCGTTCACCGGCGCCACCACACCAGCAGGAAGTCGAAGGGGGGCTTGCAGCCCCCCTTTCGGCTTCGGTTTCCAGAGTCCCGAGGGTCCCGGAACCTCCGAACAGGCCGTCCGGCTGCAAGGCATCCAGCACTGTGCCCTGACGCCTGTTCCGAGGTTCCTCAACAGAGGAAGCACGTCGTGTCCGGATACAGAGAAGGCAACCTGGAGCGCCCACAGCGCGAACCCATTCCCTGGAAGGACGACAGCTTCTGGGACGAGGATGCGCTCAACCAGGAGCTGGAGCGCGTTTTCGACATCTGCCATACCTGCCGTCGTTGTGTCAGTCTTTGCCAGTCCTTCCCGGTCCTGTTCGACCTGGTGGACGAGTCACCCACCATGGAGCTGGACGGAGTCGACAAGGCTGATTTCGTCAAGGTCTCGGATCAGTGTTTCATGTGCGATCTGTGCGCCGAGACCAAGTGCCCGTATCTGCCACCGCACGAATTTGCGGTCGACTTTCCGCATTTGATGCTGCGCGCCAAGGCGGTCAAGTTTCGCAAGGGTGACAGCAAGTGGCGGGACCGTCTGATCACCAGCACGGATCGCGTCTTCGGCCTGGTGGGCACCCCCGGCATCGCCCAGGCAGCCAACGCGGCGAACCGCTCGGGCGTGCTGCGCAAGGCGCTGGAAGGCACTGTCGGCATTCACAAGAACGCGCCCCTCCCCGAATTTCACTCCCGCTCCTTCAAGAAGCGGCAGACCGGGGTCGCCGGCGAAACGCTGCAGGCACAGCCGGCTGGCCGGACCACCGGCAAGGTGGCTCTTTACACCACCTGCTACGGCAACTGGAACGAGCCGCACCTGGGCGAGGATCTGGCCAGCGTGCTCAACCATAACGGCATTCCGATGAAGGTGCTGACCGGCGAGCGCTGCTGTGGCATGCCCAAGTTCGAGCTGGGCGACCTGAAGGCGGTCGAACGCCTGAAGGACGCCAACATTCCGGTGTTGCTGGAAGCCATTGACGAAGGCTGGGACATTCTCGCGCCCGTCCCCTCCTGCGTGCTCATGTTCAAGCAGGAACTGCCCTTGATGTTCCCGGACGATGCTGACGTCCAGCGCGTTGCCGAGCACATGTTCGACCCATTCGAGTACCTGGCCCTGCGCCACCAGGCCGGGCTGATGGAGACCGACTTCAAGCAGCCGCTGGGCAAGGTGGCCTATCACGCCGCCTGTCACCAGCGGGTCCAGAATATCGGTCAGAAGACGCGGGAACTGCTGGCCATGATCCCGGACACCGAAGTGACCATCATCGAACGCTGTTCCGGCCACGATGGCACCTACGCCATCAAGCAGGAAACACACGACTACGCCGTCAAGATCGCACGCCCGGTCGTCAATCGGGTCAAGCAGGCAGGCGCGGAACACTTCGGCAGCGACTGCCCCATGGCCGGACACATGATCGAGCACGGCCTGGAAGACGGCGATCAGGCCAAGCATCCCATTACCATGCTGCGCGTGGCCTACGGCCTCTGACCCATGCAGCCTGTGCTGTTCCCTGGCCGCTGACTCACCAGACGGCCGCGGATCAGCCAGCTTCGGCGGGCAGACGGCCGTCGTCGTCTGGCCGCGGGCCGTCAACCGCTTCCGCACCGCCCCGAGTTACGGCATCAAGGAGAAACGCGAAACATGGACAAGCTCAGTCGGAATACGCTCTACAGCCTGGAAGACTATGCCGGGATCCGGGACGAGTTCCGGCGCAAGGTGATGGCACACAAGCGCCCAAGGCGCATCAGCCTGGATGCCGATGAAACCGCCAACCTGTACTTCGAGGATCTGCTGACCATGCAGTACCAGGTGCAGGAAATGCTGCGCGCCGAGCGCATCTTCGAAGCCGAGGGCATCGAGGACGAGCTGGCAGCCTACAACCCCCTGATCCCGGATGGCAGCAACTGGAAGGCGACCTTCATGCTGGAATATGCGGATATCGCCACCCGGCGCCGCAAGCTGGCAGAGCTGATCGGTGTCGAGGATCGGGTCTACGTCCAGGTTGGCGAACAGGACCGGGTATACGCCATCGCCGACGAGGATCTCGAACGCGACAGTGACGAGAAGACTTCTTCCGTTCACTTCATGCGTTTCGAACTGACGCCGGAGATGGTTGCGGCGGCGAAGGACGGCGCAGCGATCAAGGCTGGCGTCGATCATGACCACCTGACGGCGGAAATCACGCTGAACGAAGCAAGTCGCGCCTCGCTGGTCGCGGACCTGGACTGACGCGCTGACGACGCTGCCGGCGCCGTCAGGCGTGCTCAGCTGGCGCCGGCTCCGGTGCTGTCTTCCGGCAGCGGCATGCTGGTCCTGACGCTCTGACGAATGATCTCTGCCAGGCCTTCCAGCAGCTGCTCGCGCGTGGATGTGTTGCGCCAGGCCAGACCGATCTCGCGATGAGGCTGATGGGGACCTGGTTCGAATGGCAGGTAGCGCACCAGCCGTTCGTCCGGATCCCGCGCCAGCTCGGGCATGAGCGTGATACCGATGTTGGCGGCAACCATGTGACGCAGGGTCTCGATGCTGGTCGCCGAGAAATTGGTATTCTCGATGGCCTCGCGCTGCTTGCAGACCTCCAGTGCCTGTTCCCGCAGACAGTGTCCATCCTCCAGCAACAGCACCTCCATATGCTCGAGATCGCGGGAACGCACTGAATTGAGCTTGCAGATCGGGTTGTCCGGTGCGGCGGCCAGATAGAACGGCTCCAGGTAGAGCGTGCAGCTCCTGATATTGTCGTCCTCCACCGGCAGCGCCAGGATCAGCGCATCCAGCTGACCGCGGCGCAGGCTCTCCGTGATCACTGCAGTCTGTGCCTCGACCAGTTGAATCTGCAGATCAGGATAGGCTTCGCGAATGGACGGCAGAATGTCCGGCAACAGATAGGGCGCGACCGTGGGTATGATGCCGAGCCGGAATTCCCCACCCAGCGGATCACGAGCCTCGCGCGCCAGCTTCACGAGCTGCTCGCTGTTGCTGAGCACCTTGCGGGCCTGTTCCACCACCTTTTCGCCGATGGGCGTCAGCAGCACCTGACGATTATTGCGCTCGATCAGCGTCACCCCGAGGAATTCCTCGAGCTTGCGCACCTGGGTCGACAGGGTCGGTTGCGAGACGAAACAGGCCTCCGCTGCACGCCCGAAGTGACGCGTATCGGCCACGGCCACCAGATACTTCAGATCACGCAGATTCACCCGCTTGCTCCTGTCTGTGCACAGCAGACGCCCATCGCAGCCACCCGCCTCCATGGACTCGATGTCCGAGCGGCGAGTCTACCACTGCCGGCTCCAGCAATGAGCAGGTTACACTGCCGATCAGTCCGGTGCAGGACACTGCTGGAGATCCTCATGACCGTCATCGTCTACGACCACCCACTGTCCCCCTATGGCCAGAAGGTCAAGCTGGCGCTGTTGCTGAAGCAGGTGCCGTTCCAGACGCAACTGCCGGAAGCCATCGGCAGCGGCCAGTCAGGCGGCGCCTTCCTGCAGGCCAGCCCCCGTGGCGAGGTGCCCGCGCTGGTGGACGGCGCCACCACCCTGTTCGATTCCACGATCATCCTGGAGTACATCGAGGATCGTTGGCCGACTCCAGCCCTGCTGCCAGCATCGGCGGCCGATCGCGCCAGGGTGCGGATCCTGGAAGACGTGATGGATACCCATTACGAAGCCATCACCTGGGGACTGGCCGAGCTGACCCATTTCGGACGCGCGGAAGGCAGGCTGGCCGAGCAGCTGCAGGCCCACGCGGCACAGGAACTGGCGGTCTGGCACAACTGGCTGGAAGCCCGGCTGCAGGATCGCCAGTGGTTCAATGGGGACTGTTTCGGCTGGGGCGACCTGGCGGTGATCCCGTTCGTGAACGGCGCTGCGAGCTTCGGTCATGCACCGGATCCGGAAAGTCCTCTGGGCGCCTGGCGGACACGCGCCAATGCGCTACCCGAGGTCATCCAGGTGAATGACGCGGCCGCAGCCATGTCCATGGGTGGGTCCGACGCAGCCAGAGCCGGGATGGCGGCCGTGCGCGCAATGCTCGAAAGGGGCGAATTCCAGCGCGAGTATCGTGACCACCGGCTGGAATGGATGATCCGGGGCGGCGGAATCCAGGTCGTGCAGGAAGGTCTGGAACGCGGGAACATTCGCTTCACGCAACCGTTCAGGACATTCTGAAGCTCGGACACGCTCAAGGGGAGGAGAGACTGCATGCTGTTGCGCGAGATTCTGGAATTCAACACGTTGCGCAATCCCGGCAAGGAAGCCATCTGTTTCGACGACGGCAGGCGCCAGAGCTTCGAGAAGCTCTATCAGCGCGCCATGGGACTGGCGCAGGGGCTGGCACGTCGCGGCAGGCCAGGTGATCGCATCGCCTTGCTGGCGGACAACTGTCCGGAATACGTAGAAGCCTATTACGGCGTACCCAGTGCCAGGCAGGCGCTCGTGTTCCTGAACTATCGCCTGGCAGCGCCGGAGATCGCCCGCATCCTGGAGAACGCCGAACCCACCACGCTGATCTATGCGCAAGCATTCGAGGATCTCGCGCAGGAAGCCTGTGCCCGGATGGAGACGCCGCCCGCATGCTTCAGCATCGGTGGCGGCAAGGCGCCTGACTACGAAAGCCTCGTTGCCGCGGAAACGGACCCGCCTGCACTGGACCGCGAAGACGAGACCGACCTGGCCTGGCTGATCTACACCAGTGGCACTACCGGCATGCCCAAGGGTGCGATGATCACCCATCGCAACCTGATCTTCTCGGCAATGAACGCCCAGTCCGCATTTGCGTCGGACGTTCCGGAACCGCGCTACCTGTTCCCCTTCCCCATGTGCCACATCGCCGGCTATGCGATCCTGACCCAGCACCTGCGAGGCGCACCGGTAGTCCTGATGCGCCAGTTCGAACCGGAAGGCTGGCTGCAGCAGGTCGAGGCCCATCGCATCACCGGAACCGCCCTGGCGCCGACCATGATCAACATGATCCTCAATCACCCTCGCGTCGACGAATACGACACCCGCAGCCTGGACAATATCGGCTACGGTGCCTCTTCGATCCCGGCGGGAGTGTTGCGTCGCGCCATGGAACGCTTCGGCAACGTCTTTACCCAGGGTTTCGGCATGACCGAACTGGCCGGCAATGTGGTGTTCATGTCGAAGGACATCCACCTGCGCGCCGTTCAGGGCGAACCAGAACTGCTGACTGCCGCGGGTCGCCCCGGAAGCCTGGCCGGTGTCCGTGTGGTCGATGCGCAACAGCGTGACTGCCCCCCGGGCGTACCTGGCGAGATCATCGTCTGTGGCGACCAGGTGCTTTCCGGCTACTGGCGCCGGCCGGATGCAGAGGCCGAGGCCTTCCGGGACGGCTGGTTCCATACCGGCGACATGGGTCGCTGGGACGAAGAGGGGCTGCTCTACATCGTCGATCGCAAGAAGGACATGATTGTCAGTGGCGGCGAGAACGTCTATCCAAGGGAAGTGGAAGACGCCCTGCACCAGCACCCGGCCGTGGCCGAGGCCGCCGTGTTCGGTACCCCTGACGAGCACTGGGGCGAACGCGTCAACGCAGCGGTGGTGAAGCGACCTGACCATGAGCTGGACGAAGCCGAACTTGACCAGTTCCTGCGCGCCGAGCTTGCAGGCTACAAGGTACCCAGACGCCTGCACTTCGTTCAGGAACTGCCCAAGAACGTCAGCGGCAAGATCCTGAAGCGGGAACTGCGCAGTCGTTTCTCGGAGCAGGCGTCCGACGAGCCATCTGACGAACGCCGTGCATGACGGACCGGGCCGGCGCCTGCTCAGTCCGGCAGCGTCGGTGGCCGGGTCTCGTCCGGCATGCGCCAGTCCCCCCGGGGAGACAGGCTGACACTCCCCACCTTGGGGCCGGGCGGCAAAGCGGTGCGCTTGAACTGCTGGCTGTGGAAGCGACGCAGAAACGTCTGCAGCCAGTGCCGAACCGTCTCCGGTGAATGCCGATCGGCGAACGCATGTGCGGCCATCCACAGAATCTTCGTTGGCGACGCGCCGTGCCGCAGGTAGTGGTACAGGAAGAAATCGTGCAACTCGTAGGGACCGACCAGGGTCTCGGTATGCTGGGCGACCTCGTCTTCCGAACGGCCCGGCACCAGCTCGGGCGAGATGGGTGTGGCCAGCACTTCCCGCAGCACTGCTGCCAGCTCCGGCCCTGCCCGGTGGCGCGCGTACCAGCGCACCAGATAGGCGATCAGGGTCTTGGGAACACTGGCGTTGACGTTGTAGCTGGCCATGTGATCACCGTTGTAGGTACACCATCCCAGCGCCAGCTCGGACATGTCGCCGGTTCCCACCAGGATGCCACCTGTCTTGTTGGCCAGGTTGAAAAGGATCTGGGTGCGCTCGCGCGCCTGCGCGTTCTCGAACGTGACGTCATGTAGCTGCGGGTCGTGCTCCAGATCACGCAGGTGCTGGGCCACAGCGGCATCAATGGGGATTTCCCGCAGCGTCACTGCCGTTGCCGCAGCCAGTCCACGTGCGGAAGCCAGGGTACGAGAGCCAGTTGCGGGACCAGGCAGGGTCACGGCCAGCAGTTGCTCGACGGAGGCATGCAGTATCTCCAGCGCCTCCAGACAGACCAGCAGAGCCAGCGTGGAATCCAGCCCACCCGACAATCCGATGACCAGCTTCGGTTCGCCGATGGAGCGCATGCGTCGCACCAGCCCGGTGGCCTGAATGCGCAGGATCTCCTGCGCCCGCGCATCGATCTCGGCCTCGTCCGCGGGGACGAACGGGTGTGGCTCGATGGTACGCAGCAGCTGCTGGAGCGGCTGTCCGGAACCGGCATCCTGAAGCGGATAGGCGCTGGGCCGACGGGCATTGCGAAAGGAGCTGTTCAGCAGCCGTTGATGCCGCAGCAGTTGCAGATCGAAGTCTGCCAGCAACTCGCTGCCGTCCACGACAAAGCGATCGCTCTCGCCCAGCATGACGCCGTTCTCCGCCGCCAGCAGATGCCCCCCGAAGACCAGATCGCGGGTCGACTCGAACGGCCCCGAGGACGCATAGAGGTAGCCACAGATACGCTGGGCGCTGGCCATGCGCACCAGATCACGCCGATAACCGGCCTTGGCCACCAGTTCATTGCTGGCAGAAGGATTCAGGATGAGGTCCGCACCCGCCAGCGCATGACGCACCCCTGGCGGCTCCGGCGCCCACAGGTCCTCGCACAGCTCGATCGCCACCCGCAACGGCCCCACGCTGAAAAGCTGCGCGGCGGTCAGCCGGAAGTGCCCCAGCTGCTGATCCTCTACCTGCAGATCCACGCCGTCGCCGGGTGTGAACCAGCGCCAGTCGTAGAACTCACCGTAATTGGGCAAGACACTCTTGGGTACTGCACCTGCCACGACGCCGTCCGCGAGCACGAACGCCACGTTGAACATTTGCCCGTCCAGTGTCCGCCAGGGCGCACCGACAACCAGTGCCGGCCCCCCGACGTGGGTCAGTTGACGGAGGGTATCCAGCGCATGGCGTACCTCCGCGTGCAACGTCTGGCCCAGGAACAGGTCCTCGCAGGAAAAGCCGGTCAGTGCCAGCTCCGGCAGCAGCAGGACCGAAGCCTGTTCCGCTGCGGCGCGCTGCCAGAGGTCACGGATGACGAGCGCGTTGTCCTGCGGCCGGGCCAGCGCCAGTTGCGGCGCGGCTGCCATCACGCGCACGAAGCCAAGCTCGCGCAGATCCTCTACCATGGTGCCCCACGTTCCAGTTCAAAGCCGGCATTGTAATGCTGCAGGCCACTGCCGTCCCGGGAAAGGAAAATCCCAGATGATCCGCCTGACTGCCCAGACAAGCATCCCGGATGCCGCCGTATCGCTGCAGTTCGTACGCAGCTCGGGCCCCGGCGGCCAGCACGTCAACAAGGTGGCGACGGCAGTGCAGTTGCGGCTGGACCTGGATGCTGCCGGGCTGACTCCAGCCGTGCGCACTCGGCTCGAGCGCCTGGCAGGCCAGCGCCTCACCAGCCAGGGCGAGATCCTGATCGAAGCCAGTCGCTACCGGTCTCAGGAGCGCAACCGGGATGACGCCATGGGACGGTTGCGGGCGCTGGTCGCCCAGGCAGAACAGGTACCGCGACCACGACGGGCCACCAGACCGTCCCGCGCTGCGCGCAGAAAGCGCACGGACTCCAAGGTGCGTCATGGTCGCAACAAGCAACTGCGCGGCAAGCCTCCACTGGACTGACCTGACATCGGTGGCTGCCGCAGCGCGGCTGCCGTAAAGAGTTCAGGACTCGCCCAGCGACCGCTCGAGCATGTAGCCGATGGCTGCGTCCAGCTCCTCGTCGTCACAACGCGCGCAGAGCCCGCGCGGGGGCATGCCCGGCAGGCCGTCGATGGTGTTCTGCAGCAGCGTCTCGCGCCCTGCTTGCAGGCGCCGCTCCCATTCCCGCGTATCCCCCACCCGTGGCGCACCCGCAGCTCCGGAGCCATGACAGGACAGGCAGAAACGGCGGTAGGTCAACTCACCGGGTTCGGACTCGGCCTGCAGTTGCGCCTCCCGTTCCGCGGGATCGCCACAGGCCGCCAGCAGCAGGGCAAGGGGCAGCAACAGGAACAGGGGGACAAGGCGTCGAAGGAGGTAGGCGGGCATGGGGCACTCCGGCAGGGCCCGGGATCACGGGCCAGATCAGCGTTGTCCCCCTATGATAGCTCAGGATTGCTCACCAGCGCTCCGCGGCGATTTCACCCGCGGGAGCCGCCGGCATGCCCTGCCCTGGCCTGGGCCAGGACAGGGCCGGGAAGTCACTCTTCCATCTGTTCGTGGTAGCGCCGCACCTGTTCGTTGAAGTCGTCGGCTACCGCCTGCATGTCCTCGACTGCCGTGTTGTAGACCTCGACGATCTCGGCACGCTGCTCGTCGGTCATGTCCTCGGCCATTTCCGCTTCACGCGCCTCCAGGCACGCCAGATAGGCCTGGGTTGCCTCGACGTAGCCGCGCACCTCCTGGCCGGACTCGGCCATGGCTGCCTCGTCCGCAGACGAGCCGTCCGGCACCCCCGGCGCATCGCCAGGTGCGTCGCAATCACTCATGAAAGCCTGTGCACCCAGTGAACCGACAAGCAGCATTCCGCCCAGCATCCAGTGTTTACGGCGCATGTCAGGGTTCCTCCTCCTGCCAACCTGATCCCCTGTGGAGCTACCCGGACCAGTCACCCGGCGGGCTACCCCTGCAGTCCGACACGCGGGCTGCAAGCGATCATGTCGTGTGAATGTGCGAACCATTCGTACCACAACGCCAGAGCAGACGCCAACGCAGCCCTCAGGAAGCCTGCCGCTAGAGCGACCGCAGCAACGCCGTGGCGCGATCCAGGGTGGCATCATCCTTGGCAAAGCAGAAACGCAGCCAACGTCCCTCGAGAGGTTGTTCCTGAAAGACCGAAACCGGTACCGCCGCGATCCCGGGGGCCTCCACGAGCTGGCGGGCAAAATCGGTGTCGGCCGCCGCTGATACGGCACTGTATTCGACCAGCTGAAAGTAGGTTCCCGCCGCTGGCGTCCAGCGCAGGCGGGAGCCTTCCAGCCCGGCACAGAACCGATCACGCTTGCCCTGGTAGAAACTGCCAAGCTCGCGCGCGTGCTCCGGACAGGCAGTCATGAAGTCCGCCAACGCATGCTGCACCGGAGTGATGGAAGCGAAAGTCACGTACTGGTGAACCTTGCGAAACTCGCTGCTCAGCGCTGGCGGCGCCACGCAGTAACCCAGCTTCCAGCCAGTCACGTGGAAGGTCTTGCCGAACGAGGACACCACGAAGGCGCGCTCCGCCAGCGCCGGAGAGCGGTGAATGGAATGATGCTGGCGCCCATCGAAGACAATGTGTTCATAAACCTCGTCCGACAGCACCCAGAGCCCCTGCTCGACGGTCAGCATCTCCAGCTCGCGCAGGTCATCCTCGCTCCAGACGCTACCGGTCGGGTTGTGGGGCGTGTTGACGATCAGCAGCCGGGTACGCGGACCGATGGCGTCGCGCACCTGCTGCCAGTCCGGGCGGAATTCCGGCGCCTGCAGCGGCACATGAATGCAGTGACCACCTGCCAGTTCCACAGCGGGCTGGTAGGAATCATAGGCCGGATCGAAGACGATGACCTCGTCGCCCGCGCGAATCAGCGCATGGATGGCGCAGAACAGCGCTTCGGTGGCACCCGACGTCACCGTGACTTCCGTTTCCGGATCAACAACGCGGCCATGACAGGCCTGCACCGAGTCGGCAATGGCCTGACGCAACTCCGGTACGCCGGTCATGGGCGCATACTGGTTGTGCCCATGATTCAGATGCCATGCAACCCGGTCCAGGAGCGCCGGGGGCCCATCGAAATCGGGAAACCCCTGCGACAGGTTCAGAGCGCCCTGCTCGGCCGCCAGTCGGGACATCACCGAAAAAATGGTAGTCCCGACATGTGGCAGCTTGGAAGGTGGCAGCGCCACCGGTTTGCGTTCGGACATCCGTACTCCGGGACGCTCAGGGTTCAGGCGAACAGCGCACCAGCAGCTTGCCGGTGTTGGCGCCGTCGAACAGACGATTGACCGCATCGACCGCATTTTCCAGACCGTCGACGATATCGGTCCGATAGTGCAGCTTGCCCTCGGCGAACCACTGCCCCATCTCCGCCATGCCCTCGGCAAATCGATCCAGGTAGTCGATGATGATGTAGCCCTTGATGAGCACCCGCTTCATGAGCACCTGCTCGTAGTTGTTCGGCCCGCGCACACCGTTCGTGCCGTCGAACTCGTTGTAGTGCGAGATCAGCCCGCACAGCGGCATGCGCGCTTCCAGATTGACCTGCTTCAGGACCGCATCGGTGATCGGTCCACCGGTGTTCTCGAAGTAGACATCGATACCGTCAGGGCAGGCCTCGCGCAGCGCAGCATCCAGATCCGCGGTCTTGTAGTTGATGGCCGCATCGAAACCCAGGTCACGGGTCAGGTGTTCGCACTTGTCGTCCGATCCGGCCAGGCCCACCGCGCGGCAGCCCTTTATCTTCGCGATCTGACCGACGATGGAGCCGACGGCGCCGGCTGCCGCCGAGACCACCACGGTTTCGCCAGGCTGTGGCTTGCCGATATCGAGCAGACCGAAATAGGCGGTCATGCCGGTGGCACCGAGCACGCTCATGAAGGCATCCAGCGGCACGCCGGGAAGCGAAGGCAGCTTCGTCAGGCCCTCACCCTGCTCGGCCAGGTGATGGGACTGCCAACCCCACATGCCCTGCACGATATCGCCCGGACTGAAGCCGTCATGGGCACTGGCTTCCACCACGCCCAGGGTCCCGCCGCGCATCACCTCTCCCAGTTCGACCGGAGGCATGTACTGAACCATGTCACTGGCCCAGATGCGGTTGGTGGGATCCAGCGACAGGTAGATGGTGCGCACCAGTACCTGGCCGGCAGCGGGCTCCGGCAGGCGCCGCTCGACCCACTTGTAGTCGTCCTTGCTGATGCGGCCAGACGGGCGCCGCTGCAGCACCCAGGCACCACTGATGGTTTCTGCCATGATTCCTCCGAACATTCTGTTGGCGAATACCCCTTCAGCTTAACGCCTTTGTCCTCCCCGAACACCCGCCCGCGCGCCGGTTCTGTTGCGAGCCGGGAACAAGGCTGCAAGAATGCCTCGCGCTTCCGCCAGCACCAGGAGAACAACACAGATGAGCAGTGTCGATTACAGGGTTGCCGACATCAGCCTGGCCGAGTTCGGCCGCCGCGAGATCGAGATGGCGGAGGCGGAGATGCCCGCGCTCATGGCCCTGCGGCGGCGCTATGCCCCTGAACAGCCGCTGGCAGGCGCACGCATCATCGGCTGCATTCACATGACCGTGCAGACCGCCGTGCTCATCGAGACGCTGGTGGATCTGGGCGCCGAAGTGCGCTGGTCCTCCTGCAATATCTTCTCTACCCAGGACCACGCCGCGGCCGCCATGGCGGCACGTGGCATTCCGGTGTTCGCCTGGAAGGGCGAAACCGAAGAGGAATACTGGTGGTGCATCGAGCAGACCATCCTCAAGGATGGCAAGCCCTGGGAGGCCAATCTGCTGCTGGATGATGGCGGCGACCTGACCCAGCGCATCCATGAACAGTATCCGGCCATGCTCGAGCGGGTTCATGGCATCAGCGAGGAAACCACCACCGGGGTGCATCGCCTGCTGGAGATGGTCACTACCGGCGAGCTGAAGGTGCCTGCCATCAACGTCAACGATGCGGTCACCAAGTCCAAGAACGACAACCGCTATGGCTGCCGCCACAGTCTCAACGACGCCGTCAAGCGTGCCACTGACATGCTGCTGATGGGCAAGAAGGCGCTGGTGATCGGCTACGGCGACGTCGGCAAGGGCTCTGCCCAGTCGCTGCGCGCCGAGAACATGATCGTCAAGGTGACCGAGATCGATCCGATCTGCGCCATGCAGGCCTGCATGGACGGCTTTGAAGTGGTGTCACCCTATCGCGAGGGTCGTAACAGCGGCCGTGCCGAAGATGTGGACCCGCTGCTGCTGGGTACCACCGACCTGATCGTGACCTGCACCGGCAACGCCGATGTCTGCGACCGACACATGCTGGCAGCGCTGAAACCCGGCGCAGTGGTATGCAACATCGGTCACTTCGACAACGAGATCGATACCGCCTTCATGCGCGAACAGTGGCGCTGGGAAGAAGTGAAGCCTCAGGTCCATCGCATCTTCCGCAGCGACGACCCGCTCGACTTCATCATCCTGCTTTCGGAAGGCCGACTGGTGAATCTGGGCAATGCCATGGGGCACCCTTCACGGGTCATGGATGGCTCCTTCGCCAACCAGGTGCTGGCCCAGATTCACCTGTACGAACAACGCTGGGCAGATCAGGACCCGGCACAGCGAGCACCAGTGTCGGTAGAGGTACTGCCCAAGCACCTGGACGAGGAAGTGGCACGCTACATGGTAGAGGGCTTTGGTGGTGTCCTGACCCGGCTGACCCCGGAGCAGGCGCGCTACATTCACGTGGACGAACAGGGCCCCTACAAGCCGGACAGCTACAAGTACTGAGCTGCCTCTACCAGCAGAGACTCCGGCCCATTCGGGTTGCAGCAGGCGCGCACAGGGCGCGCCTGGCCTGCAGCCACAGGCGCCGATCAGCCGCGCCCCTCGGCCGCCAGCCGCCAGACTTCCAGCACCGTCAGTTGCAGCCGCCGCGCATCACCGGCCGCCCGGTGTTCGGTCGGGCCCAGCCGCTGCGCGACCCGCTCACGAGCCTGCTGCCACAGTTCCACTTCCGACTCGTCCAGCAGGTTGCGTACCGTATCCACCCGGAAATGCTGACTGATGCCCGAAGCGTCGAACAGACGGGCAATCCAGGATGTGTCGAAACTCCAGGCATCACTGTAGGCGCGATTGCCCGCCAGTCGGGCGTTAAGCAATGCAGCCACCTCGTGCACAGAACGCCCTTCCGCAAGCAGCTGTTCCCTGGCAATGCCGTGCACGGCTTCCGCGGCAGGGTCCCAATGCGTCCACTCGGGCACGGGTCGAATCAGGTAGCTCTCCACCTGCTGGTCCGGAAACGCGACGCCGATTTCTATCGGATAGCTGCCACGCCCGAATCCGGATGCTTCCACATCCAGAGTGATCGGTGCTGAAGACCTGCGAGACGCGGGGGTCGCCATCAGAAACTGCTTCGTCCAGGAACAAGGGGGCGGCATTGTAACGTGCTGCGCCAGCACCGTCTCAGTTGCCCGTCAACGGCGTGTGCGCCGCAGCAGATCTTCTGCCAGTACCGGGTCCTGCTCGCGCAGATGGTGATAGGCATGCTCGAAGGCAGCGGGGTCCAGTCGAGCCAGTTGCTGATAGGCCTGAGCAGCATCGCCCCAGCGTCCGGTCTCGCCCGCGGCAGACGCAAGCGCGTGCCAGGCGTCTGCATCCTCCGGAGTCGCATGTACCGCCCTGCTGTAGGCCTTTCGAGCCTGCTCCCAGGCACCCGCTACGGCATGCAGATCGCCCAGCTCACGCCAGAGCTCGGGCGCATCACCGTCAGTCAACGCCAGCACCTGTTCATAGGCCTGTCGCGCGAGTTCGTGATGACCTGCAGCAGTGGCAAGCCTGGCCAGGCGCTGCCAGCTGTCCACATCTGCAGGCTCCAGCGTCACCGCGCGCTCCAGACTGGAGAGCGCGGCATCGGCGTCCCCCAGGCGCTCCTGCAGCTCGCCCAGTCGGGCCCAGTATCGCGCCTGCTCTCCATCCTGCTCTACCGCTCGGGCCAGAGCGTCCTGCGCTGCAGGCAGCTGGCCGTCCTGCATGCGTGCCTGCCCCAGCTGAAACCACAGCTCGGCCTGATCCGGCCGCAATGCCAGCGCCGCTTCCAGCGCCGGCACCGCTTCATGCCATTGGCCCAGCTGCGCGGCCACACGCGCGAACCCTGCGTGTGCCGCTGGATCCTCCGGTCGCAGGGTGACCACTCGAGTGCGCGCTTCCAGCTCTGCCTGCCACTGGCCGGTCGCACGGTTCAGTCCGGCCAGTCGGTGCCAACCGTCCGCATCATCAGGCACCGCTTCGAGGTGCTGCTGCAGGACCGTTCTTGCCTCACCCCAGGCACCGGCATCCAGCAGCGCTTCAGCCTGCTCCAGTGCCGAGTCATCCGCCATCACCACGGTCGCCCACGACCACAGCAGCAGCATCGCTGTGGGCAGGAACCTCTGGCCTGGCAGGGATCCGTTCACCACCACAGCCACATGCGCACCGTATCCACCAGCCGATGGGTCATCAGCCAGAGGATGTTCTGGCGGCCAGCGTCCACGCGTGCGGTACCGTTCATCCCGGGTCGCCACCATTCTGCAGCCTCCTGGTCCAGCCGCACCTTGAGCATGAAGTGATTGCCGTCCTGCCCGCGCACCTGGGCCACGGGCACCAGTGTCTCGACCGAGAACGGAATCTTCAGATCAGGCCGACTCAACAAGCGCAGCTCGCCGGTGGCATCCGGCTCGATATAGCGGATGTCGCGCTCGGAAACATGCACGACACCGTAAAGGCCCTCTATGCGCGCAATCCGGAACAGCGAATCTCCCTGCCGCAACGGCATGCCCAGCAGGTCACGGCGTTCCCCTTCCACCACGATGCCGTCGAACGGTGCCTGCAAGCGCGCCTGTGACAACTGGTGCAGCACTCGATCGAGCCGCGCCTCGGCCTGAGCCCGACGCGCGCGTGCAATCTCTACATCGGCCATCTGGCCGGCAGCGCGGGCACGGTCGGCCTCGGCCTCGTAACGCCGAATGTCGGCCCGGATCTCCGACTCCTGCAGGTGCAGGTCCTGGACATCCAGCGTTCCCAGCACCGCACCCGCCTGCACCTCGTCGCCTGCACTGGCCAGCACATCGTCGAAGAATCCATCGAACGGTGCGCTGATCAGCCGGGTACTGTCCGTCATCAATTCGGCGTCGGCACTGATGCGATGCGGCCAGGTCCCGAACAGCCCGTAAAGCAGCAGCGCTCCCAGGGTGATCGCCACCAGCTTGCGGCCGACATGATCGAACCCGACCAGCTTGCCAAGCTGCTCCCGGGCGCCGAACCACCAGCGTGCACCCACCCAGCGATCACGCCGGCGCAGGTCCGCCAGCCAGGGCAGCAGCAGTTGCAGCACGAAACCAGCCTGGCCGATGGCAGCCGCATCGAACTGATCCTCGTCGCCGGCGAGCAGCACAGCTGCCTCGGGCTCTTCGGCATCACGTCGCAGGCACAGGGTCATGGCGCGCGGATAACCCAGCACGCGACAGAACCTGGAATGGGCCACCAGCACCGCCCCCGAATCGCGATCCTCGGGGTATTCGATGTCGATTTCCTGATCCAGCGCCTCTTCGAATGCCGCTTCCAGCAACTGGACGTTCTCGGTCTTGCGCTCGAAACGATCCAGGTGGCTGATCGCCTGGGCGCGCACGTAGCCCGCCTCCGACCAGCCCAGGGCAACCTGGGTAGAGCCCAGCTGTGCCGACAGACCGTTGACCAGTGCCAGCGCCGCCGGACCGAAGCGGGACTCCTTCATGACCTGAACCATCAGGTCCAGCAGCGTCAGCAGATCACCTCCATGACCGCTGCCGTGCACCTGGCCAGCGCCTTCTGGTGGCAGATCTGCAGCCAGACGCGCCCTCAGGATCAACTCATTGAGCTGGCCCCGCTCGCGCTCGGGAATCTCGAGCAACGCGAACGTGGGCACTTCGGTGCCTGCCACGCGCACCGCGACCAGGGCTGCGCCGCTCTGAGGTGTCATGCCGAAGCCGCGAGCCTGGGCCCGTGGTGCCAGCTCTCCCAGCAGTCCCTGCCAGCGCCGTGCCAGCAGGCCTTCGGGCGGCGCCTGCCCTGCCAGCAGGGACCACTGCTCCTCGGCATCGCCCTGGCGTGCCACCACCACACTGCGCGCCCGACACAGGGTCGCGAGACAGAGCGCCAGCTGATTCCAGAACTCGGCATCACGCGCCTGCCCGCGCAACGCGTGCAGCATCGCCAGCAGCTCGTCGGCATCCATGCCGGCGCTGCCTGCCGTCACGGGCTGCAGCACGGGTTCACTCATGACCGATTCTCCAGAACGATACTGGCGCGGGTGCCGGGTCGAATGCTCAGATCGTCATTTTCCAGCGTGATGCGCACTTCGACCAGACCACTGGCTGCATCGGCAACCGGCGAAACGAAGGTCACCTCACCCGTTCTGGGCTCGCCCCCTGGCAGCCCCACCACATGGACCGGAATCTCCATGCCCTGCTCCATTCGGTAGGCCGCACCGGCACTGACGCTTACCCGCAATACCACGGTAGAGGCATCCACCAGCCGCATGGCGTGATCACCGGGGTCGGTCCATTCACCCACGTCCAGATCCAGCTCGGTGATGACACCATCGATCGGAGCCAGCAGGATGCGCTGATCGCGCTCCCGTCGCGCCATCTCGTACTCCAGCTCGTGGCGACGCTTTTCGCTCTCGAGCTGCTCCACCCGGCCCGCAGCAGTGACGTATTCGATCCGCAGCTGGGAGACTTCCTGTCCACTGATCGAGCCCACGCCCGTGAAAAGCGTTTCCGCATCCTCGTACAGCCGCTCCAGGATCTCCAGTCGCTGCCGCTCGGCCTTCAGGCCGCTGTCGTCATCGCGGATCGCCCGGCGTCGCTGCACTTCGGTCTCCTGGATGCCGGCATCCAGTTTCAGCAGCTGCTGACCTGCTTGGACCCGGGCACCAATGCGCACGTCCATGCTGGACACCACCCCGCCCACACCAAGACTCAGGGTCAGGTGCCGCACGGGATAGAGCACCCCCATGTATTCGTTTTCAGCCCGGGCCGCGTGCGGCATTGCCAGCAGCAGGGCTGCCAGTACCAGGGGCAGGAAGCGGGCACCGCCATGCGGCATGTTCGTGACTCCAGTCATGTTGTGATTTCAGTTCATCTCGATTCGCGGAGCCCCCGGGCCCCGCGCCATTGCTGCACACGCATGGCCGGATCAGGCTTGCGCCCGCCCCCCATCCGCTGCTGCGCCCTGTGCTGTCCTGCCACGGGCAGCTCCAGCGGGCGCTGACGAGCCGGCCAGCTGTCGCGCCAGCGCCTCGGCCGCCAGGTCGTCATTGCCGGTAAAGGACAGCTGCTTCTTCATCAGTTTCTCGCGCTGCTGCAGCTGCCGTCGCTGCCACCAGGCTCGCCGTTGCGCCCGCCACTGTGCCAGCCGCAGCATGCTGCGCATGGCCTGGGGCAGCAACCATCCGCGTGCGGCCAGGGTGGCGAGCACACGAGTCGGCAACGCCAGATGCCGGCGCAGCAGATCATCCTCCAGCGAGGCAAAGGCCTCTGCGCGTCCCGGCAGCCCATGCCGGCCCGCGCGGCCGAACAGCTGCCAGTCCACACGCGCGGATTCGTGCGGCTCCAGCATCAGCACCTGCAGCCCGCCACGCTCCGCGACAGCCTTGCTGACCTGGATGTCGGTTCCACGCCCGGCCATGTTGGTGGCCACGGTGATGCGCCCCGCTTCGCCGGCGGCGGCGATGATCAGGGCCTCGCGTTCCAGTTGCTTGGCGTTGAGCACCTCGCACTCCAGGCCGCAGGCCTGCAGCGCGTCCTGCAACAGCTCGCTGTCGGAGATCCGCCGGGTCCCGACCAGCACCGGATGACCGGCCTCGTGCAATCTGATGACAGTGTCCAGCAGCGCCGTGACCTTCTCGTCGCGGGTGGCGAAGCAGCTGGCCGGCGGGACTTCCAGGCGACTGGGAACGCGGGTCGGAATCTCCAGTGTCAGCAGATCATAGGTCTTCCAGAGTTCATGACGAATGCCCTGCAGCGTACCGCTGGCACCTGCCAGCCGATGATAACGCTGGAAGAAATGCTGGAAGCTCATGCGTGCCATGGTCCGGGCCGGCGGGGTGATCTCCACCTGCTCGCGCGCCTCTATCGCCTGATGCAGGCCATAGCTCCAGGAACGGCCAGGCATGGCGCGCCCGGTATTCTCGTCGACGATCACGACCTTGCCGTCGTCGATGATGTAGTGACGATCACGGGTGAAGAAGTCACGGGCCAGGATGGCCTGCGTCAGCAGGTCATTGCGCCGCTCCTCCACGTGCCAGACGCGCGGCAGTACCTGAACCAGCTGTTCAAGCCGATCCTCGCCCTCGTCACTGAACTGCACCTCTCGATAGGTCTCGTCCAGCAGATAGTCCCTGTCCGGCTCCAGCTGGTCGACGATCTCTCGCGCCTTCATTACCGCTTCTTCCAGCATGGGGTTGGGCTGGGGAGCGGAAATGATCAGCGGGGTATTGGCCTCGTCGATCAGTACGCTGTCGGCCTCGTCGATGATGGCCGCATACAGACCGCGCATGACCGGTACCCGGCCTGCTTCGCCACGCAGCTTCCAGAGCTTGCGGCGCAAGCCATCGGAAGCCCCTCCCAGCAGCAGCTGGTCGCGGAGAAAATCGGCCAGCAACTGCTTGCCGGTGGCATAGACGATGTCGCACCGGTAGACCTCGCGCAGGCCATCCGGCTGCAACTCGCCATGGGCGGCAGCCACCTGCAGACCACAATAGTGGAACAGCGGCTGCATGAGCTCCACGTCGCGCTGGGCCAGGTAGTCATTGGCGGTGATGACATGGCAGATGCGACCGGTCCAGCCCTGCAGCACTGCCGACAGCGCCACGCTCAGTGTCTTGCCTTCACCGGGCGCCATCTGGACGGCACTGTTGTGCCACATGCCCAGCGACGCGAACAGCTGTACCGGATAAGGCGCCATGCCGACCGTGCGCTCGGCCGCCACAGCTGCGGCCGCCAGCGCCTCTGCGACATGGTCATCCTGGCCTCGACGTTCGTGACGCACTGCATGCCGCAGGTAGACGCGGGCGCCTTCGATGGCCTCCTGAAGCGCCGAATCCGGCGCGTCCTGCAGCCGTTCCCGTTCCATCAGGACGCGTTCAAGCTGTCGATCCAGGTCACGCTGCAGGTAACCGAGGCGGTGACGCGCCCAGCGCCACCAGTCCCCCCAGCGACGCCCCACTGGCCTGATGTCGGTCCGCGGCGGGAACCAGCGGTCCGGTCTGGAATGCGCGAACGCCATCGGGAGACCTCAGAGCTGGTAACGTTTCTGCAGGAGCTGACGGATGTTGCGGGTCAACTGCGCCAGAGCCGGCTTGGACTCCAGTGGAATTCGCACACGCCCGGAGGACCCATGCAGGGTTGCGCGCCCCTCCAGCCCCTCACTCAGTGCCAGGCGCAGCTCGTAGAAGGATTCGACCGTGGTCCGGCCGTCGTCATCGTCACTGCTGACCGCGATCGAACCGCCACCCAGCCAGCCCAGCGCCATGGAAGGGAGCGTCTGCCGCTGATAGGGGACGAACGACAGCTGGTCACTGGCAATGGGCAGGTCCGCCTGTCCACGCAGGCGCAGCTCGCCCCGCTGCAGGGGACGTCCGAACAGCTCCTCTGCCTGTTCCTGCGAGACCACGGCAGAGAAGCGCAGGCTGGAATGATCCACCAGCTGACCCAGTGCCTCGCCCCGCGCGAGCCAGTTGCCCTGCCGCTCGTGCAGCCGGGGAGCAACCCAGACGCCATCATGATCCGCCCGCAGCCGCAGCTGGGCTTCGCGCCGCTGCAGTTCATCGCGCCGCTCCTCCAGCATCTGCAGCCGCTGGCGCAACGGCGCCACTTCGCTGAGATTGGTGCCCAGCGCCTGGTTGCGCAGCAGGTTGGTCTCGATGATCTGCTGTTCGACGATGCGGATCTCGTGCAGCAACGCTGGATTCTCCATTTCCAGCAGCAGATCGCCGCGGGAAACGGACTGACCGTCACGGACATGAATCCGGACCAGACTGCCGGCCGTCCCGGCCGATACATTGCTGGCCTCTACCGCCTCGATGACTCCCGGAGCCTTGATCGAATAGGGCAACGGCACCCATGCCAGCGCAGCAAACGGTAGCAGCAGGGCGAGCACGGAAACGCTCCAGGCCCGGCCGCGGTTGCGATGCACCCGATCACTGTAGAGATGCTTCACCCACTTGGTCGCCGGCATGCCGATGAGCATGATGAACGACGTGAATGCGAACAGCAGGCCAATGGCCAGCCACTGGTCGGACACGAAGATCAGGATCGCCAGGACGATGAAGATCCGGTAGAGGAAACTGGCAGCGCCGTAGCCGGTCAGCCACCACCACTCGCGACGGTCTCTGGATGGCCGTTCGGCGCGGCTGGTACCGAGCAGATAGCGGTCGGCGAAATAGAGCCACTGCTGGGACGCGCGCTGGTACAGGTTGGGAATGTCGATCAGATCCGAAACAACATAGTAGGCATCGAAGCGCAGCAACGGATTGCCGTTGAACAGCAGACTCGACACCGAACCGATGATCATGACGTTGAAGGCCAGGCTGTTGACCAGCCCGGGGCCTGTCCAGGCCCAGACAATGGCCCCGAGTGCGGCCAGGAACAGCTCTATGAGAATGCCCACCGCACCCACGAGCATGCGTTCGCGCCGCCTTCGGAACGACCAGCTGGCGGTGGCATCCATGTACGGCAGGGGCACGAACACCAGGAACATGACGCCCATGGTGTGGACGTCGCCACCGAAACGCTTGACCACGAAGGCATGCCCGAATTCGTGCAACACCTTCATGCCGGCCAGACAGATGTAGAGCAGGAACAGGTTGCCGGGTGCCAGCAGACCCTGAGTCTGATCGAACAGCGCACCACTGTTGCTGACGGCCAGCGCCACTCCGATCGCCACCACGATGAACCAGGTGATCACCACCGGCCGACTGGTGGTCAGATTGACCAGTCCACGTACCCGGTTCAGCCAGTCGTTCGGATCCCACAACGGCACCCGTACGTACAGGAAGCCGAGCAGCTTGCCCCGCAGTTCGCGCTGCTTGTGCTCACGGTAGCGATTGAAGATTGTGAGGCTGTCGGGCTGACTGCGGTAATGCAGCAGGTTGGCATGATGCAGCTGCGCCAGCACCTGCATGACTTCTTCCTGGCCCGGTGCATCCTCGGGAAATTCGTCGATGAAGCGCTGCCAGACCTCGTCCACGGTCTGGTCCGGATCCAGACGGGCGATGAACCGATAGGCAGGGGGACTGACCCGGAAGAAGCGCTGGGTATAGGTATCCGTCAGGACGTACCAGTTCGCGCCGCGAAAACGCTGCTTGTGGACGGCGACCGACGGCAGCAGGCCCAGCCGCGCCTGCGCGACCCGATGCCAGGTTTCACTGAAGGTCGACCCGGTCATGTGTTCACCAGCGTGCTATCAGATTGCTGCTGCATTGCGTGGAAATGCTGCCGGCGGCGCACCGCCGGCAGCCAGCAGGCGGCAATCAGCCGTCCGTGCCATTGGCAGCGGGTGCCGGCTCGTTCCCCTTGCGCTGGTCCTTCAGTTGCATGAGTCGCTCGATCTGCGCCAGCGAACCCAGATGGGCATAGATCGCCGGCAGGTAGCGCCGATCGCGCATTTCCAGGAAGCGCTCGTCGGAAACGTTGTAGAGGCGCTCCTCGTTCACCACGTAGCAACCCGAGATGTTGCGCACGTTGTCCGCCTGACGCACCCGCATGTTCAGCGGCGTGAACATGTTGTGCTCCTGCAGGTACTTGCAGCAGGCACGCGTGAACGCATCCATCTGCTGAAGCTCGCCCAGATAACGCTTGACGTTCTCCAGTGCCTCTGCAGGCGTGCCATCCTCGTTGAACAGCGGCACACCGTCGCTGTCCGAGACCAGGCTGCTGTCCTCGTCGATGCAGACCGTGAACTGGCCTTCCTCGCCAGTGCTGGCCAGTGCGAACGGATAGCGTCGAATGATGGCGGGGATATAGGACCCTTCCCAGCGACCCGTGTCGTGATTGACGAACAGATTCTCGCCCGCATCCAGCCCCAGCAGTGCCACCGGCCGGAACTCGTCCTGCTCCTTGTCTTCCAGGAACACTACTGGATAGATTGCAGCAGCACGCACGAACTCGTGCATCATCACTGATGCAATGTGGAACTGAGACGCAAACCCGAACCCTTCGATCTGCTTGATCTTCTTGCCGGCATGGCGCTCTTTGTTCACCGGCACCAGACGCTTGAACATCCGACTCTCCTACCTGAATCTGGCTATTCGCCCTTGGTTTCAATCCTCACCGCGGAAGCGGTTGCGCACCAGCATGACCCGACGTTCGCCTGTCACCAGGCCAGGCAGCACGTCACCATCATCGAAGTTCACCAGCCATGCCAGATCCCCTCCTCCCGGTGCTGCACTGAACTCGGTCGATGACCAGTATCCGCTCATTGCGATGGCCGGCTGCAGCCCCGCTTCCAGAGTCGCGTCGATGGCAGGTCCCTTGCGCGCGCGATCGACCAAAGAGGCCAATTCATTCCGGTTTGGCAGACGCCAGTCGGAAAAGCCACCGGGGGCATCCGCATTGACCTGGCTCGCCAGGCCCAATGCCGCGTCCCAGTCCCCCGCTACATCGGTCGAGAGCCACATTAAACCAAAGCGATGGTCGATGAATACATCTGTGGTGCGAATCTCGAACCTTTCTTGCGAAACATTGCCGATCGGGCCGCCGGCAACCGGCATGACCCGCGCCGGATCAGCCTCGTTCAGAAAGGTGACCGCACCGCCATCGAATTCGACCGCCCAGCGCGCGGCATCAGCCGCAGGCTCGGCCTGCTCGCCGGTCCAGTAGGGGTCCGGCTGAACGGCAGGAAAACCGGTGGCATCGATTGCCAGCGCATCGAAGGCCGCACCGCTGTCGACCATGGACGCCAGCTCCAGCACGGTCGGCAGCCTCCAGTCATCACGGCCGCAGAGCATCTCTGCGTTGGCCGCATCGACACGCGTCTGGGCATCGTCCCAGTTCACCTGTCCGCTCTGGGGCTCCAGCTGCCAGTAGAGACCGGTGACGTTGTCCAGCGTACAGGCCCAGGCATCGGCATCCGTCCCCGGAGCGGGACTGGCAGGACAGCCGTTGCCACCGGCAATCCCGCCACCAGCACACACGCGCGAGAAGTCGAAACCGGCTCGCCCCTGACCGAGCTTGTCCAGCACGCCCGCCTCGGCCGCAGCATCGCGCCCGAACTGCCCTTCCTGCCCTGCGGTGACGCCGGTGTCGTTGAGCAGCGTATCGAAGCAGGTCACGTTGACGTTGGAGACATTGGCATCAGCCCGATCCGCGACGCCGCTGGCATTGATCAGACTGCAGAGCTGATTGAGCGGCTGACGCGCGATCTCCACTTCGTACTGACTGCCGATCGGTATGGTGCCACTGAACACGTAGGCACGCGTCAGGGTCCCGTCCGACTCGAACGTCTGGGTTCGATCCCCGTTCAGCACCATGGTGATGCTGTTGTCCTCTGCCAGTCCCGTGATGGTGCCCGAAACCCGGGCGCTCTGGGACAGCGGCGGACCCGAGTCATCACCGCCACCACCACCGCAGGCCGCCAGCAGGACCGCCATTCCAGTCCCCAGCAGGACGCCAGGGAACGCGTGCAGATACCGCATATGTCTTGATTCCAGATACGCGCGAGCGCCATGTGGTGACAGGGCTGACCCTGTCACCACCAGCGCGATGCTCACAGCGACAGCGTCTCGACCCAGTAGTCGAACATCGCCTGATCCACCGCGCCGCCGATGCTCAGTGGCTGCAGCGACGGCTC